>Ga0153916_10004546_pt1 | contig 10476 bp, 7 predicted proteins | sample Opewatmetagenome_FD_109642 | JGI IMG/M metagenome (GOLD analysis project Ga0153916, IMG submission 109642) | Freshwater wetland microbial communities from Ohio, USA - Open water 3 Core 3 Depth 4 metaG | ecosystem: Environmental > Aquatic > Freshwater > Wetlands | place: USA: Ohio, Lake Erie, Old...
CCGGAGGTGCCGCGCGGAAACCGCACGGATCCGAGGGCGATATGGCCCTTGAGCACGCGGGTGAAGCGGTCGCGCATCTCCGGTGTCGGCGTGCCGATCGGCACGGTGCGGGTGATGTCGGTGGTGCCGTCCAGATATTGCGCGCCTGAATCGATCAGAAACAGTTCGCCGGTCTGAAGCCGGCGATTGGTGCGCGGGCTCGAGCGATAATGGACGATAGCGCCGTTGGGTCCCGCACCGGAAATCGTATCGAAGCTGAAATCGCGGAACAGCTCGCCCATGCGCCGGAACTGCGCCAGCTTCTCCACGGCCGTCAGCTCGTCGATCTCGCCCTTGCCGACATGGGCGTCGAGCCAGGCCAGGAAGCGCGTCACCGCGACGCCGTCGCGCCGATGGGCGTTGCGCATGCCGGAAAGCTCGGTTTCGTTCTTGCAGGCCTTGGGCAGCGCGCAGGGATCCTCGCCCGTCACCAGGGCCGCGCCCGAGGATTTCAGCCGCTCGACGATCCAGAGCGCGCCGGAGCTTCGGTCCACCAGGACGCGACGATGCTGGCTGCCGAGCCGTTCGAGGGCTCGCCCGAACTCGGAAGGCGGCGACACCGACACGCCATTGCCGAGATGGGATTCGATCCCGGGCACCAGTTTCAGCGGCTCCATGAAGAGCTCGACCGTGCCGTCGCGATGCGCCAGCGCGAAGCCCAGCGGCAAGGGCGTGCGCGGCACGTCGGCGCCACGGATATTGAGCAGCCAGGCGAGCGAGGCCGGCTGGCTGATCACGGCCGCGTCGATCCCGGCCTTTTCCAGCTCTGCGCCGATAGCAGCCCGCTTTTCCGCCGCCTCGCGGCCGGCATATTGGATCGGATGCGCCACCACCGGCGCGATCGGCGCCGCAGGCTGGTCGGTCCAGACCGCATCGACCGGATTGCGCTCGCAAGGCACAAGCTGGCCGCCGCGCCGCTCGACCGCCTCGCGGATCGAGACCAGCCCGTCCGCGGTATGGAGCCAGGGGTCATAGCCGAGCCGGCCGCCGGCCGGCAGATGCTGGGCCAACCAAGCCTCGGGCGGCTCGTCAGTGAGATGGCGGTACTCATAGAGCCCGCGATCGACCTCGTCGCGGACCTGGAGGGTATAGCGGCCATCGACGAAGACAGCCGCCCGCTCCGCCAGGACCAGCGCCAGGCCGGCCGAACCGGTAAAGCCGGTCAGCCAGGCCAGCCGCTCGGCCCGTGGGGGAACATATTCGCCCTGGAACTCGTCAGCCCGGGGCACCAGGAAGCCATCCAGCTTCTGCCGGCCGAGTTCCTTTCGCAGTGCAGCAAGGCGCGCTTCCCGATCGGTGCCTCGGGCGGCGACCTCGACTGGCCGCCCAGCGGCTATTTCTTCTTCCAAAGCGGCAAGCTGAGCCTCCAGCGCCGGGCTCCGGGTCGGGGCGACCAAGGCCATCCAGTCCTTCGGCCGTTCTCCTCGCGGGGCCGACACGACGCCCGCGACCAGATAGCGCAGCTTATTGATATCCAAACGAGATCCCGAAGATTTCAGAAGCGCCGCCATCGCTGCGTCGCCGTCATAACGGGGGATTTGGAGGGGCTGATTCACGGTCGATTCTCCTGCCACGGGGTGGCTGCCATCAGCGTGACTTTAAGCTGCCACAAGATTTTCGCATTTGTTAACGTGATATGCAAAAATCGTCAACATTCTGTCAATCCATGCGCTAGCGGCATTACTGCAATGCAGCAAAACCGCTGCCTGTATCAACCCCTCTTCCCTATATTTGGAACCGTAAGCGCAGGGCAATAGCGCCCAAGAAAGATGATCGGATCCCTGAAAATGACTCGCTTGATCGATTTGGAACTCACGATGGACCGCCGCGCGACGATGCCGGCCTCCGTCGCCTCTGTCGATGGTTTTGCTCGTATCGCCGCCTTCGGCCGCTCGCTCGCCAATCGTTGGCGTCATGCGGGCCGGAAGCATCAGGTGATGCAGGAGCTCGCCGTGTTGAACGAGCGGATGCTGGCCGATGTCGGCCTGACCCGCGGCGACACCGAGCGCGTGGCCGAGCTGACCGCACAGGCCTATGCCCCGGTTGACGGGACGCTGTTCCAGGAAATCAAGGCGCTGGTCCGGGATCTCGTGGTTCGCCCGCTGGTGCGTTTCGCCCGTCGGCGCCGCGCCTACCATAACCTGATGGCGCTCGATGATCGCATGCTGCGCGATATCGGCCTCACCCGGGACGAAATCCCGGCGGTCGTGAAGACCTTGACCGGCGAAGCGCCGGCCTGGTCCAGCGACGCGGAAGAGGTTTCCACCATTCGCGTGTGGAACCGCTACCGCGCGGCTGCCAAGGAGCTGGGCCAGCTCGACAATCACATGCTGGCCGATATCGGCATCGTGCGCGGCGATATCGACTGGGTTGCCGAAGAGCTGGCGATCCGCTCGGTCCGTCCCGCCGCGAACGCCAACAGCAACTCGGCTCCGCGCGCCGCTTAAGGCACGCCCAGCGACTAAGTTTCTGATAAGATAGAGTAAAATTTGACGACGGCCCGATTTCGGGCCGTCGTCTTTATTTTGACTTAATCCCGATCCATTCTGTTATTTGGGGAGCTTCACCGGTAAGGCCCAAGCCAACCGCTGTGCGATGTGACTCCCGCCGCAAAGACAATTAAATCGGTGTGAGGGCGTGTTATGACGCGGCTTCGTTCGGCCTTGCTGATCGGCGCGGCATGCTTGTCGCTGACAGTTCCAGGAGTTGGTTGGGCCTCGCCAAAAGGGATCCAAGAGGTCCTGATGGGGTCGGAAATCCATGGCCTGATCATCGGCAATACGCTGAGCGGCCAGACCGCCAAGCACGGCGCCTTTGCCGAGTTCTACAACAGGAACGGCACGATCCAGGGCACGGGCTATAACGGCACCTGGACCATCGAGAACAACGCGCTGTGCCTCAAAATCACCGGCGACGATACCAGCAAGAAATGCTGGAAGTTCGGTCGCGATGGTGACTCCTTCCAGTTGCTTCTGGATGGCAAGGTGGTCGGCACCGGCTCGATCACCCCCGGCAATCCCAACGATCTCTGAGCCTCGGCTCGCGGGCGCCTAACGCCAACGCAGGTTTGACCGCTTTTCACGCTAACCTTCAGCCCTGCAGAAATCAGGATGAACGGGCGCGCCCGCCTCTTGCGGCCAGGGGCTTTCGCAGCAACAGCGCCGACCAGTCGCCATGGTGCTGTCGCGCTTCGCAACGCAGTCCTAGCTTCCGGTGGGCCGCCAAGACCTCGGGCTCCTGCTCGATCAGGAGCCCCGACAGGATGACCCGGCCGCCCGGCGCCCGCTGCCGGACGAGATCCGGGGCCATCTCGATCAGCGGCCGCGCCAGGATATTCGCCACGATGAGATCGAAGGGACCCGCGCGTCTGAGGGCCGCGGCTCGATAACCCTCGCTGCGCAAGGGCCGGATAAAATCTTGCAAGCCGTTCCGCGCGGCGTTTTCGCGCGCGACCGCGACCGCCTGCGGATCGTTGTCCGCTGCCAGAACGGGCACGCCCCAGAGCTTCGCCATGGCGAGCGCCAGAATCCCCGTGCCGCAGCCCAGATCGAGCGGTCGCGCCGGCGGCGTCCTGGCGAGGCGTTCGATCAGCTCCAGGCAGCCGCGCGTGGTTTGATGGCGGCCCGTGCCGAAGGCGATGCCGGCGTCGATCTCGAGCGCCAGCTTGCCGCGCGGCAGGGCGCCCCGGTGATGCGAGCCATGGATGAAGAACCGACCGACCTTGAGCGCCGGCAGCCGCGCCTGGCTCTCGGCGACCCAATCGCGATCCGGCAGCCGGTCGAGCTGCCAGGCCCGGTTTCCCAAACCCAGGGACCGCAGCAAGGACTGGATCGGCTTGCGCTCGGGTTTGGTGGTGAACAGCGCATCGATGCGCCAACGCTTGCCCTTGGCGCGCTCGAAGCGCAGCAGCGCCACAGCCAAGGGTTCCAGCGCCTCTTCCAGCGCCTCGATCACGGCGGCGTCGCGCGCCGCCAGCTCGATCCGAAACTGCCAGAGCGGCCTATTGGTTGTTGTGGATGTCGACGCGGCCCGCTTCACCATGCGGGGTCTCAGCCCGCCTGATCGGCCGGCAGGACGAAACTCGCCATCACGCGCTTGGTGCCCGCCTTGTCGAACTGGATCTCGAGCTTGTCGCCTTCGGCCACGGTGACCTTCCCGTAACCGAATTTGAGATGAAACACGCGATCGCCGACGGCGAAGGCGCCGGCCGAGCGCGACGATGAGGATTCGATCAAGCGCGGCGAACGCTCGCGCGCGATCGCTTCGCGCCGCGGGCCGAACCGCGCGACATTCGTGCGGCCTGCATTGCCGCCCGAGAAGTAGCGTCCGAAATCGCGCCCGCCCGCCTCGCCGAGCCGGCCGCGCGACCACTCATCCGCATCCTCAGCCCCGGCGCCGTGGCGGCCGGCGCCATAAAGACCGGGATCCACGACCCGGTCGACCGCGTCCTTGGGCAGCTCGTCCACGAAGCGCGAGGGGATCAGGCTCTGCCACTGGTTGTGGATGCGCCGGTTGGCGGCATAGGAGACCCAGGCGCGCTTGCGCGCCCGCGTCAGGCCGACATAGGCGAGCCGCCGCTCCTCCTCGAGGCCCGACAGGCCGGTCTCGTCGAGGGCGCGCTGATGCGGAAATACGCCCTCCTCCCAGCCCGGCAGGAACACATAATCGAATTCGAGGCCCTTGGCGCTGTGCAGCGTCATGAGCGTGACCTTCTCGGCCGAATCGGCCGCGGCGTTCTCCATCACCAGGCTGACATGCTCGAGGAAGCCAGCTAGCGTCTCGAACTCGCCCATAGCGACCACGAGCTCCTTCAAGTTCTCGAGCCGGCCTGGCGCATCGGGCGAGCGATCGTTCTGCCACATGGCGGTATAGCCGGATTCGTCGAGCAGCCGTTCCACCAGCTCGGTGTGCGGCAGATCGCGCGCGAAGCCGCGCCAGCGATCGAGATCCTCCATGAAGCGGCCGAGCGCACGCTTGGCCGCGGGCTTGAGCTCGTCGCTGCCGATCAGCCGCAAGGCAGCCTCGGTCAAAGGCATCTCGTTCGCGCGCGCAAAGCGATGCAGCAATTGCAACGTGCTGTCGCCGATGCCCCGGCGCGGCAGATTGACGATCCGCTCGAAGGCGAGATCGTCGGCCGGCTGATGCACCAGGCGCAGATAGGCCAGGGCATCGCGGATTTCCTGGCGCTCGTAGAAACGCGGACCGCCCACGACACGATAGGGTATGTCCGCCGTGAGGAGGCGATCTTCGAACTCGCGCATCTGGTAGCCGGCGCGCACCAGGATCGCGATCTGCCCCAAGGATCCGCCGCGCCGCTCGATCGCCTCGATCTCGTCCGAGACATAGCGGGCTTCCGCCTCGCCGTCCCACAAGCCCCGCAGCAGCACCTTTTCGCCCGGATCGCCCTCGGTCCAGAGGGTCTTGCCGAGGCGGCCTTCGTTATGCGCGATCAATCCCGACGCCGCTCGCAGGATATGCGGCGTCGAGCGGTAATTGCGTTCGAGACGGATGATCCTGGCGCCGGGGAAATCCTCCTCGAAGCGCAGGATGTTGCCCACTTCCGCCCCGCGCCAGCCATAGATCGACTGATCGTCGTCGCCCACACAGCAGATATTGCGATGACGCTGGGCCAGGAGCCGCAGCCAGAGATATTGCGCGACATTGGTGTCTTGATACTCGTCCACCAGGATGTAGCGGAACCTCTGCTGATAGCGCTCGAGAATCTCGGCGCGCGACAGGAAGATCGCCAGATTATGCAGCAGGAGATCGCCGAAATCGGCGGCGTTCAGCGTCTTCAGCCGCTCCTGATAGGCGCGATAGATCTCGGGCGCCTTGCCGTCGGCGAAATCACCGGCTTCGGCAACGCCGATCTTGTCGGGCCCGAGGCCGCGATCCTTCCACCGTTCGATCTGATGCAGCACCGCGCGGGCCGGCCATTTCTTGTCGTCGATATCGGCCGCCTGCACGATCTGCTTCATCAGCCGAAGCTGATCGTCGGTATCGAGGATGGTGAAATTCGGCTTGAGGCCGACGACCTCCGCATGGCTGCGCAGGATGCGTGCGGCCAGGGCGTGGAACGTTCCCAGCCACCAGCCCTCGACCGGACGCCCGATCAAGGCCGCAACGCGATCCTTCATCTCGCGCGCCGCCTTGTTGGTGAAGGTGACGGCCAGCAGATCGCCCGGGCCTGCCTTTCCCGTGTTCAGGAGATGGGCGAGCCGCGTCGTCAGAACGCGCGTCTTGCCGGTGCCGGCACCCGCCAGCACCAGCACCGGGCCATCGAGCGCCTCGACCGCCTCGCGCTGGGCCTCGTTGAGCGCCGAGAGATAGAGCGGCGCGTGGGCGGCGGCCAGCGCCGGGCGTGGCTCGAATAAAGGAGAATCGCTGTTGGAACTCATCACGGACGGGCTTATAGCATGCCCGCCTCGGTCGATTTATGCGTTTTCGAGGGGGCTCCTTCGAGCCCGATGGGAGCCTCAGGAACCCAGGATCTTGGCGGCGGTCCCGAGATCGCCGAGCCAAAGATAGAGCGCCAACAACGGCGCCTTTCCCGCTTGGGTCGCATGCACCACGCCCGAGGGATGATGCATGAGGTCGCCGGCCCGCCGGTCGCGCCAACTTTCCTCGCCGCGCTGCCAGCGTGCCGACGCCAAGGGCACATAGAGCTCCTCGGCCGGATGCGAATGGGCCGGGTAGATCGTCCCCGGCCCCAGCATCAGCACGCCGAAGGCAAGCCGCTCGTTTGCCAGCAGGGTCGGAGCGCCAGCGGGGCCCGCGAACTGCGCATAGCCGTATCGTGCCAGAAAGTCCGCCGACGGGGGCCTGCGGCGATAATTCGGATTCTGCGTCCAGCGCAGTGCCGGCAACATGATTTCGAGCGGTTCGGCCAGATCAGGCACGGCGTCCCGTGCCGCGACGAAGGCCTCGGGCAATTGAGCCAACACCGGCAATGACGGCTCCCCGCCCTCGCCCGCGCCAGCCTCGCGCGCGCCAGCCTCGCGCGCGATTGTCGCGCCGGCGAGATCGGCAAGGCTGTGATCAAAGCGGTCGCAGGCGTCGATCGGAATATCTCGACCTTGATGCAGCCGCGACCGCAACGCCGCCACGAGCGCATCGAAGGCGTCCTGGATGACAGCGGGGCGGCGCGCAGAATCGGATCTCGTCATTGTTCCTGTCAGTTAAGCGCAGAGGCTCGATCTGGCAAGTCAGGCCTTCGCTCCGAATCCCGAAAGCACACCATGGGATGGGCCCGGTCTTCGATCACATCATCGTCAGCCGAGGCTTCAACATGGCCGGCAGGCGCGGACGCGACGCCCCTCGAATGAACCCCTGCCCACCGACAATTTGCGATTCTGACTTGGTTTTTTGCCGCAACTCGGCCCCATGTCGATTCCAGGCCGGATGTGGTAACGATGGGGCCGTTCACCGCCTCCGGGTTGCGCATGCCGGATATCGCCTGCACCCTGCCAACCCAAACGCCCCAGAGCCTCCGCGGTTCCGCGAATTCAGAGACGCCGTTCCATGACCAAAACCACAGAACGCATTGCGCTGCTGTCGCCCAGCCCCGGCACCCAGCGCCACCTTCTCGCCCATCGCTATGGCCGGCCGGGCGCGCGACCGAAGGCCTATCTGCAAGCCTCGATCCACGCCGATGAAACGCCCGCGATGCTGGTCGCCCATCACCTCATGCGACTGCTCGACGAGGCCGAGGCGCAAGGCGCCATTACCGGCGAGATCATTCTCGTGCCGGTCGCCAATCCGATCGGCCTGTCGCAGACCCTGAACGATCATCTGCTGGGCCGCCATGAGGCGTCCGGCGGCGGCAATTTCAATCGCAACTGGCCCGATCTCTACCCGACCCTGCCGGACCGAGTGGCAGGCAAGCTCGGCACCGATGCGGCGCGCAATATCGAGGTGGTGCGCGCCGCCTTGCGCGAGATCGTTGCCGAGCTCAAGCCGAACAGCGAATTCTCCAGCCTGCGCATCGCTTTGACCCGCCTCGCGGTCGATGCGGATATCGTGCTCGACATGCATTGCGACGACGACGCGCTGATGCATCTCTATCTGATCCCGCAACAGTGGCCCGAGGCCAGCGACCTCTCGGCCGAGATCGGCAGTCGCGCCACGCTGCTGGCGGAGGATTCCGGCGGCCATTCCTTCGACGAAACCTTCAGCACGCCTTGGGTCAAGCTCCCGGCCGCGGTCCCGGCCGGGACGCCGATATCGCCAGCCTGTCTCGCCGCGACGATCGAGTATCGCGGCCAGGCGGAGACAAGCGACGAGGTCAATCTGCCCGACGCCAAGGGCCTGTTCCGCTTCCTGCAGCGTCGCGGGCTGATCGCCGGCAACCCCGGGCCACAACCCAAGCCGCTCTGCGATGCGACGCGTCTCGACGCAACCGAAGTGCTGCGCTCGCCCGTTGCCGGCGTCGTCTGCTATCGCCAGGTCATGGGGGCCAGAGTCGCCAAGGGCGACGTCGTCGCCGAGATCCTGAACCCCTTGGCTGAAGACCCTGCGCAGGCACGCCATCCCCTTCATGCCGGAACCGACGGTTTTTTGCTGACCCGCCGGCAACACAAGATGGTCCGGCCCGGCGATTCCGTGGGCAAGATCGTCGGCACCGAGCCGCTGGCCTCGCGCCAGGGTTACCTGCTCGAGGACTGATCGGCCAGTCTAGAGGATTGACAGCGACGGACGGTCAGGCGGTTTCGGTTGCCGTTCGCTTGGGGATGGAAATCCCGCGGCCGACCGGACCCGGCAACGGCACGGCGCGATGGGCTTCCAGCACGCGGGCCAGATGCGCCTGCAGCGGTGCCGGCATGGTCGTCACCTTGCGCTGGGTCATGTCGATATAGAGCAAGAGCCATTCCACAGTCGCGGCCAGAAAACCCTCGTCCGCATGGTACATCGCCTGGATGAAATGGCAGCGCTTGGCATCGAAATCGACCAATTGGCTCGTGATCCTGAGCGGAGCGCCCTCGAACAGTTCGCGCTTGAAGCTCAGATGCATCTCGGCGGCGAAGGTCGATGCCTGCTGCTTCGCGATCATTCCATGTTCGAATCCGAAGCGCTCGAACACCTGGTCGAAAGCGAGGTCGAAGCAATGTAAGTAATAGGCGATGTTGAAGTGGCCGTTACTGTCGATCCATGCCGGCAGCACTTTCAACCCTTCCACCTGGAAGGGTGCTTCGATGGGGGGAGGTTCGTCGCGCATGGCGCGGCACCTTAGCGAAAGAGCGAAGCCGGTCAAGCCGTTACCGCGCTGCACTGAAACATTGGAAACATAAGCGCGACGCCGATCGGATGTTGTGATCACGACCGCGCGAAACGGGGTCGCACATTGACAAGGTTGATTGGGGCCGCCTAGGGTCGCGGCCAAGGCGGTCGTCCGAGAACCAATGCTTCGGAACGGCCGCCGCAATCACTTTCGGGGAGGTCATTCTCTATGAAACGTCAACTATTGGGAGCCGTCGCGGCGCTGGCGATGATCGCCAGCTGTACTGTCGCGGCCGAAGCAAAGACTCTGGTTTATTGCTCGGAAGGCAGCCCTGAGAACTTCAACCCGCAGATCAACACCACCGGCACCAGCTTCGACGCGGCCTATCCAGTTTACAACAAGCTGGTGGAGTTCAAGCCCGGAACCACCACGATCATGCCGGCGCTGGCAGATTCCTGGGACGTGTCGGATGACGGACTCACCTACACCTTCCATCTGCACAAGGGCGTGAAGTGGCATAGCGTGAAGGGTTTCACGCCGACGCGCGACTTCAACGCCGACGACGTCATCGCCACCTTCAATCGCGCCTGGAAGGCAGACGACCCCTATCACAATGTCTCGGGCGGCGCCTATGACTACTTCAACGACATGGGCATGGCCGACCTGCTGAAATCGATCGACAAGGTCGACGACAATACGGTCAAGTTCACGTTGAACGAGCCGAACGCGCCTTTCATCGCCAATATGGCGATGGATTTCGCTTCCATCCTGTCCAAGGAATACATGGACGCGATGATGAAAGCGGGCACGCCCGAGCAGGTGGACCAGGTTCCGGTCGGCACCGGTCCCTTCATCTTCGTCGATTACCAGAAGGATGCCGTGATCCGCTACAAGGCGAATCCGGATTATTTCCGCGGCAAGCAGAAGATCGACAATCTGGTCTTCGCCATCACGCCCGATGCGACGGCGCGTATGGCCAAGCTGCAGGCCGGCGAATGCCAAGTGGCACCCTATCCGAGCCCGGCTGACATCGCGAAGCTGCAAGCCGATCCGAACCTCCAGGTGCTGGAGCAGGAAGGCCTCAATGTCGGCTACGTCTCGATGAACGTCACCAAGAAGCCGTTCGACGACGTGCGCGTCCGCCAGGCCATGAATATGGCGATCGACAAGGACGCGATCATCAAGGCCGTGTTCCAGGGCGCCGGCAAGCCGGCGGTCAA
>Ga0153916_10004547_pt1 | contig 10475 bp, 11 predicted proteins | sample Opewatmetagenome_FD_109642 | JGI IMG/M metagenome (GOLD analysis project Ga0153916, IMG submission 109642) | Freshwater wetland microbial communities from Ohio, USA - Open water 3 Core 3 Depth 4 metaG | ecosystem: Environmental > Aquatic > Freshwater > Wetlands | place: USA: Ohio, Lake Erie...
TCGTGGAGAGCAACAATGAGGCCGGTGGCAAGTTTACTCCCGAAGGGAACGACAACCCGGACACCAACCGTTGCGGAAGACTCCAGCGCGGGCGGTATACTGTAGGTGAATTCCCGCTCGACTCCAAGCGGAAGGGCAACATCGGCATAGCGGGGCATACCGGAATATACGGAAAGGAGTCACACCACGCGAGTCTAGAGGACCCCCAGGTCGTGCAGGATCGCCCGTGCGACCGGGACGCGGTTCTGGAAGATCCACTCGCCGTCGCGTGTAGCGTCCGGACTTATGATATTCATGGCAAAGAGATAGCACCCCTTTGTCGACTCGACGTATCCCACGTACCATCCGACAGCGAGCCCGCCACGCTGTGTTGCGAAGCCGGTCTTCGCCCGCAGCCGGGTGCCGGAGGGGGATTCCTGAAGGAGGATCTCTTTGACGATGTCGGCTGATCGCTTCGAGACCGGCAGGGATCCGGCCACGAGTTTCCTCAAGAATTCAATCTGTTCATCGGCAGAGATTGTCAGGGTGCTGCCGAGCCAGAAGCGGTCGATCCCGCCGGAGATGTCGCGGCTGCCGTAGCGGAGCGTATCCACCCAGTGCTGCATTCTCCGGATGCCGACTCTGCGGGCCAGTTCCTGATAGTAGGGGACGACGGAGTACCGGATAGCCGAGGCGAGGTCGTGGTCACGGTTCCAGGCCGTGTCGGGCCTGGTGACGCTGTCCCACGGAATCACCGTATGGCGGTCGTGAAGGACCCCGGTCTCGAGCCCGATGAGAGAGTTCGGGATCTTGAAGGTCGATGCCGGGCTGAACCGGATGGCGCACTGGGCTGCGTTATAGCGGAACGTTGTATCTCCTTTCAGGCTGGAAAGGACAAACGCTCCGCTCAGGTTGCCAAAATGTGTGGAGAGATCGGGTGTGCGGCCCGGCTCCTGGCCGCTGGCCCGTGAGGTAATGATGAGGACGACCCCTGCCCAAACCGTGCGTCGGAGTGCGGCAGGAATCGGGCAATAGCGTTGCATATCATGCCTTGGGATAGTCGGGTGCAGGGAGCCCGTCGTCGCGGTGAACGGAGTCGGGGGAGAACGCCGGCAGGCAGACAGCGATGTACTCTGCTCCCTCGCTGGAGGGTGTGCTGTACTGAACCCACTCTCCGCGGTGCGCGATGACTGCTTCACCGGCGTGGACGGAGAGGCTACCATCCCGGTGGGTTACCTGGAGAAGGCCATGGAGGACGACTGTGTACTCGTCAAAGTCCGGCGTCTGCCCCGGCTCCACCCACCCCGCCGGGCTCTGCATATGAGCCACGCTGATGGCTGGCGTGTGGGAATTCACTCTTCCGATGTATTCGCGGATGAATTTCCTTCCGCTCCCCGCAGCGGGAATCAGCGTCGGCGACGGAATGTGGGTGGGCATGGAGATCACTCCGGCTTCGTGCGACGCGCGTTCACGAAGGATCGTATCCCGAAAGCAACGAGAATCAGGCAAAGAAGTGCCATGATGACCTGGGCAATGACAGCCCCCGGGTGCTCCACCTCACCCCCCTGGAGCATACTGAAGAAAGGGGCGAAGGCACGCAGGGCGACGCCGAGGAACCCGATCATCGCCAGACCTACGGCAAAGTGCATCATGTGCTTGCGCACCGTTTCCTTCTTTGCGATCTGCCCGAGGGCAATGAAGACGACACCGAACGCGGCGGGGATGAGAGCCGTCAGGCTTGATCCGTCGGAGGCAAAGTAGGAGATCACCCCGAGCAGCGTCAGCAGAATTCCGATCACCAGAGTTACTTGTGGCATAGCACTCCTCGTGTGTTGTCACTCAGTGTACGATAACAGGTTCGCGCTCGAGCTGTATTCCAAATCGTGAATGGACAGCGCGTTCGATCTCGCCAGCCAGGGCAAGCAGTTCGGCGGTCGTCCCCCCGCGATTCACCAGCGCCAGGGCGTGGCGGCGGGACACGCCGACGCCGCCCCTGGCATAGCCCTTCGTAAATCCTGACTGTTCCACAAGCCAGGCCGCCGGGATCTTCACAGATGTGCCTGAGGGGAAGTGCGGAATCACCCCGGCGTTCCCGGTTTCTCTCCACTGTTGATCGAGGGCCGTGAAGATGTCCGGCGAGACGATGGGGTTGGTAAAGAACGAGCCGACGGAGCGGCTCTCGGGGTCGGCGGGATCGACGACCATCGATTTGCCGCGCCGCAGCGCAAGCACCGCAGCACGGACAGCCGTCAGTGCGGGACGGCCGCTCTCGAGCGTCCTGAGGTCCACCGATTGTTCCACGGCGCGCCGGAGCTCCGCATACCGGAGCGATGGGGGCGCGTTCGGCGTCAGAGAAAACGTGACCGCGGTGATGACGTAGCGCCCTGCATCTTCCTGCCTGAACCTGCTTGTCCTGTATCCGAACCGGCATTCCTGACCGGGGATGCTTACCGGCGCGAGAGTCGAGCGGTCCAGCGCCTCGACGGAGAGTATGGTATCGGCCACCTCCTGCCCATACGCGCCGACGTTCTGTATGGGTGTCGCTCCCACCAGCCCCGGAATGCCGGAAAGACATTCCAGTCCCCCAAGTCCCCGGTTGACGCAGGCTTCCACGAAACGGTCCCACAGCTCGCCTGCTGCGGCTCGCACCAGAACGTGTCCGCCCCTCTCGGTGAACTCGACGCCGGTCATTGCCGTGTGAATCACAAGTCCCGGGAAGCCTCCATCGGGGAAGATCGTGTTGCTCCCGCCGCCGAGGATATGAACGCGCACCTGTTCGCGGCGCGCGTCTGTCAGCGCCTCGCGAAGGTCTGCCTCTGATGTGCAGGTGGCAAAGAGGCGGGCCGCGCCGCCGAGACCGATCGTCGTGAAGGGGGAGAGCAGTATGTCAGTCTGGAACATCACATGGTCCGGTGGAGATGATGCACCGACGCCTGGTCTGTCGGCATGATAATCACTTCGCTGATATCGACGTGCTCGGGGCGCGATGCGGCAAAGACCACCACTTCCGCCACGTCTTCCGGTTTCAGCGGGCGCGTGTTCTGGTAGACAGCTGCGGCGCGTGCGCGGTCGCCCCGGAAGCGCACCTCGCTGAACTCCGTCTGGACGAGCCCGGGCTCGACGGAAGAGACCCGGACGCCGGTGCCGAGCAGGTCCATCCGCATCGCATGGGAGAGTGCATTGACGGCGAATTTCGTGGCGCAGTAGACGTTGCCGCCGGGGTAGACCTGGTGCCCGGCGATGGAGCCAAGATTCAGCACGTGCCCGCTCCGGCGCTCCACCATGCCGGGGAGCACCTGGCGCGTCACGTAGAGGAGCCCCTTGATGTTGGTGTCGATCATCTCCTCCCAGTCCTGCAGCTTCCCGTCCTGCAGCCGGTCGAGCCCACGGCTCAGGCCGGCGTTGTTGACCAGGATATCGATGGCCCTCCATTCGGGCGGAAGTGATGCAAAGGCCTTTTCGACGTTGTCCGGCTTCATGACGTCGAGGGCAAAGACGTGCGCCGTTGTGCCGTGGGATTTCTTCAGCTCACCGGCAAGCTGTCGCAGCCGCTCGAGCCTGCGGGCGGCGAGGAGAAGGCGGCATCCCTGTTTTGCGAATTCCCGCGCGCATGCCAGGCCGATGCCGGCGCTGGCGCCGGTGATGCAGACGATCTTGTCCTTGAGGGGAAGCATCAGTGTGGCTCCGTTGCCTCCAGTACCGGCACGATGTCGACAGGGAAGGAAGCGAGTTTGTCCAGGGTCCGCTGCACCGCGGGCTCGATGGTCGCAAGGTTGTTCAACATTGCGCGGGCCTTCTCGTAGTCGCCCGTGGCCTGGATGGTCATGATTTCCCCGGTCAGCGTTCTCGCGGCGTCGCGGGCGTGTGGCACGTCAACCGAGAAGGTTCCAGCCGCCTCATTGTACAGAAACGCCTTCGCATTGAGGAAGTAGTTGAGCTGGAGTGCCATGCCGCGGCCGTGGGCCTCGTGGATGCCGAAACGGAGCGACCGGAATGCGCTGGCGAGAAACGTGACATACATCTGTTGTTCCATCGTGCGGGGGACGACGCCCTTGTCGATGAGATACTGGAGCGCAAAGAGACCCGCGACGTCGGCTTTCGCCTCCTCCAGGGCCGAGCCGAGATCCTTCATCGCCTTCCGCACCGTGGTGCTGCGCCCGTTGACGGTGATCACGTGGGGGCCGAGGCCGTGCATCAGCTCGTGCGCCAGAATGTGCGTGAAAAACGGCTCGAAGGCGATCAGCGGCTGCTGCCGGGGATCGATGGTCAGCCCGGCAATCGGCTTCAGGATCTTCTCGAATTTCGCCCGCTGGACGTTCCGGAGCATGACGCGCTTGCTCCCTTTTTCTGCAACCACTTTCTCGTCGTTCGGGAGATTGAACGCCGCCGTCTGCACGCCGGCCCGCGCTTCGCCGCCAAGGGCTACCTGATCAACCACCCGGATCGGAGCCATGGCGCCGAGTTTCGGGTTTTTGTACCGGTCGGCAATCGGGAGGTTGCGCTCGATCTCCTGAAGCTCGTTGGAAAATCTCGCGAGTCGGGCGGTCTCCTCGTCGTTGCGAATGGTGATGAACGCCTCGAACGCAGCCTTATAATTGAAGAGCTCGTCCAGGTAGACCTCGTACGGGCCGATCGTCGGCTCGATGGGACTGTCGAGGTCCATCCACGCCACATCGCTTTCATAGTAATCGTTGCTCAGGAACGCATCCGCCCGCGTGAGAAGGAAGGTCTTCAGCGTCGGCTGCGTTGCCACTTCCGCCGCGCTGCGCAGCAGCGTAGCGGCCCGTGTTAGGAGGTCCCGGTACTCCCGATTGTACGGCACCGCCGTGAGCTCCCCTCGCTCTGTGCGCCGGATGACGGTGAAGAAACCCGTGGCATTCCTCTGAGCGGCCTCGGGGAGTTTCTGGACCCAGGAGGTGAACTCCTCCTTCGTCATGTCCTCCGGGTAAAAGCTCGCCCCCGCGGGTTTCGGCGGAACGCCGGGGATAAACGGCCTGCCGCCGTCGAGACGGGACCAAGGTCCCATGTTGATCTGGAAATAGTGAAGACGCTGTCGTCCCTCCGGCGTGGCGTCTCCCTCAAGGGCGTTGAGTGCGGCGAGGTTGCCGTTCCATGCCTGGAGGAGATAGAGTGTATCCATTACACGGGCAGCCTCCCGGAGGATGTGGAGCACCTGGCGGTCGCCGGCGGAGAGGCCCGACGTGTCGGCCTCGAGGACCACCGGGACGAACCGGTGGATCATGGAGGCAAGTTCCTGGGAGGCCTGCGATTCCTTCTTTTCCGAAGACTGTGTGCAGCCCATGAATGTCATTCCTGCGACAAGGACGAACGTGATCGTTTTCATGTTGTGGCCGGAAGTTATGATTGACGCTGTTCTGCAATTTCCCGATCCAGTTGCCGCATCACCTCGGGAAGGGAGAGACCGCGTTCCCGCGCGATGCGCTTGCATTCCTCGAATTCCGGAGCCACGACCTCACGTCCCTCGCGCACAACCACTTTTGCCTTCACAGTCCCGAACGAGGTGGTGACATCGAGCGAGCGCCGCGGGAGTTTTCTCCGGCCGATGCTCTGGATCCGCAGACCGATGGTGGTCGTGTGGCGGTAAATGAGGCTCTCGATCGCCGGGAGGGCGGGCTTCGGGGTCATGACCGAGAGAAGGATGCCCGGCCTCCCTTTCTTCATGATGATCGGGATCAGGTAGGCGTCGTGTGCTCCTGCCCCGAGGAGCTCCTCGATCAGAAACGGGTAGACCTGGGGATTCATGTCGTCGATATTGGTCTCCACGGTGACGATATCGTCGCCGTCGGAGGGAGTGGGGAGCTCGCCGATGGCGATGCGGAGAAGGTTGGGGACCTCGGCGATCTCCTTTGTCCCGGCGCCGTAGCCGACGGCTTCCGGGCTGAATTCCTCGTTCCGGAGGATGCCTGCAGAGAGCGCCTTGAGAATACCGGCCCCGGTAGGTGTCGTGAGTTCATGAGGGATGTCGGTGAACTGCACGGGGTAGTTGCGCAGGATCTCGAGCGTTGCGGGGGTTGGTGTGGGCATGGCTCCGTGCTGCGTGCTCACGAATCCGCCGCGGCCCAGCCGCACGGGCGAGCTGTACACCTGCTCGATGCCGAATGCCTCGAGGTAGATTGCGGCGCCGACGATATCGACCAGCGAATCCAGAGCGCCGACCTCGTGGAAATGTACGCGGTCGAGGGGGACGCTATGGATCCTCGCCTCGGCCTCCCCGATCACGGTGAAAATCTTTGAGGCATCTGCTTTGACACGATCGCTCAGCGTGCTCCGGTCGATGAGGGCGAGAATGGATTGCAGATCCCGGTGCAGGTGTGGAGGGCGCGATACCACGACGTCGACATGCACCGCCTCGATGGCGCTGCGGTGGATCCGCCGGCCGATCAGCTCATACCCTTCCACGGGAAGCTTCCGGAGCTCACGGGAGAGGTCGTCGATCGGGAGTCCCGCGCTGATGAAGGCGCCCAGCGTCATGTCGCCGGCGATTCCGCCAATCGTGTCGAAATAGGCGATTTTCATTGGAGGTGGGGTGCAAGATTTGTGAGAAATCGTTCGGTGGCGCCGGTGTTCGTGCGCACAAACTGTGCGGCGCGTTCACCCGCCAGCGCCCGGGCGGCCGGGTCGCGGAGGAGATTGGCGAGCGTCCGCTCGAGCTCGTCCACGTCGTTGACGACGAATCCTCCCCCTTTCTCCGCGAGCATCAGCGGCTCCTGCGAGTTCCGGTGCCGCGGGCCGAACAGAACCGGAATTCCGTACACCGCCGCCTCCAGCACATTGTGCACTCCCTGCCGGAAGCTCCCGCCCACGAACGCGACGTGCGCGGATGCGTACAGGCGCATGAGAATGCCGATGCTGTCCACAATAATAACCCGCTCGCCGCTGTATTCGTTCATTGCCGAGAAACGGATAAACGATGCCGAGCCGCTCACTTCCCTCTCCAGATCCTCCAGATGGCTCTCGGTCGGCTCGTGGGGAACAAGGATCGCGAGGAGGGAGGGGAGCGATTGCTGAATCCGGAAGAGCGCGGGGAGGATGACCTCCTCGTCCTCCGGCCAGCTGCTCCCGACGACGAATACCTGCTTGCCGCTGAGAATGCCGGGAGCCAGGGCGGCGTGCTTCCGTGCCTCCGCGCTCCGTATGCTCACCTGATCGTACCGCGTGTCGCCGATCGCCTCGAGCCGGGGGTGGGTCAGGCGAAAGAAGCCGAACGCCTCGCGATCGTTCTTCGAGACCGTCAGAATCTCATCCATTGCATCGTAGACGTAATGGTGAAAAGACCGGATGAGGGGGATCCGTCGCTCGGTCTGGCGTCGCATCGTCGCACTGGCGATCATCGAGGGAATACCGCGGCTTTGCAGCTCCCAGATGTGATTGGGCCATACGTCGTAGCGGATCATAACGGCAACATCGGGGCGAACGATATCGAGGAACCGGCGTGCGTTGCGCCGGGTATCGAACGGGATGTAGCTGATGATGTCGGCATGGGGGTAGCGGCGCGAATGCTCGTAGCCGGACGGGGAGAAGAAGGTGACGATCACCCGGACGTCGGGCCGGCGCTGCTTCAGTGCCGCGATGATCGGTTTTGCCTGCTCAAATTCCCCCATCGACGACGAGTGGAACCAGACCCGTTTCCCCTCCCCGAGCTGCCGAACCTGCCGGGAGAGTGCGTCGAAAAGCCCCTTCCGCCCGGTGATGGCGCGGCGGACCTTGGGATTGAACAGCCTCAGGATCTGCACGGCGATCCAGAAAAGGGGGATGACGCAGAAGCTGTAGACAACCTGAAACAGGAGGCGCATGAGTTTCCACCCTCAGTGGAGAAGAGCCGACACGGCGCCGACCACCCGCTCCGGCGTGACGTCACGCATGCAACGGAAATGCCCCCGGGGGCACGAGGACCGGCCGATCGGAGTGCAGGGACGGCAGTCCAGATCGTGCTGCTCCACGACAATGCTCTCGCCTGCGGGAGGGAAGAACCCGAACTGACGGACGGTGGAGCCGAACAGCGCCACGATCTTCCGTTTCCGTGCCGCGGCGATGTGCATGAGCCCCGAGTCGTTTGTCAGAATAAGAGCGCAGTGATCCATGGCGGCGGCCGTCTCGATCAGAGAGAGCATCCCCGCCGTGTTGAGAACGGTCACCGACGGTGCTGAGGACTTCACCTGCTCCGCAATTGCCCTGCAACGCTCCGCTTCGGCGGGGGAGCCGAAGAGTACAATTCCGGCGCCCTGTTGCTGCCCCAGCACCGCCGCGGCTTCCGCGAACCGCTCCGGCGGCCACATCTTGGTCTTGTGGCGCGCCGAGGGGCAGATACCGATCACCATTCCCTCTCCCCGCAGCGGATGGAGGACCTCCTCCGCGCGCGCGCGGGCCTCTGGTGATGGAAAAAGCTCCGGCCCCTCGCCGTCATCGGTGACATTCAACGAAGCCAGCGGTTCGCAGTATCGCTCGCTGACCGGCGGCGCACCGCCGAAAAAGGAGTAGAGATCTTTTTTGAAATGGACCAGCACGAACCGGGGGAACACGCGCTTCCGGACCCTGACGACGTTCCCCACGCCGCGGCAGAGAAGCCGGCTCCGGAGACTCCCGTGAATGTCGACGATGCAGTCATACCCGCGCCTGACGATCTCCCCTCGAAGCTCCCGGAGATCACCCAGGGTTCCCCCTCGGGGGAACTCAATCAGACCTGACAGGTGGGGATTTCCCCGGAGGAGGTCCGCGTACTCTGCCCTGACAAGGTAGTCGATCTGAATCTGCGGCATCTCTCGCCGCAGTCCGCGGACCAGAGGCGTGGAAAGGACAATATCGCCGACGGAACTAAAGCGGATGATCAGTGTTTTACGTAGTGTTTCCCGCATCGCACCGTGGTGGTCATGGTATCAAAAATCCGCGGGAATAGCAACGAACCGCCGCGCGCAGCGACGGGCGCTTCCCCCTCCTCTTGATCACGCAGCGGTGACCGGCGGTGCGTTTTCCAGAGACTCTGTTGCGACGCATCGGCCCCGCCTGGCGCTGGAGGAATTGTTGAAACAGAGGGGGATTTTGTGCACCTTGCGCTATCATGCTGCTTGTCATTCCTGCAATTGAAATCAAAGACGGACGCTGCTTTCACGTTGTCCGGGGAACGGAGGGGCGCACCTACTCCGATGACCCTGTGACGATGGCCCTTCTGTGGCGGACGGAGAACGCAAAATCTCTTCATGTGACCGATCTCGACGGAGTCCCGGAGGGGCATCTCGTCAATGTTGAGGTGATCGGGACCATGGTGCGGGCCGTCGATATCCCCGTGGAGCTGGGCGGGGGGCTCCGGTCGTTCGAGGCCGTGGCCGAGGCATTTCGTATCGGCGCCTACCGCGTGGTGGCGGGGGTCTCGCTGATTGATCGGCCGGAGGACGCCTGGCGCGTTCTCCAGACGTTTGGGACGAGCAAAGTAGTCCTGGGGATCGATGGCACAGATGGTCTCGTGCGAACGCACGTTCCCTCCCCGTTGAACGGCCGGCCTGTCGCCGAGGTCGCCCGCGAGGCCCGGCAGACGGGGTTCCGCAGGGTGGTCTACACCAGCGTCGGCCCCGATGGCACCCCGAAGGGCGTGGACCTGGTCACGCTCCGTGCGCTTGGAGAGCAGGCGGGGATGCGCGTGACGTCGTCAGGGGGTATCGCCGGGCTCGACGATCTCCTCGCGGTGCAGGAGCTCGAGCGCTTCGGCGTTGATTCAGCAGTGATCGGCCGGGCCCTTTGGGAGAACAGGTTCTCCTGCCAGGGTCTTTGGCGGCGGTGCGAGGCTGGCAACTATCCATATACGGCACGGGTATGACAGTGGCACACGTTGCGATTCTCCTTGGAAGCAAGACCGACGAGCAGGTGATGCAGGGGTGTACCGAGTATCTGACGAAGTTCGGCATTTCCTACGACCTGCAGGTCCTCTCGGCGCATCGAAACCCCGATGCGATGGCTGCCTTCGTGAAAGGGGCAGAGAGCAAGGGATACAAGCTCATTATTGCCGCGGCGGGGATGGCGGCACACCTTCCCGGCGTTGCGGCCTCGCACACCACGCTGCCGGTCATCGGCGTTCCTCTCGAAGGCTCCGCCCTCCACGGCGTGGATGCCCTCTATGCGATCGTTCAGATGCCCGCCGGTGTGCCCGTGGCCACGGTTGCCATTGGGGCCGCGGGGGCGCGGAATGCCGCGGTGCTTGCGGCGGAGATCCTGGCGCTTCACGACGCGGCGCTGAAAGAGAAGTTGGTCGCCTTCAGGAACAACGGCGCGCGTTTCTGAGCGCCACAGCCGGCCTTCATGAAGTTTCTGCTCATCGGACATTACGCGTTTGACGTTCTCCACGATAACGGAACAGAACGCCAGCAGCGCGGCGGCATGCACCAGGCGATCGCGTTCCTGGCGGGGCTTGCCTCCCGGCAGGACCGCATCGTGCCGGTCTTTCCCCTCCAGGGGGAGGAGCTTCCGGCGGTGGTCCAGGACCTAAA
>Ga0153916_10004548_pt1 | contig 10475 bp, 11 predicted proteins | sample Opewatmetagenome_FD_109642 | JGI IMG/M metagenome (GOLD analysis project Ga0153916, IMG submission 109642) | Freshwater wetland microbial communities from Ohio, USA - Open water 3 Core 3 Depth 4 metaG | ecosystem: Environmental > Aquatic > Freshwater > Wetlands | place: USA: Ohio, Lake Erie...
GCTGGCCATACTCCACGGGTTGAGCGTTTTCCACCAGGATGGAGTGGATTCTCCCGGATACCTCTGACTCAATCTCGTTCATCAGCTTCATCGCTTCGATGATGCAAAGAACCTTCCCTTTTTCCACCACATCCCCTTCTTTCACAAATGGCTCTCCGCCCGGGACCGGGCCGCGATAAAACGTTCCCACCATGGGAGACTTGATGGTGGCAAAGTTTCCGGCAACATCCCCCCCCTTCGGGGGCAAAGAGAGAGCGGGGGCCTTTTCACTGGGCAGTTCCGGGAGCAGAGGGGGAGCGGAGTGGGAGATCCAGGTCGGCGCGGGGCTTCTCTTCTTGATGCGGATCTTCAGATTGTCCTTTTCTAACTCGATTTCCTCCACATCAGTATCCTTGAGGAGATCGAGGATCTCTTTGATCTCGCGTATTCCTAAAGTCTTCGGCTTTTCCTTGGCCAACTTCACCTCCCGAGTCGATTTTCGCCCTTCCCCTGCCCTCAACCCCTTTCCACGTAGGCGCCCGTTCGGGTATCCACCCGCACTACGTCCCCCACATTGATAAACAGCGGGACCTGAATCACCATTCCCGTCTCCAGCGTCGCCGGCTTGGATCCCCCGGAGGCGGTATCGCCACGAACCCCGGGATCGGTCATCCTTACCTTGAGTTGCACAAAAGTCGGAAGCAGCACATCCACCGGCTCGCCATTATGAAACTGAATGCTGATAGTCTCTTCCGCCTTCAGATAATTCGGGGCAGATCCGAGCTGACGAGCCCTGAGGGATATTTGTTCATAGTTGGATGTATCCATGAAATAGAACATCTCCTCCTGGCGATAGAGGAATTGCATCTTCCTTTCTTCTATCTCCGCCAAGAGGATTTTTTCTTCGGGCCGGAAGGTTCGGTCGAGGACAGCCCCGGTTTTGAGATTCTTCAACTTGGTTCGAACGATCGCTCCTCCCTTGCCCGGCTTATGGTGCTGATATTCGACTACCTGGTAGACTGAAGCGTCTAACAAGATCTTCATACCTGGTCGTAGATCATTGCTCGCAATCAAAGCGTCATCTCCCTGGAAGCAGTAGTAAGCGTCTCGACCCCACTTTCAGTCAAGAGAACGGTATCCTCTATCCTGACCCCACCCACCCCGGGGTGGTAAATTCCCGGTTCAATGGTGAACGCCATCCCTTCTGCCAAGGCAATGCGGGAATCCTTGCCAATTCTCGGTTCCTCATGAACGGAAAGGCCCACCCCGTGGCCTGTTCCGTGGCCGAAATGCGCGCCATATCCGGCTCCTTCGATCACCCTTCTTGCGACCCCATCCAATTCTTCGGCGAGCATTCCCGGCCGCACAGCGGAGATGGCCCGATCGTGCGCCTCGAGAACGATCTGAAAAATTTGCTTCTGCCGGGATGTGGCTGAGCCCAAAACCCATGTTCGGGTCATATCGGAATGGTATCCTTGCCACTGACTGCCTCCATCGATCTTGAGGAACTCGCCGGATCTTACCTCTCTCTGGGAAGGATGGGCATGTGGCATGGCCGAACGGGGGCCGGAAGCCACAATGGTCTCGAAACCCACCCGATCTGCCCCATTCATCTTCAGGCTGTACTCGAACAGGGCGGCGATCTCTGACTCCCGCATTCCGGGCCTGAGCAGGGATCGTATCTCCTCCAGATTCTGAGACACGAGGCGGCATGATCTTCGGATCGCCTCGGCCTCCTCCGGATCTTTGATCATGCGCAGTGGCCCTATCGGCGACGTGGTGGCGATGAGTTCCATCCCATCCCTCTTCTCGTCCAATTTCCGATATTGCTCGAAGGAGAGCTCAGAAGGGATGACCCCCAACCGTTTAGCCTTACCCTTCTTGGCGCAGTCGATCAGAGAATCCCAGGCCGAGGAGGTCGCGGTCACGGGTTTGATTTCGAATCCTACCACTTCCTCGTCAGCTTGCGTAACATAGCGAAAGTCAAGGAAAATATAGGCCCCATCGTGGCAAACCAGAGCCAGACCCGCGCTTCCTGAAAAACCCGACAGGTACCGGATATCCTGTAGGTTCGTCACGATCAAGGCGTCCAGTTGCAGCTCTATTAACGAGCTTCGAACTCTATCCAGACGGGGAGAAAATCTCATCCGCAATGGTTTTATGCCAGGCCCTCGCTTTCCTTGAGGAGCCAGGACGCTGCTTTGACTCCCAGGATGTAGCTTTGCTTGCCAAATCCGGAGATCTGGCCCACCGCTACCGCGGAGACGAAGGAATGCCGGCGGAATTCTTCCCGCTTGTAGATATTGGAGAGGTGAACTTCGATGGTGGGGATTCCCGTTGAGGAGATGGCATCGCGCAAGGCGATGCTGGTATGGCTATAGGCCGCCGGGTTGATGAGCAACACATCCGCCCAGGAGGAGAATCTTTGGATCGCCTCGACCAATTCCCCTTCATGGTTCGATTGGAGGATTTCGACCTCCAGTCCCTCCTCCGTTGCGGCGGACCGAATGGCTTCGTTCACCGCTTCTAACGAGTCCGAACCATAGAAGTGAGGCTCTCTCTTTCCCAGCAGGTTCAGGTTCGGACCGTGAAGGACCAACAGATGTTTGCTCATGCTTCTCTAAAACAAAAAGAATGCACCGGCTGCATTCTCTGAACGATGGGGAAGGTATTTCCCTCTCTCACATTTCCTCTTCAAGTTTACGGGTGTGGCTCGAAAGCCTATGTCTTGCTTTTCCCCAATTTCCGAGATTTTCCACGGCCAGCATCAGGAAGTACTTGGATTTCAACAGAGAGAAGAGGAGGCCCATCCGGTCGGTGAGAATAAAGAGCCCTCTGATTTGCCCCAAATTGAGATCTTGCGAGGCCTTCCGGGCATCTCCCAAGATAGCAGAGTATTCTGCTCCCGCATCGACGCTGTCGAGTCCTTGGGATAGGCTCTCTATGGGAATGCCGTCCAGCCCAACCAGGGCTGCACCGATGGAGCCCTCAACCGCAGCCGCTAAAGAGGTTAATCCTTCAAGAAAGTCCCGCTTCATCGCGTAATTGGCGCCTCTTCTTGATCGCTTCCAGCCAACGATTCAGGACCTGGATCGGTTCCCCTCGGGATGGAGAGGGAGCCGGCGGTCCTTCGAGCTGCTCGAAATCTATCTCAACCCCTCCAAGCAGGCCCTCATCCAACTCGTCCCCTGGGGAAAGCAGAAAGGATTCCGGCCATCCTTCCGCAGTTGGCAGATCAGCCTGGAATTTGCTTTCGGGTTCCTCCAGCGCCACTGCCGGAGCTGCTGTCGGCCCTTCTTGGCCTTCTCGCAGAAGGATAGCCTCCTGGAGTCTCTCCTGGAGATGGGAATTGTTGGGATCCGAGGCCAGCATCTTGAAAAAGATCTCGGCCGCCTGATCGTAGAGGCCCTGTTTCAGGTAAAGATCCGCGATTGTTTCCGTTAGGAAGGCATCTTCCTTCTTGTCCTGGGGCTTCAGAGCGGCGTCGGGAGTCCTTTCCCTTTCTCCTTCCAAGATAGAAGCTACCTCTTTTGGCAAGGCTTCTTGGGTCGCCTCTTCGGTCTTCTCCTTAAGGTCTTTGGTTGCGGCCAGTACAGGTTCTGCGGAAGCCTCCAGACTGGCCTCTATCTTTTCCAAGGTCTCCTTGATCTCTCGGTCTAAGGGAGTTAACTTGAGGACCTTTTGGTATTGCTCAAGGGCTTGCTGAAGCCTTCCTCCCTTCTGTAACAGGTCACCCAACAAGCGATTTGCCAGGAGGTTATTGGGATCGTTGCTGATGATCTCCAGAAACTCCCTTTCTGCTTCTAAATCCTGGCCCTTTTCCTGGTAAGCCCTGGCGAGAACCATCCTGGCGCTCCCATAGGAGGGGTGGACCCTGAGACCCTTTAGACAGATCTCAATCGCCTCATCCAGCATGCCGCTTTTGCGATAGGCGTCGGCTAACTGGGCAAAGATCCTTGACCGCGGGTCCTTCTTCCATTTCTCGTAGTATCGCTCAATTTCCGGGGGAAGATCGAGTCTCTCAGGCATTTTCTCTTTCCATCGCCATCAGGGCCGTCAAGATAAGCTCCTCCTCATAAAGTGGGCGAATGATAGCATCGCCAATGGCCCTTGTCAAGACAAAATGGGTTCTTCCCTCCCTCACCTTCTTGTCGTAACAAAGCCATTCTAATAGCCTTTTTGGCTTCAAAGGAAGAGTGAGGGGAAGATGTGCTGCTCTCAAGATGGCCCGCTGTCGGGAGGCCTCTTCCGCACTCCAGAAGCCCAGAAGTTCCGAGATCCGTCCTGCTGCCTCCATCCCGACTGCCACCGCCTCCCCGTGGCGATATCGCTGAAAGCGAGTGGCTGCCTCCAGGGCATGGCCGATGGTGTGTCCGTAGTTGAGAAGGGCACGCAATCCCTCTTCCTTTTCATCTTGGACGACGATGGAGGCCTTGATTTCACAGCACCTCTTGATCGTAAAGGTGAGGACCTCGGGATCGAGGCGAAAGATCTTCCCTAAGTTCTCCTCCAGAAAGGAGAAGAAGGCAGCATCCGCGATGATCGCGTATTTAATGACTTCGGCCATACCGGCTCGGAACTCCCTCTCCGGGAGCGTGTGAAGGAAGTCGGTATCAATCAAAACCAGCAGGGGCTGGTAAAAGGCCCCAATCATGTTCTTTGCCAAGCGATGGTTGACTGCCACTTTCCCGCCCACGCTACTGTCTATCTGGGCGAGAAGCGATGTGGGCAGCTGAAGGAACGGGACTCCTCGCATATAGGTGGCGGCAACGAAGCCGGCCAAATCCCCAATGACGCCCCCTCCCAAGGCAATGATCGGGGAACGCCGATCAACCCGCTCCTGGATGAGGAAATTATAGAGACGAGATGCCCAGGTCAGGGACTTATTCCTTTCCCCGGCTGGGACGAGAAAGGAGAGCGGAAGGAACTCCCTCCCCTGGAGGGCCGCAGATACCCTGTCCCCGTAGAGTTGATATACCTGGGGATCGCTGATCAGGAGGGTCTTTTTGGATACGGAAAAAGGGCGAAGGAGTTCGCCCAATTGCGGGAGGATCTGTCTGCCGATATATATCGGGTAGCTATAGCTAGTCGCTTTCAGCTGGACTGGAACGATTTCCATCAAAGCTAGTCGTGTAGGGGCCGACTACCTCGGCCGGATGGCGGACTTGGCCAGTAAGTACTGGATCAGGTTGTGTGAGAAACGATCCCCTTCCGGCCACTGTGAGCTAATTTCCGCCATGTTGAAGGCAATGCCGAAGGCCAATCCATTTCCTACGGCTCGTTCCGCCATCAAAGGCTGCCTTTCGAATTTTGAGAACTGGGCGAGGAGGGAGCCGTTTCCCATCCCTAAGTTGTTGAAGGAATCCACCAACGGCATCTTCAAAGGATCCAAGCCTGAAAAAACAGGATGGGAGGGAACCAAGACCTCGATCAGCCCTCGCCGGGTGGGCTGCCAATCACGGGGATACAGGATCTGAAGGGGAAGGATGACTGCCAGGTTGGCATTTCCGTATCCTCCGCTACCAAAGGATCTTGCCCCACCGGTCATGAGTAAGGCTCCGCCATTTCGCAGATAGTCGACCAGACCATCCCGAACGCGATCTGGCAGGCTGGGGTAATCGATGTTGGAAAGGATCACCACTTGCATTTCTTCTAACTTCTTGGCCCCCAGCTCCTTCAAGAACTGGGCTCCGGTTGCCCCTTCAATGGACCCTTTGCGGATATAGGAGTCCTCCCCCAAGGAGAGGATGAATGGGGACTCGGATTTGGCGAGAGCCAGGGCCCCTGTTGCATTAGGAAAAAGGAAGATGAGAAAGCTCAATCCAGCCATCGCCTTCATTGCCCATCTTTTCATGAATTCCTCCTTCTGATACGAAAAAGACGCACAGTTTGTGCGTCTTTTTCGGGCTTCTGGCATTGAATGGAAAAGGTACCGCCTAAACTTTGCGTTCCTGGAGAATACTCGGAGTAATGAAGATCAGAAGCTCCTGCCGGGTGGGACTGGCGCCCAGGGTCCTCCGCTTGAATAGCCATCCGATGACGGGGATCTTGCCGAGGTAGGGCACCCTATCCTCTCTGTACGAATCGACGGAAACGTAAAGGCCCCCCAGCACTACCGTGGCCCCGTTTTCCACCAACATTTGGGTCTTGGCTATCCGCTTGTCAATCGAGATGACATCGCCAACTCCCGTGGGAAACGGAGTTCCCACCGTATTGTTCTCCGCCTCGACCTCCATGTTGATCCTGTTGTCCGAGGTGACATGGGGTTTTACCTTCAGCCGCAGATAGGCCTCCTGGAAGGAGATGGTCAGTCGGCCCGAGGAGGGATCGATGGTGGTGAAGGGGATCTGGCTCCCGGATTTGATCTCTGCATCCTGGTTGTCCAGGGTGGCCACCTTGGGGGCGGACAGGGTCGTGACCTTGCCTTCGGACTCGGCCAACGATATCCGGGCTTCCAGGAGCAGCCGGCTCCCGATATAACCGAGGGAGACCGCCCCGGCGATCGGGGCACCTCCGGCGGGCGAGGAGGGGAGGTTCAAAATATAGGATCCGGTGGACTCGGCCAATCCAAAAGCCCCCGAAAGTATCTTACCTATTCCTCCTCCTGGAGAAGTGGCACCCCCTGGTGCGCCCATCGAAGGATTGCCGGTGTTCGGACCCGCTGGAGGGGTCAAGGTATAGGGGTTGCTTCCTGCGATCACCAGATTGGCGGATCCTTTCATATCGACGTTATATGCGCCACCCCATTGAATCCCCAGGGATTGCGTATAGTCCTCACGGACCGTGACGATTCGCGCTTCGATCATGACTTGGGGGGTCCGGATGTCCAGGCGGGCCGCCATCGACTTCATCCTCTCGATCGTCTCAACGGTATCGTTGATGATGATGGACTTGGTCTCCTCGTGAAGGCTGAGCTTGCCTCGGGGCTTTTGGGTCTCCGGATCTTTCGAGGCAAGGGGCTCGAGGTTCTCGATCAGCTTATCCGCTTTGACGTAATTCACCGAGATGATAGCCTGTTCCAGAGGGGCCAGGGCGATCTTCTCCCTCTTCTCCAATTCCCTTAGCTTCAGCTCCTCCGCCTCCCGTCTTCTTCGCTCCTCCAATTCCTTGGCAATGTTCGCCAAGGAGGCTATCCGTATGATGTTCTCCTCCCTGAGAGAGCCGAAGTTGTTGGACTTCAGGATTGCATCGAGGGCCTGCTCCCAGGAGACGTTGATCAGACGGACCGTCACCGTGCCCTTGACTTCCGGCCCTGAGACGATGTTGGCCCCGCTCACCTCGGCAAGGATGCGCAAAAGGTTATTGATGTCCGCATCTTTGAAATCCATGGAGATCTTCTTGGCCTCGGTCGGAGGAACCTCGGTGGTCGGGGAAGGAGGTGCGGCCGCTGCGGCGGCCTCCTGCGCCTCGGCAGAGGAAGGGAGGATATCGAGAGTAATCCCCGCATTGCTCTGGCGGGCCTCGTACTTGATCATCCCTTTGAGCTCGGCTACCACCCGCACCACCTTCTCCGGCTCGACCTGAGATTGGGTTGCCCGCAGTCGATCAATTTGTCCGGGCAGGAGGCTCACATCCAGGGGCTGGGTGGCGGGCGGTGCGATTTCGGCGGGGCTTATATCCAGCACCAGGGAGGGGGGCTGGGAAATCTTAGAGATCTCGTACTTGACCTTTCCCTCGGTCCGGATGAGGATGCGACCTTTCCCCTTCAAGGCCTGATAATCGATCTTTGTGACCTTGCCCACTGCCGCTGCCGTCGATGGCTGTTCAGGGGACTTCTCAGGAGCAGAGGCTGCTGGAGGGGTAGTGGTCTCCTCCTCTGCCTTCTCTTCCCCTCGCTTCTCCTCGCCTCCCAAGCTGATCATCAATTGGTTGTCCTGCGCCACGACTTGATACGCGGTTGGCGAAGTGAGATCGAAAACCAAACGGACCACTTTGGTCGGCAGATCCTTGTACTGCGAGGAGCGGATCTTCTGGATCAGCGTATTGGCGCCCAGGGCAGGATACGAATGAATGGCATGTTGCGCATTGGGGATATCCACCACCAGCCGGGGTGGATCCGGAAGGGCAAAGGACTCATAAGCCTCCAGAGGTCGGTCAGCTTGAATCAGGAGGGACGCATTGGTCGGGCCGGCTTGTTCTACTGTGATGCCGGATATGGTGGCCATAGCCGATGATGCCTCGCCCGGTTCGGCTCCCTCTTCGCCTCGCGCGATCTGCAGGAGGGCATTATTAGAGGCCTTCGCCATTCTTGCATGCGAGGCCATTTCCGCCGAGGCGTCGCCAACGACGAGGGCCATCATGACCAAGCCCAACAAGAGGGGAAGAGATCGGGGGCTCATCCCCTTCCCTGGCCTCCCTTTCATAATCTATTCCTCCTTTTTGAGAGTGAGTTCCACCTCTCGGATCCTCGACTGGGGCAGATAGGGCTGCTCCTTTACCTCGAAGGTGACGGAATTCGTAGTGATCCGGGCCACACGAGCCGCATTGCCAATAAGATCATGAACCTTCAAGACATACCCTAACCCATCCGGAGCTTCCACCAGGGCCAAATACTCCCTCCTGTCCCATACGATGCCCGTCAACTTCAGCTCGGACAACTGCAAACCCTTGAGTCCCTTCTTTCCTTTTCCCTCCTCGGATCCTGGAACGACCAGGGGCGCGAAAGGATCGGGCCGTCCTCCGGGATTATAAGAGTATTCTGGCACCTGGGCTGGGGTAGTCTTCCCCGGAGCTGCTGCAGGAGAAGCAGTTGCAGGTGCGGGAAGGGCTTGTGGTGGAGTGGCGACCTGGGCCGCCTGAGGGATCGGAGGGGAGGATCGGGGTGCAGGGGTTTCCTTCTTGCAGGCGCCAAAGAGAAGGCCAAAAAACATCACCGGCAGAATGAAAAGCACCTTGCGGCTATAAGTCAACCAACGGTCAGCGGCTTTTTCCCGAGCCAACACCTTTTCCTCCTATCGCGCCTGAAGAGGTAAATGTAGTGGTGGTGAATTCCGCAGTGATGGTATCCTTGTCTTCTTTCGTGGAGGGTCGTGGAAAGATCTTCAGCTCGGAGACGTTGACGATCCTTGGCATCTTGGAAATGTTATCGAAAAAGCGGCCCAAGGCGTGATAGGTCCCTTTGACCTTGATCTGAACCGGGAACTCTCCATAGAAATCCCGGAGCGTGAGGGTACCGGGCCGGAAGAGCAGGAACTCAACCCCAGCCTTGAGGCCCAAGGTATTGACAATGACCAATAGTTTGGGGATCTCTTTTTCTTCGGGAAGGACCGTCAGCGCCTGGGAGAGTTGCGACTCCAGCGCTGCTATCTCCAATTTCAACCGATCGAGGTTGGCCGCCAAAATCTTCTTCTCATTCAGCTCACTCCGCAGCGAATCCCTTTTTTGAATCAGCGCATTCTTCTCAGCCGCCAGGCCTCGATAAATCAGATAATAGAATCCGGCAACTATTGCCAGGAAGAGCAGCAGAACCATCAATACCTTCTGACTTCTCGGGATATTTGCGAAGGAATCTCTTAAAGCCATAGGGAGTGCCCTCTAAAGTTTGATCGCACAGGTTATCTCAAACTTCTCCATCGGCACCTTTCCGATCTTGGTTTGCTCCGAATAGGTCAGATCGACGCTGGTGAATCGGGCACTCGGAGCTTTTGCCAGCCGGGTCATGAAATCGGCGATCGCAAAGTTAGAGAAAGAGTATCCTTGAAGAGTCAAGCGGGAAGCGGAGTTATTCAAGGAGGTCAACCATATGCCCTGAGGAAGAAGTTCGCTTACTTCATCCAGCATGTGGACGGGGCCGACTTGCCCGGCTTTCAGCCGATCGATGGAGGCAAGCTTCTCTTCCAGGTTCCTCTTGTCTGCCTTGTACTTTTCCACATCCTTGGCGATCGTCTGATACTTCAGGAGTTCCGCCTGGGCCTGCGCGATCTCGTTATTGAGATCCGATATCTGCATCCGCAAGTTCAGCCAAAGCATTGCCAAAAGGGCCACCAGGCATACTGCCCCCAAAATCACGAAGATCCCCCACCGCACTGTGGTGGGCTTTTTTGCCCTCTCGGCTCGAGGAAGAAGGTTTATCCGAATCATTATTTGTCCCCCACCTGTCTCACGGCTAAGCCGACGCTTATGGCGGTCTGCGGTGCAATGAACTCGAGGTACTCGGGGTCGAACTTCTTGGGATCTGCCTTGATGTTCCGCAGAGGATTCGCGATCTCCCCCGGGATCTCCAGACCTTGGGAGAGAAACTCCAGGACTCCCGGCAGGAGGGCCGATCCACCACTCAGGACGAGCTTGTGAATCTGCTCATCCTGGCTGGAGGAACGGAAGAAGTCAAAAGAGCGCCGGATCTCGCCCACCAGCTCGTTGTTGACCTCGGCTATCATGGGTTTGGCATCCGCGAAGGTGCGAGCTTCGACCTCCTGACCCATCTTCAGCTTCTCCGCTTGGTCATAGCTCAAGCCCAAGCCCTTCTGAATGGCTTCCGTGTAACGATTACCGCCGAA
>Ga0153916_10004549_pt1 | contig 10475 bp, 6 predicted proteins | sample Opewatmetagenome_FD_109642 | JGI IMG/M metagenome (GOLD analysis project Ga0153916, IMG submission 109642) | Freshwater wetland microbial communities from Ohio, USA - Open water 3 Core 3 Depth 4 metaG | ecosystem: Environmental > Aquatic > Freshwater > Wetlands | place: USA: Ohio, Lake Erie, Old...
AAGCCGCAAACTGGTCGCGGAAAGAAAACTCGAACGCACCCAACAGAACCTGCTCCGCGTCAACGACATCGTGCGCGAGATCGAACGGCAAATTCGCTCGATGGAGTTGCAGGCCAAGAAGGCTGAGCGCTATCGCGCGCTGAAAACCGAACTCAGGGGAAAGGACCTTGTTTATACCGCGCTGCTGCGCCGGAAGCTCGATGAGGAGATCGCTCGACACCAAGAGGATCTTGCCGGCGCCGAAGCCCGCTTGGCCGAGCAGATCGCCTCCCTGCACTCCCAAGAGGCCCAAAGCGAAGCGGTGCGCTTGGCGCTGATGGAATCGGAGAAGGCCATCGCCGAACGGCAAGAGTCGGTTTACCAGCGAAAGTCCCAAATTCAAGCGGACGAACAAAAAATCGATTTTTTCCACAAGGACCTGGCCCAGCTCGAGCGGGCCGAGGCGGACGCCCGCGTCACGCTCAAGCTCCTCGAAGACAAGTTGACGCTGCTCGGCGAGGAAATCGAAGAGTTGGGCAAAGCCAAAGAAAGCTTCGTACAACTTTCCCTCTTCGAGGAAACGCTGCTGCGCGACAAAGAGGGAGAACTGACGAGCCTGCAGGAGCGCATCCAATCGCTGCAAAGCGAGCTGGAGGGGGGACGCGAAGCGCTCATCGAGGTCGCCAACCAGATCGCTTACCTGAAAAACGATCTGCTGGCCAAGGAAAAACTGCGCGCGGAAGTCGCCCAGGACTTGGAACGCTGCCAAACCGAAAGCGCGGCGGCAGCCAATGCGCTGGCGGATAGCGAGCAAAAGCGCATCGACGCCACCCGCGCGCTCGAGCTGACGGTTGAGCAAATAAGGGACCGAACCGTCGAAGCGGCTCAACTCGGCGCGGCGATCCAAGGGTTGAGCCGGTCGAGGGACGAGCAAGAAGGCAAGACCGAATCGATCAAGGAGCAAATCCAGGAAAACCGCTCGCGCCTGCTCTCCCTCGAGGATTTGCATCGCAATTATGAAGGGTATCAAGAAGGCGTCCGCGCGATCATGCTGAAGCGGCAGAACGAACCCGCTTCCGACGGCGTCTACGGCCTGGTCGCCGAAGTGATCGAAGCGCCGGAACGGTTTGAAAAAGCGCTGACCGCCGTCCTGGGCGACCGTTTGCAATACATCATCGTCAAGGGGCAGGAAGAAGGCGTCGAATCGATCGAATACTTGAAGCGCGAGGCTACCGGCCGCGGCAGTTTTATTCCGCGGCAATTGTCGCGCAAGCAGCAAAAACCGCTGCCCCTGGGAGAAGCCGAGGTGGTCGCTCCCTTGCTGGAGATGATTTCGGTCAAGGATGGCTACCGCGACGTGGCGGAATATCTGCTCTCGGACGTCGTCGTGGTCAAGGACCTGACGGCCGGCTTGGCGCTCTGGAACCGCAACGGTTTTCACTGCACCTTGGTGACCCCGGACGGAGAAGTGATCGATCCGATGGGGATCGTCACCGGCGGCAGCGGCGCCGCCCTCGACGGCAGCATTTTCACCCAGCGACGGCGCATCAGGGAACTGACCGTTACCGTACAGCAACTGGAAGAGCAGCTCGCCAGCGAGGAGCGGGACTTGAACGGCGTCAGAGAACGGTTGGAGCAAGCGGAAACCCAAAAGAGCCTTCTCAGCGGAGAAATCCACCGCTTGGAGCTCGAGCGCGTGCGCTTCGAACATGAGTGCCGCTCGGCGGGCCAGGAATTCGAGCGGCTCGCACGCATCGTCCAGACCCTGGATCAGGAACAAGACGATCTCAGAAGCGATATCGTTCTGCTTGACGGCGAACTGGAGCAGGGCCGTGGGACGGTCGAGTCCCATGTACTCGACAGAGCGCAGCGCGAGCAGCTTTTGGCCCAGCAACAAGCCGACGTGGCCGCTCTCAAAATTGCCGTCGAAGCGGTTGAAAGCACGGTCACGCAGTCGCGCATTCGCAACGCCGCCCTGGCCGAAAAACGGGAGAACACCTATCTCAATCTTGAGAACCGGCTCAAGTTGCGCGATGAATGCGCGGCTGAACTCACCGCCCGGCGCGCGCAGAGCCAGGAATTCTTCCGGCGCCGAGCCGAGATCGAACATTCCCTGAACGAGGCGCGGAAAGCTCTGGAGCTGGGGCGAGCGGCGCTCCACGTCCAGGAAACCCGCATGCAGGAAGAACGTCAAAGCCACCGCGCCACCTCCATGAATCTCGCGGAAATCGAAGAGACGATCAAAGAGCTGCGCCCCCTGGGAGAAGCCTATCAGGAAGAAAAAAGCCGGGCGCAACTGGCGTTGGCGGAAAAACGAATGCATTTGCAGCACCTCACCGACACCATTCGGGAAAAATACGATGTCGGGCTGGAATCGCTCGCCGTCGAACCTGCGGGAAACGCCCCTTCCCGGGAAGAGTTGCAGTTGGAGATCGACGATCTGCGCGCCCGCCTGGAACGGATGGGCGAGGTCAATCTCGCCGCCATCGGCGAATACGAAGAGTTGTCCGCCCGCTACCAGTTCCTGAACCGGCAGAAAGACGACCTGGAGCGGTCGGTCGCCGATTTGCACGAAACCATCGTCAAATTGAACCGCGCCTGCCGGCTGCGCTTCAAGGAAAGCTTCGAAGCGATCAACGAAAAGTTCGAAGCGATCTTCCCGCGGCTCTTCCGGGGCGGCAAGGCGCGCTTGGTCTTGACCGATGAAAACGACTACCTGGAAACCGGAGTCGATATCATCGTGCAACCGCCCGGAAAAAAGCTCCAGTCCATTACTCTGCTTTCCGGCGGAGAAAAGGCGCTGACGGCGGTCAGTCTCCTGTTCGCCATTTTCTTGACCAAGCCGAGCCCGTTCTGCTTCCTCGACGAGGTGGACGCTCCCCTGGATGACGCCAACATCGATCGCTTCAACGATATGATCAAGGAAATGAGCGAATTTTCTCAATTTGTCCTCGTCACCCACAACAAAAAAACCATGCAAGCCGCCGAAATGCTCTACGGCATCACCATGCCGGAGCCCGGCGTCTCGAAGGTCGTGTCCGTGCAGCTGAACTAAATCCTCCCGGTTCGCCAGCACCCCGTCACCGACCGCTGTTCCCCGCCCAAAAATCGGGATAGACTTACACGATGGAAGGAAGTTCTTTTTTCCAACGGCTCAAACAGGGGCTGAGCAAAAGCCGCGAGAGCTGGTCGCAGAAGATCGGCGCGGTGCTGCAGAACCGGCGCTGGGACGACAGCTCGCTCGCCGCCATGGAGGAGAGCCTGATCGCGGCCGACCTCGGCGTCAAGGCGACGGAAAAGCTGCTGGAGGCTTTGCGCAAGCAGCCGCCCAGCGGCTCCGCCGATCCGGCTCAGGAGATGTCGCGCCGGTTGCAGGAAACCCTGGTGGAGATGCTGCAAAGAGCAGCGCCCAAAACAGCGCCGCTATCGGTGCGCCCCTGGGTGGTGCTCTTTCTCGGCGTCAACGGCGTCGGCAAAACCACCAGCATCGGCAAGCTCGCCGCGCAGTACCATGCGGCCGGCAAGAAGGTCTTGCTCGTCGCCGCCGACACCTTTCGCGCCGCCGCCATCGAACAGCTCGATGCCTGGGGGCAGCGGGCCGGCGCCGATGTCATCAAGCATCGCGCCGGCGCCGATCCCTCCGCGGTGGTTTTCGACGGCATCCAAGCGGCGAAAAGCCGCGGCGTCGACGTGCTGCTCATCGACACCGCCGGCCGGCTGCACACCAAAGTTCACCTGATCGAAGAATTAAAAAAAATCCGCCGGGTGATTTCCCGCGAGCAGCCCGACGCTCCCCATGAGACGCTCCTGGTTTTGGACGCGACCACGGGACAAAACGGCCTTCAACAAGCGCGCGTCTTCAAGGAAGCGACCGATATCAGCGGCATCGTCTTGACCAAACTTGACGGCACGGCCAAGGGCGGAGTCGTCGTCGGCATCCAGACCGAACTGGGAGTGCCGGTACAATACATCGGCATCGGCGAAGAGGTCGAAGACTTGCAGCCCTTCGACCCGACCCGTTTCGTCCAGGCGTTGTTTGAAAATTGAGTGCAGGGTTGACGCCGAACTCCGCAGCTTGCCCGCGCTCGGAAAACGGCCGGCTCCCCATGCCAGTCGCGCGTTTAGAACTCGATGCCGAGACCTTTGGCGCGGGCCAGCCGGTAAATCTTACATGCAACCGCCACGTCGGCTACCCCTTGCCCCGCGTTATTTTTAAAAAGCGTTATCTGTTGTGCGCCGGTTCTGCCGGGGATTTTGCCGTTGAGCAGGTCGCCCAATTCGCCCACGCGATCCCAGCTTAAAAATCCCGCTTGGACCGGATCGAAGAGATCTCCCTGTTCGTCCTGGATCGCTTGATCCCTGGAATTAACCACGATCACATCGCTGCGACGAATCGAGACATCATCCAGCTCCCGCCGTTTGCTTTGCGCGACCCCCGCTTTCACCAGACCGATGTTTCCGCCCATGATGGAAGTGACGTGGGTGCCGGGCTCGAGCCACTCCCCGTCGAATACGGGAAGGTTGGAGTTCGTCGCGGTCAGAACCAAGTCGGAGCCGGCAATCGCCTGCCGGGCGCTCGACGCCGGTCTCACCTCAAAGGGAACAAGTTTTCGCATCGAGCGGCAAAACTCCAGGCGCGTCGACTCCGTGCGGCAATAGACCTTGGCCAGAGTGAACTGCCGCACCTTTGAGAACGCCAGGAGATGATACTTGGCTTCGCCGCCAGCGCCGATGATTCCCAGCACCTTTGAATCTTCGCGGGCAAGCCGGCGCGTCCCCACGGCGCTGGTGGCGGCCGTGCGGATGGGAGTCGGTCGTTCCGCCGGCAAATCCGCGAGCCCCACCCGTCCCACCAAGATCGCCATCAGCGAAGCGTCCTTCACGTCGAACAACACGGTCACCGGGCCGCCCATGCTGTGATAGGTTTGGACCTCTTTCGACACCGCGACATGCTCTGCGTGAGCCAACAGCCCGATTCCCCCCAGGGATGGAACCCCGCCGGGATGCACGCTGACGCGCACGCCGTCGGGAGTCATGATGCGCCGGCGCGGCGCGTTAAGCTCCGGATTTCGGCCGAACTCGCGAAACCCCGCCTCCACGGCCTCGATCGCCTCCTCCAGCGAAAGTATGCCGTTGACTTCGTTGGCACGGATCAAGAGCGCCATTTCAACCTTCCCCCTTGAAAGAGCAATTCATAATATACGACGCTTGGATTGACAACCGAGCTTCAAGTGAATAATTCTCGAACAACCGATCTCAGGGAGTCCCGGATATGCCAAATCAAAGTTCCTACCGTTTCGCATTGATTCTCTTTGGATTGATCCTGGCGTGGAACGCGCCCACGGCTCTATTCGCTCAATCCGCGAACCTCGAAGCCGCCAGGCAAGAAGCCAAAGTGGTGGTTTACGCCGCGCTGCCGCCGGATTTCATGAAAGTCATCAATGATCCTTTTGAAAAAAAATACGGCATCACGGTGGAGTATTGGCGGGCCTCGGCCACTGGGGTGCTCGATCGCGCGCTCAATGAGTGGCGCGTCGGCAAGGCGGGCTTCGACGTCATCGAGGGCAATAAAGGGCCGCAAGTGATTCTCAAGAAGGAAGGGATCTTCAGTAAATTTCAACCTCCATCCGCCAGTAAGTTTCCCCGGCAATTTCTCGAAGCGGACGGGATTCTCACCCCCTGGCGCTTCAACCCGATCAGCATCATCTACAATACCGAGCTGGTGAAAAAAGAAGATTTGCCCAAGAGCTTCGCCGACCTGCTGCTGGCAAAATGGAAAGGCAAAATCACCATGCCCGATCCTTCGCGCCACACGACCACCGCCGAGTTCCTGTCAAATCTCGATAAGTATGAGGGAGTGAAGTGGAAGGAATTCGCCAAGGGCCTCGCCCAACAGCAGCCCCTCTTTGTCGAGTCCTTCGCCCCGATCGTCAACACGGTCATTCGCGGCGAGGCTCCTTTGGGAATTGCTTATCTCAAGTACGTCGGCCAGTTCAAAGGGCCGCTCGATTACGTGCGCTTGAATAAGTATCTCGCCGATACCAACTACCTGGGCGTCGGCAATCGCGCGCCGCATCCGAATGCCGGCAAACTGTACATCGAATATCTCTGCTCGCCGGAAGGTCAAAAGGCGATAGCCAACGCCGGTGAGTTCGTTCTTTCAACCAACGTGGCGCCTGCCATCCAGGGCGCCGCTCAGGTGGCCCAGAGCACGCTGTTCATGGACGAACCGAGCGCGGAAGAGTTTAAGCAACTACGGGATGAAATGCGCCAAATCTTTTTTACCAGGTAGAAAAGGCAAGCCCAGTGCGCGGTTACGGCGACGAACTCCAAAGTTTTCGCTCATCTCAACTACAGGAGGCTTCATGCTTTTGCGCTTACTACTGCTGACTGTCGTCCTCATGGCCGGGTGGTTTCCCGGCGTCGCGCAGAGCCAGGGAGTGCGGATCAGTTACTCCGGCGTGTCGGGACAGAATTTGCCCTTCTGGGTGACCTACGAGGCCGGGCTCTACAAGAAGCACGGCCTCAGCGCGGAAATGGTTCTGATCTCCGGCGGTCTCACCAACATACAGGCGCTGCTCGCCAACGAGATTGCCTTCACATATCTCGGGGGCTCCTCACCGATCCAAGCGATCCTACAAGGCGGCGACCTGGTGATTTTGGCTTCGGCCTACGGCCTGATGCCCTACGGGCTGATTGCGAGCAAGACGATTCACGCGGCGGCGGAGCTTAAAGGCAAGCGCATCGCGGTGTCGCGGCTCGGCGGCATCGAGGAGACGGCGGCGCGGGTGGCGCTCGATAAATTAGGCGTCGGCGCGCGCAACGTGTCGTTCTTGCAAGCCGGTCCCGATCCGGTGCGCATCGCCGCCATCGAATCGGGCGCGGCGCAAGCGACGATGCTCGCTCCGCCTGGGCTTTTCGTCGCCACCGCGCGCGGGCTCAACATGCTGGCCGATCTCGGCAGCCTCAAAATTCAATATCCGACGTCGGTCATCGCCGCGCGCCGTTTTTATCTCACCAAGGAGCGGCCGGTAGCCAAGAAATTTCTGATGGCGCTGCTCGAAGGTTTGCAGCTCTATCGCCAGAATAAGAACTACGCCGTGCAGGTGCTGCAGAAATTTACCAAGCAAGCCAGCCCGGAGATCTTGTCTCAGACCTATGATTACTTTTCCAAGAACACCCCGGCCATGCCGTTGACCGACCCGGAAGCGATTCGGGCCGGTTTGCCGACCGACAAACCCAGCAATCGGAGAGTTGAGGACTTCTACGACAACTCCATACTGGAGGAGTTGGCGCGCGAGGGCTTCATAAAAACGACAACTAACAAATGAGCTGAATAAAGGACTGAGCGTCAAACCTGCCAAACTTGCGCACATGAATCGCGGCTTCCGTTGCCGACTAGCACTACGCATTCAACCAAGTCCAATGACTTCAATGAGCTATGTCCGAACCCTTCGCAACCTTCGTACCTTCGTGGTGAGAATGGATTTGTCGAAGAATGTAGCCAAGGGTAGCGGGTATCGGAAAAATTGCGCAAGCTTCGACAACTTTCAAGGATAGTAGTACAAAGAACACGAAGATTTAAATCATGGTTATCCGTCCTCTTCGTGAGCTTCGTGGTGATAAGGGTTTCGTCTAGAGGATCGAAAGAATCAGTGAACCGTCTCTTAGGAGCGACAGCTATGGGAAAAAACCTTCGCGGCTTTCTCCGGCAACTGGAAGATCGGCTTCCGTCCGATTTCGTGCGGGTCGAGCGCGCCGTGGCCCCGGCCCGATATGAGGTCACAGCTCTGCTTCAACATCTGGAAGACTTAAAGAAGTTCCCGGCGATGCTCTTCGAGAAGCCACTGAACCTCAAAGGCGAGCCTTCCCGTTTTCCGCTCCTGAGCAACCTTTTTGCGACCCGGCGGCGTTGCGCCCTGGCTCTTGGGATGAACCCCGAAGACGCCGGCCTGGCGCTGAGCTTGGAGTATGCTCGACGGGAGGAGAAGCTTATTTCTCCCGTGACGGTCGCGAGCAAAGAGGCCCCCGTTAAAGAAGTGGTCAAGCGGGGCGAGGACGCCGACCTTTACGAGTTCCCCATCGTGCGCCATCACGCCATGGACCCCGCGCCTTACATCGACATGACGCCGATCATGAAAGACCCGGACAATGGCTTCTACAACGCGGCGTTTCTCCGCAACATGGTCAAAGGACCGAGGCGGCTGGGTATTCACATGTCGCCGCGGCACAACTGGCAGATCCACCGAAAAAACGAGGAGAAAAAGCGTTCCACTCCGGTGGCCATCGTCGTCAGTCATCACCCGGCTTTTTATCTCGGCGCGCTCAACGTCTCTCCCTTTGGCGTCGATGACTATTCGCGCATCGGCGCGCTGATGGGAGAGCCGCTGCGGCTCACCGCTTCGGAAACCTGGGGGGACGATTTTTTGGTGCCGGCCGACGCCGAGATCGTCATCGAGGGACAGGTGCTTTCCGATGTCCGGGAGGTCGAGGCGCCTTTCGGCGAGTTCACCGGCTACTACGGCCCGCAGCGGCTGCGCCCGGTCATCGAGGTGACGGCGATCACGCACCGGCGCGACGCGGTTTTCCAACATATCTTTGTCGGCCACCGCGACAACTGGGTGCTCGGCGGGCTGCCCAAGGAAGGAAGCCTGTTCAATTTGATTCGCGGCATCGTGCCGACCGTGCAGGCGGTCCACTTTCCGATCTCCGGCTGCTGCCGCTTTAACTGCTATGTCTCGGTCGACAAAAAAATCGACGGCGAGACCCGACAGGCGGCGCTGGCCGCCCTGGCCGGTTGCGACTTCGTCAAGCATGTGGTGGTGGTAGACAAGGACATCGACGTCTACAACGAGGAACAGGTGATGTGGGCGATGGCCACCCGATTTCAGGCGGACCAGGACGTGGACATCATCAAGAACGCCAAGGGGAACACGCTGGACCCGTCTCAGACCGACGATATCATGACCACCAAGATGATCATCGATGCGACCTTGCCGGTTCAAAAACCGTTCGCCGCTCGCGTGCAGGTGCCGAAAGAGGCGCTGCGTAACACCAGGCTGCAAGATTTTCTCACACCTGAAGTGCTCGACCGAGTGGGGAAGGACTGAGCGGAGAAAGGATTTTTATGGCAAAGATTTTCTGGGTGACCTGTCCTAAATGCCAGGGGGAATTTTATTGCCACTGGCAAGAGCTGAGGCACAAGGGCATCGCGCTTCTCTGCCCTTATTGCAACCATCGCTTTCTGGATGAGGAGAGCCCAAAGATAATCGAATGAACTACCCCGCAGCAAGCTGCGGGAAACGAACCCATAGAGATTCAAGGAGGCAACGCATGGCATTTAGTGACCTGAGAGAATACATCGCCGCTATAGAAAAGTCGGGCGATCTACTGCGAGTCAAGCGCGAAGTGGACTGGGACATGGAGCTGGGCGCCGTTTGCCGGCGCAATTTCGAGCAGTCCGGTCCGGCACTATTGTTTGAAAAGATCAAAGATTATCCTTCGGGCTACGCGATCCTCAATGGCCCCGTGGCAACCTGGCGGCGCGTCGCCATAGCGATGGGTCTGCCGCCCGATACTTCCGTTCGTGCGATCTACGCGGCCTACGAGGAGCGGCGCGACAAGAAGATTGCGCCGACGGTGGTCAAATCGGCGCCCTGCCAGGAAATGGTCATGACCGGTTCCAACGTGGACATCTATAAACTGCCGGCGCCCATGGTGCATGATGGCGACGGCGGGCGCTACATCGGCACTTGGGACATCATCGTTACTAAAGACCCGGAGACCGGCTGGACGAACTGGGGCATGTACCGCTTCATGACTCACACGCAGAACATGGTCACCGGCTGGCCGCAGGCAACCAGCCAGCTCGCGCTGATGATGAAAGAGAAATACCTGCCGCGCAAACAACCAATGCCCATCGCCATCGTCATCGGCTGTGAGTCCCTTTGTCACATGGTGGCGACGGACCCTTACAGGCCGGGGGAGAATGAAGCCGACTACGCCGGCGGGCTCAGAGGAGCGCCCGTGGAGTTGATCCAATGTAAAACGCAGGATCTCATGGTGCCGGCCCATGCCGAGATCGTCATCGAAGGAGAAGTGCTGCCCGACCGGATCGCCCTGGATGGACCGTTCGGCGAGTATCCGGGTTATCGCAGCGGCACGATGGGCGAGGGCGTGCTCGTCCAGATCACTGGAATCACCCACAGGAAAGATCCCATTCTTACTCTGACCACGTTGGGCATCCCGCCCGACGACAGCTCCATCGCCGCTTCTCTTACGGCTGGGGTCGCCATGAAACGGGGACTCAAGCGCCGCGGCGTTCCGGTCAAGGAGGTCTATGTGCCGCCGGCGGGAGTCACCCACCTGATCGTCGTCAGCGTCGAGCGCGGCGGCAGCCGGGTGGCCCGCCAGGTTCTCGATTTCTTCACCGCTCGCCGGGTGATGGTATCCAAAGTCATCGTTGTGGATAGCGACGTTGATGCCTTCGACATGGA
>Ga0153916_10004550_pt1 | contig 10472 bp, 6 predicted proteins | sample Opewatmetagenome_FD_109642 | JGI IMG/M metagenome (GOLD analysis project Ga0153916, IMG submission 109642) | Freshwater wetland microbial communities from Ohio, USA - Open water 3 Core 3 Depth 4 metaG | ecosystem: Environmental > Aquatic > Freshwater > Wetlands | place: USA: Ohio, Lake Erie, Old...
ATCACACCCGTGAGAGCATTTTGAACAATAAAATAATGCCGTTTATTGAAAACTTCCAGACAAGAACAATCGTGCTTGCACACAGTTTTGATGTGCACACTTACCCGCCGCCAGTTTCAGCTCTACACTATAACACGACTTTCCTAGCCTTGACTCAGAATTTTCAGTTGCGGGAAGTCCAGATGGTCAATGGAAGCGGATTAGCCAGGTCTGGGACGATCAACTATGGGGAAGGTAAACCATACTTCCGTGTTCAGATTCCAATTGAGAGTGCAGGAATTCTTCTTGTGGCGTATAGATGGGGTAACGATTTTGGAATTGTGATGATGCCTTGGGGGATCAGTTCTCTTGGATTTTCGGTGACTTTCGGAGGCGACCCTACAAGCGCTGATTGGATCGTAACTGAACTCAGACAGGTTACAGTCAACAGAGTCGCATACCAAGTCGAACTGGCCGTGTGGGGCACAAAAGGCTATCAGCCGTGGAGGTTCAACCTATGATGCGTACAATTGAGATCTTCATGGTCGCTTTGATTATCTTTGGAGCATTTGCCATTACTTCGTATTTTGCCGTCTTGCCATCTCCTCGTGACATTTCCGGACTGAACCTGCGCGAACTTGCACTGTCAACACTGGAAACCCTCGACGTAAATGGCGACTTGGGCAGAACCGTCTTCACCAACAATTCAGATCCATCATGGACATCACTTCAAATCGCACTTTCCGCATCCCTTCCTCCGAACGTCGTCTATAATTTCAGCACATATGACATCCTGACATCTCCCGATGGCATTGTGACCTACAATTTGGTCAAATCATTCTCCAACTCAAGAAGCGGCTTGGGCGTCAGCTCAGACTCGTCTTCCTATGTTGTCGAATCATCAGACGTCAAATTCTCTGCAACTCCTCAAAAGATCGGAGAAAGCATGGGCAAAAACATAAATCTTTACATTTTGAACTGCAACGATGCAAACGGATGGTGGATCACAGGGTACACGGCGCAGAGTCTGGCTTCGGACCTGCGCACTTTGCTTTCACCGTACTTTCGAACCACCATTCTGGTTAATAGTACCAGTCAGCTAGGACAGCTTCTTAATGGAACCGCTCTGAGTGGAGAAAGACTCCAAGATGCAGTGGTTATCAATACTTTTGGCGAGGCGGTTCCGATTCCTGCGGGTTACTACGCAACTCAAGGCTACGATTCGGGCAGCAGATCGTATGCAAAATATACCTACATCCTGGGCCAAAAGGTCAATCAGTACAACTGGACTTGGGTCAGTATCGTAGGCTATCCACTGTACTACGTCACAAACACGGTGACCTTTGCAGGCACTCAAAACAGCTGGGGACTCTATGGAATGCGAATGGTTGGAACTGATGGCGGAGAGGGGCCCTCTGGTCTGAACGCCTTCCTCAGAGGCTTGGACGGTCAGTCGTTCTCGTATAATTCGAATGGGATCGCGAGTGACGTAGGCGTCGTCCAGTTTACATGGAATGCGTCGTATTACTCTAATTACTATGGCATCTATCCAAGTCCTTACCAGACGGCCACAAGAGCACTTCCCGCATCTATACTGAATACCTATCATCTGAGCGTGTTACCCCGTAGTTACATATTCCAAATCAAAAGTAACTACATTGCAGGTGCAACCTACCGTCATCAGGACTCCGGCATCACTCGAGGATCATTGACCGCAATTGGTTTGACAAGAACTCCAGATGTCAGAGTTACAGCCTTGGGGCTCCTTCAGCACTATAGGCCGACTATCTACAAATCTGAGTTCGGCGCTGGCGGCACATCGAGACTTGTCGTTCTTCAGTTGGCTCAACAAGGAGGGGCTTGAGTTTGATGAAGTTCCAGCATAGAGGGAAGAAGGGTCAGTTCTCGATAATTGCTGCGTTGCTCATCACCATTATAATGGTGAGTGCGGTCATTATGACCTACGCCAACCTTCGAAACCTTCCCTTTAAAGAGCCGCCTAAGGTTCTGAGCGCTCTTGAGGAGATGAACCTGTCGCTCAAGTCGCTCTTAGAATATGCAGTTGGATACTACGGATCGATTTTGCAGGTGACTGGGAACGTGAGTTACGCGAAAGACATGACTTCAAGATACCTTCAGAGTGGATTCACATACATTGCTGACTCGAATCCTACTTGGAATCCGTCATTTTATGTGACGTACTCTAATTTGTCAACTCTTTGGTATGAGCCCACAAGCTACAGCGTGGGAAACCTCTCCGTGAAGTATTCTCTAACAGGTCTCGGGATATCAGAGGTAACGTATCGAACTTCCGCGCTTCTTCAAGCTCAGATCTTGGGTAACACAGGTGGCCAATCCAACATAAGAGTCACGAAAGAAGAAGCGAAACCAGACCTCACGTTAACCAAAGCAAATTTCTTCTTTTACAAATATTCCGGTTCGGCATGGACAACGGTTAATCCATCGGCTGAGCCGATAGTCTATCCGAATGGGACATACGTGGTTCAGATACCGTCCGGAGTGGACTCAACTTCGTACCTGGTCAAGGTTTCTGATCTTAGAGGTGTTTCGGTGACGGCTTTCTATTCTAACTCTGGAAAGCCTCAGTATTCGTATACGTTCACTTGGAACGCAGGTCTCTATTCTACTTTGACTCGAGACACGCTGACTGTTGAAGCTCTGCAGAATGGCACATTGCGTTGGCTCGGTTCTGGCATTCAGTTGTCGACTCAAGGAAAGCCTCTTCCTCCGATACCTGTGAGGGCTTTGCGCTTGAACCAGACTACCAACGGAGTTAACCGTGAAGTGCCATTTCAAGTTGAGGACTGGGGATCGAACTACCAGGTTCCCTTAGGCTTGACGAGTAATGCGAGCCTTTTTGGTGACAGGCAGATGATCGTTTTCTTGGTTAACCATAACGTTCAGAAGGCCACGTTGTGGTGGAGTGGCCGAGACACGGTGAAACAAACATCGTATGCCTTCACTAATCGATATTTAACAGGAGATAATCCTTCCTCTCGGCGATTGACGAATGGTATTCTTACTATAACTGTCAGTTCGGACTATGCAACTATAGCTTCTTCAGTTGCGGGTGGAAGCATAACGAGCACGGCTTCATTCATGCGAATCAACGGTGAAAACCCGGTGTATGGTGCAAGTCCTGCATATGTGATTCACCACGGCATAGTCAGAGACATTATTCAACAAGAAGCTGAGTGGTCTGGTGGCGTTGCTAATAGTCCAAATGTGTATTCGCAGATGTATTTTACACTCCCCGCCAACGCAACGTACTACACTTATGCTCTGCGGGCTGTTTTTGTCAGCTCTTCTCAGAGTCGGAGCTTGACGGACTTTAGCGCTGTTCAGCTTGTGGTTTCTGGCGGTTCACAGCGCACCGAAAACGGAACGAGTGGGGGGTATCCGGTTTCATCCGGCAACAGCGGTCTCTTCTACAATTTTACTTCGGCGAATGGTTGGGCGCACCATTGGAGTGAGTTCATTTCTGGGAGCTCCGGCGCGGGAGTAATGTTCAGGGATGATGCGAATAGAAAACTCTACAGGTTCGATTCTATCGCGGGTCAAAAGACGGGCGCTCTCAATGTCATCAGTGCCAGCAGGACGATTGAGGTTAATCCTGTTGGTCGATCAGCGTATCCTGCGTCTTTCACATATGCACTTGACGCGACATGGCATGGGGCACTTGTCACTTTCAGTAATGATCCGATCTATCCGTCCTCTGGCAACATTGGCCTCTGGGTAACTGTGGAATCCCCTCCATCGGTAGCAGTTGAATAATGAGACTGCTGAGACTGCTGTGACAGTTGATAAACTGCTTGTTCGTCATTGGGTGCATTTGACTCTGTTGTTGACACATTCAGGTTTCTTGGAATGGGGGTTTCATCTCAAGGAGAGAGGAGATGTAAGAACTTGGTTTTGTTTCTTAATCGCCCCCAACATGCGTTTGACCAGCAGAGGAATATAGCTCTACAGTCTAGAACACCAGAACTTGAACCTGAGACAATGGAGACCTTTCAAGGCAGCATACATTCTACCAACTGGTAATCCGAAAGAAAAAAGTTAGGAGATTTGAAGGCACTGCGACTGCTATTTCTTAGCGAGACCCAACGCTCCACCGATAATGCCCAGAATCAGGCCGAGAATGAAGCCACCGCCAACGACTATGCTGAGCAATGAGAAAATTATCACGAGAATACCGCCGATTATTTCCTTGCCAGGCATGTAAATCAGTATGGCTCCGATTATCACTATTATAGCAAAGATTGTCCCAGCAGCTCCCAACATTTCCACAAAGGTAACTGCCGCTCCGGTTACTTCGGGAACTCCTGGAATTCCTGATGGAATTAAGCCACTAAACGACGATATTAACGCGGCAGCAGCAAGAATCAATAGGCCATTGATGAGTATGATTATTCCGCCAATCAGTGAAATTGCGAAACCTGCTGTGGCTTTCTTTACTGGTGCTGGTGGCGTTGTGGTTTGTGTTTGCAAGCTTTCCTCTTCCTCCGCTGCACAGTATCAATTGAATCAAGATTAAAGCCTTTTGGCGGCTCAACGATGATTAAGTGCTCTTTTGGGAATTCAGGCGAGAAACCAAATCGAAATCCTGCGTTGAATGTAGAAGATGGCGCGGGTATGAGTCTTTGCGCCATAATTCTACAGGCAGGAACAATGATTTCGCCAAACATAAGGGATGGTTATTTACTTCTTATGTTGGGAGACTGAACGGGAGAGGAGATAATTTTGGCTAAGATCGGGTTGGGGAAAGAACTGCGAAAAGTCCGCAGTCTGAGAACATTCGTTTTACGAACTCTGTTTTCTCTTGATCAACTTTCCATTATGCAAAAGGTATGCCTTGTTCGCATATTTCGTTATGAAAAGATTGTGCGTGGTTAAGACAACGGTTCGTTTCTGTGTTCTGTTCAATTCCCGGATCAGTTGGATTATGTTCTCAGTGTTTTCCTCATCTAGGTTGCCCGTTGGTTCGTCCATTAGGACAATCGCTGGGTCGTTTGCGAGTGCTCTTGCAATGGCAACTCTCTGTTGTTCTCCTGCACTGAGTTCAGAAGGGGCATGGCGCAGTCTGTGTCCCAAGCCAACCTGTTCTAGCAGTTTCTTGGCCCTTGCTTTTCGTTGCGCGACTGGAACTCTGGCAAATATCATGGGTAATTCAACATTTTCCGAGGCAGACATTTTCGGTATCAAGTTGTAGAATTGGAAGATGAAACCAATTCTTTGACATCTGATTCTGGCTAGAAGTTTTTCGCTCATTTTTGCGATGTCTGTGCCCTCGATCAGGATTTCGCCCGATGTTGGAGTGTCAAGTCCGCCTAGCAGATTGAGCAATGTGGTTTTTCCTGAACCCGATGGTCCTTGAATCGTTGTAAAGTCTCCTTTTTCAAGTTCAAAATTCACGTCGCGGAGAGCTTCCACGGTGATTTTGCCACTTTGGTAAGTCTTGGACAAATTTGTAGCTTTGAGTATCAAAGGGTCAGCCAAATTTTAACACCTCATTGGGGCGTAGCCGAATCGCTCTCCAGACTGGGTACAAAGATGCAAGAACCGAGATTGCAACAGAAAGAGTCAGAGCATAGACTAACACTTCGGGGAAAACTTGGATGCCCAGCACTGAAGAAGAAGTAATGGGAATTAGTATGCCCTGAATGAGAAGTGTCAGAGAAAGCAAGCAGCCTAGAACTCCTCCTGCCGTGCCCAGGATCATAGATTCGTATAACATCATTCTTGTCACATCTGCTCCTTTTGCGCCCAACGCTTTCAGGATTCCAATTTCTTTGCTTCTTTCGATAATTCCGGTGAGCATAACGTTGGTGATGCCCAAGAAACAAGCAATGCCTGCAATTGCTGAGAATGTAAGGGAAACCATGGATATAGAGTTCATTAAAGGGGCGAGCCTTGAAGAGGCTTCTTGATTCTTTGAAACGCTGGCATCTGGAAATTCTTTTTTGATTTCGCTGACGACAGGTTCGACTTTGGTTGGGTCTGTGACCGTGACCATAATGATTGATGCGCGTCCGGGCAGACTGAAGATTTCTTGTGCAATGTTGAATGGAACGATTACGACATTGTCCATGTATGTGTCGGTTTTGAAAACCCCTATCACAGGAATTGTGTGTCCGTTAACGGTTATGTTGTCCCCTACGTGTTTCTTTAGGTAATCTGCAAACAAGTAGCCCAAGACCGATTTGCTTTCGTTAGTGCTTATCATGTTTCCTTCAGTCATAGTATAGGTGTAGAAGACGTGGATTTCTAAAGGGTTCAACCCGAAAATGAGTCTCAGATCTTCCGTGTCAACGCTGGAAATGCGCGCGATCTGCGCTGAGACATTTTTGACATCCGGCATCTGTCTTATTCGATCAGTGTAGTTTTGAGGGATTTCACCGAGAAAAGGCAGAATTGCGCCTTGGCTCCAGACTGTTATTTCACCTCCGAGATCTGACAGACTCTGTGACACAGTGCTTTGCACTGTGAGCGTGAAAGATGAAACCAGAACAAAGATTAGAACAAATACCGCCAAGCCGACAGTCGTTAGGGAATTGCGCAGGGCTCTTCGCCGAATGTTTCCAAAAGCCATACCTAGTATTTCAAGCATGCTCGCTCTTCCGTGGACATTGAGTAATGATGCCTAGAGAGCGTAAAAACCTTCTTTTAGCTTCATCGACAGTGGGTTCATTAGGTTCATTTTGTTTTCGTGGCCAGGTTCTCAATGCAGAATCTTGTTTCAAATGAATCATTGCGAATGTTCTAGAGAAAGCTTGCATAAAACATATCTACCCATTGTGTACACAATTATATTGGGCGTTAGGCTCTCTAGAGAGGGTTAAGCATGAAAGTTCCAAACAAGATAGTGGTCGTTATCCTCTTCACTTTTCTTCTGGTCATGATCAATCTCCCGATCATAGGGACAATGGCGATTGGTCCTCAAGCAAAGCTCATAGGAGTTCAAAATGATTATGGCTTCGACGTTGATAACAATGGAGCTTTTGACTATCTTGTCGTGAGCATTGAAATAAACGTTTCAGAAGCAGCTTATTATCGTGTGCAGGTGTCTGGGCTCAAGGATGCTTATGGGAACTACATTAGTGTATCGGGATCGTCGAACTATTCTTCGTATTTTGGCTCTGGGTCACAGGTCTTGGACGTTTATCTGGATGGTCAAATCATCCATGAATCGGGTTACAACCCATCTAGCGTCGATTCAATCACGCTTTATGGTGGACTGCAGCCCTGGGATAATGTCTACTTTGACAGTCTTTACAATGTTCCTCTGAAGCATTCATATTTGTACACGCAGTTTGAATCTGCGGCAGTCGTCCTAACAGGCACGGTAAAGGATCGCGGTGTCGACACCGATGGCGACGGGCTGTTCAATTACTTGGAAATAGACGTAGAAGTCAATGTTACGAAGGCGGGATACTTTAGTGTCTCCGTCTCTGGGCTTCAAGACTCATCTTGGAATTACATCAATATTTGGAATACAACGAATGGTTACTTGAGCAATGGGATTGGTTTTCTCAATGTCTCTCTAAACGGTTTCACGATACGCGGTTCCCATATGAATGCAACGTACGTGAACTCCGTCTCTCTGTCAGCATCCTGCCCAGATTATTTGTATAATATTCCTTTGTCTAGAGTTTACAGTTACACAGAGTTCGATGCTCCTGCATTTTTCACAGGAATAATCCTTGACAAAGGCGTAGACACAGACTCTGACGGCAAGTACAATTTCTTAGAGATAGATGTGCAGCTAGACGTGTCAGAGCCAGGCAATTATGAAGCGCACATACACGGGCTCCTAGATTCTTCAGACTACAACAGTAGCGTTATCGATGTAGATGCTCAGACGTCTCTCACTCTTCAAGCTGGTCTGCAATTTGCTAATCTTACACTGGATGGCACACGAATTTATCGCTCTAATCGAAATCCACTATACGTCAGTCAGATCTACATACGGTTTTCAACAAACTACTCGTACGACCTCTATCATGATTCTTTGATGCGAGTTCCTCTTTCAAGACAGTACCACTACGGTGAATTCGACCCTCCAAGAGCCATGCTAACCGGAAAAATCTATGATAGCGGCATTGACAATGACTATGATGGTAAGTTCAACTTCTTGGAAGTAGGGGTCGAATTAAACGTCACGGATCCAGGCACTTATTACGTCGGGGTCAACGGGCTTGATGCAGACTCTGGAGACCCACGGTGGCCATACACTATCTACGTCTCAGACTACAAGAAAGTAAGCTTGAACCCGGGTGTTCAGACAATTGATCTATACTTGTACGGTCCCCAGATTTACGCTTCACACAACAATCCAGCCAGTGTCTCATACGTATACCTGAATGATGGAATGGAACTGTATCAGAGTCTGTACGATATTCCATTGTCCAGAGTGTATGATCACACGGAGTTTGACTCTCCCTTTACGGATGTGGAAACGAAATTTGTAGTGTTTCCTGATGGTCGAGTAGTTCTGGAAGGAAGTCTCAGATATACTGACATGCTTCCGAAGAATACCGGCCCTGCTGCAATCGGATCATTCAACCTCACGGCAAATAATGTCGGAGCTCAAGCCCAAGCTGGGTTGTCGTTGACTTTCCCTCAGCAATTAGCGTCGGAATTTCCTTTCAACTCCACTATGGCTAACTTACTGGCAATGTATCAGAATGGTCTCCTCAATGTTGGGATTAACTCCACTATGACTCTGCCCCCAGGAGACAACAGGTATCAACCCTACGGACAGTGGCCCTTCAACGCAACTGATGGCACAGTGACCATGACGTATTCTGGAGGAGTCATCAACCTTGATATCAACGGCAACACAACACTGCCTCCAACGGTTACAAATCAGCTTCCCTTCAATGCAACCGACCTCACGTTGGCAGGGACTTATGCAGGCGGCAGTTTGAACGGTAGAATAACATTCTCCATACTGCGCGAGATCCCGTTCGACGACGTAAACGTAGACTTCACAGGAAACGGTACCGACCTCACCCTAAACGGCACACTGACCGTTGTCTTCGGAGTATCCCTCGGAAGTCTTGTCATACACAACCAGACAGAACTGCAACACTTAATCGACGAGCTCAAAAGCACGATCCCTGGAGAGAACGGTCTTCTCTGGAACGCAACCGGAGGCAACCTAAACGTCACTGCCCTTGAAATCGACACGACACCATTGCCCAGCTGGAATGCAGCAAAAGTCACGTTCATGCTGGAAGTCAAAGGCGACTTCATCGAGGGATTAGCCTATCTGATCTCCCAAGGAAGAAACCCTGAACTAGTTCATTCAGCGCTAGACGAGGCGTACAAGTCGGCGGAAACGGCATCTTTCTTGATAGACTATACCCATGACACCCGCAAGGCGGCCGTGAAACTAACCTTTTCATTTGATCTGAAACGGTTCGTGGACAACGCCATATCTCCTGCGCCTGGAACGTTAACGTACGTACTGGCATCAGACAGCATGTATCCAGCCTTGTCGCGCGGCGATGTGGTCTTTGTTGAAACGGTTGAGAACTTTAGTGATATAGTGGCGGATTCGAAGAACGGCGATATCATAGCATTTTATCGTCCAGATTTAAGTCAGTATTATTACCCTGAAGTTATCATAAGCCGAGTCGTAGGCAAGAGCTTTGAAAACGGCACTTGGTACTTCGAAACCAGGGGAGACTCGTACTGGAGCTCTGATCAATGGCGGGTTCCTCAAAGCCTCGTCATTGGAAAGGTTGTCCGCCGAGTTCCATTCTTAGGCTTCCTCTTGTATCCTAGCGCCTCTAGTCTCTTCGGTTATTACTGGTACTATCAAAACATGGCAGTGCCGCTAAGGCTTGGAACTACAGCCTTCGACTCAGTTCAGGAAGCATCAGTAGCGTTGTCTTACTCAAGTAGCACTAGACGATTCGACGTCAAACTAACACTGACAGACAAACTAGAATGGTTGAAAGACAACATAACACAATCGCTGTCAGAATACATGGAATACTTGCTACCTCAAATTCCAACCGAGACAAAAGAATTCTACGAAAAACTCCTGAACACAACATACGCATCAGTGGACTCTGCTCAAATCTCCGCGTCATACGCTAACGGAATCGCGGATTTCAAAGCCACAGTAAACATCGAAGGAGACCTGAACAAGGAAATCAACTACGTCAAAGACCTGTACTTCTCTCTTCTCAGAGCATCATACGGCGGTTACAATGTGACGATTCCTTGGCAACTCGACTTCATAGACAAAACTCAGTTGGATTTAAGCAACCTTAGAGTCAGCGCGCGACTAACCGAAACTTCGTTCGAAGGCAGCATCAAAGAGGTGACGATAACGCCTCCAAGGGACGTAATTAACGCCACGGACTTCAGACTCACACAACTCTTCAACCTTACAGCTCCCCAAAACCCATGGCAGACCGAATTCCCCGGACGAGATCAGCGGCTGAGGATCACTGTTGAAG
>Ga0153916_10004551_pt1 | contig 10471 bp, 8 predicted proteins | sample Opewatmetagenome_FD_109642 | JGI IMG/M metagenome (GOLD analysis project Ga0153916, IMG submission 109642) | Freshwater wetland microbial communities from Ohio, USA - Open water 3 Core 3 Depth 4 metaG | ecosystem: Environmental > Aquatic > Freshwater > Wetlands | place: USA: Ohio, Lake Erie, Old...
ACGATCATCCTGTCAATATTAATCCCCATTAACGAAGAGGCTTCCTTGTCCTCAGAGACGGATCGGATTGCTTTTCCCATGCGGGTACGTTGTATAAAGGAATAGAGAGCAGCCATCAACAGCGCCGCCGCGATGATTACCACTGCTTGAAACTTTAGAATCCGGAATTCTCCGAACATCCATTCCCCTTCAAGGATCTTCACCGCTGGATAAGCCTGAAAACCGGAACCGTAAAGTCCCCGAAAAGTGTATTGGAGAAAGAAAGAGGCTCCAATAGCAGTGATGAGAGGAACCAGGCGAGGTGCTGTTCGCAAGGGACGATAGGCAATCCGCTCCAGCAGAATAGCAATAAAGGTTGAGGTTGCCATGGAGACGAGGAAGATGATGATCAGACTGACAATAGGCTGGCGATCGAGAAAGCCAGATGAGTAAAAAGCGGCAGCGACGTAATAAGCCGTGTAAGGGCCGCTCATAAAGACCTCGCTATGAGCGAAATTGATCATTCGAAGAATGCCATAAACCATGGTGTAACCCATGGCGATGAGGGCATAGATACTCCCCTGAGCGAGGCCGAAAATGATAAAGTCAAACCAGTGGTAGGAAGAATACTTTCCTTCGGATAGAGTGGCCGTGGAACCCCATATCACACATGTTAAAATTGCCGCTCCGATGAGCCACATGATGACATCGGTGGGAGTCGTCCTTTCTCGCAGACGTTTCAACATATGATTTTCCATCCCATGAGATCGTTGAGCCAATCAAAATTTGCTCTTTCTTCCAGGGAGCAGGTCAAGAAGAGGTTGATCTCTTATGTTTAGTAAGGCTTCCAAAAGGGTTTGTCTGGAAGCACCAAGTTCTTGATATTTTCGGCACTCGTTTGATAGATGGCGATTCTAGGGTCAGCGCAATCGCCATATTTGTCGCAGGTAAGATTTCCGGTCAAACCCTTGAAGTTTTTCGTGGCGTAAAGAGCATTCCTTAAAGCACTTCGGCCAATGTAGAGGGTTCCATCGGGTCCTTTCTTGGCCACCTTTTCAATAGCAGCAAAGATCATCATGGCAGCATCATAAGCATGAGCATGGAAGGGGGCAATAGGTCTTTCTCCATATTTCGTTTGATGTCTCTTCAAGAAGGTCTTATAGCCTGCACCAAAGGCCGAGAAGTCAGGACTGGAATGATACATGCCAACGGCGGCCTCCCCTGCTGCCTTATAAAAGTCTGGAGAAAATATTCCATCCGCCCCCATGAGGGCTACCTTCTCCAGTCCCTTTACCTCTTTCACCTGGCGTGTGATGTGGCCACCCGCCGCAATAAAGACGGGATAATAGATGAATTCAGGCTTCCCTGTGGCGATTTTGGTCAGGACGGGCCGCATATCTGTATCGGTAGGGGCGACCGCCTCTTGTGAGGTGATGGTTCCCCCAAGTTTCTTGAAGGTTTCTGCGAAAATAGCCTGTAATTTTTCAGCATAAATGCTTCCATCGTGAATGGTTGCTGCCCTCTTTACTTTCAATTGTTTCCATGCGAACCCAGCGGCTACCGCACCTTGGACGTTATCATTGTGAGCGGTACGGAGAAAACCGTCGAACTCTCGCCCACGTTTTGTTGGATCCGTCAAGTCGGGCGACGTGGCAGACGGCGAAACCGTAGCGATCCCGGCTTTCCACAGTATCGGTACACCGGGCCGAGCTTCGCTTGAACAGGTCGAGCCGATCGCCGCGACAATCGTCGGGTCGGCAGCAAGTTTAGTCGCAGCCGCCTGGCCCCCTTCGGCGTTACAGCCCGTATCCTGAACCGTCAGCTTGAGGGGAAACCCGAGCACTTTACCACCCTTGTCCTCCATGGCGATTTCGACGCCACGCTTGGTATCTGTTCCTAAAGAGGCATCGGGACCTGCGACGACGAACCAGCAAGCGATGTGGACGGACTCGCCAGGCTTAATCTTGACGACACCCATCGAGTCTTCAACCCTGAAAACTGACTTCGCTTGCTGCGCTGAAGCCGGCGATTCATTCGTTACGATAATGGCGGCCGGCAGGGTAAGAACGAGCAATAAAATGAAGAGACCCTTCATAAATACCCCCTTTCTCATCCACAGGAAATCCAACCCTCAAAATTCAAATCTCAGATAAGTTCCAAATACGGAATTAGAATGACTGAAACCATTTGGTTTAGGATCTAGCAATCTGAATTATTGGAATTCGCTTGTTACTTGGCGCTTGGGATTTCGTGCTTCTCCTCCCGGCGTGCACTATGCCCCCTACTCTCTTCCTTCGACATATTTCTTCACCGTCAGCAGCCCCCTTTGGAGATGGGCTTCCTCATGAGGCTCGATGGTGTAGAGGGGATTCAGTTTATATTGTGAAAGGAGGGAAAAGAATTGTTTAAAGTCGAATCCGCCCTCACCGACCGGAAGATGTTCATCCCTCTCACTGTGATTATCGTGGAGATGAACCTCACCCAGAAACCCTCCCAAGGCTTCCATCCAAACGTGGAGAGGCGTCTTGGCGAAAACGTGGTGGTGGCCCGTGTCGAAACAGAACCGAAAACGGGGCGAATGAATCTCCTCTAAGAGGTTCTTGATAGGATCAGGGCTTTCTTCAAAGACATTTTCAACAGCAAGCGTCAGCCCAGTCTCCTCGGCCTTTCTCACTAAGGGCCTCCAGGTTTGGAGACTGCTCTCAAGCCAGAGCTTGACGTTTCCGTCAAATTTCCAACTCTCGTACCCCGGATGAAAAACGATCACCCTGGAGTTGAAGAAATGTGCCAGTTGGATTGTCTTCAGGAACCGTTCGCGTGTCACCTCTTTAATCCTCTGGTCCACTCCTCCAGGACTTAAATCCATGAATGGGCCATGGATGCTGACTTCCAATTGGTTTTCCTGGAGGGTCCTGGATAAACGTTGAAGATCCTCCTCATGGCAGGCGTCCAAATCTTCTGCACTGAAATAGATTTCAGGATGGATTTGGTTTTGAATCGCAAAATCGATACGGTGAAGCAGCATCGAATAGGGTACATTCGTGTGAATGATGGCCATAAACCGTTTTTCCTCACCCTTTCCTTCACCCTCCCGTGCGAGGGGCTGTCTCATAATTAACGAAGAACCACTTCCGCTGCAAGACGGAATAGGCGGTCGGGTGACGAGGCTTTAGCCCTGCCTGCGCGAAGTCCCGCCTTGCGGGACGAAGGCGGGGGGGAAACCTTTTAACGGTCAGCTACTGGCTGCAAGCCATTGAAAAGATGACCTTTGAACCGAGATCGATCACCCATACCTCTATAAATGACCGCATTCTAAAGCTGAGGAGCCTGATCCCGCCAGAGCGGGATTCTGCCCAAATCTTTCCTTCATCATGATTACGACACAGTCTCCAAGGGCTGGCGGAGACATTTTCTTATATCACGCTATACGACGAAACTCAATTCCTTACCCGTTGGGGGTCGCCGATCCATTGCCGGAGTTAAGACTCCAACAGGGCAAAGGCTTTCACAAGGCTTTCTTTGCTCCCGATGAGGTAGAGGATATCCCCTGAGGCAAAGACAAAATCAAGTCCAGGACTGGGAATCATCTCGTTTCCTCGTTTGACTCCAATGACTGTGGCGCCTGTGGTCGAGCGTATCCTCAGTTCTTTGATGGAGCGCCCGGAAGCATGGGAACGATCGTTAATCAAATAGGTTTCGGTGTCGATGTCTATCAGGATTTCACATTTTTGTGGTAAGTCTTTAGCGGGGAGTTCCACCCGCCTCAGGGCCTCATAGCTGCTGCTCCTGATTTTCTCAATCTGTTCGATCATTAGATTTCTGGGAACCTGATAGTGATGGAGCACTTTTGCAAAGATTTCGATCGAAGTCTCGAATTCCTCAGGAATGACTTCGTTTGCCCCCAGTTTGAGCAGGTCCTCCACCTCTGCCGCGTAACGGGTTCTAACAAGAATATAAAGCCTCGGATTCTCCTCCCTTGCGACTTGCACAATCCTTCGGGTCGAAGCAGGATCAGAGATGGCCGCCACCAGCATTCTGGCTGTCGTGATTCCCAGTTTATGGAGTATCTCCGGACTGGTCCCATCCCCGTAAAAAATCGGCTCCCCCTTCTTTTTCATCTGGAGGACTGTATCATTGTTTATTTCAAGAACCACATAGGGCACCGATGTCTCTTTCAAGACCTCTGCCAGATTCCTTCCATTCAATCCAAAACCGATGATGATCACATGCCCTTCTCTTCGCAAAGGAAAACCTTCCTTCTCCGCTTTCTTTCTCATTCGGTCCAATCGTTCCAGGAGCCTTTTTGAGCTCATCCAGATCGAAATTCCAGGAGAGGCCCGTAGGATGAAGGGGGTCAGGATCATGGTCAACACCGAAGCTGAAAGAAAGATTTGGTAAAGGTCTTCCGTGATGAGCCCAGCGGACTTCCCCGCCACGGCAAGGACAAAGGAGAACTCGCCGATCTGCGCCAGATGGAGGCCGGTCTGGAGGGATACGCGGGTGGGATGGCCCAGCAAATGAACAGAGAGGAAACCCGTGAAGGCCTTTAACAGCAATATGACAACGACCACAGAAAGAATGGTCGTCGGATGCTTGCCGAGAAATCCTAAGTTCATCAGCATGCCTATGGAGATGAAGAAGAGACTGTTAAAACTATCCTTGAAAGGCAAGATGTCGGAGATCGCTTGATACGCATATTCCGATTCAGAAATAATTAACCCGGCAAGGAAGGCCCCGAGGGCCAAGGAAAGGCCAAGATTCGAGGTGAGCAGGGCTGTGCCGAGACAGAGCAGAATGATCGTGATGACGAAGAGTTCACGGCTTCGAGTGCGTACGATTTGATGAAGGAGGTTGGGAACCAACCATCGTGCGCCGAAAATGACAAGGAAGAGGATGGTGGCGGATTTGGCCATGGTCCATAACAGTTCTGGGAAACTTCCCTGTTTGCCAGCGAGGATGGGGACCAGGAGCATGAGCGGCACGACGCACAGGTCCTGGAAGATCAGGATACCCATAGAAAGCCGTCCATGTGGGGAATCCATTTCAGCCCGGTCAAGAAGCATCTTCATGACAATGGCTGTGCTGCTCAGGGCAACAAGAAACCCCGCGAAAAGGGATTCGCTTAACTTGTGAAGGAATGGATAGGCGATCCCCGCCGTGGCGAGAAGGGTCAGCAGGACCTGGGACAATCCTCCCCCCAAAACAGCGGAGCGAATCCTCTTGAGATTTCTTAAAGAAATCTCAAGTCCGATAGTAAAGAGCAAAAGAATGACCCCTACCTCTGCAAGAAGTTCCACTTCTCGGACCTCCCGGATTATTCCAAACCCATGGGGACCGAGAGCCGCTCCGGCAATGAGGAATCCCACGATCGAGGGGATTTTCAATTTTTGGAGAAAGAAGACGACGAAGGCAGAAGCCCCGAAGATGATGACCAACGTTTTAAGGAAATGAAGTTCCATCGGCCGCCCTTAAGACCCCATTATAACCGAAATGAGGAGTTTTTTTGGCAATTTAAGGTGACCGACCATTTTCAGTTCGAAATCATTCGTTCGGAGCATTTCTGAGAATTCTTTTATTAATCCACTTCTCTCCGAACACCGGACTCTTAACTCCAAAGCTCGCCATGGGAGAGCTTTTTTCAGGAATCAGGTCAATTTTCGCCCGCGATCGGGGTGGTCCCTGAAGAGGCTTCATCGGCCCAACCGCTTCAGAGTTTGGCTGCATGCGTTGGAAGGGGGAGAGTGGGTCTCCATGTCACTACGGCCTTGATCCGGTTTACCTCAACGCGGGCCTTATGAAGCCTTGGAGGGGATTTACCCTGGCCGCGGGCAAGGAAAAACTGGGGGTGGGCAAGAGCTCGCCTCCCATTGCAATAGAGAGAAAGATTATGATATAAATTTAGGGGAGGATTTATGTTTAATATTGGAATTCCGGAACTGTTAATTATTGTCGCTATTGCCTTGATCGTTTTCGGCCCGAATAAGCTTCCCGAGCTCGCCAAGGCCTTTGGGAGGGCGATGAGGGAGTTTAAGAAGGCTACCGAAGAAGTGAAGGAGAGTTTTGAGGCCGAGACGAAGGACTTAGAAGAGTTTAAACATACCCTTACAGATGAAACTCTCTTAGCCGATTTAGCAGAACAGATCTCCCCTCCAGAGCCCGCCGCAGAAGAGACATCCGCGTCAGCAGAACCCTCCGCCCCATCAGGGATGTCGCCCCTCGCGGGGATTTCCGCCCAACCTGCAGAGGAAAAGGTGGAAGAGAAAAAGAAGGAAGAACCCGAAGGGGCAAAAGAGGGAATCCCTTCCCATGGATGAAAAAAAACTCCCTTTAACCTCTCACCTCCAGGAACTGAGGAAGCGACTCATTCTCTCATTTATCGCGATCGGGGTAGGTTTTGTTCTCTGTTATACCTTCGCCGATTCTATCTTCAACATCCTCGCCGCACCCCTCCTAAAAGTGATGCCCAAGGGAGGATCCTTAATATTCATCAGCGTCGCAGAAGCCTTTTTCACCTATATGAAGGTAGCCTTCATCGCGAGTGTGATCTTGACCTCTCCCTTCATCCTCTACCAAATCTGGGCTTTTGTCGCCCCAGGTCTATATCAAAAAGAGAAAAAATACGTGATCCCTTTTGTCCTCGGTGGTTCGCTCTTTTTTGCCTTGGGAGTCCTCTTTGGATATTTTGTTGCCATTCCCGTCGGTTTTAGGTTTTTCTTAGGTTACGCCACTGACGTCATCAAACCCATGCCGAGCATGAAGGAGTACCTCTCTTTCAGCATCAAGTTTTTGCTCGCCTTCGGTCTGGTTTTCGAATTTCCCGTGGTTTTAGTCCTTCTCGCGAAGATTGGAATCATTGATGCAAAGATGTTGGCCCGGCAGAGGAAATACGCTATCCTCCTCATTTTTGTCGTGGCCGCGGCCGTCACCCCATCTCCTGACCTTATCTCTCAGGTGCTCATGGCCCTTCCTCTTATGGGACTCTACGAGTTGAGCATCCTGCTTTCTAAGATCTTTGGGAAAAAACCTGCACCGGTTCCTTCCGAAAGTGATGGGAAGAAAGTAGAGTCCCCTGCTCCCACTTAATTCATCATGGCTGAGTCTTCTTACAAGATTACGCGATGGCCTGAGAAGGAGAGACCCAGAGAAAGGCTCCTTCAACATGGTCCACAGCCTCTCGCCGAAGCAGAGCTCCTGGGTATTTTGCTTGGAAAAGGGACAAGGAAAAAGACCGCCGTTGATTTGGCCAGGGAACTTCTCGGTCAATACGAATCCCTTCAGAAGCTTTTCTCCCGCTCGCCTTCTGAGCTGATGAAGGTCAAGGGCATTGGGTCTGCCAAAGCGGCGACGCTCTCTGCCGCCTTTGAACTGGCGAGAAGGGTTCAATCCCAGAGAGATAACCCCAGGGCCTCTTTTAAGAGATCTGTGGATGTGGCAAACCACTACCTCCCGTTGATGAGGGATTTAAGGAAAGAGGTTTTTAAAGTCCTTCTTCTCAACCGGGCAAATCGTCTCATTAGAGATGTAACGATTTCAGAAGGGACCCTCGAGGCGAGCATTGTTCATCCCAGGGATGTTTTTCGCGAGGCGATCCTGGAGCCTGCTTCGGGGATCATTCTGATCCACAATCACCCGAGTGGGAATCCAAGCCCCAGCGAAGAGGATCTCCGAATCACCAAACAATTGGTGGAGGCGGGCCGGCTTCTGGGGATAAAGGTTTATGATCATATCATCCTGGCAGGAGAGAGCTATCGGAGCCTCGCCGACGAAGGACTGATCTAAAACTAAGAAGATTTAAGGGGTCAAGTGATCAAGGGTCCTCGTGGAAAATGCTGAAGGATAAACCCTTGAACCCATAAACCCTCGAATCCTGGAACCCTTTGCTTACATATGGCGCGCGTTCTGGTCACAGATGGGCACTTTAGAAAAACATTGGCGGCGGTTCGATCCCTGGGTCAGAAAGGGGTTCACGTCACGGTGGGAGAACGAACCTTCCTCAATACCTCCTTCTTCTCAAAGTATTGTGCCAAGCGTCTCGTCTACCCCTCCCCAAGACTAGCTCCCAATCAATTTATTGAATTTTTTCTAAACGAAATTGAAAGAAATCAATACGATTGTCTCTTCCCCATGGAAGAGGAAACACTTCTTCTGCTGGTAAAATATCATTCGGACATATCTCGATATACTTACCTCCTCAGCCCAGATGAGAAGAAGATTGAATTCACCCGGGACAAAAGAAATCTTATGCAGTTTGCAGAGACCCATGGGATCCCGACGCCGAAGACCTTTCAGATCGCTCCTGAATCATTCGAGGTTCAGGGTTCAAGGGCCAAATCCAACAAGGTTGAAAACCGTTGTACATCCGGCAGCCTGATGGACCTCGCCCGTGTCGTTGATGAAATTCCCATACCGGCAGTCATTAAACCACGCATCAGCTCAGGGTCCCTTGGCATTGTCTACGTGAAAAAAAGGGAGGACCTTCTTCCTTCTTATCAAAGAGTCCACAAACAATTTCCTTTTCCAATCGTTCAGGAATGGATTCCGGATGGAGGGGGAATCTATGGCCTCTCCGCCCTTTTTGATGAGGCTTCAAACGTTAAGGCTGCCTTTGTCCATAAGAAGTTGAGGATGTTTCCGGTTCAGGGAGGTCCCAGTACGCTCGGGGAAGGGGTTGAGCATCCTCAGATCATGGAGTTGGGTCTTTCCCTCCTTCAATCTTTGAATTGGGTAGGCGTAGGGATGGCTGAGTTCAAAGTCGACCCCAGGGATGGCATTCCAAAACTGATGGAGGTCAATCCCCGCTTTTGGGGGTCATTGCAGCTGGCCATTGTCTCTGGAGTCGATTTCCCTTATCTGATTCTAAGGATGGCCAGGAGGGAAAAATTTGAACCCATTGTTCGCTATGCTGTGGGGAAGCGCTTTCGCTGGCTTCTCTTAGGCGATATTCTCCATTTTCTCAAAAATCCAAATCGTTTTCATCTCGATCCCTCTTTCTTCCATTTCTTTGACCCCGATACCTCCTACGATGTCCTTTCAAAAGATGATCCGTTTCCATTCTTGGGGTCGGTGGCAACCTTATTTACTTTCCTCTATGACCCGGAGATGAAACGTTTTTTGGAGAGATGATGGTAAGTCTTGAATTACGAATTTCGAAGCACGAAATTCGAAACAGTTTCGAATGACCTAAGTACCAAATTGCAAACGTTAGGGGAAATAATATGGTTTCGAAATTTGGTCATTAGGATTTTGGATTTGTTTAGGATTTCGATATTCGAATTTCGGATTTAAGAGGTGAGTTGACCCTGTATATGAATATTGGGGTGATCATCCATGCTAGATAAAATCTGTGTCCTGATCCCTGCGTACAATGCCCAGTGGACCCTGGGTTCTGTCTTGGAAAGGATTGGGCCTCTTAAGATCGACACCCTTGTCGTTGATGATGGATCCTCAGATCAGACGGAGAAGGTGGCTTCCGAACATGGGGTTCAGCTCCTAAAGCATTCCCTCAATCTTGGAAAGGGTGCCGCCCTTCGGACGGGGTTCCAGTCTATCCTCCGAAGGGACTATCAGGTCGTCATCACTCTGGATGCCGATGGTCAGCATGATCCCGCAGAGATCCCGTTTCTGCTCAAGATTTTTCAAAACATCAAACCCGATATCCTCATCGCCTCTCGGGCCGCGGGATTTGGGAAGATGACCTTCCTCCGCCGTTTCTGGAATCGTTTGGGGGTCAAGGCAGTCGCACGGCTTTGCCATTCGGACATTACGGATAGTCAATCCGGTTTTCGACTCATTCGAACAGAGGTATTAAGGGGGATCGATCTCTCCACGGCTCGATTCGAGACAGAGTTGGAACTCCTGATTAAAGCTTGCAAAAAGGGATTCAGTGTGTTATCTGTTCCTATCAATACGCAAAAAGTCGATGGGACTGCCTCCAGCCATTTCAGGCCTGTGACCGACACCTGGATGGTCTGCAAACTTTTTCTTCGTAGTCTGTTTTGGTGAGTACAGGATGGATTTTTACCAACGAGCGAAGAGATATTCCATAGAAAAGTTTACAACGAACGCTCTTTCTCTGCTGGCCAACGCCTCCACAGAGAATCTGATTCGTCTCACCTATCTGGCAGAGAAGATTCCCCAAAAGGAATCCTATCGGGAGAAGATCCGATGGATTCGCACACTCTTCCAGACCGATCATCCCGGTCTGGCGATCGCGAAGAGGGTGCTCAGTGAGACTCATCCCCTTCATCGAAAAAGGCTCATCTCCAACCTCATCGTCAACCAACTCCTGGTGGGCACCAATCGCAGAAAGGCCTTTGGGGCCGAAAGAGGGTTCTATCCGCCCGACGCCATGTTAGTCAGCCCGACGATGCGGTGTAATCTGAACTGCTACGGATGTTATTCAGGGGTCTATTCCCAAGAAGATCTTCCTTATGAGGTGCTGGATCGGTTAATGGGAGAATGTAAAGAGATGGGCATCCATCTGGTCATGATG
>Ga0153916_10004552_pt1 | contig 10470 bp, 6 predicted proteins | sample Opewatmetagenome_FD_109642 | JGI IMG/M metagenome (GOLD analysis project Ga0153916, IMG submission 109642) | Freshwater wetland microbial communities from Ohio, USA - Open water 3 Core 3 Depth 4 metaG | ecosystem: Environmental > Aquatic > Freshwater > Wetlands | place: USA: Ohio, Lake Erie, Old...
CGCTGGGCTTCCCGGAGGCCTTCGAGCCTCCGGCCGGGCGCAAGCATCTGTCGGAGATCCTGTCGTACAACGCGTACGAATAGAGACGCTCCCATCGGTCCCGAACCCTCCTCGACGAGCGAAGGATGGCCCTCCGCGCCCTCACCCCCGGCAAAGCCGCCTACTGCAGCGACTGTGGAGCGAGCACGCTGCCCGACGCGGAGAAGTGCGGGAGCTGCGGCGCGACGTTCGACGGATTCATGGACGCCGTCCTCTGCCCCATCTGCAATTCCGTGAACCCGGCCGACGTCAACGAGTGCAAGAAGTGCTCCGCGAAGTTCCCCGAGGTCCAGACGGTCGACCTGAACGCGAAACCCGCCGAGTCGGCCCAGGAGGAGGAGTACCTCCGGAACATCCTGCGCCTGAGCCGCGACAAGGCCAAGGCGCGCGTCGCGTCGCCCGCCCCGCCGGCCGAGACGTCCCCGTCGTCCGCGGAACCCGCGTCCATGATGGAAGGCGACCGGGGGGAGGGCGACCTGGAGACGCATCTCTGGCGGCTCGCGGAACCCTTCGAGAAGATGATCGACCGGCGCAAGGAGCGCCTGGCCCAGATGGACGGGCTCATCGAGCGCGCGCGGACGCGGATCAAGGCCCTCGAGGAGTCCACGAACGACATCGAGGTGCGCGAGCGCGAGGAGCTCAAGCGCCAGATCGAGGAGCTCCTCCTGGAGAAGGAGGACATCCTGAAGATCGAAGAGGGACTCGTCGACATGGAGAACACGTACCGGAACATCCTCCGGATGCAGCAGGACGAGCTGAAGGCCAAGGAGACCTCCCTGCGGGCGCGGATCGACGCGTTCCGGCAGGAGCTCGAGAAGCGCGAGCGGAGCTACGGGCAGATCCGCGAGCGGGAGTCGGACATCGTCCGGCGGGAGGACGAGTTCCGGGTCCTGATGAACCGCCTCCACGAACGGGAGCGGGAGCTGGAGAAGCGCGAGGAGCTCCTTCGGGACAAGGCGCGTCTCCTGGACGAGCGCCACCACGCCCTCAGCGAGGCGGAGGTCGACATGGAGCGCCGCCGCTGGGCTTTGGAGCAGAAGGCGAGCGCCGCGGCACCGACAGCCAAGCCGAACGAGACGACGATCACGGTGGCCCCCGCCGCGCAGGAGATGACCGATCTCCGAGGCAGGATGACCCAGATGGAGGAGCAGATGGAGAAGCTCCAGGCGGAGAAGGCGGAGCTCGCGAGCGAGCAGAAGGAGCTGCAAGAGTTCCGTGACTCGATCAAGACGGTCATGAAGGACCTGGACGAGTTGCTTGGAGAGCTTCCCGACGACCGAATCCGCAAGTTCGCCAAGTCCAACCGCTTCGCGGCATACGAGAAGGTCATGGACGAGCTGGAGCTGTGACGCATGCCCGGACTCCGTGAGAAGGCCCGCAAAAGTCTCGAGGCCGGCGAGGCGGAGCCCGACGCGGCGGCCGCCCCCACGGTGGTCCGGTTCGATGCGCAGCTCGCGGAGCTGGAGGCGAACGCGAAGGCCCGCGAGGAGGAGCTCCAGCGGGAGATCGATGACCTCCGGAAGCTCTCCGAGGCGAAGACCGCGCAGATCGTCAAGCAAGAGAACGCGCTCACCTCGGCCCAGGAGAAGCTCAAGGACCTCGAGGAGGAGAACAGCGAGCTCGCGGAGGACGCGAAGAGCGCGGAGAAGAGCCTCGAGCAGCTGCGCGAGCAACTCGCTGAGACCCACGTCGAACTCGAGACTCTCCAGCGGACGAAGGAGGCCGCCGTGGACTCGAAGGCCGCGGCGAAGCAGCTCGACAGCCGCCGCACGTCCCTGGACACGCGCGAAGGCGCATTGAAGAGCCAGGAGGACGCCCTGAAGAAGCGCGAGGCGGACCTCGAGAAGACCCTGGCGGGGCTCGAGTCCCGGAACAAGGACCTCAAGGCGCGGGAGAGCGCGGTCTGGGCGAAGCAGGAACAGCTCGACGCCATGGCGCGCGTCCTCAAGGCCGCGGAGAAGGAGGTCGCGGACGGCCGGGCCAAGATGGAGGCGCGGGAGGCCGAGCTGGCCGAGGCGCGGAAGAGCCTCCGCGACGCGTCGGGGGCCCGCGCGACGGAGCTGGAGCAGGAGGTCAAGGCCCGCGACCGGGAGCTGGCCAAGGTCCGGAAGGAGCTCGAGGCGGCCAAGGCCGACGCGGACAACCGGGCGCGCTCGGCGCAGGAGCGCGAGATCCAACTCACCGAGGAAGTCACCAAGGCCCACAACGCGGTGGAGCAGGAGAAGGAGAAGGCGGGTCGGCTCCAGGGGGAGATTGACGACCTGCGTCGCCGGGCCGGGAGGGCGGGCGAACTCACCGCGAAGGAGGCCGACTTGAAGAGCCAGTGGTCCCGCCTGGATGGCAAGGCGAGGGAACTCGCCGACCGCGAGGCGGAGCTGGCCGCGCAGCTCAAGGAGCTCAAGATTCGCGAGGAGGCCGCACAACGGTCCGCGAAGGCCTCGGCGGAGAAGGCCCTCGAGGCGGAGAAGGAGCTCCGCACCACCAAGGAGCGCGAGCGAGCGGTGGAGAAGGCGGAGAAGAAGGCCAAGGACTCGTTGGACCGCACCGCCGCGGACGCCAAGGTCAAGGAGGAGGCCTGGTCCCAGCAGATCGACGACCTGAAGAAGACCATGGGGATCCGCGACCGCGAGGCGGCCAAGCGGGACAAGGAAGTCGAGGCCCTCCAGATGGCGCTCCGGGGCGCGAAGGACCACCTCCAGCGCCGGGAACTCGAGCTCACGGCGGACATCACACGGGCCCAGGCGGACCTGGACGGCGCCCGTCATCGGGTCGAGACCCTGGAACGGGACCTCGCGGAGACGCGCACGGGGACCGCGAAGGCGGGCGACCTCAGCGCCCGCGAAGCGGGCCTGGAACGGTCCCGTGCCGAGCTCGCGGAGCGGGAGAAGCAGTTCGTCCAGAACCGCTCCGACCTGGAGAGCCGGCTGAAGATCGCCCAGCGCCGCGAGGAGGAACTCACCCGCCGTGAGGCCACCCTAGCGAAGGCGGAATCCGAATCACAGACCGCGATCCGCGCCCTGCGAGACCGCGAGCGCGAGGTCGTGCGGCTCGAGAAGCGCGTGGACGACAAGACCAAGGCGTTCGAGGCGCGGACCGCGCGGAGGGACGAGGAGCTCCGGGAACGTCAGGACGGCCTGGCCGGCCTCAAGCGGGATCTCGAGGCGCAGTCCGAGTCCCTGAAGAAGGAGAGCCGCGAGATGTCGGAGCTCCGCGAGGAGCTGGCCGAGCGGACCTCCGAACTCGACCGCCGGGACGCAGATCTCCGCGGCGCATCCGAGGAGGCCAAGAGCACCCAGGTGGCCCTCAAGGCCCGCGAGGACGCCCTGGCCAAGCGGGAGACGTCCGCTGCGGCGCTGGAGACCGACGTAGCTTCGCGCGAGGAGCAAATGGAGAAGGCTCTCTCGAAGCTCGAGGCGGAGCGGGGCACCCTGGACAAAGCCCGGGACGAGGTCGCCGCGCGGCGCGCAGAGCTCGACCGCATGCAGAAAGGGATCAAGCTCTCCACGTCCCAGATCGACGAGCGGGAGGCGACCCTCCTCAAGCGGGAGCTGGAGCTCTCCGAGGGACTCAAGGCCCTGGATGCCGCGCGCGACCAGGCCAAGGCGGGCCTCGACGAGGTCCGGAAGGCGGAGCGCCTCGTGCAGCGGAGGGAGGCCCTACTCATCCGCCGCGAGGACGAGCAGAAGGAGACCGCCGAGGCCCAGGTGGCCGTCGAGAAGGAACTCCGGACGCGGCGCACGGCGATCGATCGCGAAGCGAACGATCTCCACCAGCGTCTGCAGCAGCTCGAAGCCCGGGGACGCGAGATGGATCTTCGGGAGAAGGAGTTCCGCGCGGCGGTCGAGGGCCACAAGGCGAACCTGGCCAAGTTCGCGACGCAGGTTCAGGATGTCGAACGGAGGGAGGACGCGCTCGCCTCGCGCGAAGCGGATCTGGACCACCGCGAAGCAGGCCTCGCGAAGGGACGCTCCGAACTCAAGGACGGGCTCTCCGATCTCGAGAAGTCACGCAGGGCGCTCGAGTCTGAGCGCAAGGTCCTAGATACCACTCGATCCGACCTCACCACGAAGCTGCAGGCCGCCGAAGGGCGCCTCCGGGAGGTGACCGCGGCCGAGGCCGCCGTCGCGGAACGCGAGAAGGCCGCCGAGAACGCCGGGGCCGAACTCACGAAGCGCGAGAAGGCGCTCGACGCGGAGGCCAAGGAGCTCCGCGATCAGCAGGCCGCCGCCGATACGGACCTCCGGCGACGCGAGAACGAGACCCGCGGCGAGCTCGCTCAGGCACGGCGGCTCAACGCGATGACGGAGAAGAAGGAGAAGGACCTCGCGCTGCGGGACACGTCGCTTCGTGGCAAGGAGGAAGAGCTTCGCCGCCTCGAGGGGGAGCTGGACCGGCGCGAGTCCGGTGTGGACCTGGCGCGGAAGGCCCTCTCCCAGAAGGAGACCGAGCTCCGGGACCTGGAGGCCCAGCTCGCGCAGCGCGGCAAGGACCTGTTACGGCGGGAGACCAAGCTCGAGGAAGACTCGACTTCCGTGGCGGGCCGGAGGAAGGAACTCGAGGCCACCCTGCGGGCCCAGGCCCAGGAGGCCCGGGAGACCGCCGCGGCCCAGAAGGATCTGGCCCGAATGCGCTCGTCGCTCGGCGTCCTGGACAAGAAGATCCGTTCCGAATCCAAGCATCTCGAGGAGCGCCTCGAGGCCCTCAAGGCCAAGGAGTCTGACCTCTCCGCCCGGGAGGAACGCCTCACCGCGATGGAGAGCGAGCTGGTCGGCCAGGAGGCCGATCTAAAGGAGAAGCTTGCCGATCTGGCAAAGGCGTCCGCGGGCGTGGAGGACCAGAGGGCCGAGCTCGCGAAGCGCGAGTCCGGGCTGCAGGTCCTGGCGGCCACCCTGGAGAAGCGCGAGACGGACGCGGACCGTCAGACCCAGGTCCAGGCCAAGCAGCAGACGGAACTCAAGAAGGCCCTTGACGAGGTCCGGGAGGAGCGCAAGCGACTCACGGCCGAGGCACGGAGGTCCGCCGAGGAGACCAAGGTGCTCGACCGCACACGGCTCGACCTGGCGAAGCGCGAGAAGACCCTGGAGACCCAGGCCGCCGCGGTCCGCTCCCACGAGGACGAGGCCGCCGACCTGAAGGCCAAGGCGATGACGCTCCTGAAGTACGCGGAGAAGAACGCCGAGACCAAGCGCGTCGAGCTCGAGGACCGCATGAAGGAGGAGCAGACACTCCTGGACGAGCAGCGCGCCTCCCTCGAGGAGGTTGCCCGAGCCCGCGAGGACCTGGAGCAGCGTCAGCGGCGGCTGGACAGCGCCCGTGCGGAGCACGACGCCCGCGCGAAGGCCCTGGAGCAGCGCGACGTCCGTCTCAAGGAGTCGGAGACCGCCGCCGCCAAGGACCGCGCGGAGCTCAAGTCCCTCTGGAAGAACCTCGAGGCCGAGGGCAGCCGCGTGGCTCGCAAGGAAGAGGCCATCGAGATACTCGTCGCCAAGATGCTCGAGAAGGAGCGGGAGACCCTGGACGAGGAGACCCGCAAGGTCCGGTCCCTGGCCGCCGACCTCAAGGGCAAGGACCGGTCCCTGGAGAAGGAGCGGACGCGGATCGCCTCCATGGAGCGGGACCTGCAGAGCCTCAAGGGCAGCCTGGAGTCGAGGGAGCGCGCCATCCGCGCCCAGGAAGAGGAGCTCGAGCGCAGGCGGGAGGACATCCGCGGCATGCGTGAGCAGATCGAGGAGCTGCTCTGATCAGCGGCCGCTCGCGGGCTTCGCGGGATCCGACGGGTTCCCCGCCGTCTGCTCTTCCGTCGCGGGCCACACGACGGCGGAGAGATAGAGCATCCCCATCCCGATGAGCGGGACGAAGATGAGGGAGCTCAGGAGATGGTACGCGGTGAACGGCGCCTGGAGCTCGAGGACGTTCACGAACGTGAGGCCCATGGGCTGTGCGATGAGGTAGTACTCCCCGACGTCCGTCCAGAGGTCGTAGGCGATGGTGAGGGGGATGCTCACCGTGGTCAGGAGGGCGACGGACTTCACACGGAAGAGGACGCGAGGCTTGATCGTCCGGCCCAGGAGGCCCACGAAGAGGAAGCCCGTGATCATGAAGAACGTGAGCCCGAGCATGACCGTGGTGCCGTAGAGCGCGTAGGGCCCGCCCCAAAGAATCGGCTCCACGATGGCCAGGGTGGCCATGGGCACGAGGACGGTCCACCAGCGCCCAAGCATGGAGCCCGCGATCAGGGTCACCGCGAAGATGGTCTCGAAGTTCGCTGTGTTGCGCAGGAACACGAGCTTCACGAACGCACCGACCACGATCAGGAGGACGCCTAGGGTCCGCGTCTTGCGGTCCCCCAGGCCACGCTGCACCGCGGCGCGCCATCGCGCATTCATCCCGACGTCCCTCCCTGGTCCGCCGCAAAGGCCCAGGTGACCGTGGCGCCATCGGACAGAGGCGCATGGTCCGCCGCGACCTCCCCGTACGCCCCGTCGACCCAGTACTGCCAGAACTCGCCGCCCTGGCCGTTCGCGCTGCCGTTGATCGAGATGATGAACACGCCCGCAGGGAGCGTGTAGTTGATCCACTGCAGGGAGAAGCCCATGTGGCGCGCGGCCTCCAAGAGAATCCCGAAGGCGGTGTTGTTCGTCGTGGTCACGGGACCGTAGTGGACCGACCAGCCCGCGCCGTTCACGACGAGGCTCACGCCGGTCACGCCCGTGGCCCGGACGGGCGGCGGCTGGGACACCTGAATCCACCCGTACAGACCGGCGATCGCCACGCCCACGACGACGAGGAAGATCACGGCCTGCGTCCGCTCGGGTATCCTACGGACCGTGCGATCGCCTCCGCCAGGACCAGAGCAAGACGCCTGCCCCCATCCCCACGGGGACCGCGATCATCACGACCAGGAGCCACGGGAAGGGCGACGTGAGTGGCGGGAAGGCCACCAGGATCGTCGGGACATACGGACTGAAGCCCCAGTACTCACCCCCGGAGGCCATGTTCGCGAAGACCACGATCTGCGTGAACCCGGATGCATTGCCCCGCACGGTCACGTTGAACCAACGGGACTGACCGAAGACGACCGGGCCGAGGTCGATGAAGAACGTGCGGTTGATCCGTTGCGCCGCCGCCGACGTAGCGAGGATCTCGACCGGCGGGCTCACCATCACCCGGACGTCCGCGTGGTCCCAGGTGCCCAGCGGCGCGGAGATGCGGACCGAGACGTTCCCCACCTGCCCCGCGTCGAGCGTCGAGGGCGCCGTCACGTTGACCACGGCGCGAAGGTCGGGGGGCGCGGAGGAGAAGGCGTAGACGTGGCCGTTGTCGCTCGGGGCGATCACCAGGCCGTCCGCCACGACGGGAGAGCCGAAGATGAACTGCGCGGGGGTGGGCATGTAGTACCAGTCCAGCTGGCCCGAGCTGGCGTTGAGGGCGTACACGGTCCCGTTCGCCACGTTCGTGGAGAAGAACACCTTGCCGTCGGCAGCCGCCACGGACGACTGTACGGGTCCGTTGGGAGTGAAGGTCCAGACGACCGCGCCGTTCTGCGGGTCCAGTGCAGTCACCCGCCCGCCGCTCCCGAAGGAGCCTCCGGCGAGGACAACGGCATCCCCGGCGAGCGCAGGGGAGGAGACGCCGGCCTGGGCTGCGACCTTCCACAGGAGGGTGCCCGTGGTCGCGTTGAGGGCGTACAGGAACCCGTCCTTCGCGGGGACGAGCACCTCGGAGCCGGCCACGAGGGGGGAGGCGGCAACGGACCCGCTCGTGGGGACGAACCAATCCTGCGCGCCCGTGGCAGCATCTAGGGCCAGGAGCCCGTAGGGCGGATCGTACGTCACCTGGGTCGTCGTGTTGTACGTCCCGATGACGCCCACGTACACGGTCCCGTTCACGATGGCGGCCGAGGAGAAGCTCACGGAGCCGGGGGCCGCGGTGCGCCAGCGGATCGTTCCGTTCGTGGCCCAGAAGGCGACCACCTCGCCCGCACCTCCCGATTCGTTGAACGTGCCGACGTAGCCCGTGTCGAAGAGGATCTTGGGGGACGAGGTCACGCCGCTGAACAGGGGGTTCGCGATCATCGTGACGTTCCAGGCCTCGGTCCCGTTGGCCGCGGCCACGGCATGCAGGCGGCCGTCCGTTCCTCCGAACAGGAGGTCGCCGTCGTAGACCGCGGGCGTGGAGAGCCCATGGTAGCTCGTGTTGGACCACAGGAACGCGCCGCTCGTCAGGCTGAGGGCGAAGAGGCCGTCCAAGGTCAGCACGTACACGCGGCCGTAGCCGACCGCCGGGGACGAGGGGATCTCCTGGAGATGGAGGTCCTGGTTCCACCGTACCTGGAACTGGTCCGGCGCGGTGCTGGCGGACCTGCCCGTGTTCGCGGCGTCCCCTCGGAACTGGAGGACGGGGTAGGGGTCCGTCGGCGTGGGGACCGGGTACAGGGTCGCGTACGTCACGGGGTCGAAGCCGTTGTCCGAGACCGCGACCGCATCGCCGTCCTGGAGGACCAGGCTGGAGATCCCGACGAGCAGCGCATCCCATTGGGTCGTGGTCCGGTTCCAGAGATACAGACCCACGCCTCCGGGGGGCGACCGGTGACCCACATCAAGGATGTAGACGCCGAACGACGAAGACCAGGCCCACGTGACGTTGAGCCCTGCGGTGTCTGCGGCGGACAGGGTGGCGAGCCACGACGCATTGACCGCGACAGCATTCGAGATCGCCGCAGACGACCATGCGTACGTTCCGTCGCCGAGGTCGAAGAGGAACTGCACCTGGATGGAGGCCGAGGCGGCAGGCGCGACGCCTGCGCGGGCCGAGGATGCGACCAAGAGGGCGACGCCCAGGAGGGCGAGGACGCCCGCACGCAAGCCCACTTGAGTCAGGCTTTCAACCTCACTTGAGATGATTACGATGGACTTGATTACTTAAGTATGTTGGTGCCCATGGGGGTGGCGGGCGCATTACACCATGAACGTCCTTCGAGACCTCCGGGAGACCACGCGAATCTTGTTCCTGTACGAGGTCACCGCGAACCGTCACACCCGGCTACGCACGATCGCGGAGCGCCTCGAGATGACCGTGCAGGGCGCGTCGGACTACGCGCACCAGCTCGAGGCCGACGGCCTTCTCGTCCTCGCGGGCGGCGAGTACCGCCCCACGAAGAAGGGGATCGCGGTGCTGCAGGTCCGCCTGCGGGAGCTGCGCGCCTTCGTCGACCAGGCGGGACGGAGCACGGCGTTCGTGGAGACGACTCTGGCCCTGGCGGGAGCTGCGATACACCGCGGGGACCGTGTGGGGCTGTTCATGGAGGGCGGCTACCTGGTGGCCTACCCCGGACGAGCCGCGTCCTCGGCCGGCGTGGCGACGGAGGACGCATCGCGCGGGGAGGACGTCGCCGTCCGGGGCCTCGAAGGCATCGTCGCTCTCCGCCCCGGCCGGATCCGGATCGTCCGGGTGCCCGCCTCGCGCGGTGCAGCCCGGAAGGTAAGTCCGGAGGCGAACCGCAAGATCGTGCAACGATCCCGCGGTGCCCTCGTGGCCACCATGGACGTCGAGGGTCTGATGGCCGCCCGACGCCTGCGACTCCATCCGCGGATCGAGTTCGCGCCCCTCGCGGGGACCGTGGCGGCCGCCGAGCGCGGCGTGGACGTCCTCCTCCTCGTCCCCGAGGAACGCGTGACGGAGGCCATCCAGACCATCGAAGCCGCCAACGCGCGCCGCGAGGACAAGATCCCCTATGAGAGCGTGACGCTCGCGTGATCACTCCAGGATGGAGACCGCGTCGATCCGTCCGTCCCCGTCGCGGTCCTGACCCGAGACCACGCGGTAGAAATCGGAACCGCCCTCGTAGCCCTCGAGGATTTCGTCCGCGAATTGGGTGAGGCCCAGGATGCTGGAGAGCGTCCCCTGGTAGTGCAGGCCGCTCAGCACGACGATGACCTTGGCGGGGTTCCAGGGATTGCGCACCTTGGCCACGAGGCCCACGTCCTCCTCGGCGTACATGCGGCGGGTGCGCGAGGAGTCCACGTGCCAGACCTGCTTCCAGTCGAAGCTCACCGCGAGATGGGGGTTGAGATCCATGGTGATGATGTTGGCCACGGGTCCCCCTACGAGGATCATGTGCTCGCGTCCGGGGCCCGCGGCCTTCACCTCGGTATCCAGACGGGTCACGAGGCCTTTGGGCGCCGTGAAGAGCCGCCCGAGGAAGAACCCGAGCTGGACCGCGTAGGGCGAGTCGCGCGCCGTGGTGAGGAACGGGCCGTGCGCATAGGGAGACCCGACGACAATGGAGCCATCGAAGGTCCCGCCCCGCGAGAACTCCTCCAGGAAGCGGGAGACCGTGCCCGCGCGAGGCAAAGCGGGGAACGGGACGGGGGCGGCATGGGACTTCAGGAGGACCGCGAACGCGTCCGCGGTCGGCGCGAGCACGCGGGC
>Ga0153916_10004553_pt1 | contig 10469 bp, 10 predicted proteins | sample Opewatmetagenome_FD_109642 | JGI IMG/M metagenome (GOLD analysis project Ga0153916, IMG submission 109642) | Freshwater wetland microbial communities from Ohio, USA - Open water 3 Core 3 Depth 4 metaG | ecosystem: Environmental > Aquatic > Freshwater > Wetlands | place: USA: Ohio, Lake Erie...
ATCGCTCGCCTCGGACGGCGGGGCCCCAGCCCCGCGACGTCCTGCGGCTCGTCCTGCCATTCATCATCGCTCGTCTCGGACGGCGGGGCCCCGGCCCCGCGACGTCCTGCAGCTCGCACTGCCATTCCGGACTCAGATCTGCGTGGTCTCGCCCTGCCAGTGGAGCAGGCGCTTTTCCAGCCTGGCCATCAGATTGTAGGTGCCGATGGCGAGCAGCGCCAGGACGATCAGCACCATGAAGATGCCCGTCGTGTCGAACGTGCCCGAGGCGCGTGCCAGCATGAAGCCGAGACCATACTGCGCGGCCAGCATCTCGCCCACGACGGACGCCGTCAGCGCCAGCGCCATGGAGATGCGCAGCCCGGAGAAGATCCACGGGATGCAGGAAGGCAGGACCACGCGTCGGGTCACGAATCGCGGCGGCGCGCCCATGGTCTTGACAGCGTTGACCAGGTCGCGGTCCACGTTCTGGACGCCGACGTACGTATTGATGAGCAGGATGAAGAAGACGATGGAGATGGCGAGCATGATCTTGGACGGGATGCCGATGCCGAACCACATGATGAACAGCGGCGCCAGCGCCACGCGAGGCAGAGAGTAGATGCCCATCAGGTAGGGCTCGAGCGCGACGTGAGCCCGGCGCCAGCGGGCGAGCGCGAAGCCCGCGATCGTCCCCGCGAGCGCGCCGAGGAGGAACCCCGACACCGTCTCGATCATGGTCACGCCCGTGTGGAGCCAGAGGGCCGTGGACCGCACGGCCTCCCAGAGTCGCTCGACGATCAGGAACGGCCGGCTGACCCAGAACTCGCTCGCCCAGCCGATGCGGCAAAGCCCTTCCCACACCAGGACGATCAGCGCGAGCACCACCAGGCGCAGCACCCACCGCTCCGACCGCGAGCCCGGAGCCATCATGTCGGCTTCTCCCGCGCCGCCAGCACCTCCTGCTTGAGCGAGGCCCAGATCTCCTGGAAGAGCGCCGTGAAGCGCGGGTGCGCCAGCACTTGGTCCACCCGCCGCGGCCGCGGCAGGTCCACCGCGTACGTCGCCTTGACGCGCCCGGGGCGCGCGCTGATGAGGACGACCTTGTCGCTCAGCGCGATGGCCTCCTGGAGGTCGTGGGTGACGAAGAGCACGGTCTTGCGCTGGCGCTCCCAGATCTTGAGGAACTCCTCCTGGATGATGAGCCGCGTCTGGGCGTCGAGCGCGCCGAAGGGCTCGTCCATCAGCAGCACCTCGGGGTCCTGCGCCAGGAGGCGCGCCAGCTGGACGCGCTTGCGCATGCCGCCCGAGAGCTGGCGCGGGTAGTGGCCCTCGAAGCCCGTCAGGTCCACGAGCTGCATGAGCGCGCGCGCCTTGTGCGAGTCGCGGGCGCCTTTGACGTCCATGGGCAGGCAGATGTTGTCGAGCGCGGTCGCCCACGGCAACAGCGTGTCTTTCTGGAACATGTAGCCGATGCGCGAGCCGCCGCCGTTGCCCTCGATTCCCGCCACGCTGGTGCCGCCCTCCGAGGGCGGCAGGAGTCCTGCGATGACGTTGAGCATGGTGGACTTGCCGCAGCCCGAGGGGCCCACGATCGAGACGAACTCGCCGTCGTTGACCGTCAGGCTGACACGGTCGAGCGCGCGCGTGGGGCCGAACGCGATGCTGAGGCCGGAGACGGTGACCTTCGGCGGCACGGTCCGGTCGGCTACTGGTCCCAGAGGTGCTTGAACTGTGTCGCCACGACCTTGTCGTACGGGATGTCGGTCTTCACCGAGCCCACCTGCTTCTGGAACTGGTTGCAGAGGCGCATCGCCTCCTCGGTGATCGCCGGGGAGTAGGTGTTCTTCTCGATGGCGATGATCGACCGGATGATGGCCGGGTCCATGGTCGGGAAGAGCTTCTGGCCGACGGCGACGGCCGACTCGGGATCCTCGCGCATGCGCTTGAGGGTCTTCACCACGGCCCGGACGAGGCGCTCGGCCAGCTGGGGATTGGCGGCCAGCCACTTGTCGCTGGTCTGGAGCGTCGAGAAGGTCATGAACTGGAGAAACTTCGGCCCCTGGCCGAGCCGGGGGTCCACGAAGTAGCGCGCCAGCTTGAGCTGATGGACGCCGAGGGCGCCCGCCGGCTCAGCGCCCATGTAGCCGTCGATCTGCCCGGCCTTGAGCGCCGCCATCGCCGAGCTGACCCCGCCCACGGCGATGATCGCGAGGTCCCTGTCGGGCTCGAGCCCGGCGTCCTTGAGGAGCGCCCGCAGCGAGAGGTCCGTGCCGCTGCCGGCCCGCGTCATGCCGAGCTTCGCGCCCTTGAGGTCCTTGACCTCCTTGGCCGGGTGGTCCTTGCGGAGAATGAGGTGGAGGGGGTTCCTGTTCTCGAGCGCGAGCAGGTTCTTGGCGCCGAAGCCCTTCTCCACCAGGATCATGGGCCGCTCGGCCATGGTGCCGCCGGCATCGACGGAGCCGCCGACCATGGCCGTCGTGACCTCGGCCCCGCCCTCGAAGTCCACGAACCGGGCGGTGATGCCCTCGGCCTTGAAGTAGCCGAGCTGCTCGGCCACGTAGAGCGGCAGGAAGATGAAGGACGGCGTGGTGCCGATCTTGACCGTCTGTTGGGCGTGGGCGATCGGCGCGCCCACGCTGAGCATGGCGACGAGCGCGGTGACGATGGCGAGCAGTGTCTTCATGGCGTGGCCTCCTGGCCGGGTGAGGAGGCGGGGATAATAGCACGCAAGCTTGCCAGGCGGCATCCGTATACTAGGCGCCGCGATGGCGGACGAGATGGAGATTTGGTTCGAGCGCGGCGTCACCGACGGATTGCCCGTCGTCCCGCCGACGCGCGAGCGAGTGGAGCGCATGCTGGGCGGCGCGTCTCGCGCGCGCGAGGCGCTCGTGGCGGAGGTGCCGCCCAACTACGGCCGCGCCACGGCGGAGAAGCTCGCGATCAACGCCGTCATGGCGGGCTGCCGCCCGGAGTACTTCCCCGTCGTCCTGGCCGTCGTCGAGGCGGCCTGCGATCCGGCCTTCAACCTCCACGGCCAGTCGGGCACGACCAACGCGACGTCGCCCCTCATCATCGTCAACGGCCCCATCCGCGCCCGCATCGGCGTCAACTGCGCGGCTGGCGTGTTCGGCCCCGGTTACCGCGCCAACGCCACCATTGGACGCGCGCTCCGTCTCGTCATGATCAACCTGGGCGGGACCAAGGCCGGAGAGATCTCGATGTCGACGCTCGGCCACCCCGGCCGCTACACGTACTGCGTCGGCGAGCACGAGGAGGCCTCTCCGTGGGAGCCGCTCCACGTCGAGCGCGGGCATGCGCCCGGCGAGAGCACGGTGACGGTCTTCCCGGGAGAGGGGCCCTTCATCATCAACGACCACCTGAGCCGCGAGCCGGCGCAGCTCGTGGCCTCGCTCGGCTGGTCGGCCGCCGGCGTGTGGAACCACAAGAGCTTCCCCCTGTACGGCCACACCCTCTGGGTCATAGGCCCCGAGCACGCGAAGACCATCGGCGGCGCAGGCTGGAGCAAACAGGACGTCAAGCGCCACCTGTTCGAGACGGTGCGCCGCCGAGCGCGGGAGCTCCGGCCAGGGCCGGACGGCGCCGAGAGCGGGCGCCTCAAGGATCCCGGCGCATCGGATCCCGACGCCCTCATTCCCAAGTTTCCATCGGTGGAGGAGATCATGGTGATCGTGGCGGGCGGCACGGCGGGACGTTTCTCGGCAGTCGTCCCGGGCTGGATGGGCGGTGAGATCGGGGCCCACCCCGTGACGCGGGTGATCGAGGCATGAGCGCGCTGCCGCGGACGGCCGAGATCGTCATCATCGGCGCGGGCGCCATCGGCTCGAGCATCGCCTATCACCTCTCGAAGCGCGGCGCGCGCGACGTCGTGGTGCTCGAGCGCGAGGCGATCGGCTCGGGCTCGACCAGCAAGGCCGCGGGCGGGATCCGGGTGCAGTTCGCCACGCGCGTCGAGATCGAGTTCTCCCTGCGGGGCATCGCCTTCTTCAAGCGCTTCGAGGACGAGATGGGCGTGCCGTGCGACTTCCGCCAGGAGGGCTACCTCTTTATCCTGTCGAGCGAGCAGGACGTCGCGCGCTTCAAGAAGAACGTGGCGCTCCAGCAGAGCATGGGCGCCGATGTGAGGATGATCGCTCCCGATGACGCGAAGGCCATCGTGCCGGGGCTTCGCGTGGACGACGCGGTCGCGGCCGTCTGGGGGCCGACGGACGGCTACGCCTCACCCAACGACGTGGTCCAGGCGTACGCGGCCCGGGCCCGGGCGGGCGGGGTCGGGTTCTTCGAGGAGACGCCGGTGACGGGGATCGAGCTCGACGGCAGGAAGGTGAGCGCCGTCGTGACGCCGGCGGGGAGGATCGAGACGCGCCTCGTGATCAACGCCGCCGGGCCCCAGGCGCCGCTGGTCGGGAAAATGGTGGGGCTGGATCTGCCGGTCGACCCCCGGAAGCGTCACATCTTCGTCACCGACACCTTCGCGGAGATCAGGCATCCGGTCCCGCTGGTGACCGACATCACGTCGGGCTTCTACTGCCGGAGCGAACAGGGCGCGATCCTGATGAGCCCGGGCGACATCGGGGCGAGGACGGAGTACACGGCGAGCGTGGACTGGAGCATGCTGGATCAGACGGTGGAGAAGGCGGTGCGCCGCATGCCGGCGCTCGAGCGCGCCCAGATCCGCCACGCCTGGGCCGGGCTGCGGCCGCTGACACCCGACGGGCGCGGCATCCTCGACTGGGCGCCGGGGATCGAGGGGCTCTACCTCGCCATCGGCTTCTGCGGCCACGGCTTCCAGCACTCGCCCGCGGCCGGCGAGATGGTCGCGGAGGAGCTGACGACGAGGCGCACCAGCCTCGACATCACCGACTTGAGGCTCCGCCGCTTCTAGCGGCTGCTGAAGGAGGCCCGCCGTCAGACTTCGAGCCATTCCTTGCGCACCGCCGCGTTGGCTTGCAGGTCCTCCGGCGTTCCCTCGAAGACGATGCGGCCGTGGCCCATGACGTAGAGCCGGCGGCTGATGCGGAGCGCGATCGTGAGCTTCTGCTCGACCAGCAGGATGGAGACGCCGCGCGCGGCGATGCGCTCGAGCAGGCTGCCGACGAACTCCACCAGTCGGGGCGCGAGGCCCTCGGTGGGCTCGTCGATCATGATGAGCTCGGGATCGCCCATCAGGGTCCGGCAGATGGTCAGGATCTGCTGCTCGCCGCCCGAGAGTACGCCGCCCAACATCTCGGCGCGCTCCCGGAGGAGCGGGAAGAGCTCGAAGACGTCGTCGTAGCTCCACCGCCCGCTCTGTTTCGTGGACTTCTTGCCGAGGAGGAGATTCTCCCGCACGGTGAGCCCGGGGAAGACGTCCCGACTCTCGGGCACGTAGCCCAGACCCTTCCGGGCGATGACGTGCGGCGGCAGGCCGACCAGCTCCTCACCGCGGAAGCGCACGGAGCCGTGCGGCGGTACGTCGCCCATGATGGCCTTGATGGTCGTCGAGCGGCCGACGCCGTTGCGCCCCAGCAGGCTCACGATCTCGCCCGAGCCGACATCGAAGGTCACGCCCTGGAGGATGTGGCTCTTGCCGTAGTAGGCGTGGAGGTCGCGTACCTCGAGCATCAGTGCTGCGCCGTTCCCAGGTACGCCTCCTGCACGGCCGCGCTGCTTCGGATCTTCTCAGGCGTGTCGTTGGCGATGATCTCACCGTAGACCAGGACGGCGATGCGGTCGGCCAGGTCGAACACGACGCCCATGTCGTGCTCGACGATCACAAGCGTTTTGCCGGCAGTCACGCGGCGGATCAGGGCGACGGCCTGCTCGGTTTCGCTGCGGCTCATCCCGGAGGTCGGCTCGTCGAGGAGAACGACGTCGGGACTGCCGGCGAGCGCGATGCCGACCTCGAGCGCGCGCTGCTCGGCGTACGACAGCACGCCGGCCGGCACGTCGCGTCGCACGGTGAGGTGGATCTGCTCGAGCACGGCCTCGGTCCGCTCGTGCACGTCGCGCAGGCCGTTGACGAAGTGCCAGCACGAATACCGGTAGCCGAGCGACCAGAGAACGCCGCACCGGAGGTTCTCGAAGACGGAGAGACGCGGGAAGATGTTGGTGACCTGGAACGAGCGGCTGAGCCCGCGCCGGTTGATCTGAAAGGGATGCAGGCGGGTGATGTCCTCGCCCTTGAGCCGGATGCGGCCGCTCGTCACCGGGTACTTCGCGGTGATCAGGTTGAACAGCGTGGACTTGCCGGCGCCGTTTGGTCCGATGATGGCGTGGCGCAGCCCCGCCTCAATCTCAAGGTTGACGCCGCGGATGATCTCGGTGCGCCCGAAGCGCTTGTAGACGTCCCGGAGCTCCAGGGCGGGCGTCATCGGGCGGCGTCCTCCCGCCCGTAGGTGGCCTCGTTCCAGGCCGCCGCGGCCCGCGGGGCGACGCGGCGAAGCGCGAGCGCCCCACCGACGGCGAGGACGCCGAACACAAGCCAGGGGGCGACGCTCTTGATGTCCAGCATGGTCCAGAACAGACGCATCCGCGTCCGGCCCACGGCGGCAGCGGACCAGAAGTGGACCATCTCGAGCAGGCCGATGATGCCCACCGCCGCGCAGAGCCCGACCACCGCCGCGGCGAGGTAGGGCAGCGCGAGCCGGTGCAGCCGGCCGGCGCGGCGCGCGGGCTCGTGCATCATAAGCACTCCGGCGAAGCCGGTTGGCACGAAGAGCACGGTGGCCAGGAACAGGATGCCGAGGTACAGGAGCCAGATCGGGGTGTAGTCACTGAGCATCGACTCGAGGAACGTGAAGATGACGGCACCGATGATGGGCCCTCCGAAGTAGCCGATGCCGCCGATGTACGTCATGAGCAGCACGTTGCCGGACCGGGCCAGGCCCACGGCTTCCTCGGTCAGGATCTCATAGTTGACGGCGAAGAGCCCGCCGGCGATCCCGGCGAAGAACCCCGCGGCGCAGAACGAGACGAAGCGCACCCAGCGCTGGCTGTAGCCGACGAACTCCGCGCGCTCCGGGTTGTCGCGCACGGCGTTCGCCATGCGCCCGACGGGCGTGCGCGAGAACGCGTACATCAGCCCGGTCGCGACGACCGTCCAGAAGGCGATCAGGTAGTAGACCTGCACGTCGCTGGCGAACCGGATACCCCAGAGCACGAGCCCCTTGGTCCGGTTGCCGCTGATGCCCTCCTCGCCGCCGAAGAAGCCCTTGAGGATCAGCGAGGAGGAGGCGACCAGCTCGACGATGCCGAGCGAGATCATCGCGAAGACCGTGCCCGCGCGGGTCGTCGAGAAGCTCCCGAACAGGGCGCCGAAGCCGAGGCCTGCCAGCCCGCCGACCAGCGGCAGGAGCGGCACCGGCGGCGCCCAGGGCCCGCCCGCGAGGCGGTTCAGGGCATGCATCGCGATGAAGCCGCCCAGGCCGAAGTAGACGGCGTGGCCGAAGGACAGCATCCCGCCCTGCCCGAGCATCATGTTGTAGCTCAGCGCGAAGATGATCGCGATGCCCATCTTGTTCATCACCGCGATCGCGATCGGCGAGCCGAAGAGGTGCGGCAGCGCGACCAGCACGACGACTACAGCGAGGCACAGTCCCCAGCGGCGGGCGGCGGGCGCAGCGACGATGCTCATGTCTCGCGCGTCCCGAAGAGGCCCATCGGCCGGACGATCAGGACCAGGATGAGCAGAAGGTAGGGCATGATCGGCGCGATCTGGGCGATCGTCACGGTCCAGAGATCGGCGAAGGCGCTCTGCGCGCTGAGCCCGATGCCAAGAGCGGTCGCCAGGTCTGTCAGGGTGTAGTTGAGGGCGACCGCAAATGTCTGGAGGATCCCGATTAGTAGGGACGCGACGAAGGCGCCGGTCAGCGAGCCGAGCCCGCCAATCACGACCACGACAAAGACGATGCTGCCGAGCACCTGGGCCATGCCCGGGAAGGTGCCGAGCACCGGCCCCGCGATGACGCCGGCCAGCCCCGCCAGGGCGGAGCCGAGGCCGAAGACCGCCATGAAGACCCGTGGGACGTTGTGGCCGAGCATGCCGACCATGCTCGGATGGGTCAGCGAGGCCTGGATGATGAGGCCCGCCCGGGTGCGCGTGAGGACGAGGAACAGGAGTACGAAGATGCCGACCGAGACCAGGAGCATGAACGCCTTGAAGGCCGGGAAGCTTGTCGAGAACAGCCGGAAGAGCGGGAAGTCGAGCAGCTCCGGCACCTCGTAGCTCTTCGCGGCTCGTCCCCATACGGCCTGCACGATCTCCTCGATCAGCACTGCGAGGCCGAAGGTGAAGATCAGCTCGGCGACGTGTCCGAAGCGGTGCACTCGGCGCAGGCCGTGGCGCTCGACGAGCGCCCCGACGACGCCCACGAGCAGCGGCGCGATCACGAGCGCGGGCCAGAAGCCGAGGTACCCGGTCAGCGTGTAGGCGAAGTAGGCGCCGAGCATGTAGAAGGCCGCGTGGGCGAAGTTCAGCACGCCCATCATGCCGAAGATGAGCGTGAGCCCGCTCGACAGCATGAACAGCAGCATGCCGAACACGAGGCCGTTCAGCAGCGAGAAGAAGACAAGCTCGAACACGTCGTCAGCGGCGGCCGGACGGCGCCGGCCCCCGGGGGGGCCGGCGCGGCTGACGGCCCGCGGGGGCTAGGCCGCCGGCCGCTCCATCCTGCAGGTCGTGGGCAGCGTGGCCTTGTCGCGCTCGACCTTGGACTCGGTCACGAGGCCGAAGCCGGAGTTGTCGAAGTCGAACTTGATGTTCTTGTTGCTGTGCACGGAGATGTAGATTGGCATCTGGAGCTGGTGGTCGCTCCTGCGCATGACCACGTGGTCGCCGCTGAGCGTCGTGTACTCCATGCCCTCGAGGGCGAGGGCCACCTTGTAAACGTCGGTCGTCTTGGCCCGCGTGATCGCGTTGGCGAGCATCTGCAGCCCGGTCTGGATCCGCGGCTGGTTGACGTCGCCATTCGGATAGAGTTTCTTGTACGCGGTGATGTACGCGGCCATTTCCTTCGTCGCCGGCTCCGGGTTGAAGGCCGGGCTCTCACCGACGAGCCGGATCCGGTCCACGCCTCCGGCGCCGATGGCCGCCGTGTTGCCGTCGGACGCGGCGTAGTACGTGTAGAAGGGCACCTTCAGCCCGGACTCGTTGGCGCCGCGCGCGAGGTTGACCATGTCAGCGCCCCAGTTTCCCGTGATGACGGCGTCGGCGCCCGAGGCGATGATCTTCTGGACGTACGGCGTGAAGTCCTTGACCTTGCCGATCGGGTGGAATTCGTTGCCGACGATCTTGATGTCCGGTCGCTTCTCGGCGAGCATCTTGACGGCGGCGTCCGCGACCGCGTGCCCGAACGAGTAGTCCTGGCCGATGATGTAGAGCTTCTTGATCTTCTTGTTCTGCTTGATGACGTCGGTGAGGGCCGCCATCTTCATGTCGGCGTTGGCGTCGAAGCGGAAGTGCCAGAAGTGGCACTTGTCCTCCGTCAGCGACGGATCGACGGCCGAGTAGTTCAGGTACAGGATCCGCTCCTTGGGATTGCGCTCGTTGTTCTTCCGGACGGCGTCGGAGATCGCGTGGGCGACGCCCGAGCTGTTGCCCTGGAAGACGAAGTGGATGCCCTCGCTGATGACCTTCTTGAGCTGGACCAGGCTCTCCTGCGGGCTGACCTTGTTGTCGAAGGGGACGATCTCGAGCTTCTTGCCGAGGACGCCCCCTGCCTTGTTGATCTGCTCGGCGGCGAACTTGAACTGGTTGAGCCCGTTCTCGCCGGTCGCGGCGAACGCTCCCGAGAGCGGATCGATGTATCCGATCTTGATGGTGTCCTGCGCGTGGGAGACCCCTGCCGGGACCACGACGAACAGGAGCGACAGAACGGTGAGCAGCAGGTGTCGTCTCGTCATTGTCTAGTCCTCCTCCGCTATTGTCCTCATGGTTCGGCGGGTCACGAACCGGGGCCCGAGTGTCGCCCAGCAGCTTGGCCCTCGTCAAGCGCCTAGCGGGGCTGCATCCTGATCGCGCCGTCCAGCCTGATCGTCTCGCCGTTGAGCATGGTGTTCTCGACGATGTGGGCCGCGAGCGCCCCATATTCCGCCGGGCGCCCCAGGCGGGGCGGGAAGGGCACCTGCTTGCCGAGCGACACGCGCGTGGGCTCCGGCAGCCCCGCCAGGAGTGGAGTGTCAAAGAGCCCGGGCGCGATGGTGCAGACGCGGATGCCCAATTCTGCCAGGTCGCGGGCGATGGGCAGCGTCATGCCGACGATCCCCCCCTTGGAGGCCGAGTAGGCCGCCTGGCCGATCTGGCCGTCGAAGGCGGCGACGGAGGCGGTGTTGACCACCACGCCCCTCTCGCCCTCCCCGTTGGGCGGGTTCTTGGCCATGTGCGCGGCGGCCAGCCTGATGCAGTTGAAGGTGCCGATCAGGTTGACCTGGATGACCCGCGTGAAGACCGCGAGGTCGGCCGGGCCGCGCTTGCCGTAGGCCTTCTCGGC
>Ga0153916_10004554_pt1 | contig 10467 bp, 12 predicted proteins | sample Opewatmetagenome_FD_109642 | JGI IMG/M metagenome (GOLD analysis project Ga0153916, IMG submission 109642) | Freshwater wetland microbial communities from Ohio, USA - Open water 3 Core 3 Depth 4 metaG | ecosystem: Environmental > Aquatic > Freshwater > Wetlands | place: USA: Ohio, Lake Erie...
CACGCATGCTCGCTGAGATCCTGCGCCACACGCCGGCCTCGGTGTTCGTCCTGTTCGTGCTGCTGCTCGTTCTCGGGTTCCTGCAGACGCGCACGCGCGCCGTCCCGCTGCCACCGCTCGCGCTGCTGCCGCTCGCGATGCTCGGCCTGTCGCTGTATGGCGTGGTCTCGGCCTTCGGCGCGGCGCCACTGCCGCTCGCTTGCTGGGCGCTGGCGATCGCCGCGGTCGTGGCCGCGAACTTCGCGCTGCGCTTTTCGCGCCGCGTGTTCCGCTCGCCGACCGGTGGATCGTTCACCGTGCCGGGCAGCTGGGTGGCGCTGGCGCTGATGATGGCGATCTTCTTCACACGTTACGCAGTCGCCGTGGCGCTGGCGCGTGACGCCGCGCTGGCGGCGGTGCCGGGATTCGCCGCCGCGGCGGGACTCGCTTACGGCGCCTTCAGCGGCGTGTTCGTGGCGCGCGCGCTGCACATCCTGCGGGCCGAGCGCGCATGAGCCCGCGCGCGCTGATCGCGGAGGACGAGCCGCTGCTCGCTACGCAGCTGAAGGCGCTGCTCACCGAAGCCTGGCCCGAGCTGGAGGTGGTGCACGTTGCCGCGAGCGGCAGCGAGGCGCTCGACAAGCTTCTCGAGCTCAAGCCCGACGTCGCGTTCCTCGACATCCGGATGCCGGGGCTCAGCGGGCTCGAGGTGGCCGAGGAGCTCGCCGACCGGCTCGAGCCGGGCGCGCGCCCGCCCGCGATCGTGTTCGTGACCGCGTACGACGAGTTCGCGCTCAAGGCCTTCGAGCTCGCCGCGGTCGACTACCTGCTCAAGCCGGTGTCCGCCGAGCGGCTGGTGCGCAGCGTCGAGCGACTGAAGAGCGCGCTCGCGCAGCCGATGGGCCTCGACACGCTGCTCGCGCAGCTGCGCGCGGTGATGGCGACGCCGGCGGGCGCCGAGCCGCTGCGCCACATCCAGGCAGGCGTCGGCACCTCCGTCAGGATGATCGCGCTGGAGGAGGTCTGCTACTTCCGCGCCGGCGACAAGTACACGGCGGTGGCGACGCGCGACGGCGGCGAGGCGCTGATCCGCACACCGCTGAAGGAGCTCCTCGCCCGCCTGCCCCCAGCGCGCTTCCGCCAGGTGCATCGCGGCAGCATCGTCAACCTGGACGAGGTCGCCGAAGCGCTGCGCGACGACGCGGGCCGCGTGACCTTGCACCTGAAGCACCGCAAGGAGACACTGCCGGTCAGTCGACTGTACGCGGAGCTGTTCCGCCAGATGTGAAATGCGCCCTCGAACCCTGATCCCGCTCGCCTGCCTGGCGCTCGCGGCTTGCGCCGGCCCCGGCGCGCCGCCGCACGGGGCGGTCGGCGCCGCGCAGAAGGATTTCGCCGCGCCGATGTCGCGCGTCCGGATCGCGGCGGTGAGCGCCCTCGGCAGCCGCTCGATGCGCATCGTCGCGCTCGGCTCGGCGGCCGACGGCGAGACGATCCGCGCCCAGGGCCCGGGCGGCTCGGCCGAGCTGCGGCTCGAGCGCAAGGGCCACGACGCGACGCGCATGATCGCGACGGTGAACGGCGGTGCGAAGCCCGCCGACCGCGCCGCAGCAGACGCGCTGCTCGCGGATACCGCGCGCTTCCTGGAATCGGCCGCCCGCTAGGCCCGGGAGTCGACCTCGTCCCAGTCGATGCGCGGGTCGGGCGTCTTCGCCAGCGCCTCGCGCACCCAGGCCGCGTGCACCTGCTCTTCCTGCGCCATCTCGCTCGCCAGGTCGCGCAGCCGCGGGTCAGTCGCGCTGTCGAGCACGTGCTCGAAGAACGCCTGCGCGCGCAGCTCGGCCGCGAGCGCGATCTCGAGCGCGTCGCTCGGCGTCATCAGCCGGAACAGCAGATCGTGCGCCGCGCTCTCGGGCGCCGCGCTGTCCAGCCAGGCGTAGTCGCCCGGCGCGAGGCTGGGCAGCGCCATGCCCTCGGTCTCCTTCTCGAGCTGCGCCGCGTGCTCGCCCTCGAAGCCCGCCAGCTCGCCGAACAGCCCGGCCGCCGCGTCGTTGCCTTCGTCGGCCATGCGCTCGGCGAACTCCCGGTAGCGCGCCGCGGCCTCGCGCTCGATCGCCAGCGCATGCGCGTACAGCCCGGGAACGCCGCGAACGTTCTTGATGTCGTCCATGGCACCCTCCTATGGCGCCAGTGTCCGCGCGCCGCCGGAGGACGACTTGATCGGCGTCAAACGCCCTGCGCTTCCCCGTGCAGCGGATGCTGCCGCACGCCCGCCCGGTACAGCCCCTCCCAGTCCAGCCGCGGGTCGGGCTCGCCGCGCAGCGCGCGCTCGATCTCGGCGACGCGGCGGTGCTGCTCGAGCGCCATCTCCACCGCCAGCTTGATGCCGCTCGCCTCGCGCATCCGGTTGGCGGCCATCAGGAAGAACTCCGCGGAGCGCCGCTCGGCGGCGCAGGCGAGCGCCAGCGCGTCGCGCGGCGTCTGCGGCATCAGCGGGAACGTGACTTCCATGTACGTCGGCGACGAGGTGAAGAACCAGGCGTATTCCCAGGGCGAGATCTCGGGCAGCTCGAGCCCGTCGGCCGCGCGCTCGAGGCCCTCGAGGTGCGTGCGCTCGCGCTGCTCGAGCTTGCGGAACACGCGCGACACGCGCTCCATGCCGAGGTCGCGCATCCAGTCGGCGAACTGCCGGTAGCGCGACAGCGCTTCGCGCTCGATGGCGAGCGCATGGGCGAACAGTTCGGGAACGGATGCGGGAATCAGTTGCGCGCCCATGAAAAATCTCCTTTGAAGGATGACAACGGGATGGACCGACGCGCAAGCGTAGAGTTTCTTTCTTAAACTATTATTAATCTCCGTCGAAAAAAATCTCCGCGGTGTCGTCGCAACACGACTAAACGAGCGCCGCGGCGATCAGCCACGCGCCCCACGCGGCGAGCGCGACGCCGACCGCGCGGTCGAATGCGCGCCCCAGCGGGAGCACGCGCTCCGCGAGCACGTAGATCGAGATCGCCGCGGCCCAGCCGAAGCTCATCGCACCGGCGACGAACAGCACCGCCATCAGCAGCCAGCAGCAGCCGACGCACCAGGCCGCGTAGCGCAAGCCCATCACGAGCGCGCCGCCCGCGCCCTCGCGCCAGTCGTTCATCATGAAGCCGAGCGGCGAGCGGCAGCGCGTCACGCAGCTCGCCTTCGCCGGCGTCCACTGCCACGCGCCGGCGGCGACGAGCAGCGCGCCGGCGAGCGGCGAGCTGGCGAGCCGCATGTCCGCGGCGACGAGCCCGGCCTGCTGCAGCCCCCAGTGCAGCAGCGCGTAGGCGACGCCGACCGCGCACCACGCGCCGAGGTAGCCGGCGAGGTAGGCCGCCGAGGCGAGCGCGCGCTTCGACATGCGCGCGTGCAGCAGGTAAGAGGGCGCCGCGGCCGGCGCCATCATCGCCGCCATCATCGCGGCCCACATCGTCGCCAGCATGCCGGGTGTCATCTGCATGCCCGGCATCGCGGCGTGCATCGACATCTCGCGGCCGACCTGCACGAACCGGGCCCAGGCGAGCAGGGCGACCGCGGCGATCGACGCGATCGACAGCGCGCGGCCGCTCACGAAGCGTACCGATCCGGAAATGGCTGCATCACTTCTTCTCCCCCGAAAACCGCTCGTTGATTGTAGCCAAGCGGCGCGCACGGCCGCTAGGGTAGAATTCCCTTCGTAAATCGGCATTTATCCCCGGAATGGCCACCCCCGCACGCAAATCCCCGAACGCCCCCTCCTCCTCCAATTTCATCCGCCAGATCGTCGAGGGCGACCTGGCGAGCGGCAAGCACCAGAGCGTGCGCACGCGCTTCCCGCCCGAGCCGAACGGCTACCTCCACTTCGGGCACGCCAAGTCGATCTGCCTCAACTTCGGCCTGGCGCAGCAGTACGGCGGCGTCTGCCATCTGCGCTTCGACGACACCAACCCGACCAAGGAAGAGCAGGAGTACGTCGACTCGATCATCGACGCGGTGAGGTGGCTCGGCTTCGACTGGGGCGTGCACCAGTACTTCGCGTCGGACTATTTCGAGCGCTTCTACCGCTTCGCAGAAAACCTGGTCGAGCGCGGCCTGGCCTACGTCGACTCGCTCTCGGCCGACGAGATGCGCGTGCTGCGCGGCACGCTCACCGAGCACGGGCAGAACAGCCCCTACCGCGATCGCCCGCTCGAGGAGAACCTGCGGCTGCTGAAGGAGATGCGCGACGGCAAGCACGCCGACGGCGCCCTGGTGCTGCGCGCCAGGATCGACATGAAGTCGCCCAACCTCAACCTGCGCGACCCGGTGATGTACCGCATCCGCCACGCCGAGCACCACCGCACCGGCGGCAAATGGTGCATCTACCCGACCTACGACTGGGCGCACGGGGTGTCGGACGCGATCGAGCGCATCACGCACTCGATCTGCACGCTCGAATTCGAGGATCACCGGCCGCTGTACGACTGGTTCAACGAGCGCCTCGCCGAGGCCGGGTTGCTCGAGCGCCCGCTGCCGCAGCAGATCGAGTTCGCGCGCCTCAACCTCACGTACGTGCTGCTGTCGAAGCACAAGCTGATCCAGCTCGTCGAAGAGAATCACGTCGAGGGCTGGGACGACCCGAGGATGCCGACGCTCGTCGGCGCGCGCCGCCGCGGCTACACGCCCGAAGGCTTCCGCCTGTTCGCCGAGCGCATCGGCGTCGCCAAGGCCGACTCGTGGATCGAGTTCGCGATCCTCGAGGACTGCATGCGCGAGCACCTGAACGAGGTCGCGCCGCGCCGCATGGCGGTGCTCGACCCGGTGAAGCTGGTGATCGACAACTACCCCGAGGACCGCGAGGAGCTGTGCGAGGTGCCCAACCACCCGCAGCGTCCCGACTGGGGCAAGCGCCAGGTGCCGTTCTCGCGCGAGCTGTGGATCGAGCGCGACGACTACGAGGAGAAGCCCCCCAAGGGCTACTTCCGCCTCTCGCCTGGAGCCGAGGTGCGGCTGCGCTACGGCTACGTCGTGAAGTGCGTCGGCATGGACAACGGCGTGGTGCATTGCACTTACCACCCGGACTCGAAATCCGGCACTCCCGGCGCCGACCGCTACAAGGTGAAGGGCAACATCCACTGGGTGAGCGCGCAGCACGCCCACCCCGCCGAGGTGCGGCTCTACGACCGCCTGTTCGGCGTGCCGCAGCCCGAGGGCGTCGAGCATCTGAATCCCGATTCGAAGAAGGTGATCACCGCGCAGCTCGAGCCCGCGCTCGAGGGCGCGCAGCCCGAGCAGCGCTTCCAGTTCGAGCGCCACGGCTACTTCGTCGCCGACCGCGTCGAGCCCTCGGCGTTCAACCGCACGGTCACGCTACGCGATTCCTGGCAAAAGTAGCGCGCCGCGGCGCGTGCGCCGTCGCGTGCTGCGCGTCGCTCGCCGCGCAGGCGTTCGATCTCGAGGGCCATCGCGGCGCGCGCGGCCTGGCGCCGGAGAACACGCTGCCCGGATTCGCCCGGGCGTTGTCGATCGGGGTGACGACGCTCGAGCTGGACGTCGGCGTGACGCGCGACGGGGTGGTGGTGATCTCGCACGAGCGCAGGCTGCATCCTGACACGGCGCGCGGACCGGACGGGAAATGGCTCGCCGCGCCGGGGCCGGCGATCCGTTCGCTGACCTACGCGGAGCTCGAGCGCTACGACGTCGGGCGGCTGAATCCGGCGAGCGACTACGCGCGCCGGTTCCCGGCGCAGGTGCCGGCCGACGGAGCGCGCATTCCGCGTCTGGCGGACCTGTTCGCGCTGGTGCGCAAGGCGCGCAACGACGCGGTGCGCTTCAACATCGAGACCAAGGTTTCGCCGGAGGCGCCCGGCGAGACGCTGCCGCCCGCCGAGCTCGCGCGCGCGCTGATCGCGGCGATCCGCGCCGGCGGGATGGCGTCGCGCTCGACGATCCAGTCGTTCGACTGGCGCAGCCTCGCGATCGTGCAGGCCGAGGCGCCCGAGATCCCGACGGTGTACCTCAGCGCGCAGCAGCGCTGGCTGGACAACATCCGCGCCGGCGATCCCGCGGGCTCGCCGTGGACCGCCGGCGTGCAGCTCGCCCGCTACGGGTCGGTGCCCCGCATGGTGAAGGCCGCGGGCGGCGCGATCTGGTCGCCCTGGCTCGGCGACCTCGACGCCGCGCAGCTCGCGGAGGCGCACGCGCTCGGCCTGAAAGTGATCCCGTGGACGGTCAGCCGGCCGGCGCAGCTCGAGGCGCTGCTCGCCCTCGGGGTCGACGGGGTGATCAGCGACCGCCCGGACCTGGCGCGCGAGGCGATGCGCCGGGCGGGGATGCCGCTGCCGGCGACGACCCCGGTCGCGCCCTGAGAACACAGTTTCTGCTTTATGCTCGCGCCATTCAGACAGACGGAAGTCAGCCCATGACCCAACGCAGGATAGACATCGACGCCGCCCGCAAGCTGGTGGACGAGATCTCCCGCAACCTCGCCGCGCTGCCGAGCGACAGCGGCCGCCAGGCCGAGCTGCGCGCCGAGGTGCAGGCGCTGCGCGCGCTGCTCGAGCGAGAAGACGCGGAGCACCCGGAGATCGCGCACCGCATGAAGTCGGTGCACGGCCTGTTCGACCGCGCGCGCGACGAGCTGCAGGCCGATGGCCTGCGCGTCGGCATGTTCCTCAGCGCCATCGGCCGCATGATCGGACTCGACTGACCGCCGCTCAGGCGAACGCCAGATCGGGGTCAAAGCCGAGCAGGTAGCGCCCCACCGTCTCGAAATGCGCGCGGCGGCCCTGCAGCTGCTGCGCCACGGTGTGCAGGTCGCGAAAGCGCCGCTCGAAAGCGTTGCGCTCGAAGATCGCGGTGGCGCCCGCGGCATGGTAGGCCGCGTCGCCCGCCGCCACCGCCTCCCTGAGCGCCTGGCTCGCGGCGAGCCGGATCGCCATGCGCTGCTCGAGCGCGAGCTGGTTGGTCTTCTCCACCTCGCGCCACACCTCGGCGAGCGTGCCCGTGACGTACATGCGCGCCGCGCGCAGCCGCGCCTCGGCCTGCGCCAGGTCCGCCTGGAACAGCGCGCTCTCGCGCAGCTGGTTCTTGTAGCCGCGCGGCGTCTTCTCCAGCGCCAGCGCCACCAGCGCGTCGAGCAGCGCGCGCGCCAGGCCGATCGCCACCGAGGCGAAGCCGGCGGAGAACATCGCGTTGGTGGGCAGGCAGTAGAGCGGCCCCTGGTAGCGGCGCTCGGACTGGTCGTCGCGCGCCACGCTGAATCCCGCCGGTACGTAGAGGTCCTTCACCGTGTAGGCGTCGCTCGCCGTGCCGCGCAGCCCGATCACCTGCCAGATGTCGGCCATCTGCGCCCGGTCCGCGGGAAACAGCATCGTCCGCCCGCGATCGCTGCCCTCGATCGCGCAGTAGCCGCCGAGCCAGGTCGCGTGCCGGCCGCCGCTCGCGAAGGCGAACGATCCGCTGATGCGCCAGCCGCCCTCGATCGCGACCGCGCGCGCGTTGGGGCCCGGCCCCCAGGCGAGCACCGCGCGCGGGTCGCGCACGAATATTGCCTCCGCCGCCTCGGGGGCAACGAACGCGGCGACCATGGCGCACACCGAGTTCTGGCACAGGCACCATGCGGTGCTGGCGTCGTGGCGGGCGATCTGCTCGATCACGTCGACGAAGCTCACCGGGTCGATCTCGGCGCCGCCGAAGGCCTTCGGCAGCAGCAGCCGGAACCAGCCGCCCTCGTGCAGCGCGTCGAGCAGCTCTTCGGGCAGGCGCCGGTCGCTCTCGATGCGCTCGGCCGAGCGCGCGGCCAGCGCGCCGAGCGCCGCGAGGTCCCTCACGACCACTCCGCGTGCGACTGCGCCGCCTGCGCGGCGTCGTAGCCGGGCGCGTATTGGAGGTTGGTCTGCTCCGGGTTGCGGTTGACGAGCGGCCGCGCGTACAGCGGGTGGCGCATGCTGCGCACCTCGTGCTCGAGGGCGAACAGCGGCTTGCCGCTCGCCGGGTCGACCAGCTGCGTGAAGCGGTACTGGTGCTGGTCGCTCTCCTCGGTGACCAGGCCGCGCTCCGCGAGCCTGCGGTGCGGGCCCGAGAAATCCGCGATGTAGATCTGGACGTGGTGCCCGTCGTACGCGGGCAGCGGCCCGTCGGTCTCGCGGTACACGAGCTCCTGGTCCGGGCCGACCGGCACGTGCGCCGCGCGCTCGTCGACGGCGTGGCGCGCCGGCGCGCCGACGATCTCGCGGTAGAAGCGCACGATGCCCTCCGCCGCGCCGGGCGGCACGTCGAGCTCGACGTACGGCATGCCGAGGCGGATGCGGCCGAAGCGCGGCCCGGGCTCGTGGCAGCGGATCACGTTGCCCCAGGGGCTCGCGACCTCGACGAAGCCCTCGTGCTCGGCGAACTCGAAGCGCGTGCCGTGCAGCGGCTTGTGCGCTTTCGCGAGTCGCGCGAGCAGCGCCGCGCGCCCCGGCAGCACGATGCCGATGCGCCCGCGCACCACCTGCGGCGCGCCGGTCGGCAGGTGGAACTGGCTGCGCCCGACGTTCACCCACATGTTGCCGGTGCCCGTCATCAGGTACGGGTCGCGCGTCAGGCCGAGGCCGCTGACGTAGAAGGCGGTCGCGAGCTGCTGGTCGGGGATCCTGGTATTGACGTGCTCGAGCGCGACGACGTTTCCCAGGTCCTCGGCCGCGCGGTCGTAGGAGTTTTGCATGGGCGGCAGATTGCCGCATGCCATCGCGCTTGGCAATCGGGCGATAATCGCGCTGCGAAAGGAGCAAGCCATTGAACGCCGCCGCCGTCCCCGAGGGCTTTCGCGCCCTCAACCTGCCGCGCAACCCTTTCATCGAGGCCAACGGCCCGCTCTACGGGCGGCTCGACGGCGAGCAATTCGTAATGGGGTTCCGCTGCGAAACCAAGCACTGCAACCCGATGATGGTATGCCACGGCGGCATGGTGGCCACGCTCGCCGACATGCTGCTGCTGCTCGGCACCAACATCCAGACGAAGCTCGGCCAGTTCCTGCTCACCGTGAGCCTGGACGTCGATTTCGTCGGCCCGGTGAAGGTCGGCGACTGGCTCGAGGGCCGCACCGAGGTGCTGCGCGCCGGCAAGAGCATCATCTTTTCCCAGGGGCGCATGACGGTCGGCGGCGAAACGGTGGCGCGCGTCAACGCCATCCTCAAGCCGAGCGGCAAGCCGCTCGCCGATTTCACCCCCGGCCGCTACTTCGGCTAGGCAGGCGATGCCCGCGCCGCGCAACTACCGCGTCGTCGTCATTCCGGGCGACGGCATCGGCCCGGAGCTGGTCGCCGCGGCGCTCGTCGTCCTCGCGGCGGCCGAGGAGGCGCTAGGCTTCAAGCTCGAGATCGACCGGCGCGAAGGCGGCGCGGACTTCTACCGCAAGAGCGGCGCGAGCCTCGCGCCCGAGACTTTCGAAGCGATCAGGCGGGCCGACGCCGCGATGAAGGGCCCGGTCGGGCTGCCCGACGTGCGCCTTCCCGACGGCACCGAGGCGGGGCTGCTCGGGGGCGTGCTGCGCATCGGGCTGGACGCCTACGCCAACCTGCGCCCGGTGCGCCTGCTGCCCGGCATCGAGGCGCCGCTCAAGGCCAAGGCCGGCGAGATCGACTACGTCATCGTGCGCGAGAACACCGAGGGCCTGTACCTCTCGCGCGGCAAGGGCGTCGGTACCCGCGACGCGATGGCCGACACGCTGCTCGTGACGCGCAAAGGCGTCGAGCGCATCGCGCGTTACGCCTTCGAGCTCGCGCGCAAGAGGCGCGGCGCCCCCGAGGACGGCGTGCGGCGCGTCACCTGCGTCGACAAGGCGAACGTGCTGGCCTCGCTCGCCTTCTTCCGGCGCGTGTTCGACGAGGTCGGCGAAGGCTATCCCGACGTCGCGCGCGAATACCTGTACGCCGACGCCGCCGCGCAGGCGCTGGTGCTGCGGCCGCAGCGCCTCGACGTGCTGGTGATGGAGAACTTCCTCGGCGACATCCTCTCCGACCTCGGCGGCGCGACCGTCGGCGGCATCGGTCTGTGCCCCTCCGGGAACATCGGCGAGCGCCACGCCTACTTCGAGCCGATCCACGGCAGCGCGCCGGACCTCGCGGGACAGGACAAGGCGAACCCGATCTCGCAGGTGCTCTCTGCCGCGCTGCTGCTCGAGCATCTCGGCGAGCGCGACGCCGCGGGCCTGATCCGCCGCGCGGTCGACGCCGCGCTCGCGCAGGGCAAGCTGGTGCTCGGCCGCTTCGGCCAGCCCGAGGGCGGCACCCGGCGCGCGGCCGACACGCTCGCCGCGATGGTGCGCGAGCTGGCGAAGGCTTGACCGCTCGAAGGCATCGCGCCGCCTCGGCCTTGCCTCCGATGTCGTCTCCACCTGACCCGGCGTCCTATCGTTTCGCCCTATCTGCCGCCATACATACCCCGCTACATCTATGCCGGCAGATGCTTCCATCCACCCTCGTATGGTTGCATCCACAAATAGATGCTCCTAGCATC
>Ga0153916_10004555_pt1 | contig 10465 bp, 3 predicted proteins | sample Opewatmetagenome_FD_109642 | JGI IMG/M metagenome (GOLD analysis project Ga0153916, IMG submission 109642) | Freshwater wetland microbial communities from Ohio, USA - Open water 3 Core 3 Depth 4 metaG | ecosystem: Environmental > Aquatic > Freshwater > Wetlands | place: USA: Ohio, Lake Erie, Old...
CGCAGCATCGCTCATATCGTGAATGATACCGTAGATATCTGTCACCCAGCCATGTTTATGAGCGACATTTGTTCCATCGGGCACCCCAGCCTGAATTAGCAGCGCAATTCGATCTTGAATCAGGTAATTAATCATGGACTGGCACTCCGCCTGGGTGATCTCAGCAGGAAACGCGGCGACCAGTGATCCACCGTTCATATTCGCGCACTGGTAGATATCCTGTAGCAATTGCCCGATCTCTGAAGGAGTCGTCTGGCTGTATGGATCTGGCTCTGTGGTGATATCAGCGCGCTGGTTGGCGGGTGTTTTATATACTTCCAGTAGAGGCGCTCCGGCATAAAAGTATCCACCGAGGAAGGTGTTGTTTAAACCCAAGGTTTGGATATCTTCAGTGACCACCAAAGGACCTCTAAGGCGATCGATTTTATTTTGCATCAACCAGTCGGCAGCTGTGTTGATGGATTTAGCGATCATATCTTCCAGATTTTTTGTCGTCTCCGCATCAGGGTTTTCACCAATTCGTTGAAAGACCGAGATCATGATGGGAATTTTGATGGTGCTGCTGGCGGTAAAAGCCACATCAGGCGGGGCTGAGACGGGAACACCTTTGTCTAGGATAAAGTTGATGTTTTGCCCGGTATGTAGATCTTCAACATAAAGCCCAATAATTCCATCAAATCCAGAAAGGTCGATAGTTTGTCGGAGAAGCACATCTAAATTTTGGAAGGTCGGGTGGGTCGGGTTGGTTTTTTTAATAGGCAAAACGATCGAGCGCTGAGTTAATGAAAACAGGGACGTTTCGATGATAGGAATCGCACGGTCAACATCCAATTCTGATCCAGGAGTCCCAGCTTGAAAGCTTGTCGTTCCAACGATGGGTATGGCAGGGGTGGGTGGTTGATCATAACGAGTGGCTATCTCGGTTTGTAAGTATGCCCGTAATCGATCCTCAGAATAGTTGGCGCGTAATGGAATGTCCACCGGTGGGACAGGTCGATCCCATAAGTAGTTCCAATAAGCAAACCAGAATGAAATGCGGGTGCGTTCCTGTTCAGCGGCAGCCAGCATTGAATCGGTATCCAGGACGAAACCCACAGCGGTGGGTTCCAGGTGTATCGTGGCGTCGTTGTAAAAAAGCTCAACAGGCTGCGAGTAAATCGTCAACAATCTTTCTGCAGCTGCCTGGCGGGTGAGCTGCCCGACTGGCACGCCAGCTATGGATAGGTTGGATGGGAAATTGATCCACAGCCGGCTGAATCTCACCAGCTGTAAAGTGGTCACTACGACAGCGAGCAGGATGAGAAGCAGCGATCCCCAGCGTAGAAATGAAAACGAAGATCTACTCCTGTTCCTGCTCTGCACTCTTTCTCCAGATGTGATAAGTGATCATGAGATATGAAAAACCGGAGAAATCATACCACGAAAGGTTCGTTTTTGTGTTTACGAGCGGTTGTATTGACTTGTGCGGAGATTAATGCGATACGACCATTTTTACTATTTTCCCCTGTTCATCCAAAGTCAGGCGGGCGAATTGCTTGTGGGTATGCTGAGCCTGCTCGAAATTCTTACTCAAGGTGACCACCCGGCGATGGGTGGTTATAGAAGCCTGATTTTTAGAATTTGCATGGGATAAACCACATTTCTTACCTGAACCGCAATTCCCGCATAAATTCGAGCAGGTTTGATGCTCATGATATAAACTGACCTTCGCATCACCCATACCAGGCAAGTACTGCGCGACAATGGTTTTTAAATGTGAAATGGTCTCTAACGACACCGAGGATCCAACTTCACCATTACATGACCGCTCACAAACCGTTGGCACCGGTACCGCAGCATCCGATAAGTGGGGAGATATCTTAGGACTGATTTTGGTTTGGAAGGGTTGAGCCAGAGGGTCTCCGAATAACACAAAGGATATTAGTGTCTTCTGGTCCTCTGCATCAAGAAAACCCTGGCGACGATGCATTTCACGCGTGAGCTGAATCTTCGCCCTTCTGAGCGATTCACCCGCGGTAAAACCTTCCTGAAGATGGTTCCAGAAGACGCGCCCAAGCAGGTCTGCAGAGCTTAAAGGTGTCGATAGAGATCCGTAGGAGATACACGTGGAGCCGACCACGGCGTGGGTCCCTGAAGCCAGGAATTTTAGCGAGATCGCTTCATCGATCGATTTCCCAGCGATATTTGCTCCATAACACGCTTCGGAGAAAACAAGACGAGGCGCTGATCCACTATTGCGGATATCCTGTGGGCGCATTGCAACCGGAAATTCGGGTCCGAGCTCAGGCTGAGTTGGATCAGATTGCCCATACCATTCACTTGAATCTGGAACCCCATGGAGGTTGAAATATGCCAGGCGAGTTTCAGGCATGAGCAGGCACGATGAAGCATCGAGATGGCTACTTTGGGGTACATCCACCGCGCTTGCTGAATCTTCGGAAGTGCAGGCGTGGATGGGAGGGGAAATTAAGAGATCGTTTGGATTACCAATCGATCGAAAGACCGATAGAGACGCACGACGCCATACTGCGGCAGAGTATCCAAAACTTGATAGTTTCTTCGAGAGGCCAGTTTTGATCAACTCACGGATAAATTGGATCAAGCGATGGTACCAAGATGATTTCCTGGCATTGTGGTCATAGCGATTGGTTATTTCTTTCAATATGGAGATTAACTTGCTTGCATCCGTCCCTGAGCCTGCTGAAACCCTCCCCACGGGCCAATCACTGATAAAGTAATTATTATCCTTTGCGGCGTAGGGATTATCGGAAGGGACCTCCATATCGGCATCTTCCACCGGGTTAGGGAGATTATGGAAAGGTACAACTTCAGGACCACCAACGATAAGCAAGGCTCCAATACGTTCACCACGTTTTTTAAGAGCTGCGTCCAGGTCTGTGAGGATTAATTTTAATTGCCACGGATCGTTATAAGGGGCGGGTTGAAGCCCAAGTGCCTGGGTGCAAGCTGTATCGTCAGCATAAAATAACATGGATCCCCATAACTCCTGGTTAATTTTATGCCCACGAATGACATCGATCAATTTTTTCAATTCATCGTCAATCAATGGTAAAGCAGACGCATCATACTGGGAGGCCAGGCCACCTTTAGTCGTAAACACGACGTACGACGGAAATCTCCCGTCTTCACGTGCGAGATGAGGACGTTTGAGCTCATCAGCCATCCGTTCAAGCTCATTCTGCACAGTTTGAGACGATTCGCTCAAAGGATGAATATCACTCTCGTCTGAAGCCGCAGGAGAAGCATAGAGTGGCTTCGGTGAAGGAGATCCGAGCTGATAATTATCTAATTTGCTTGAATTAGGGTTTACCTCCATGGAAGGAGAAACATCTAGATCAGAGGTGATTGCGGGAATTTGATTCCAACCTAAGAGTGAAGCAATGGCGGCGGGAATGGGTATGTTTTGGGGACTGTTGGGACCCGTATTAAATGCTTCCAGATTAGAGGGCCAGATGGATTTATATTGGTGACGTTCTCCCCACATCCTTTTAGGAACCTGTCCAGCGACGTCTTTGGATACCGCCTGGTGAAGAATATCAACTGCCTGATTAGATTCGCCAGAATCCATTAATTCGTTGGAAAGCGTCAGCATAAATTGCAAGCAATCTGGCCAACGCTCGTGGTAAATCTGTGCCAAGCTGCGGATTGCTAATTTGGGCATAGCACCCTTGGACTCAATCAGTCTTAGATGGACGACTGCCGCCAGGGGAGTGTCTGGATTTTCAACCAAAGCTTTATGGATAAAATATTCAGCTTTGTCAATCTGCTGGTAATCTCCTGATCTGACATTATTCAACGCACAACGAGCTTCGTAAACATATTTAGCCCACGAAGAAACGTGCCCATTTTTTCCGGTTTTTACGCTGTGACCGTGTATCAAGGCATTGGCGCAAGCTTTTGCAACCAGATGATTGGTAGAACCAGCAAGCTGGCGTACATCTGCCAGTAATTCTTGAGCTTCAAGAAACTCTGGGTCGAGCTTGCATAACTCTTCCAGTATGGGTAAGGCATGGAGCTGAATGGAAGGCGATTTATCCTTATAAAATGCACGGGCAAAGAGCAGGCTAACCTGGAGGTCGCCTGGATAAATAGCCAGCCAGCTCGTGCATAACCTACGTGCGTAGCGAAGCTCCCCGGATCTCAGGGCTGTGGTAAGGAGGAGAAGCAGAAGCTCGCGAGACATCGGCTGGTCGGATGATGGGGCATGCTGCGGTATCCCGATCATTTAGTCGAGCTCCTTCCAGTGCGGGGATTATGGACTAAATTTAGCGCAACTACTGCGGCCAGCTGGCGGCGGATATTCAAATCGTTTGGAGCCAGGCTTACTGCACGGCGGAGCATCGTTTCAGATGATTTGTAATCCTTGCTTTCTTTAAGTGCCAAGCCGGCCTGGTAAGGAGCTCTGGGATCATTGGGGGCGATGGTAGTTGCCCGTTCGAAAATCTGAAGTGCCTGTTGATATTCACGTCGCTCTTTGCGGGCTAATCCAAGCTCAATATATGGCTCCAATCGGTCTGGTGCTAGCTGGATAGCTTCACTCAAATGATGGATGGACTGATCCAACTGTCCGGTTTGGCGATACACCTGACCAATGAGTAGATGTAGATTAGCTTGCTCATTGGAAGAAGTCTTATCCGTTCGGACTTTTAATGCCTGCTGAGCAGTGGATACTGCGTTTTCAGTATCTCCTATATCGATATAGGATTTTGATAGCGCATTGAGTATCGAAAAATCGTCCGGATAAGAATTGGTAAGTGTCTTTAACTCCTCCAGTGCAACGCGTGGGCCTTCAATTTTTCGGAGAATCTTCACACGCTCCAAATGAAGGGGCCTGGCTTCTTGAACCAGAGGAATTATGGCGTTAAGTTTAACGATGGCTTCATCGTTTCTACCCAAAGCTGATAATGACTTCGCAAGCACGATAGTCGATTGAAAATCTTTCGGACTGAGCTGAATTGCTTTGCTAGCATACTCATAAGCTCCCTGGAAATCGTTGCTTCGGATCGCAATTTCACTGAGGAGCTGGTAAAGATCTGCCCGAGCAGGAGCCAAGACCAAAGCATTACGAGCGCTATCTTCAGCTTTTTCGAAGTCATTCAAGAGATATTGAGTCTCTGCCAAATAGGTCAGGGAAGACACATCTTTCGAATCCAACGCACATGCATTCTCGAAGAATTTTTGTGCCTGGCTAAGCATGCGCGGGTCTTCATTGGCATTCTCGAAATATAACTTTCCTAATTCCATACGGTAAATAATGTTTGAAGGTGCCAGCTTCGTTGCTTCTAACAAATGATTAGTGGCGCTATTGATATCTGCTAGTTGCTTGCATATCTGGGCAGCTAACCGATGCCAACTGGGTTCATCCTGCCAGAAATCTATCGCACTCTCCACTGCATCCTTTGCGAGGTCATACTGCTCGAGAAACAGGGCAATCTTTGCTAAAAGAATATTGCAGAAGGCGATGGTGGGACTCTTTGAATTTGGATTCTGCTCCAAGACTACCTGGAGTGACTTCATCGCTTCAGCAGGATTATCATCATACAATGCCAGAGCGAATTGTAAGATTACGGCTGGATTTCGCGGATACACCCGGGCAAGCTTGATTATTCGATTGAGCGAATCACCACCTGGATCTACCAGGTACAGCTGGTGCAAATGATAGATCAACGCAGATAAATCACCGGGGGTATGCTGATGGGACAGTATTTCAACTGGGTCAAGGTTTTGCTCGTTAGCAGGCACAAAAACAATGTTAGAGCGAGCCTGCCAGCGTATTATTTGATCCAAAGCTATCTCATGCCCGTCGATGATTGCCTCACCTTGATATGCCTCCAGGGTTGACTTTGCATGGTCAAGATACCCAGTGCATAAATTGAAGGTCTCCACGGAATGAGAAGCTATGGAAGGCTTGTGTTTTGTGACTTCAAGGATCTCACATAGATTATTGAATTCGGCTTTGAGGATAATCGTTCTGGCAAGATTAAGATAGGATAAAGGTTCACCAGCAGCAGCTTCGACAACTTGTTGGGCACACGTCTGCGCTTGATCCGATAAACCCAAATCCTGAGCTGCTGCGATAACGGAAATCAAATTCAAGTATTTATAATAAGGAGCTGACCAGCCAGAGGGGCAGGCAGCTTGATCGGGATTGATCGTTTTGTTAATCGCCAGCGGGAACAACTGCTCAGCTTGCTTATAATTGCCGGCCTTGTCCATCAAACGAGCATTAATTGCCATCCACCGGCTATAGGTTGAGCTGGAAGCTTCGAGATGTATATCCTGGAACGCCGGGATTATTTTTTCTCCGGTTTCCAAAGCTAACTCGGTGTGCAGGCAAATGAAATCAAGATAACTTTGGGCGTCTGAAAATTGTGAAGCATCTAAATCAGCTTCGCCCCCGAGAATTTGATAAGCCAGATCGGGCAGTAAGAGGGCACGGTATATTTCTGCGACTTGCGTCCGATATTGGATGTTTAGCTTTGAAATACTATTTTTTGAGCTGACTTTATATAATGTCGCTACACCTAATTTGGCATAGTTGATCGCAGCAGAAAAATCACCCATGGAGCGATTTATGCGTGATGCAAGGAACAGGAGATCGATATTATGGCTTGCGTCGGTGTTTTTATGGAGAGCCGTCTCAATACAATTCAGCGCATCAATAGATTGTCCCAATCCCAGTAAGATATTTATTTTTTGTGAGATTAGCGAATTATCACCAGGGATAATATCGACCGCTTTGTCCAGGGTATTAATTGCAGATGCTTGATCGTGATTACTCACATATTCCTGGGCTAAGCTGGCGTAGAGCGAAGGATCGTGCTTGCCAGCCAGCTTTTGATCTTGTGAAATCGCATTTTCAAGACAAGCAATTGAGGCTAAATGATCTCCGATTTTACTTAAGTAGGCTGACGAGGTTCGTAGATCATCCACCGTGGCAAAATCATGGGAGGCGATCGATGCGAAGGTTTGTTCGGCATCCGAATAAGCGCCGATACTGGATTGGAAATTCCCTAACTGGACCAATAAATCGGTCCGGGTAGGAGCCAATTGGATGGCTTTGGCAAGGGCAGTCAACGCCTCAGAAGAACCCTGTTTGGATAGAGCACTCACCGCACTGGAAGAATCAGGTTTGACATTATGGATAAGTTTTGCCACCTGTTTAGAGAACCAAGCTAGTCTATCTGGATCCTCACCATCGATAACCAAAACATTACGGGCAGATCGGATTGCGTCTTCTGGCAAATTGGCGGATAAATATACATCTGAAAGAGCCATAAAAATAGTTGGATTATTGGGGTTTACCTGACCTGCTTCTTGCAGTGCGGCAATCGCTATATCATGCTTTCCGATTGCGCTTGCGACACAACCAAAACCGAATGAGAGCCGTTCAAACCACTCCTTATCCTCAGTCAAGGATGTATCCAATGCCTCGCGAAATGCTTGAAAAGCCAGCTCATTCTCGCCGTTCGCTTGCAAAGCTTCAGCAGTCAAAGCTTTTGCCTCCGCAAGCTCAGGATCGATCAGGATGACTTCATTGAGGGCGATCAAGGCTTTCAAGGGTGGATAGGCGATTGAACCAAGCTGGTTCAGTTTCAATATGCAACGGGCATAATCCAAATATGGCACGGGGTCGTGTAATGATTTCGAATTAATTAGCATTTCGAGGGGAGAAATTGCTTCTTCAAGCTTACCCAAATCCAACAGGATTTTCGCATAAGCTTGTGCTAAACCCGGGAATTTTGGATCTAATCCGAAGGCTTTGGACAGTACCTCGTAACTCCGCTCAATATGACCAAGCATTTTGAGGGCGATACCATAACTGACCAAAATCTGAGGATTATCTGGTGCTAATTCCACAGCCGACTGGAGATTTGGCAAAGCCAGGGTGGGGGCATTATCCTGTAAATATAGGTCTCCGAGGGCAGAATAAATTTGCGAGGAATCTGGCACTGCCTGCGAGGCATTTTCGAGGGTTTCGATTACCGTTTTTAGAGGGTAGATTTTCTTTTGTGCATTTGCAAGGGCTAACCAGGTTTCTGACAAATGAGGTGCGACCTGGGTTGCATTGTTCAGGAATTCCATGCCCTTATCGATCTCATTCATCAATAAGTATGCTTCACCGGAATAAATCAGGGCCTGGCTGTCCTCCTGATTTTTCGAGAGAATATCGCGACAGACATTCAATGCCAGATCGGGGTGATCGGCATGAAGAGCGCAGTATGCATAAGCATATCTATCTTGGTTGAATAAAGCTTTAGCATCTTCGCGATTTGTCTCGATGAGCGATGATCGTTCATTCAAACTTGCTTCCCAATCACCCAGGTCCTCCAACGATTGTGCGAAGGATCGACGATAATCCAAAACCTCCGGGTTTAGCGAAACAAGCACACGAAGGGTCTGTGCGGCTTCCTGTTCCAAATGGGAGGATTGATAGCATTCTGCCAGCATTTTCAAGAGCGTTGCTTCATTTGGGCAGATTTGAAGGGCAGATTCAAATACGCGGGAAGCCTGTGAGGGTTTGTGTAAATCCAGCAATAGTTTTCCCAGATTGACCTGTGAGAAGTACTCTCCCCAGATTGGTACTTGGTCGATAGTGAATTCCTGGCTCAAGAGGTCTAATATCCGGGAAGCAGCGCTTAATGAACGTCCTTGATCGCCAGATTGGAATGATAATTTGGCGATTGCGTAAAGAAGATTAACGTCGTCAGGCAGTGGTTCTGCTGGATCGGGAAGCAACTGAATAGCTTGATCCAAAAGTCCCTGATTGGATAGTGATATGGACAATTCAGCCTGGCTGGTTGAATTTTTATTCTTCGATAAATTTAGCTTAGCGGTTTGGATGGCGGACTCATAGATATCGGATAAATCTTGAGTCGACAAATTTTCTGACGGGGGTGCTGATTTCCGGACAACAAAATGGTCTACATGGTCAGCGGTCAGGTTTTGAATAAACCTACCTTCATCCGATAATAAATCGGATAAATTCTGAGAGTTTTCTGTAATTCTCCTGATTTCAATCTGGAATCTTGTATCTGCCAGATGGTTGATAGCCTCCGCAGCATTCGTATGAGACATGTTAATCGGCTTTGAGAATTCGGGATACATCTCAAGCCATTTAGAGCAAAAATCCAGCGCTAATCGAGGGCATTGTTCAAGCAATTCGCAGATAAATAATAACCGGTCAGCTGGAGGCAGGGGATCACCGTAAGGGTTATGGCACAATCCGATAAAAATAGCGCATTGGTCAGCGGGGGAAATCGGATTGCTTAGGACAGCATGGATGGCGAGCTTAAACCGGATCGAAGATGTACCTGGTTGGACCAATGCATGGAGTAATCCAGAAGAATCTTCAAGATAATCATACAGGCAAGCGATCGGGGTCATCCATTGTTGAGCGAGGCTTGTACGGAAGCCACTTAACAGCCAATTCCAGGAATTGTTAGCTCGAACCTGGTAGGCAAGTGCCAGAGCAATCAAGCCAGCGGTTGGCAGGTCTTGTGGCATAACCTGGAAAATAGTTTGGTCGTTAAAACTGCGCATAGCCATTTGAACGACTTGATCGTCAACCGCATCAAGCAAATATTGCGGATCCAATCTAGTGATATTGGGTTGGTCTAATGCAATTAAAGCTAATCTGCCAGGAGAGAAATCAGCTGGAATCCATGCCGAGCCAGCCGGTTTGGACTGAAGGAACTTTTCATAAAATGTTGGGTCATTCAAACCAGACCAAATCACAAAATCCTGCCTGAGGTTAGGCAATAACCAGGTCAGGTCTGAAGATCGAAGGACTTCAGCAATTCGATTGATCGATTGAATGGTCGCCATAAACAATTAGAAGGTATTCAACAGAACCAGGCTCGAGCCTAACATCAACAATGCTCCAACAATGGTCAGATAAAACCCGATGCCATTCGAAGTTCGCATCAAATCATTCAGAGTGGTCATCAGTGTGGATGCATTTCCGACCAGACCTGATATCTCCTCAGCAATCCCTTTTTGAGCCAGGCTCGTGGTTTGATCAGCGATTGTTCGCAGATCTTTCCCCCATGCACCGTACATCAGGATTGCCAGACCAAGGAGAAAGGTAATACTGCCCAATAAAAAGATGCCTATCAGCATGAATAACTGCAAATCATTTGCGTTAATATTTTCCATGGTAACCTCACATATCAGCGGATCGAGTAGCTAGTTTCACGCATCAGCGCTCAACTCGAGTAATTTCCAACGTTGGAAACCTGCAAGACAGGTAGTGTTGGCTGGTATATAAATTATTTAATTCTGCTTGTAACTGGTTGATATCCAGACTGGTATAGATATGATCAGGAAGTAGTGATATAGCGTGAGCTATATCCGGAACCTGATCGGTTCTTATTAATTTATGACAAGCCGATTGAAGAATTGCTAACTGGGAAGAAAAAGCCTGATGAGGGTTATCCAACAC
>Ga0153916_10004556_pt1 | contig 10462 bp, 10 predicted proteins | sample Opewatmetagenome_FD_109642 | JGI IMG/M metagenome (GOLD analysis project Ga0153916, IMG submission 109642) | Freshwater wetland microbial communities from Ohio, USA - Open water 3 Core 3 Depth 4 metaG | ecosystem: Environmental > Aquatic > Freshwater > Wetlands | place: USA: Ohio, Lake Erie...
GACATGGCTGCTGGCTTTCTCATACTGCGCGAAGCGGGCGGAATAATCACCACACCGGAAGGCAACGAGCTGGATGTTAAGTTGGACCCGAAGCAGAAGGTAAAGTTCGTGGCCTCTGGAAACCCGCAGATTCACAAAACCATTCTAAGTTTGATAAAACCTGAAAAGGAAATAAAATGTTAAAGTTACTGCTGCCTAATCCTGCGGCTTCGATAAAAACAGGGAAAACAAAAACCCTTGTGATAGCGGACCCGCATTTAGGCTGGGAAATGGCGCTCCAAGCAAAGGGCATTCACGTTCCAAGCCAAACATCAAAGCTGCTCAAGAAACTGATGGCGCTCCTGTCCAAGTACAAGCCTGACGCGCTGCTGATTCTCGGAGACGTCAAATACACGATTGTTAAAGCAGAACTCGGCGAATGGCGCGACATACCAGAATTCTTCACAGAACTCAAACGCCACATAAGCGACATCGCAATAGTGCGCGGCAACCATGATGCGAACCTTGAGCCTTTGCTGCCTGAAAACATAACAATGCTCCCGGCAACAGGCACCATAATAGGCAATGTTGGGCTCTTTCACGGCCACAAGTGGCCTTCTCCCACACTTTTGAAGTGCAAAACGCTGGTTATGGGGCACCTGCACCCAGTCGTGGTTTTCCGCGACCCAGCAAGCTTCAAGATAACAAGGCAAGTGTGGATGAAAGCCCAATGCAACACTGAAGCCTTAGCTAAGCTGCTGTTGCAGAAGCACGGAGTAAAAATTGAGAACGCACCACAAGCCACAGTGAAGAAGCACTACGGTTTCAAGCCGCAGACAACACAAATCTTCATCATGCCCAGCTTCAACGATATCCTCGGCGGCAGACCCATAAACGAGGCAAAGCAGCGGAAGGAACTGGGCAGCGAAGCATTAATTGGACCAGTGTTGCGGTCGGAAGCCGTAGATGTGGACAACGCGGAACTGTACCTCTTAGACGGCACATACCTCGGAACACTAAACCAACTCAGAAGACTGCAATGAACGCTGCACCCTTTTATGAGCAGCTAGCACTGCTTATTTATAGTTTAAATAAGGGGGCTATAGACCGCACCGAGCACCAGTGCGCACAACTCTCCAAACTATATAAAGGAACTATATATAAGGGGGGTATAGTTTTTTCCGAGCACTAGAGTGCAGCAGACAATGTTGAAAAGTGCGATTTGCTATCATAAACCTTATTGGACTGGAAAACTCACAGTATTCATGGTGATTTGTGTATGTCTTCAGATGATGAAGATTACCCCGAATGGAACAGGCGCAGACGTTTCCCGCTTGACAAAGACCCATTCTTCGGCGACATCGACCGCATATTCCGCGAAATGGAAAAACGCATGGAAGAAGAATTCCGCGAATTCACCGAAAAAGTCCCCAAAGACTACGTGAAAGAACGCAAGCTTCCAGACGGAAGCACAGTTAAAGAATTCGGACCCTTCGTGTACGGCTACAGCATGAAAATCGGTCCAGACGGCAAACCCGAAATCCAACAATTCGGCAACATCAAAAAATCACTTAAAGGACCCGAAGTCAAGGAAGAACGCGAACCGCTGGTGGATGTGGTGGAAACCGACAGTGAAATCAGCGTAGTCGTCGAACTTCCCGGCGTAGAGAAAACCGACATAAAACTCCACGGAACCGAAGACTCACTTGAAATCAGCGTGGACACGCCACACTACAAATACTACAAGGAAGTCACGCTTCCCGCAAAAGTAAAGGTGAAAGAAGCCAAATCAAACTACAAAAACGGTGTCTTAGAGGTAATTCTGCCCAAAGCTGAAACAAAAAAACCAAAAGGCGAATCAATAAACATAGGCTAAACAGTTCCACAGTTTCCTTTTCCAAAAAGCTCGTGCCCACATGAACGAAAACTCGGAAATCGAAACGTTAAACGCCATCTGCCGAGAAGCAAAAACAGAAGGCAAACTGTCAGGCAAAAACCTCACTGAACTCTACGAGCTTTTCGGTCAACGCTTCACAAAAGCCCTTGACGCTTTGAAAGAGAACCGAGTGAAGAAATACGTTTTCAAACCCAGCGGCAGAACCGTGTGGATAGTCATCGGCAGAGAACGCGACTACCTCATAATGCCTGAAGCCGAATTCTGCACATGCGACGACTTTTACTTTCGCGTCTTAGACAGAAAAATCCACCTGTGCTACCACTTAATTGCCCAGAAAATCGCCCGCAACCTCGGATGGTACGAAACACTGGAAGAAACCGACGAACTCTACAAAACATTGATGAACGAGTGGAAAAAAGCTACTGCTTAAATATTACAACATGAGAAGAATACTAAGAAAAAGGCGAAACGCAATGGATTTAGGCGCATACTTCACAACACTCGAATTCGTCCTCATGGGAGCGACATTCATCGCTCTAGTGCTAATATTCTTGTACGCGTACTACGGCAAAGAAGAAGAACAAGCAAGCGAAAAAACCTAACCGCCAGACCTAATTCTTCTGTGCAAAACTAGAAACACTATCACACTTAGAACAGCAAGAACTAGGACTATTAAGAGTAAGGATATTTGGCGCTAGTATGAAAATTTGGCAAAGGGCGCGAAATTTAATGAAAAAGCCGTTTAGCCTCCAGCTACTATTGGCATGATCACAATCTCATCTAGGTCCCTGAGAACCGCGCTCAGTCCACCTACGAATTCCACACGCTTGCCGTTAACCAAAACGACCATGCTGGAGTCCTGCAGGTTCACTTTTATGCTTTTCTCCCTTTCAAGTTTCTCAAACAGTTCTTTCATTGTGACTCCGTTTTGGAGATAAAGCCACACGTCTTCCGTTCTGAATTCTTCGTGGAATTTTCCCACGAACTTTATGTGAACCCTCATCTCAACCACAAGTAACAAAAAAATAAAGGAAAAGATGCTATTTAGGCTATTCCCAGCTGATTAGCCACCTCTGCGAGTCCCAGCATCTCAAGCTTTTCTTTAGTGGGTATTCCCTGCTTGTTCCATCCCCTAAGCTTGTAGTAGTTTTGGAGCAACGTGTCGAGCTCGAAGACGTGTCCCTTGGAGGGTTCCCTAGGCACAGGCTCTTTGAGAATTCTATCGGGCACAGTGTCCTTGTTAGCGCTGGGGTCCTCTCGAATGTTGAAGATTCTTTCAAGGTTGAAAATTCTTTCGCCCACAAGCCACAGATACTTTGGATTCTTAAACTTCTCTATACCCGTAGCCGCGTACAGAAGTTTGCTATAAAGATCCATGGTTACCATTTCACTGCTGAGTGGAAACGTGCAGAAAATCGCCGTTTCAACCGCTGCGGTCTCGTCTTGCACGTATTTGGTTAGTTCATCCTTGCCTTCAACAGCGAGCGGGTCCACTTTCCTAGGTATTCCCAGGATTTCGAACTTGTTCCAGCCTATGCAGTGACTTCCTCCTATGGGGGAGGTGGCAATGTTAAGCCCATGGGCTTTAACAGAGCGAGGATCATAGCCAGGAAGTTCCATACCTTTAACGTGCATTGCGTACTTTTCAGCGCCCCTTCCTATGATTTCAGCGGCTCGCTTCACGCCTTCACCTAGCAGGTTGCCTATGCCTATTCTAAGGGCTATACGTCTCACAAGCTCCAACATAACCTCTGGGTTACCCCAGCTGAGCTCAAGCCCATCTGTTTCGCTTTTGCTTAAAATGCCCTTCTCGTAAAGTTCCGTAACAAATGCTATCGCTACTCCAGTCGAGATAGTGTCCAACCCGTAAAGATCTGAGAGCATATTGGCATAGATTACGGATTCTACGTTGCAGTTACCTAATATGCCACCATAAGACCAGTAAGTTTCATATTCTGGAAATTGCCATACAACGCCAGCGTAGGGGCCCTTGCTGATCTTGAAGATTTTCCAACACCTAATCATACAGCTGTAGCATGCATTGTCCTTAACAATGTAGCTCGCCAAGACTTCAGGCGAGAATCTGCCGGCTCCTTCAAGAGGATACTGTTTGAAGTTGTATGTTGGAAAATTTCCCATAGTATAAAAGAGATACACATCGCCATTCGTGCCGAGACTTTTAAAGGGCTTGAAGCCTGGGTTTTCACGGTAAGACGTTATCTGCTCTTTCACAGCCGTATTAAAGGCGTTCTCGTCGTAGATCTTCGGTCTTTTAGAGCCTCTCACAACTACCGCCTTTAGGTTTTTTGAGCCCATCACTGCTCCGCCGCCACCTCTCGCCGCCGTCCTCATGTCATCAGACACTATAGCTGAGAATTTGACAAGCCTCTCACCAGCAGGTCCTATCAGAGCCATTCTAGACCGCTCATCAGTCTCTTCACGGATAAAATCCCTAGCTGCCAAGGTTGTCATACCCCAAACCTTGCCAGCGTCTCTGAACTCTACTTTGTCGTCATTTATCCATGCATAGACAGGCTTTTCAGATCTGCCTTCCAGAATTATCGCGTCATACCCTGCGAACTTGAGTTCTGCCCCAAAACATCCTCCAGCAACACTTCTGCAGTAGATGTTTGTAAGGGGAGACTTGAACTGGGCAATCCACCTGCTTGCAGACTGCGTTTTAGTAGCTGTTAAGGGACCAGTGGTTAAAACAAGCTTGTTGCTTGGGCTTAATGGATCCACTCCCTTTGGCACTTCATCAAAGAGTATTTTTACGCCGAAACCACGGCCGCCGACAAAAGTCTCAGCCAAGTTCCTCTTTAATGGTTCCATCTTGTATTTGTGGGTTGTCAGGTCTATTCTCAAGATCTGCCCCATGTAGCCAAACCAAGAATCAGATTTTTGGTTCACATGCGACCCTCGACTGATTCCACTATTTTATTATTACTCGGACTAAACGCGTCTATTCGCTGACTCAGCAGCACATGGCGCCGCATCCAGACCCTCCTCAATCGCGCTAACGTCCACACCAAAGAGACAGCGCTACGGCGAATAAAAGGTTTAGGTTTGATCGTGATACGGACACTTATTCTTCAACATAGAGAAACTGCACATTAACAGCTTCTTGGCAGAGCAAAAAACATATCGGGCGAAACAAAGAAAATTAAAATCGAGGACAATGCCTTTATAGGAATATTTCGCCCTGTAGGCGGGGGATGATTAGAAAATTTTTAAAAGTGGATGGTGCCTGGTCTCTGGTCTTATTCCAAATCTTCTAGCATTATAAGCGATTAGCGCGTGCTAAAAAGAAGGAGATGGAGATAAGGTTAACTTGTGCCTAACTCTCATCCTAACATTTTTTTACCGTTTTTTCCGGTGCAGCAGTCCATTCTTGTGCTGAACCATCATAAATCTTTACATTTATATATCCGAGCATTTCGCTTAGCACAAAGTACGCCGTACTGGCATAGCCGCCAACACCACAATAGACGATTATTTCTTTATTCTTATTGTTGCCAACTGCGTTTGAAACCATTTTCTTTAAAGTGCCCATCTTTTTGTAGGTTATATAAACCGCGTTTCCTGCACCATCTTCTTCAATGTTCAAGAGCTCAGGAGTAGGCAGATTCTCAGCGGTTGGAATGTGCCCGTCCTGTGTATTCCAAGGTTCATGGTCATAGCCACAGTAAACTTCATGGTCTCTAGCATCAACAATAACTGATTTTCCAATTCTATTTCCAACATATTCTATTGAAACAAACATTGTCTCATCCACTTCTCCTGTATATGTTACAGATGTTGGCGTTACCGTTCCACTTTCAGTGGAGTATCCGTTGGCTACCCATTTTTCGTATCCTCCGTCTAGGATGGCGACGTTTCTAACCCCAGCATACAATAATGTAATGGCCACTCTAGTAGTGCCAGCCACTCCATGAAGGGCCAACGGCATCGTCGGATCCAACGAGCCGCTTGTGCTGCCCACAACAACCACACGGGAACCGCTGGTTATGCCGGCGTCGCCAATCAAATTAAACAGGTATTCGTCTGGAGGCAGCTCCATCCAAGGCAAATCGGGACCAAAGGGTGGATTTACATACCACATGCTTTCGGGAACGTTTATTGCCCCGGGAATGTGGCCTGCGCTATACGACGTTGGGTCTCTAACGTCAAGCACAACAAGGTTTTTACGATGAAGGTTCCCTTTCAGCCAGTTGGTAGAAACGATAGCAGGAATATTCCTGGGGTGCCCAAGAAAACTCGTGCCAACGGAGGCAAAACCTTGTGAGACAATCATAGACAGAGCCAACAATTCTAAAAAAGGAGGAAAATAAAGTTCAGGCCTTTACTAATTTTATTGCATTAGCTGGACACACCATAGCACAGAGTCCGCAGCCTATGCATTTCTCGGAGACCATTACTTTGTCGTCCTTCACGTAAAGCGCAGCGCAAATATTGTCAACGCATGTCTTACAGAACGTGCACTTGTTTTGATCAATCTGAGCCTTGGCGATCAAATCTTCGGGTTTGTCAGCTGTTCTAAGCTGTTTAATCCCTACTTTTCGAATTTCCTCTATACTATCATACCCTTGTTCTTTCATGAATTTCTGGATAAACTCAAGCTCCGACTTCAGGAAGCGAATACCTTTAAAGAAAACAGCAGCACATTGCCCCACAGCCTTAGCTCCAAGCATTAGCATCTGGATTACATGCTCTGTTTTCATTATGCCTCCCATGGCCAGTACATCTATATCTGGTACATACATGCTAAGAGCGGCAACATGTTTGCGTATAATTGGTCTCAGTGGTTCGCCTCCATAACCAATGAGTGGGTTTCCGTTCGTAAACGGTAATGTTGTTTTCCCTTTATTGTAAATGTCTGGTGGTGGAACAGTGACACCCATGTTGGCGGTTGTTATAAAAGAGGCCCCAGCATTTTTTACTCGCCTACCAATTTCTATCACTCTAGGGAATCCAGTTTCAGGTGTTAGTTTAACTCCCACTGGAATACTTACCTCTTGAGTAACTTCTTTAACTACCTCCTCTAGGAACTGCGGAGAGTCGCCAAAAATCGCGCCCATATTGGCGAATACAAATTTTCCATTCAAAAACGCGTCTACGTTTCCGCTGACTGTGGCAAAGAAAGGACATGACACGTTTAATTCAATCATATCAAGACCTGCTTCTTCCGCTTTCTTTGAAGCTATAGCGAAGGATTCAGGATCTCCAGCAGCTTCGATATTAGCGATTAATGGAACATCTGCGGGTTTATTTTTCTTTAACATTTTGATAACGGGCATTTTAAGTTCCAAGGACTTTGCAAAACCTTCTATTGGAATACCGTAGGGTCCCATGGCACCTAATCTGTGTAAGAAACATCCCTCTCCATCTTTCATCCATCGTCTAACAGGCTTACCACCAAAGTGTTTCCGTATAATTTTCTTCCACTCTTCTGACAAAGCTTCGCTTTTCTTTTTTAGGACAAATTCCTCCGGCAGATAGCAGAGTGCTCCCACCGAAATGTATCCTGCACCTGCTTCGGCAGATTTGAGCAATATTCTGGCTACATCTTCGTCAGGTATTGAACTGCCCATAAATGTTGCTATCGCGCCAACACCAATTGGACTAGGAAGTTTTACCCCTGCAAGGTCTGTGGATAACCGCTCATCCTTTACCAATGGACACCATTCTCCCAGCTTTCTCGGAGCGAAAAATCATTTGAGGTGATATATTAAACTTGCCCATTTTTTGTACTCCGTGGTTGTGCGACATCATCGAGCAATATGGCGAATAATAGTTCAACCTTAGCCACAAACTCTGTTATTTTTTGAACATTCAATGATCTGCGCTTGCAGAACGTTTGGAGGGATTTACATTTTGAAGTGGCAAGCAAGTTCTTCCCACAGTACAGTTTTGGAATGTTTAGGTATCTAAAAGGAAGAGTAAATTAAATAAAGAATAAAGTAAATGTGTTGTGTGTTCGGTTAATATCCCGGAAAAAAAGGAGTGTTCTAGACTTGGATTTGATCCGAGTGAAGGCTGAAGACTTGTTCGATTTCTGTTTAAACGTTCTTAAATGTGCAGGAGTGAAAGCGGATGACGCAAAAACGATTGCAGAGACTCTAATCTCAGCTAATCTCAGGGGGGTAGACTCACATGGCGTTGCAAGATTGCCTACATACATTGAAAGAGTTATCAAAGGTCTTATAGACCCCCAAGGGCCGATAGAAGTTGTAAGGGAACATGGAGCAACTGCACTTATAGATGCTCACAATAATTTTGGTCAAATTGCGGCTATGCGAGCTACTCATTTAGTAGCTGAAAAAGCTAGAAAATTTGGAGTTGCGTCTGTCGGAGTTAGAAACTCTAACCATTTCGGTATGGCCGCATACTATGCGCTGAAACTTACTGAACAAAAGCTAATAGGTATAATTTTATCGAATGGCCCGCCAGCTATTGCTTCATGGGGAGGAAAAACACCGATGCTGGGCACTAATCCGCTTTGCATAGGTTTTCCTGCCGACAAGAACAATTCAATCATTTTAGACATGGCCATAAGTACTGTGGCGCGAGGTAAGATACGATTGGCAGCCCTGAAAAGAGAAAAGATACCTGAAGGATGGGCTTTTGATGAGGAGGGAAATCCCACAACTGATCCTATAGCCGCTCTTAGGGGTTCTCTTGCCCCCATAGGCGGACCTAAGGGTTACGGCTTGGCTCTTTCTTTGGATATACTCTGCGGATTAGTTACCGGTTCAAATTCTCTGCGAGATGTTAAAGCTCTTGACGATTTCAGCGGATCTTCGGGAACAGGCTTCTTTCTAGAAGCCATAAACATTGAATCCTTTATCTCTTACAAAGAGTACAAGGAAAACATTACTAGGTATATCAAAGAGGTTAAAGGCTGTCCTAAAAGAATCGGAGTAAATGAAATATTTTTACCAGGAGAGATTGAAAGAAGAGAGGCTGAGCGCAGAAGGAAACTAGGTATACCGCTAAGTCAAGAAGTTTTACACGAATTAAAGAAACTGGCTGAAAAACTCGGCGTTAAATTTATGCTAGAATAAACTGATTATGCCCAGCCTGACAAAAAGGAGAATGCCGCATTTAAATTTCGAGTTCTTTCAATTTTTCTTCGGCTGGTTCACCATTAGGCAGCCATCCTCTGCTTTCATAGTATTCTTTTAACATAAGATCCAAGTCTGGAACATGCTGCTGTGTACCGCCATCTTGTGGTTCCAAGAGTCTTTTCGGAAGGTTATCATCTCTTGATGATGCCCCCCAGTTACAATTGAGAACCCTTTTTAATGTGAACGAGCGTTCTCCTATTTTCATAAAATCATCTACGTTCATTCTTTTCCCTGTTACAAGTTCAAAAAATGTTGCAATTTGTGTAAGGCTAAGACCGGCTGACGATACGTATTTACATATCACCAATAGGTCGTACACTTCCATCATGTCTTGCATTTTTTTAACAGTCAGGGCTTTTCCTTGTGACGCAAATCTATCCCCTTGCACGGTGATGCCAATTTCAGGTGCGAGTCTTCCTCTGTCAGGGTTGTGAGGCCAAGCAAGATGGCAAGCGCCTCTATTCATTGTTGCATAACTTAAAGCTTGACCGAAAAAGGCCCGTGGGTTATGCGCCGGAGCCTCTAGCCCCTTGACGTGTACAGCAAAATCTGCACATTTCTGGTTTAATTGCTTCGCGGCTTCTTGTACCCCATTCGCTAACAAATTTCCTATTCCTTTTCTGTGTACTATAAGCTCAATCAACTTTACTATATTATCGGGCAGTCCCCACTTGAGTTCCAGACCTTCAGTATCCTCTATTGTAATGAACCCTTTTTCGTAAGCTTCAATAGCGAACGCTATAACTCCGCCTGCTGAGATGGTATCCGTTCCCAATCGATTGCAAAGGTCGTTTGCTTTTGCAATTAGCGAAAGATCATCATTAAGTAGGTTTGACCCCAACATGCATAAGGTTTCGAATTCTGGGCTATCTCCCTTAAGACCGGCATACTTTCCCTCTTTTATGAAGATTGTTCGTTTGCATCCAATAACGCAATTGCAGCAGGGAGTTACCTTGTCTAAAATTGTCTGTGTCACTTTTACGCCGCTAATTCTTTCTACTTTGTCCTCATCCCAAGCACCATCTCTATGGTTTCTTATTGGAATATTTCCCAAGTGATGGTAGGCTTCCATACCTCCTCCTGTACCATACTTGCGAAGACTCTGCGCCGCAGGACTTTTCGATAATTGTATCTGTACCTCTTTTGCGAAATTTCGAAGTTCATCTTCTTTTGCAACAGGAATTTTCTTTGTCCCTTTGACCGCTATAGCCTTCAAATTCTTTGATCCCATAACAGCGCCCATGCCTGCTCTTCCAGCCTTTCCAACATCAAAAATAATAGATGCATAGTTTACGCGATTTTCGCCAGCAGGACCTATTGCCGCGATTTTTATCGGGTTATCTTTAATTTCTTTTTTTATCATCTCGTATGTCTCATAGACATCTCTTCCCCACATTTTTTCCGCACTCATGAACGTTACAGCGCCGTCATCTATCCATAAGTATGTTGGAATTTTTGC
>Ga0153916_10004557_pt1 | contig 10461 bp, 7 predicted proteins | sample Opewatmetagenome_FD_109642 | JGI IMG/M metagenome (GOLD analysis project Ga0153916, IMG submission 109642) | Freshwater wetland microbial communities from Ohio, USA - Open water 3 Core 3 Depth 4 metaG | ecosystem: Environmental > Aquatic > Freshwater > Wetlands | place: USA: Ohio, Lake Erie, Old...
AAGCGCTGAGACGTCCTCTCCTGAAGGCATCCTCGTCGATATCCATTACTTCCGCCCGATGCACAGGCAAAGAACCGGATGCGAAAAGCCTAAGGAGTCTTCCGGCCGCTTCTGGATTGGTTGAGAAGACGCCCGAATGCATTTTCACCCCAGACGGGATTCCGATTACTGGGATCCTCTCATCAATCGCGTCAAGCACGTCTCGAGCGGTGCCGTCTCCCCCTGCAAACAGCAGTATCTGCCCCCCGAGGTCGACGACCTTCTTGCACCCCATTCTTGTGTCATTTGCAGAGCTTGGATTTTCGGGGACATATACCACTTCGAATTCCGCTTCGGTCCGAAGCAGCAATTCCTCCCCCATGTTCCCTCCTACGGTGAGGAATTCGTATTCTCCGAGAGGACCGGCAAACTTCAGCGATTCAAATGCTCTGTCTTCGACGGCTGACACGGCCCCTCTTCCAATGGATTCCAGAAGAGTGTCGTCGCCGTCCGTTCCCTTGAGACCTACCCTGCCCCCCATTCCTGCGATGGGATTGATCACGAGGCCGACACGCACATTGCTTCATCTACGTCTGGTTTCATCAATTCTTCTACTTCACTTTGATGAACTAGAATTGTTCGAAGACACCTTCGTCCTTTGAGACTCAATTCAGTCGCAATATGCTGAGTCAGATTCTCCGCCATGACGAAAAATATATGGGCGGGTGTTTCCCGCCGCCTGGATTAGCCTGCTCATTCCTTGATATCAGGTAACATCTCATCGTGCAGCGAAATCGGGGTCCATGTTCGTCGTGAAATCCAAGCCACCGAACTCGCCCACGGACGCGTGGATCAGTTCGGCCTCAGGCGTTGAGGTGTGGGCGATCTCATTTGCTTCCTCCTCATCCAATTCATGAAGCATCTCTTCGACGTCCGAAGCTATCTGGGTAATGAAGGACTCGCTGATCTTCGTACAGACCGATTCGATGATCTTGACGATGCTTCGTTCCATTATCGCAAAACTATCTCTGACGGCGACATCCCCCGCGATCTCAAGCAATCTGTCGTTGTCCAGAACGAGCGTGGTCTCGGCCGACCCTCGCAGTCTTCTTAGGCCCTCTTGGGCCCGCTTCAGATTCTCCTTCTCGAAGGAGAATGGATTGATCGCTATTGCGAAGGTCACAGCGTCGAGCTCCCTTGCCACTTCGGCGACAACTGGTGCTGCCCCAGTACCGGTCCCTCCACCCATGCCTGCAATCACAAAGACGATATCACTGCCTTTGAGAACCTCTTTGAATGTGGGCCTGGCGCACTCAGCGCAATACTCCCCGACCTCAGGGAATCCGCCTGCACCTTCTCCTTGAGTCACATCCTTTCCGATAAGGATCTTCTTGTGTGCATCAATCTTCTCGAGCTTCTTCTCGTCGGTGTTCACCGCGATGGTCTCGATGTTGCTTTTACAGCCCCAGTAGATTCCGTTTATTATGTTGTTCCCGGCACCGCCGCAACCTACGACCGAAATCCGTGGCTCTATCATCCCTTTGCTGAGCATTTCGACGATTTGCTCAGTCTTCATAGCATTGTTCATGTTCATTTGACCTCCAGGTCGCGACTGAGTTTGAGCAGGCTAATCTCGCGGCTTTGCGCTGAACAAAACCGTGCATCCCATCCCTTCATTAGGCCCTTGACTCTCAGTCTGACAGTTACATTGTTCGTGACAGGTTCAATCAGGCACGACTTCGAGTATCTCTCGGTTCGTCTCGAAGATCTTCTTCTTGACGTCCTCAAGGTATTCTTTCGGAACGAACTCCTTTCGAACGCAGTCTTCGATGGCCCCACCAATCGAGTTGTAAATTCCGGCTCTCACCATTCCCTCAATGAAACCGAGAGCTGCTCGTGGTATCTTGACTGGAATTTCCTTCTCATTCGCTTCCGAGACCTGAGTCCCTTTTGCTTCTATGAACGAATGGAGGGCGATCCTTGCAAGCCGAGACCGGTTGGAGAATTCAGGGTTCTCCTCGACAAATCTGTCGATGAGTTCGAGCTCTTCTCTTCCGAGCCTCAGCGATATTCTTTCACCATCCATTTCGGTGCCCACCTCATTCCCGTCCTGAACGTCATACATCATGTCATACTTTGTATTTAAATATTTCCCGATTTGTCATACTGAGTCATACATGGTGTCACGCGCATCTGGTGACTTGAAAAAAACCGACAAATCCGAACACCATTTGTACCTCTGAAAAGCACCGAAACAATCTTTACGGCCTTTTGGCATACCGACGCCAAGGCACCCATATGACAAACCGATCGGCCGATGTTGAAGCGAAATGGCAAGAGCGATGGTATTCTGTCGGAATCAACGAATCGGAGGCCGACTCTCGTCCGAAATTCATGATGATATTCGCATACCCGGGCGTGACTGGGTATCTTCATGTGGGTCATATGCGTGGCTACACCTACGTGGATGCAATTACGCGATACATGAGGATGATTGGCTTCAATGTGCTCCTTCCGGTCGGGACTCATGCGACTGGCAATGGAGCAATCAGTCTGGCGAACCGGATAAGATCAAGGGACCCCGGGACGATTGAGTACCTCCTCGCGAACGGGTGTCCCGAAGAAGAGATTGCGAACCTCGGGGATCCAGTGAAGGTTGTTGATTTCTTCAACGAAATATACGTGACCCAATACTGGAAACGATTCGGTTTCCTGGCGGACTGGCGAAGATTCACATGCACGATTTATCCAGACTATCAGAAGTTCATCCAGTGGCAATTCCGAAAGCTAAAGGACGGAGGTCTTCTCGTCCAGAAACCATACTTCGCACCCGCATGCGTCGAGTGTGGGCCCGTTGCAGTTGACGCATCCGAGACTGACCTGCAAAAGGGTGGAAGAGCAGAGACGGTAGAATACTCCCTGCTGAAATTCAAATGCGAGGACATGTTCCTTGTGGCTGCGACCCTTAGGCCTGAGACGGTATATGGCCAGACGAACTTCTGGGTGAATCCTGACGTCGAATATGTCAAGGTCGCGAAAGATGGCGAGACGTGGGTCATAAGCAGGCCTTCGTACGAGAAGATGAGATACCAGATGGATGGGCTGACCGTCATCGGCACTATTCATGGAAAGAAGTTGGTCGGTAAGAAATGCACTGCGCCAGTCATACATCGGGAGATACCTGTCTTACCCGCTTCTTTCTGCAATCCGGACGTTGGGACAGGGCTCGTCACGAGCGTTCCATCGGACGCCCCTGACGATTGGATTGCTCTACGGATGCTTCAGGAGAACGATGTGCTGCTCATTGAATATGGTCTTAGACCGGAGGACGTCCGGGAGATTAGGCCTATACCAATCATCGATTCGAAAGGCTGGGGACCGCTTCCTGCCGTGGAGATAACTAAGAGGATGGGCATAAGTGATATCGCTGACTCAAGGCTGGAAGAGGCAAAGAAGATAATCTATAGGGATGGTTTCCACACTGGCCGCATGAACGAGAACTGCGGCGAGTATGCCGGAATGCCTGTGGAGAAGGCCAAGGAGATGATCAGAGACTTCATGATCTCCTCAGGCGAAGCGGAGATATTCTACGATCTCTCCGAGGAGGTCATATGCAGATGTGGAAGACCTGTGGTAATAAGGAGGGTTCCGGACCAATGGTTCATCGATTACAGCAACGCTGAGCTGACGAAGAACAGCAAGGATCAAGCGGAATCCATGCATATTCTCCCCTCCGAGTACCATACAAACATCCAAGGGGTCCTTGACTGGTTCAGGGAAAGAGCCTGCGTGAGACAAGGTAACTGGTTGGGGACAAGATTCCCTTTCGATGATAAGTGGATCATTGAGGCGATATCTGATTCAACGCTCTATCCAATCTACTATTTGGTCTCGAAGTACTTCAACGAAGATAAGCTGAAGCTCGAAAACCTCACGGAGGTTTTTTTCGATCATGTTTTTCTGAATATCGGCGACCCTGCAGATGTGTCAATCACTACAGGAGTGGAAATCGAGCTTCTGAAGCGCATTCGAAGCGACGTCGAATACTGGTACCCTCTGGATATCAACCTTGGCGGCAAGGAGCATATGACCGTTCACTTCCCCGCATTCTTGATGAATCACGTCGGCGTCCTTCCTCAGAAGTATTGGCCGAAGGGAATCTTCGTCAACTGGTATATCATCGGAAAACTCGGGAAGATATCAAAATCAAAAGGGGGCGCGGAGCCCATTCCGGGGGCAGCCGAGCACTTCGGCGTCGATCCAATGCGATTGTACTACACTCACATTGCCTCCCCGTTCGCCGATGTGGAATGGGACGAAGAGGCAGTCGAGAATTACAAGGGACGAATCGAGCGCATCTCGAAGACCGTCGAGGAGCTGAAGGCGCTCCCAGAAGGAGTCGAGATTGCGAGCATAGACAATTGGCTCCTTTCTCGCATCAGCAGCCGGGTCAAGACTGTCAGAGAATGCATGAAGGAATTCGACCTGCGGACTATGGCCAATGAGATCTACTTCGAGATGCTGAGCGATATCAAGTGGTACATGAGAAGAGGAGGCGGAAACGGAAATGTCGCCGGCGAGGTTTTGGATGTCTGGATTCGCCTCATGGCACCGATTACGCCGCACTGCGCAGAGGAGATTTGGGAAGGCATGAATCGGGATCGGTTCGTGTCTCTGGCCGATTTCCCAACCCCTGTCGAGAGTGGGATTCGCCTCGAAATCGAGGAGGCCGAAGAGTATCTGAAGAATGTGATAACGGATATCAACGAGATCCTAAGAGTCACGGAAATATCTCCCAAGAGAATTTGCCTCTACACATCACCAAATTGGAAGCAACGAATCTTTGAAAATGGTCTACAGATGGCGAGGGAGAACCGTCTCAGCATTCCAGGGATCACGAAGACGACCATGTCAGATCCGATCCTGAAGAAACGCGGGAAAGACGCAGCTGATTTTGCCAGGAAGGTCGCGGAAGGACTTATGAAACGTTCTCGCTCAGACATGGACAGGTTGGCAAGATCCTTCGATGAGTTCCGATATCTGGCCGAATCGTCCGCTTTCATCGCGAAGGAGATAGGTTGCGAGGTGAAGGTCTATTCTGGGGATGATCCAGATGCGTACGATCCTCAGAGCAAGGCAAAGACATCAGTACCTCGAAGACCGGCAATATTCGTCGAATGAGCCTCCTGTACGCCAATGTGTTCCTGCGACGCAAAGACGACAAATTCAAATATCGAGCTTTGACTCCCTGAGGGCTATAAATCCCATGTGAGGTATCCCCATTGTTTGGCAAATTGGCCAATTTCGTCACCAGACGATATAAGGGTATCATTGTCGCGTGGATTCTGATTCTGATAATCGCGGTTCCGCTGGCACCCAAGGCCTTCGAGATTGTGAAGTACGAAGAAACCGAGATGGTGCCTTCCAACCTCCAATCAGAGATTGCACAGGGCTACATTGATGAGAATTTTCCTACGGCCAGCGGTCAGGGGACGACCCTCATACTCTTGAAAGGCACAGACGTACTGGACAATGAGACAAAGGATGTCGTAAACAGGATTGACCACGCGATATATGAGGAGACCCACGGTGGTCGCATAGATGGTCATATCCAGGTCGACTCGGTTTATAGCGCGACCACCCTGTACACGGCAGCTTTCTTGCAGCAATTGAACCGCGGGTTCTATTCGGCTTGGAACATGACAAACATGACTGCCTTTGTCCTCTTCGGGACACCAATCGATTTCAGGAACCTCTGGTTCCAGGCGAATGGAAGCGCTTTCACGGTTTACGGCGTACCTTCAATATATTTGGAAATCTGGAAGCAAATGCGGGCGACCTATCCCCTGCTGCCGATCGATCAAATCGATTCCATGGCATACATTGCGACGTTCGCTTCGTTACAGACGCATCCCGTCCTCAGCTCCATGAATGTTACTCAGCAGGCCCTGGTGTTCGGTTGGTTCGGAACATTTGCAGATGTTTGGAACATGACGATCCTGGATCCGATCCAGGGTTCGTTTTTCTCCACACATCCGGATGAGAGAGCGCAGGCTTCAATCCAATCCGCCTTCCCGACTTTCCTATCTCTAGTCCCATCCGAGTACCGCTACTTCCTTAATTTGACTTACGGCAGTTTTGACATTGCGACCTGGGACAGCTACCACGCTCTGAACATCTTCTCTCGATCGGTCTTCACTTCGAATCTTGATTCGGCGATGGTTGGTCTGACAATAGAGGAAAGGCAGGTGCTCCTCCAGTACTTCAGCCTATTCTATGAAAGGTGGAACTCCACGACTTCACTGCCAAGCGATCCGACCGAGTTCCATGCCATCGTTGGTGATGCGGTAATGGCACTAGGGTACGCCATTGGCGGTGAGCAGGGCCTTCTTCTCCTGTCTGTCTACGACGGGCTCGGTTGGTCCGGTTGGAACGACTCAACATCGATATTGAGATTCACCGCGGGTGTGATCGCCGAGAGCTCAAAAGCTGAACTCTGGGTGATTTATAATGTGATGAATATTCCTCGGGACGCTTCTTTCCAACAGTTCATGATGATGGCCGACGAAGTGATCCTGAATTCCACGATCCCTGAGTTCCCGATACCAGTCTTGACGGACCTCGTCGGTTCGTTCGTAAACGTCCCGTCGAACAATACCATGATTATTTCCCTCACGTACACGGACAAGGACGGAGCGCAGTCTCTTGGCAAGAACTCGATCGGGGTGATCAGGGATGTTGTTCATGAGTCTTTGACTGGGACAACCAGCCTCGTCTCATATGTGACTGGGTCTGATGCGATATCAATCGACATGGAGACCTCGATGAACTCCGATATAGAAAGAATAGATCCAGTGACTATTGTTCTGGTCCTTGTTCTTATCGGGGTTTTCTTCAGATCTTTTGTTGCATCTTCCATCCCGCCAGCAGTAATTGGGGTCGCCTTGGGAGTGAGTTTCGCTTTGATCTATATCATCGGCTCGTTCTTCCTTTCGGTCCACTACAGCGTGCTCACGTTGCTTTTGACTTCCATGATGGGGGCCGGGTGCGACTATTGCATTTTCATTTTGTCCAGATATAGGGAAGAGAGGCGCAATGGTCTCACCAAGGAAGAGAGTGTGCGCATGGCGGTGACCTGGGCTGGAGAATCCATCGCCACGAGCGGGGCCACGGTCATAATCGGGTTTGGGGTGTTGTCCCTGGGACGATTCGCCATGCTAAAATCGATGGGCATAGGACTTGGCTTGGGCATCGCGATTGCTCTGCTTGCGGCGCTAACGCTACTGCCTTCGATACTCATGCTAATGGGGGACAGATTGTTCTGGCCTTCGAAACTGGCACCTAGAAAAGAGAGGAAGAAGGTTGGATACTTCACCAAGAGTGCTAGGTTCTCGATCAAGCACGCCAAAGCAATCCTTATCGCAGCCGTTCTCATCTCGATTCCGACGACGTACCTCGCTTTCACCCTTGATACGAGCTACGATTTCATAGGAGCGATGCCGAACACCGAGAGTAGGCAAGGCCTCGACATGATGAGCGAAGGCTTCGGTGCGGGGAGGATCATGGCGACTTATGTGGCCCTCAACATGACGTCGCCAGTGCTCAAGAATGGAACCTACGATGTCGCGGAATTGAATTCGATAGAGAACCTCTCCAAATCGCTTTCGGATCTCGAGAATGTGCAGGAGGTAAGGAGTCCGACAAGACCCCTGGGGGGAAATCAACCTATCAACTATGCCAATTTGACTGATTATAGCCAAGAGCAGGCGGCTCAATATTCGAGTCTAATCAGAGGGATGCTCGGAACCAGGAATACGACCGCAGTATTGATTTCGATAACGTTCAAGGCCGAACCTTTTGCCAAAGCATCCATCGATGACATTCATGAAATAAGAGGCATATGCGCCTCATTCGAAGGACAAGACCCCTACATCTATCAGGCAATGGTGGCCGGTTCTACCGCTTCAATGAGCGACATTTCTGACATGGTGCAAGGCGACTTCAGCTACATGGAGATTTTCGTGATAATTGGAATTTACATCGTCTTGATGATAGTGCTCGGTTCTCTGGTCAGCCCGTTGAGGTCCATTCTCACGATATTGCTCAGCATTTCATGGACGATAGCAACAACGATGGTCGTATTCAACTTCATCCTTGGGTTTTCAATCCTCTGGTTAATGCCGATGATCCTATTCGTTGTATGTCTGGGTCTTGGGATGGACTACGACATTTTCCTGACGACAAGAATCAGAGAGGAGGCGCAGAAGGGCATGAGCGATAAGGAGGCCATCACTCATGCAGTGGAACGTACCGGCGGTATCATCACTGCTTGTGGAATCATCATGGCGGGCGCATTCGGAACGATGATGCTGTCGGAGGGTGCTCTTCTCAGGGAATTCGGCTTTGCCCTGATGTTCGCGATTCTGCTCGATTCTACCATCGTGAGAATATACCTTGTCCCAGCGATAATGTCCTTGCTCGGAAAATGGAACTGGTACGCGCCGGGACGACTGCAGAGGGTCAGAAGGGATGAGAAGAAGGAAAGGAAGTGAACGTCAGGAATCACACAGGACCGTAGGATAGGTCTCTACCGGTCGTTCTGATTCCATCTCTTGAAGAGATTGTTCGGCTGGCCTATTTGATCCAAAACCTTTCCGATGATGAAGTCGACTAGGTCTTCGATTTTCTCTGGCGAGTGATAGAAGGCGGGGCTCGCTGGCAGAACTGTAACGCCGAGCCTGCTAAGCTTGAGCTCGTTCTCCAACATGATCGCGTTGAGGGGGGTCTCCCTTGGGACGATAATAAGTCTCCTTCGCTCCTTGAGGGCCACTGCTGCAACCCTTGTTGTCAGAGTGTCAGCGATGCCTGTCGCAATCTTCGCGAGCGTCGACTGAGAACAAGGAATTATGACCATGGCATCGAAGAACTGGCTTCCCGAGGATGCTGGCGCAAAGAGATCGCAGTCCTCGTAGGCTGCGTTGACCAATCCCTCTAATCTGGCGAAGTTGGAATCGGTCTCTTCCTCAAGAATCCGCTTTCCAGTCTCAGAGATTATGAGGACCTTGTCTCCTTTCAGCACCTCGACCAATCGGACACCATAGACGACGCCAGAGCAACCTGTGATTGCGACGACAGTTTTCACAAACCGAAGATTCCTACGATTCTATATTAATCCTTTCTCGCACGTCCATATGATGATCACATCTGCAAAACGCTTTTATATGGGCAGTCCATTAGTGCCGTCGGCATAATCAGTGATCTTGAGAGAGCTGAGTGTATTTGCAGAGGTAGATAGAGATGGTTACAATCTATGATGTCCCACCTGGTGAACTTGTTGCCAAATTGACAACTAGACTCAAGGAGATGGACTCAATCAAACCCCCCGAGTGGGCGGATTTCGTCAAGACTGGTAGGCACGTGGAGAAAGCGCCCGTTCAAGAGGACTGGTGGTTCACGAGGGCTGCATCAATACTAAGGAAGGTCTATATTGAAGGACCAATAGGTACTGAGAGGCTGGCCGCGACCTACGGAGGTTTCGCTGACAGAGGTTCGAAACCGAACAAGGCAGTCAGAGGCAGCCGATCAATTGCCAGAAAGTGTCTCATGCAATTGGAGACAAACGGATTTGTCGCAAAGGACAAGAATCGTGGTAGGATCATCACCGCCAAGGGAAGGGGACTACTCGACAAAGTCGCCATGGAAATCTATCAGGAATCAAAAAAGCGTTGAAGAAGGCCGCGTGGGATCATGTCAGATGCTGAGCTAGAGGAGTTGCGTCGGAGGAAGATTGCCGAGATTCAGAGGCAGCGGGACCAGCAAGCAATGGCGGAAGAGCAGTCCAAACAAATGGAGGCCAATCGACAGGCGATTATGCGCCAAATACTGACCCCAGAGGCCAGGCAACGTCTTGGAACGGTCAAGATTGCCTATCCCGACCTTGCCATGGCAGTCGAGGACCAGCTGATCAGACTAGCGCAGTCCGGAAGGATTGACCGCCAGGTGGATGATGCTACGTTGAGACAGATCCTCAGAAAGGTGGCTCCGCAGAAGAGAGAGATCAGTATCGAGAGGAAATGAACATGACAAGGAACAAGCCGAGTGCGATGAAGAGGCGTCTTATGAGAGCGACCAAGCAGAATCGTAGGGTGCCAGCTTGGGTCATGATGAGGACCAATAGGAACTTTCTACGGCATCCCAAGAAGAGAAGCTGGAGAACCAGCAGACTGAGGAGATAGGCGATTTCATGGCTGAAGAGGAAATCATACTGAACATCCCCTTGAGGAATGCCCGGAAAGCTCCTCGAACGGAGAGAGCTGAAAGGGCAATGATCGAGATAAGGAAATACGTCGTCGGCCACCTTAAGGCCAAAGAAGAGGACGTCTGGATTGATGGAAGAGTGAACGAACTCATTTGGAGCAGAGGGATCCGCAACTCCCCATCGATCATAAGAGTGAAAGCGGTCAAGTTCGAAGACGGACTTGT
>Ga0153916_10004558_pt1 | contig 10459 bp, 18 predicted proteins | sample Opewatmetagenome_FD_109642 | JGI IMG/M metagenome (GOLD analysis project Ga0153916, IMG submission 109642) | Freshwater wetland microbial communities from Ohio, USA - Open water 3 Core 3 Depth 4 metaG | ecosystem: Environmental > Aquatic > Freshwater > Wetlands | place: USA: Ohio, Lake Erie...
AGTGTCAAAGCCTGGCTGGAGTCTATCGCGGACTGGAGTGAAACTTTCCTGCTGGCGCATAACACAGCGTTTGATGCGGCGATCCTGAGCTGGCGATTCGGTATCACCCCGAAGGGCTACCTGGATACGTTGTCGATGGCCAATGCTTTGTATGGGATCAACGAGAGTGTCAGTCTGAAACGTCTGGCAGAGCTTCTTGGCTTACCCGCCAAAGGCACGGAAGTGCATAACGCGGACGGTAAACGCCGGTGCGATTTTACTCCGGAGGAGCTGCGAGCCTACGGCGAGTATTGCAAGCTGGATACATGGTTATGCCACACAGCGTTCCGCATCATGGCGCCGAAGTTTAGTGTAGCCGAGCTGAAGCTGATCAGCATGACCATCCGTATGTTTGCCGAGCCGGTGTTACAGTTGAACAAACCCTTGCTGGATCAGCATCTGATTGATGTCCGGGATAGCCAAGCTGAGAGCTTGCAGCGGCTCGTATCTGCGCTGGGCGCCGGTAGTACAGAGGAAGTGAAAACGATCCTTATGTCGAATCCAAAGTTTGCTCAGTTACTCACCTATCTGGGCGTGGATCCGCCGATGAAAATCAGCCCCACCACAGGAAAGGAAACCTATGCGTTTGCGAAGACCGACGAAGCGTTTACTGCACTTCTGGAACACGAGGATCTTACAGTCCAAGCTGCAGTTGCGGCACGTCTTGGTAACAAAACAACCATTGAGGAGAGCCGCACGGAGGCTTTCATCGAGATCGCAGAGCGTGGCGCGTTTCCTTTCCCGGTTAAATACTCCGGAGCGGCGGTAACGCACCGCTGGTCGGGTTTCGACGTGAATGTCCAGAACCTGCCTCGCGGCGGTAAACTACGCGGTGCGATCACCGCACCGCCGGGGTATAAACTCGTCGCAGCTGACCTGTCGAATATCGAGCTGCGTCTCGGCCTGTGGTTGGCTGGTCAGGATGACAAGGTGCAGTTGATCCGTGCTGGAGTAGATTTGTACATCCAGTTGGCCACGGTGATTTTTGGGCGGCCATATGAAGAGGTCGAAGCGCTTGGTAAGAAAAGCAAGGAGCGTACAACGGGGAAAGAGACAAATTTAGCCTCCATCTACGGAGTTGGAGCGAAAAAGCTCCGAGAAACTTTGCGGGTTAAGGGTAAGGTGCGCTTCTCTCTCGAGGAAACGCAGCGCATGACAGACATTTACCGTGGCGACTATGACCGGGTTGTGGCTGCGTGGAACGAAGGCAAGGATGTACTGGATGCGATATATCACAAGCAGAATTATGGTCCGTATCTGCGCGGCGTGATTAACGTCACACCAGAGGGGATGATGAAGCCTTCTGGGTTACTATTAACTTATCCTGACCTGCAATGGACTCGTGACAAAGAAGGCAAGATGGGGTATATTTATGAACAGAAAAGAAAGACGAGAGACAGGGTCTATGGGTCGAAGTGTTTCCAGCGATGTGTTCAGAGTCTGGCCCGAGATATCATCGCAGAACATATGCTGAAGATCGACAAGAAATACCGAGTTGTCGGGACCGTTCACGATGAAATTATCTGCCTCGTACCCGACGCACAGGTTGTAGATGCGGAGAAGTTTATGCTGGAAGTTATGCGTACACCGCCTGAGTGGTGTATTGACAAAATAACTGGGCAGGCGTTGCCATTAGATGCAGAAGTCGCTAGCGGACAAAACTACTCGGAGGCAAAATGACCTTTGTACCTGCGCCTGATCAAAATAAAATCCGAGAGATTCAAGGGTACTTTCTGGAGTTGATCGGGTTAAAGATATCTGATGCTTTAGGGTATTATTTTCAACTGCAAGGTAAGTGGGATTACATCCAGAAGTGGGAGCGCGAAAACGAGCAGAATCTTCAGATACGACGCCGGAATGAGCCCCATGCGAAAGTGGATTTAAAAACACCGCCTGATGGCGAGTAGGAGGAGCTGATATGTCGGATGAAGCAGATTTGGGTTCAGAACGTGAACAGATTGATACGGCCAAAGCAGTTGAGGCCGCTCGGATGGCAGCTGCGGCGATACCGAAAGGATATCCAGGCGACTGCGTATTATGCGGGGAGCATTCCCCGCGGCTAGTTCTCGGCGCATGCGCAACCTGCCGGGATAAGTATAAATTGGAGTGATCTATGCCTTGGAAACCTGGTGATGCAAAGAAGCACAACAAAGACGCTATAGGTAAGAAAGCTGCCCAGTGGGCAGCGGTAGCAAACGATGTCCTGACGAAAACAGACGATGACGCGAAAGCAATCCGTGCAGCGAATGCTGCGATAAAAAAGAAAGAGGCAAATAAATGAAAAAGAAAATCGACATGCGCACCAAAGCCGGCCGTAAGCTGAAAGCAAAGCGGCAAGCGCCAGCGGTCGGGTATACAGAAGAATGGGCAGAAAACCCCGTACCAGAAGGAGGCACCGGTTTGCATGGCAAATACGTCCCTCTGATCTTCGACCCGGTGACCTCACCAAACCATTATACCCAAGGCGGGGTCGAAACGATTGACTTCATCCGTGCCAAGCTGTCACCAGAAGAATACAAAGGCTACCTACGCGGTAACATTCTGAAGTACACCAGCCGCGCCGAGCTGAAGGGCGGTGCAGAGGATTACAGGAAAGCCAAGGTGTACATGGATTGGCTACTGGAGGTCGTATGAGCCTCTTCGGTAAAAAATCAACCGCATTGACGGGCGCAGCTCCTGGAGGCGCGACGCCGGCAACAACCAGTATGGGGGGTAACCTGACCGCATCGCAGCTAGGTGCGCGCGCGCAGAGCCATCATATAAACCAATCGGCGTTACAACAGCTAGGGAACAGCTTAGGGAACAGCTTAGGGATGGCGGGCCCCCCGCATGCAGCCTACAACGCGTACGCGAGCATGGCGCAGCCAACACCCACAAAACCGATTCAACGGTTAAGCCGCGAGGGTGCAGTGCGGCTAGCAGAGGCCGCGATGGAGGAGATGCTGAACCGCACCGATAGTATTATCTACTCGCCGCAGGAACTGAGTGAAAAGGCGTGGGACTATGCTGAAGCGATGGCGGAAGAAATGTTGAAGAGGGGGGTGTAGTATGGCGACTGCTTCAATTAGTTTAACGAACGGTATTAATGGAACAATGACATGGCCTGATCAGTATATCCCGCCACTGACTCGATGGACTTCCGCCGACGAGGCAATGCTGCAGGCTGTTGTTACAGGGCTGCTGGCGCGGCCGGACTCAATACTAATGTCGCACGAGGATCTAGCCGAGCGGGCGGTAGAGATTACCCGCGCAGTACTTAAGGCAGCCAGGAATACGGGAATCAACCTATGACATTATCCTACTCGGCTATCAAAGATTTCGAGGGCTGCCCTCGGCGATACCACGAGGTCAAGATCCTGAAGAAATACCCACGGCAGGAAACTGATGCGACGATCTGGGGTACGAAAGTGCACCTGGCCGCGGAAGAACATGTCCGTGACGGGAAGCAGTTTGAGTTCGAGTTTCCGGGGCAGGATATTGTTGCTACACTAGCTAATCTCAAAGGTAAAAAATACTGCGAGATGGAGATGGCGGTTGATGATAAACTGTCGCCAGTGGAGTTCGATGACCCGGCGGCAATGCTCCGAGGTATTGCGGATCTTGTTATTATCCAAGGCGATAAGGCTCGCTGTGCGGACTACAAAACCGGAAACTCAAAGTATCCGGATGTTGCCCAGCTGGAACTCATGGCCCTACTGCTCTTTGCGAGAATGCCGGAGATCAAGCGTAGCCATGGAGCACTGATTTTCCTGAAAGATGGGAAGCTGGTACAGAAGATCACCAAGCGGGAAGACGCCGGGAATCTATGGGTAAACTGGTTGGGTAAGGTACAACGGGTTGAAGCCGCGCACGAGACAGGTGTATGGAACCCGAAACCGAGCGCCTTATGCCCGTGGTGCCCTGTTACAAACTGCGAACACTGGAGACCAAGGAGAAAGTGATGGCAACAATGATTGTGACCCGAGCAGATATCATCAAGGCAGTATATAAGGTAGTGAACGATATATACGATGAAGTAGAGGTAAACCCCAACCCGCCGCCTGAGCAGGTTCGGTACAAAGGTGGGGATGTATGGCAAGCTGCGCGCGAATATTTCGGTTGGGAGATTATGAATGGTACCCCCATCGAACACCTGCAGAAAAACTACTACTGGAAATGTATGGAAAATGAAAGGGACCAAACATGCCTCGCAAACAGAACATCCCGAAGGGGTCAAAATACTTCAAAGACCAATGGCTGCAGCAGAAAGCCCGTGGAGAGGATAAGAAACAACTCGAACGCCAGAAAGCCCGACGTGCCTATGATGCTGCAGGGGTTGATCGCACGGGTAAAGACATAGATCACAAGCAAGCCTTGGCCGCCGGCGGGAAAACGGAGCCGGGTAACCTGCGATTACGCAGCAAGAAAGCAAACCGGGCGGACAACGGGCACAAGCCCGGCGAAGCCGCGGGCAAGAAGAGGAGTAAATTGTGAAAACAAAGTACCGATGCGTTCATTGCGGGAAAACGCTGCTACGTAAAAGCACTAAGCAGTGGATAAAATCATACTGTGGATCTATAGGAAAAACAGTACACTTGCAGAGGATTAAGTCATGATCTGCCGTAAATGCAATACGCTAATGGGGCCCGGTAAAGCCCTTGAACAGACCTACACAGGCACACCCGATTTTCCCGGCGACACTCATCCGGTTACAATGTCCCCCGGCGGTCCCGGTCGTCTGGCGGCCTGTTTGAAATGCCCGACATGTGGTTACAGCGTAACAGGAGGCGATCATAGAGATCGTAGAGAATAAAGCATTACGCATTCGCGTGCGCAATCCGGATCGTTTCACAGCGGTACTTCCAAGAAGCCACTATGAGGGGGAGATCGCGCCCGGCATACACGAGATGCTCGTGTATTGGGGCTACGATGAATCTGTGGTATTAAAGAATATGGGGGTGAAGGGTGTGCCTTCACCCATCAGTCGCAACTATAAATGGCCGGGGATGTATAGACCGATGATACATCAGCGTGAGACCGCTGAGTTTCTGACGTTACACAAGAAGGCGTTTTGTTTCGATGAAATGGGGACGGGCAAAACGATGTCAGCAGCATGGGCGGCTGACTACTTGATGACGATAGGCAAGGTGAGGCGGGTGTTGGTTATCTGCCCGGTATCCATCATGCAGGCGGCATGGCAGCAAGACTTGTTCAAGTGCCTGATGCATCGCACAGTAGGTATCGCTCATGGGGTGAAAGACAAGCGTGCGCAGGTTATAAACTCCGATGTCGAGTTCGTTATTATCAACTACGATGGAGTGCCCATCGTTGAGAAAGAACTGCGAGAGGGTGGATTCGACCTCATCATTATGGATGAGGCGAACATGGTAAAAAACGCGACAGCGAAGCGCAGCAAGAGCATCCGGAGTCTGATCGGCGCGGATACACGCGTGTGGCTTATGACTGGGACCCCCGCAGCACAGTCGCCTGAAGATGCGTATGGCCTGGCCAAGATGGTGTCGCCTGAGCGAGTACCGAAGTTCGCCGGTGCTTGGCGCGACATGGTGATGCAGAAGATCAATATGTACAAGTGGGTTCCGAGGACTCGTGCAAAAGATATCGTGCATATGGCACTTCAACCAGCTATAAGACACACGAAGGAGGAATGCCTGGACTTGCCCGAGATGATGGTCGTAGATCGCATGGTGCCGCTGACCAAGCAGCAGGAGCGATACTACAAAGTCCTGAAAGAACAAATGCTGGCGCTGGCCGCTGGCGAGGAGATAACTGCGGTGAATGCCGCCGCAATGATGAACAAACTGTTGCAGCTAAGTTGTATTACTGGTGATACCATGGTACTATCTGATTCAGGATGGAAGCCACTTATAGAGATATCAACCCAAGATAAGTTATGGGATGGGGTTGAGTGGGTTCAGCACGAAGGGGTGCTGTTTAATGGCGAGCGCGATACTGTATGGCTTGATGGGGTATGTATGACCCCCGACCACAGGGTGCTTACCGATTACGGCTGGTATACCGCAGGTGAGATAATTAAGGGGTTAGAGTATGGCCAATCCAGCGAAAGATTTGCTCGGGCAGCAGTTCGGGTACCTGACAGTAATAGCGAGAGCGGGGACTACAGTAGGAATATCGACCCAGTGCGCTCTGTGGTTATGCCGATGCGCATGCGGCAAGGAGGTAATCCGCCGCAGTCAGTATCTACGAGCGAGGCATCGAGTACACCCTCGCAGCTGTGGGTGTCACCACGGAAACGAAACACACGGCATGACTTTTACTCGGCCATACAAAATATGGTCCAACATGCGGCGGCGCTGCTTAGACCCGCACGACAAGGACTACAAGAATTATGGGGCGCGGGGTATAACCGTTTGTCAATCGTGGGTGAATTCGTTCGAGGTGTTCTGGGCGGATATGCAAAAAGGTTACTCCGCGCGCCTAACTTTAGGGCGGAAGGACAACAATGGTGGATACAACAAGGAAAATTGCCAGTGGGAAACTACGCAGCAACAGGCAAACAATACGCGCACGAATGTACGCATACAAACCCCCAAAGGGGAGATGACAGTTACACAGGCCTCTGTGCTGTACGGAATAAAGAAGGGAACCTTGTTTGCAAGACTATTCAGGTACGGATGGACTATAGACCGCGCGCTAACGGAACCTCTGGGGGCACACAAAAAGTATACGACATAAAAAACGCGGGTCCCAGAAGCAGATTTACAGTTCGCGGGGTGAACAACGAACCAATTATTGTACATAACTGCGGCGCGGTATACCATGACAACGGAGGCGTCGTTGAGTTTGATGTGAAGCCGAGGTTGGATGCGCTGGACGATATCATTCAGGAGAGCACCAACAAGGTAATCATATTTGCTCCGTTCAGGCATACGATATCAATGCTGGAACGTGACCTGGCAGCGAGAGGTTACACCACTGCGACAATCAGCGGCGATGTGGCATCGAACAAACGCGGTGAGATATTCTCGGCTTTCCAGTATCAGGAAGACCCGAAGGTTATCATCATCCAGCCGCAGGCGGCGGCGCACGGGGTAACACTGACAGCAGCGAGCACAGTAGTATGGTTTGGTCCGACGACTAGCTTGGATACATACCTGCAAGCGAATGCCCGCGCGCATCGTAACGGGCAGAAGAGTAAGGTCACGGTGGTGCATTTGTACGGTAGCGCTGTGGAAGAGAAGTTGTACAAAGCACTGAGCACCCGCGGCGCGGCGCATGTAGACTTGATGGGGTTATATAGGGAGGTGACAGGACATGAGTAATACCAATAATGACGATGACCTGCCCGAGTTGGTAGGCAAATTAGCCCAAAGCGTGCATGCAGTATTTCGCGCGCAAACTAGACATAACAATAGAGTAAAAGAACAACTCCGGGTTCAGCCCTTCATATCATGCCCCGACGAGGCGAGACAGTCTATCAGTGCGCCTTTCGCTGCTGAGATATTATCCTACAGACAGCACCGGCGCGTTTCGTTGGAAGAGGCGGTTGATATCGCTCGGGAGTCGGGCTGTGCGGTTAAGCTTACAGGGAATTTGTACACCTCCCGCGTATACGTGCCATTGTCTGAGTGGCAAAACAAGCACATTTGACTTTACAGTAGTATTGCTTTACAATGTAGTTTCAGTAGTTAAAACAACAAGGGGGTACCATGAGTGATGAAGAAAATGCTGTAGATGCAGGAAAACTCGCGACTGTGTATATCAAGATGCGCACCAAACGAGCCGAGCTGAAAGCTGCTTACGAAGAGCAGGACGATGCAATCAAGGAGCAGATGGAATCAATCGAGGCCGAGATGCTGGAGAAGTGCAAGAAGGAGAATGCAGATTCGATAAAAACTCCGTTCGGTACAATTATCCGTTCGGTGAAGACAAGGGTATGGCCGGCGGATTGGGATGCCTTCAACAAATATGTGATCGAGCATAAAGCTCCTGAGCTATTCGAGAAGCGCGTGCATCAGACCAACATCGTGCAGTGGATGGAAGAGAATCCGGATGATCCGCCTCCTGGTTTGAACATCGATAGGAAGTATGAATGTAGTGTGAGGAAGGCGAGATGAAGTTCAGCCATCTGACGGTGGAGTTGGCAGCGGTGTACTTCACAATTGGGTTTATTATTGGAGCGGCCCTTGTGGCAAACGGTGTTTTTAACTAAAGGAGGTAGCAAATGTGGCCATTCAGCCCTAAGCAGCAAGAAGTTCCCCTAGAGCCTATGTATGAGTGGCAGGTACATGTTCGTTTGGGGGCCCAAAAAACTACGTATGCATTTGAAGACTCTCCGGACATGCGCACGCAGCTGGATCAGCTTCAGAAATGGTTTACGTCAGGAAGTTCTGACACGTTCGTATTGGCCGATCCAGGAATGATAGTCGCTATATTCCGCAATAAGATTGATGCTTTTGGCGTTGTGTTAACTAAAGGAGATAGCAAATGAAGCAATACAAAGTACCCAAGGAAGTGATGGAAATATGTTTTGAGTACCATGCTTGCATGGAGTTGGCAGCGGTGTACGACGGTGGATTTTTCCCCTCGCTGAAAGCGATCTACTACAAGCAGAAAGGGGTGAAGGCGTGGTCGCTTATGTGGCGTGCGTTGCGTTCCGTATACCCGGAGGTAGTCAATGGCGCGTGGGAAATTGATGTCGTGAATGGTGTTGTCGTGTCACAGGGCGATCCCGCCGTGGAGCCGTCACCGAAAAAGAAACGCGCCCCGCGCAAACCGAAAGCAGTACACCAACCTATCGCTGCGAGCGCAGCTAACGAAGGAGAAGCACAATGAGCAATGAATTGACCCTGTTTGGCGGCAAGATGCCGGCGTTCTTCAAAAACGTAGAGCTGGACGAAACAACAAAAGCCTTGGCCGGTGGCAGCGGCGGTGGTGGTCGCCGCATTAGTATCAAAGGCGCAGTGTTCCGCATGATCGTGGATGGTAAGCAGGTTGCAGAGAACGAAGACCGTGCGATGAATATCGTCGTGGTCGCCGCCGCACCCCATGTGAACCGCCAGTACTACAAGGCCACTTTCGAGGAAGGCGCTATCACCGCCCCTGATTGCTGGTCCCCGGACGGCAAAACACCTTCTGCGAAGTCTGCTAACAAACAGAGTAATTCCTGCGACACATGCCCGCAGAATATCGCGGGTTCCGGTCAAGGCGAATCTCGCGCGTGTCGTTACCAACAGCGTCTCGCAGTTGTGCTGGAAGGCGAGATCGGTGGTCCTGTGTATCAGTTGGCTCTCCCTGCAACGTCTCTGTTCGGCAAGGGCGAACCCAACAACGTGAAGATGCCGCTGCAAGCATATGCACGCTTCCTGGCCCAGAACGGCGCGCCGATCACCGGCGTGGTCACCGAGATGCGTTTCGATACCAAAGCCGCAACACCGAAGCTCACATTCAAGGCTACCCGCGCGCTGACTGAGGAAGAGTACAACATCGTGCAGGAGCAAGGCGCCAGCGCTGACGCGCAGCAGACCATCGAGCTGAATGTATTCCAGCAAGATACAAAGAACAAACCTGCCGCCGCAGCGCCGGCCGAAGCCGAGGAAGAAGTTCCACAAACAACCACGGCTGTCGAGCCTGAGTCAGAGCCAGTTGCTGCACCTGCCAAGGCAAAACCGGTAGTACCAAAAGGAGCAAAGTCCGCAGCTGCAATCCTGGCTGCTTGGGACGAGGAGTAACAAGGGGCAGCCCGCGGGTGTAATGAGCTGACAGCAAGCCCGCTCAACGAGGACAAAAAATGGTTAAATATTCGCACAGAACCTACGCCCGTATCGCGGCTGCTGATATGAGTAAGATAGGCGTCCAGCTGGGCGCAGCTTGCGTGGATACAGAAATCCCCGTGCAGGTGGTAGCAAAGTGGATGGGCGTTACCCGGCAAGGTGTGTACTACTGGTTCTTCGGTGAAACGGAGGTCGAGCCCAAAAAGCAAGACCGCGCCCGCGAGATCATCCGTACACTGCTTCGCGCTCTGGATGCCGGTGAGCTGCCGGCACCTGACTTGGCGACCGCACTTCAGGTAGTTAAAAAATACAGGAGTCAAAAGTGACACAACCAATCTGCAAAACGAAATACTGGAGTTTCAGTGACACGGAGCTGCTGAACGTAATCCCTCGAGATTTTCTGGACGATCCGATTATTATTGAGCTGGTGGATCGGCTGACGCATCGTAACGAAGAGCTGCGTGAAGCGCAGAAGAAGCTGGAAGACCTTGACGCTTAAGCTGTTGCGGCGTAAAGTTTCCTGACGCGGGTTCCCGCACGCCCATCAATTAGCAGGTACTGATAATGACTCGACCCCTTGAATTTATCCGAGCTATCGTTCCCGCCGATGGTTATTATGCCGTCGTTGGGATTAGGAATAAGAAAGTAAAACAGGTACTTGTAGATGATTTAAACGAATTTAAGACACT
>Ga0153916_10004559_pt1 | contig 10457 bp, 9 predicted proteins | sample Opewatmetagenome_FD_109642 | JGI IMG/M metagenome (GOLD analysis project Ga0153916, IMG submission 109642) | Freshwater wetland microbial communities from Ohio, USA - Open water 3 Core 3 Depth 4 metaG | ecosystem: Environmental > Aquatic > Freshwater > Wetlands | place: USA: Ohio, Lake Erie, Old...
CGGTTGTGCGCTATGGGTCCCAAAGGGTGCCAAACACTCCTTCAAAGTACTGGGCGGCGAGACTTATAAGATTGCAGTCGTCTTCGCACCTCCCCGTAAAATGTAACGAAGATCGAAAGACCGGACCAAATCCCCCCACCCCCTTTCCTAAAGGGGGTCGTGGGGAGTCCGGTGAATTTTACTGTCGCCGGCAGATGAAGGCTTGACGATGACCTTCACCGCCTTTTCCAGCCTCTCGTTGAAGATTTTCTCGGCTCTTTCCAACCCTTCGAGAGGAAAGACGTGAGAGATCATGGGCCTGATCTTGACCGAGCCGTTGGCAGTCAAAGCGACGGTCTCTTTGCAGGCACCCGGATTTGCACGGATTCCCAATAAATCCTTTTCGTCAAGGACCATTTGCGTTACAGACAGCTTGGCCGGTGCGTGAGGGAAACCACTGATCCGTGCTCGGTTTGCCCGCTTGGTCATGACCAAGGGATACGGAGCATCTCATAGAAATCGAGGCCGTCGATGGTGAGCATCTATAATCAACGGGATGGTGTGCCCTAGGGAGGAATTTCAATAGGGCCACAGAGTCGGGTTCTATAGGGGGTTAAATGATGACGGAACAAGGAGAGAGAATTGAGACTCAAGTCTCGACGAAGGTGATCGACCTTCGCTCGGCAATTGACTTGCTGTCTTCCGTTCCGGGTCAACTGCTTAAAATCACGGAGCCAGTCAATCCTAAGAATGAACTGGCAGGAATTTATAAGCCCATTGGGGCTGGAACACCCACGAAGCCTCCTACCCGGTCTGGTCCTGCGGCGCTTTTCGAACGGGTGAAGGGGTATAACATCCCGATCATTACAGGTGTGTTGGCAAATCGAGGACGAGTGGCTCTGCTGCTTGGGACTTCTTCCAGCCGTCTGCCTCATGTTTTGTTAAGGGCCCTTCAACATCCTGTGGCGGCCGTAATCCGGTCTCAGCCAAAAGCCCCATGTCAAGAGGTCATTCACCGCACGCCTCTGGATATTCGCACCCTTCTGCCAGCGCCGACGAACACGGAGCTTGATGCCGGACCTTATTTTAGTATGGGGCTAATCCGCGCCGAGGATCCAGAAACGGGAGAGTCCGATGTCACCATTCACCGACTCTGCGTGCAGGGACCGGATACGTTGACTGCTTGGTTTACCCCGGGAAGGCACATCGACTATTTCCGGATGAAGGCCGAACAAAAAGGACAGCCGCTTCCTATCTCGATCAACATCGGGCTGGACCCTGCCATCTATCTTGCCGCCTGTTTCGAACCTCCGATCACACCCCTGGGATTCGACGAACTGGGGATAGCCGGGGGATTGAGGGGGAGTCCGGTTGAACTCGTCGACTGCATTTCTGTGAGGGCGAAGGCGATTGCCCATGCCGAGATCGTGATCGAAGGAGAGATCTTGCCAGGGCAGCGCATGAAGGAAGACGGCCATACTCATACCGGTTATGCCATGCCCGAATTCACAGGGTATATGGGTAGAGCCCAGCCTGAACTCCCTGTGATCAGAATTACTGCAGTCACGCACCGACTTCATCCAATTCTACAAACGATTGTGGGCCCCGGCGAAGAGCACACCAACTTGGCCGGCATTCCAGCGGAGGCTGGCATTTTGTATTTGGTGGAGCGCAGCATGCCAGGACGACTCCACAACGTATATGCTCATCCCTCAGGGGGTGGAAAGCTTGTTGCGATCCTGCAGTTTGAAAAGGGATCGCCGTCGGACGAGGGCCGCCAACGGCAAGCGGCATTGACGGCTTTTGCGGCCTACCCGGAGTTGAAGCATGTCATCCTGGTGGACATAGACGTTGACTTGTTTGACAGCAACGACGTTTTGTGGGCCATGACCACCCGTTATCAGGGTGACGTCAGTACCATATTCATCCCGGGCGTCCGGTGTCACCCCCTTGACCCTTCCCAGTCTCCTGAGTTCAGCCCTTCCATTGCAAGGGAAGGCATCTCGTGCAAAACTATATTCGATTGTACCGTGCCCTACGCCCTGCGGGGCCGATTTATGCGATCGCCTTTCGTGGAGGTAGACTTAGACCGTTATATCTAAGGAAGGCATTTGACCTATGTCTGGGACAATCAACGATCCGATGGCGAAATGGATGCCTCGCAGCCTGAAAAGCGGAAGCGATATGATACCTTTACCTGGATAAACACTTTCTTCCCATAATCCTTGAGACTCCTGTCCGATTAATCTCGATTTTTTTCATTTCTTCGCTGAGCCAGTTCCTTTCTGGCCAGTTGTCGGGAAGCTGAGAGAAAGAACCATTCTTCGACTTGCTTTTCCAAAAAATTGAGACGACTGATTCGAGAAATCTGGAAACGATCCATGTCAATGGCTAAACCCTTCTGGGAGTATCGGAACAATTTGTCCGAATCCTTGACAATTCGGTCGTTCCTGGAAATAGGCGTATTTCTTGTATCGTGTCCCCGTATGATTTGGCAAATCTCTTTTGCTTTTTCAGGAGGATAATGCAAGGACTCTAAAATTTTCCTAGCGATCTTCATCCCCTCCACTTCATGAGCCCTTGCCAATCTAGGATTGGATAGATTTGGACCAAAGGCGGTAAGGTGCAAATGTTCAGGAACGGCATCCCAGCCCACATCGTGGAGAATAACGGCTGGGATGACCACCTCCTCGGTACCTTTCTCCACTTTCAAGAGTTTCAAAGCGTATCGAAGCACAATCCGCGTATGGATAAGGTTCTGCCGAGTTCGGAGGTAGGGTTTGGCATGTTCAAAAATTCTCTGATAGATCCGTTTCATCATCCCTTCAAACTTTGCGCCTCTCCAGGATATAAACGGCCCCCTTATCACCGTCGCATCTTATCCTATCCCCGGTTCTGATGATTTTGGTGGCTGTACCCGTCGCTACCACCGCGGGTAGCTTGTATTCACGGGCCACGATGGCAGCATGACCAAATATTCCACTAATATCGGTGACAATACCAGCCACAGTCGGGAAATAGGCTGTCCAGGCCGGGTTGATCGACGGAGCCACTAAAATCTCACCCTTCTCAATTCGGCCCAGATCGTCTACACAGAGACACACCCGGGCGCGCCCTTCCACGATGCCTGCTGATCCCGCATAACCTTTGATCTCCGATATTTGATCGGGTTTGATCTCCTTAACGGCAAGCCAGCGATTGATCGTATCATTGTCAAACCCGTACTCATTAATCATCACCGGATTTGTGTAGTCATCAGGTGCAGGACCCAGCGCCTCGGGAGGTCGCCATGCTTTAAATTTCTCCATGATTTCCTTGCGCCGATTGATCTTGGGAGGCCAGTATTCCTGTCCATAGGCTGGGACACCACAGTACCAGCTGGCGACGATATCGTAAAGGACCTCCGGTATTTCGAAGCGATTCATGAAAAAGATGTCATCGACCTCCTTGATGACACCATGGTCCATCATGATCTTGCCGAATTCCCTGACTTTCTTGTAGAAAACGGTATGAAACCAGTTCTCTATATAAAAATCATGATCTTCGGGATAATGAGAAACTTTTCGTGCTTGCTCCAAAAGGGTGTCGAAGACCTCCTTATCTTTTTCATCCTTAATCAGGTCGCGGTATTCCGCAGTGATTCTATCTCTCTCCTTCAAAACCTCGCTGGATGGCCTGTCGATATCCTCGCCCCTTTTGATCATCTCAATATATTCCTTGATATGATGCAAGGGGATATCGAAGTTGGTATTCCAGGAGCCATCCGAATGGTACCAACCGCTGGCGCAGGACATATAAAACCACGGTTCCTGGTCTTTTTCCCAAGCCCTAAGCCACTTCTTGCCCGCATCGGACTGGCCGAGCTTGGTTGAAACATCCTTCCATTCGCCAGTGCTATGTAGGGTGTCTTCAATTCTTAGTTCTATAGCAAGCTTGGCCAACTCGATCAATGCCTTGGTCGCACGAAAGAGCATCGCTTCAAAACCGCTTGCCGTCCGAGTGATCGACTTATCTGTAATGCCCGGGAAAAGTTTTCTCACCGCTTCAATGTATTGGACATTCACCAACGAGACAAGATTATTAAACTCAAAATGCCATTCCCATACGAGATGGGCAGCTTCCATTAATCTATTCCATACGACTAACAGATCATGGCCGCTCGACCATTTCCCCTCAGTAATCACGGACATGGGTTCAAAGTCAGGTAACGCAGGAATTTCCAAGGCCTCGGTCTCCTTGATCAATTTCTTGATCTTTTCTTCCCACCTTGCATAAAGTGCCTTCCAGTTTTTCAGCGCATACCCCACCCTTTCCTGAAATAGAGGGACCCTTTTTTTGATCTCCTCCGGGTCCGTGATGTCTGTTGAGTCGATATAAATCCGTCCATTTAGGATACGGTGATCTCTCCCCCAGTTCGTCGGGAAGACATGAATCCTTCCAACCCAGGCGGACGCCGTGTGGTGCCACATATCATCCCAAGTGATATCGAGGGGACCTACCGGCTCTGGATAGTGCAAGCCATCATAGAACCAGAGAGAGGAGGACTCATAGGCCGCTGTCCTTGGCATCTTTTCCGGTCTCGCAAAAGGATAGTAATAGGGGTACATCTCCCGCCAGCCTTCAGTACCAGGCAGATCTGCTACCTTGTGGGGATCCGTAAAACGTCTTTCTTTACTCATTTTGACCTCCTTTCGCGGGTTGTTTGGGGTCCTTATTCTTTTTCGTAGGATGAAGCCCCCGTTACTATTTTCTTACCAAAGAGAAAATGTCATACTCGCCAAATTGTTTTTTTGTCTCCAATACGGATCTTGCTTGTTTCTTGCTCCATATCGTTTCCGGCCTAGCCTGCACGAAAAGCACATTTTGTGGAAAAGGTAAATCCTTGTCTAAAGCCCATTCGATATCTTGTGGGACTCCGAAATGTTCTTCTATTCTCTTTGCCTGCCTTGCTAATTCAGATAGTTCCTCGTCATTGAGGCAGGGGTTGGTTCTTCTTTCAGCTCCAATCTCTTTGTAGAGGACGACCTTCTGCTCAGGATCGAATATGTATTCCTTAGTCTTAGAGGCTATTGTTCTATTGACGATTTCAAGCGTCACCTTATCGATCAACCACTGATCGTTGGTCACTTCCCCGCTCACCACGGCTTCACCCAAACCCCAGTTTCCTCCCACAGCGATTTTTGCATGGTCTCCATTGACCGGATTGAGGGTGAACATAACGCCGGCGGCTTTTGCATTCACCATTTTGAGGACACACACTCCAATCGGGTCAAATTCCAGCGGCAATCCCTTTCGGGCCCGTGCAATAAGAGAACGTTGATTAAAGGTGCTGGACCACACCTTAATGATGTTTTTAAACACCTCTGAAACTCCACTGATATAGAGATAGGTTTCGTATTGTCCCGGGTGGCTGGCTGGCCCCGACGAGCGTGTCGCCACCAGGACATTAGGAACGCCTGTCTTCTGGCAGAGGTCATCATAGTGTCGTTTAATCGCTGTTTCTAAATCTTCAGGCATCCTTTTTGACTCCACAATACTCCGTATCACTTCAGATGCTTCCTGGTACCGCATTAGATGATCATGCTTATTGGGATCGGCAGTCAATGTGGACAGATATCGATGTATCTCCTCGACCGCACCGGTCTCCCTCATAAACTTCTCATAGGATTTCAGGGACAGAGCGAACCCAGGAGGGACCCGAATCCCGGCTTTCCTCATCTCTCCTAAATGTGCGGACTTCATTCCCGCGAACTCTTTGTGCTCCTGTCCTAGCTCGCCAAATATCCATTGGTCGCCCATCTTCCTTTGCCTCGTCCAGAGTCCGACCACAATCCCCGCTAAAAGAGTCACAAACCCTTCAGGAGATAAGATCGAGTCAAACCCATTAGCGCAAGGACACAGATCGTCTCAGGCCTTGCTGTTCATCATTCCTGACGCAGCCATAATGGAGTCAACGATATGCTGATATCCAGTGCATCGGCACAGGTTCCCGGAAATCGCCTTTCTAATTTCAGCCGTGGTCGGCTGTGGATTCTCGTCCAGCAGGGCCTTTGCGGACATCACCATTCCCGGAGTACAAAACCCGCACTGAATTCCTCCGTGTTTCAAGAAGGCTTCTTGAATCGGATGAAGTTTTTCACCCTCAGCAAGTCCCTCAATCGTTAAGATCTCTTTCTCCTGGGCATCGACGGCCAGGACCAAACAAGAGGCAACCGCCTTTCCATCCATCATGACTGTGCAAGCCCCACATTCCCCCTCATTACACGATTTCTTAGTCCCCGTAAGCCCTAGGGTTTCTCGTAAGACCTCAAGCAATGTTCTCCATGGCTCAATGCTCACTCGATAGTTTATGCCGTTAACTTTTAACGCGATCTCTTCTCGTCTCATAAAGATCACTCCTTCAATTGATTCATCACGCTATGCTCCGTGCCCGTTGCGATTTTCTATGCAATTCTCCTAAAAGTCTCCATGACAGCTCTCTTCGTCAAAACCTCCACCATACTGCAGCGATATTCCAACGAGGACCGGATGTCGCTGATGGGATGGCATACCGTGGAAGCGGCGCTCCCTGCTTCTTCTGCCAGCTCCTCCCCGATCTTCTTGTTGATGAGAACCTTTTCTGCCTCCATTGCTCGGATTGGAGTCGGAGCCACCGCCCCCAGGGCAATCCTTGCTTCACTACAAACCCTCTTTTTTGGATCAAGCCTTAGGTAGGCCGCGACGCCCACAAGGGCCAGATCCGTCGCATTACTCCTCATCAGCTTGAGATAAGCCCCTGAACTTTTTTCGAGGGGTTTGGGAATGAGGACCTGAGTCAAGATTTCATTCTTCTGGAGAATCGATTCTTTTGGCCCTTTAAAGAAGTTTTCAACCGCCACACTTCTCTCACCGTGACCCCCTACCATTTTCACGGAGGCACCCAACGCAATGAGGGGAGGGGCCGTATCTGCAGAAGGAACAGCACTGCAGAGATTCCCTCCAATCGTCCCCAAACTCCTGACCTGCGGAGAGGCCATGACGCTGACGGCATCCCAAAGGGCGCCAAATTTTTCCCGGATCATTCTTGAATGTTCAATTTCTTCTAACGTCGTTAATGCTCCAATCCGTATCCCTTTCTCTTCGTCGTCGTAGATTCCCTTCAGGTCGGCTATCCCCTTGAGGTTGATCAAATGCTTGGGTAGCGTCTCCCTTTTTTTCATCGAAACCAATAAATCGGTCCCCCCTGCGAAGACCCTGGCGTTCTCACCGTATTCGGCCAAAAGCCTCAACGCATCTGAAAGGGATGTGGACACATGGTATTCAAATCTTGGCAGTCTCTTGATAAACATCACTTGGCCTCCTTTTCCCTTAAAGCCTTGAGAATCTTTTCCGGAGTAATGGGAAGATCTTTAATTCGAACCCCCACCGCATCATAAACCCCGTTGGCAATCGCTGCCAAAGTCGAACAAGAACTGGCTTCTCCCGCACCTTTCGCGCCGAAAGGACCATAGGGATCGTGAGTATGCACATGCTCCACCCGATATTCCGGCACATCCATACTCGTCGGCTGTTTGTAGTCTCGCCAGGTGTAGTTCAGAGCCCGCCCTTTCTCATCATAGAGGGATTCTTCCGTCAGGGCGTGACCAGTCATGTGCGCACTTCCGCCATTTACCTGTCCCTCCAGCATGAGTGGGTTGATCGGCTGGCCCGCATCATCCCCGTGAACCCCTTTGATTAACTTCACCTTCCCCGTTTCTCGATCCACCTCCACCTCGATGCCCGTAGCGATAAAGTCTAGACCGTGAGCGAGGTTCCCCTTTCCCGTCTTCCAGTCCACAATATCGATGTCCGTCGCTGCCCAATACCCTTTCCCGTACAGAGGTTCGCCCCGCTCATAATAAGCCCTGCGTACAGCAAGGAGAAAATCAATGCCTTTTTCAGGTTTTCCTTTGAGGAAAATACGCCTGTTCTTGAATTCAAGGTCTTCAGGGCTGGCCTGCAATTCCTTTGCGGCAATAACGGCGAGTTGACGTTTGAGGTCGTTTGCAGCCGCAATCGTCGCATTCCCATCCCAATAAGTACATCGATCCCCAAACATACCAGAATCAAAGATGGTGGTGTCTGAATCGCTTACCCCCTGGATCATATCTTCGAAAGGAAGACCCAATACCTCTGCCGCCATCTGGCAAAAAACAGTGTTCGCCCCCTGTCCAATCTCCGTACCACCGTGAGTTACGATCACCTTCCCATCTTCCACCAACTTCAGCATGACCGAGGAGCCAAAATGCCCTCCCAGCCTTGGCCCGGAGGGATGGGAGGCACAACTGAAGCCGATTCCTCTCCCTTTCGGTCTGCCTTTTCTGCTCTCCTTCCATCCGATCTTCTCTGCACTTCGTTGGATGCATTCCTGAAGACCGGATACATCCACCATCATCCCGTTGGCCGTCCTCCAGTTGTCGGTGACCGCATTGATGTGCCGTATCTCCACCTGATCAACACGCAGGTCTTCTGCGACCATATGAATGAGAGAATCCAAGGCAAACTGGGCTAGGACGATCTCCTGCCCTCGAACGGTACCGCACGGGGCCCTGTTCGAGTAAACCAGTTTCCCATGGTACTCAATGGCAGGGATCTTGTAAGGGATATTTAAGAAGGCTCCAAAATAGTAGATGTTGAAGGGACCAATGCCACAAATGGGGCCTCCTTCAAGAATACATTCCGCTTTCAAAGCAGTAATCGAACCATTTTTCTTTACGCCGATTTTCAATCGAGCATCCATGGCATTTCGCTGTCTGTAGGCAGCGAGGACTTCATCGTTGTTTAAGACAATTTTAACGGGCCGGCCGGTCCTCTGAGCCAGTTTCACGGCCGCAAAGTCCACATCGAAAGGATCATGTTTTCCTGAAAACCCACCTCCCACAAAGGGATTGACAATTCTCATACCGGACAGGGGAATTTCCATACCTCTGCACATGTGACGCCACGTGATATAGGGACTCTGTTTTGAACCCTGGAGAAGAACCCTGCCAGTCGGGTCCACCTCGGCAAGACAAGCATGAGGTTCGATAAAGCCTACCGTCACACGCTGGGAACTGAAGGTCTCCTCCCGGATATAATCCGCCTCCTTAAACCCTTTTTCGACATCCCCGAAGAGGAAGTTAGAAGAATAGGCAATGTTGCTTTTTGAAAATTCATTAACTGGGGGGGCATCCGGTTTTAAGGCGTCTTCCGCCGTCAGAACAACCGGCAATTCCTCATAGTCCACCGTGATCAAATCCAGTGCTTCCTCCGCAGTGTCCTCATCCACGGCAGCCACTGCCGCCACCCCTTCTCCAAAATGGTGGACCTTGGTGATGGGCATCGGAAGTTGATCCCTGGTGTCTGGTCGGGTGCCATAAGGGATACCCGGAAAGTCTCTCCCCGTGATGATTGCCATGACACCTGGGAGAGCTTCGGCCCTGCTGACATCGATGCTAAGAATCTTGGCATGGGCCAGAGGACTTCTTAGAAGCTTAGCGTGCAACATTCCAGGGGCCACCAGGTCTCCGGCATACTTCGCCTTCCCCGTCACCTTGACTCTTCCATCGGTTCTCTCTACCGACTTCCCTACGACTGAATATTCTTCCATTCCCTCACGCTCCTTGCTGTTCCTATTTCCTTGACCATAAGGCTTTTCCGGCGGACGTGAAATTCTTCTACCCTCCTCCGAGTGGAATGATGATGATCGTCACTGTGTCCCCGTCCTTCAGAAGGGTCTCCAGTCCGGCACTCCACTGTTGATAAGGAGTATCGTTGATCCTTATTTCCCATTCATCAGGATTGATGGTCTGGGCTCCTGGCCGCACGTATTCCACCCGAGTCGGTGCCCTCTCCCCGAGCTCCTCCAAAAATTCTCTTAGGGTTATCGTTGACCGGTCCAGGTCTAACCCTTCTTGGTTTTCCAATCCAGGAACAATAAAATTAGATTTTATGTTGACCCTCATCATCCTTCACACCCTCGATTGCATTTTCTTCTCATTTTGCAGTTTTTCATCAATGATCCGTCTCAATTCTTTCTTATCAATCTTTCCGATCTTGGTCATGGGAAATTCCCTTACTCGCTCTAACCGTTCGGGTAGTTTATGGATGGCAATATTTCTTTCTTGCTTAAGAAATCGACACAATTCTTCCAGTGTTAAGTCTTGATCTCCCTTTGTTAGAACGAAGACACATCCCTTTTCTCCCAGGACAGGATCAGGCATGGCAACCAGAGCGCAATTTTCTATTTTTGGATGAGCTAACACATGATTTTCAACTTCTTCCGCGCTTATCTTTTCCGCCCCTCGGTTAATCGTATCTTTTATTCTTCCTTCAACCGTCAGGTAGCGACCTTTGTACATCCTTACCACGTCCCCTGTGCGATAGAAACCGTCTTCGGTGAAGGCCTTCTTATTATACTCAGGTGAATTGTAATAACCTCTGATTGTATTGGGGCCTCGAACGAGCAGTTCCCCCGTTTC
>Ga0153916_10004560_pt1 | contig 10456 bp, 6 predicted proteins | sample Opewatmetagenome_FD_109642 | JGI IMG/M metagenome (GOLD analysis project Ga0153916, IMG submission 109642) | Freshwater wetland microbial communities from Ohio, USA - Open water 3 Core 3 Depth 4 metaG | ecosystem: Environmental > Aquatic > Freshwater > Wetlands | place: USA: Ohio, Lake Erie, Old...
ATCTCTCCATTCTTGATCATCACCTCGGCGAGCGAATTGAGGGCACTGGCCTTGACCCTCGGCTGTCCCGTCTCATCGGCCAACCTGATTGCGTTCTGAAGGTGCAACCTGGCATCGTCAAGCCTGTCCAGGCGCGCGTTGGCAATGCCCATGCTGGCGTACACGTTCGCAAGGTCGACAGGCCCGAATCCTCCCGAGCATCTTGAGAAGTGGTCGATTGAATCCTGGTATTTCCCTCGGTCCATGAACACGTTCCCGAGCTCCAGGTGGGCGAGCAGCATGCCCTTCTGATCCATCGCGGCCATTGCGTCCAAGGCGCTTCTCTCGAGCAGCTCCTCGGCCTTCACATGGTGCCCCCGCTTGCGTTCGAGCACGCCAAGGCCGCGTAGGGCTTTTGCCCTCTCACAAGGGAGCTCCCGTGCCCGCTCAAGCGCCTCCGAGTAGAACTCCGAGGATGCTTCCAACTCGCCCTCCTTGCTCTTGATCCTACCCATCTCGACAAGCGCCTCAGAGCTGAGCCTGGAATCCTCAGACCTCGATATCTCCTCCAGAACAGTCCACGCATCATTGTACTTTCCGATAAGGCCTGCAGCGCGCGCCTTCATGATGTCGACCGAGCGCTTGTACTTCGGCTTAGTTGGAGTGAATGATGAGAGCACTTCCCACAGGGACTGGACGTTTCCTTCGGCCATCATCTGCTCCCCGGAGCGTGCAAGGAGCATCTCGGCCTCGAGCGTCCTTCCGGCTTTGACGAGATGCGCGAGTCTCTCCTGATAATCCCCTGTCTTGAGATAGTAGTCGGCGGCCGTGCTGTGCCATCTAGCTCTCTCATCCTTCGATAGGGATCCATACACGAACTCCTTCAGAGTGGAGTGTATCTCGAACACGCCAGGGCCCACCTCCCTGAGCATCGAACCGCGTCTCGCGTGCTTAAGTTCGCGTGGAATCGCATCAACTGGGAATGGCCTGCGAAAGACCGAAGCGTACTGAAGGAGGGCCCTCTCGTCGTCAGCAAGGACGGAAAAGAACTTCTCCTCGAGGAATCTCGACAGCTGACTCTTCGCCTCGATTGGGGTCGTCGCGGTCACCATATCCAAGGAGAGCGGGTGACCATTGGTCGATCTGACGAGCTCGTTTGCCACGGATCCTTCGATGCCCCTGCGGCTCAGGATCTGGAGCGCGGCCTTCTTCTCGAGTCCTCCCAGCTCTATCTCGGCGACTTCCTTTTTCGCGACCACGTCGGAGCGTTCATAGAGTTTCGGTTCCGACTCCGCTGTCACAACCATCTTCGCGGAGCCGCAACTGTGCCTGAACATCTTCATGAAATCCTGGAGTCTGTCAGAAGAATCGACGTCATCGAAGACAAACAAATATCCATTCTCGGCGAGCTCCTCATTGAGAAGATAGCTCAGCTCACCCAGCTCCGTCTCCCCAGAAGAGAGGTACGAGGCGAGTTTGCGGCTTCCGTTGTCGGCGAAGAACCTGCTCAACGCCTCCTCCAGAGACCTCTGTCCGTCCCAAGGTTTCGATGAGTACCAGAAGATCCTCTGATTCGAGGATTCCTGACACAGCTTCGCGGCGAGAGTTGTCTTGCCGATGCCAGCTATGCCTCTGATCGACAGGATCCTCATTGACGGGCTAGCAACACACGCCCTGGCGAATTCGATCTCCTTCTCGCGACCGTAGAAGTACTTGACAGTGGGGAGAGCCGATGACTTCCTTAAGGATCGGATCTTTGACGATGACAAATCCGGTGAAATCTTGGATGCATCGACCATCGGGTCAATCGAGCACTCCCTCACGTATTGGCTGACCTTTGCAGCCTTTGTCTTCCCCTCGAATTTCAGGAAGTAGACCTTCCGGCGCGCCTTTCCCTTTCGAACGTGAGAGAGCTTCTCCTCGATTATTCCGCTCGCTTTGAGCTTCTTCAGTTCGATTGCCGCGTGCGCTCTTGAGATTGAGCAGGCCTGAGAAATGCCGTCCTGCGTGACGTCGAACGGCACCTCGTACTTGTCCTCGTACTTCAGGTAATTGTTGAGATGAAACAGGATCCGTTCGGATACAGTCAGTTCGCTAGCCAAGCCCCCACCAATGCGCTTCTGGAAACCCAGAAGCCGTTATTTAAACCCGATTATCACATGCAATGCAAGCATCGTGAAGTTGGTGCGTTAGCTCGTCACTTCAACGGGTCTCCGCTCCTTGACAAGAAGCATCACCAGAGACACCGTGAACAGACCCAGCCCTCCGGCCACGAAGAACGGTATCATTGTACCATCTATGGGAGATGGCAATCCCAGGTCGACTCCGAAGTACGTGTCGAGCAGTAGTCCTCCGATCGGAGCTCCCATCACCATGCCGAAATTGGACATCGATTCGAGAAGGCCTATCAACCTCCCTCTGACAGCTTCCGGGACGTTGTCGGCCTGCATCGCCCTCAGAGCTGGGGTTGCGACCTGCCACGCCATGCTCCTCATGGACATGAAGACGACCACTATCCAGACTGCCCAGCCGAATGGTATGAGCATGATGCCCCCGAAGGCGACCAGGCTTCCCCACACAAAGATCCTCTTCCTCCCGATTCGGTCAGATAACCTACCAGCTGGATACGCAACAAGCGCGCCGACCCCCATCGCAATGCCAATCACCATTGCCACGAGATCGGGATCCATCTCGAACCTCTTGGGGAGGTAATAGGCCATCAACGGGCCAATGCTGGCGAACGCGAAGCCCTCCATGAATGCATTCGCATACAGTACCTTCAGGTTCAGAGCGCCCTGACCGTCCACTCCGTCTGGGTGGAACAGCTTCGAGATAGACATCTTGTGCTCATCTCTGCGCGGGGCCTTCGCGTCGATGACTTTGATCCATACTATGACCGCCCCGACAAGTGCGACAGCCGCTGTGAAGTAGAAAGGGAACTTGAAGCTGTCCTGCTCTGACAGGCCGAGGTAGTTGAATCCCGCGAAGTACAACCCACCGCCAATGAACGGCCCAAAGACCATCCCGAGGTTGGAGGCCATGACTACTCTGCCGAGAGACTCGCCTCTCTTCGCCGTTGGGCAGGAGTCTATGATCAGGGCCTCGCTCACTGGCCAGACCATAGCGCTTGCAACTCCCTGAAAACCCCTTACGAATATCAGTCCGAACCAGTCTTCAGGTATTGTGAACAGAACAGCCAGGAACGCATATAGAAAGCTGCCAACTAGGATCAGTCTCTTGCGTCCAATCTTATCCGACCAGTTCCCAAACGGAGCGGATAGAAGGGCCCTCGTCAGAACAAATGACGAGAAGAGAATTCCCACCTCGAGAGCCCCGCCTCCCAGCAGCGTGACGTACTGCGGGAACAATGGCATAATGAGCCCGAAACCGAGGCTTATGATGAAGTCGAGCCCCGCGAGATAGTTTACGTTTCGTCTCGCCTCTTTGTCTCCGAGCAGACACGAACTCAAATGAATCTGCCTCAAGCCAATGGTCTACCCGAACAGGTCGACCCCAGCGCGCATGTTCCTGAGTATGATTGGCACGAGGGACCTGTCGGTAGCCCTCATACCGCAATCGGGGTGTACATAAGCTATGTTCTCCCTCCCAACCTTGTCGACGATTTCCCTGAGCTTGGACGCGACCTGCTCAGGGGTGTGCACTTCAGCCTCGGTCAGAGGCGTGACAGAGATGCATCCGGCCCCAAGCTTCTTGCCGCCATCTTCGAATGCCTTGCGAGAGACATGCGCGATATTCGGCATCTCGGTTCTGCCAGCAAAGGCGAAGCTCAGCGTCGAGACCTCCTCGAGATTGAGGAGATGGTCGATTACGCCGTGGCCACCGATGTAGCCGCACACGTGTGTGCTGACCTTGTCTCTTGGAAGGCCGTCGGCCACGCGGTCCAGGAGCTTCACCCTCGCGTCGAGATCCCTGTAACCCTGTGACAGGAAGGGCTCGTCTAGCTGAACAAGCGCCCCCGAAGCGACAATCGCCTTGGCAATCGGAGCAAGAGCATCCGCGATGTCTTCGTAGAGACGAAAGTCGAGAAGCCCCTTGTAATGCGACTTGATCTTCCTGCTCCCGCAGGTCATTCCCAGGGTCGTTGGTCCTGTGACCGCTACCTTCACCTTGATATCAGGGTACTTGGATTTGATGTACTGGAGATCCTTGACCTTGGAGAATTCCTCAGGCGTTGTTTTCAGAGCGATCTTGCCCAGAACGACCGGCATTCCGTTCTCAACACCGAGCCCGTCGAAGGATTCGGCGAAATAGGATATCATGTCTGTCCGCTGTTCTCCATCGGAGAGAATCCCGAGTCGGTGCTCAAGCTGGAATGAGACGGCTTCATCAATCGATTTGTTCAGCTCGGGGTCGAGCCTCGAGAGGCTTCCGATTGTCGTGGTAGTCAGCAGCGCCATTCGGTTCGCGAAGAAACGGTGAATGCTTATAAGCCTTTGCGGCGGGCGGCCAGAAAAGAGTTATCGACAACGAGCACAGTTAAGGTTCCCGTGAAGCTAATCGTGACTTCCGCGGAGGACCCTGCCTCAATGAACATAAGAGCGAGGCTCCTTGAGAAACCGGGCTGGTCGGAAAGCGAGATCTTCAATGACCATCCCTTGCTTGCGAGGGATGATTTCAGAATGGTTCTGGTCGACAGAATACACCTCGATGAGGATTACATCGACGACAGAGTGACAGAGAAGATCCACGAACCCGTCGACGTCATCATCTTCGCATCACGCCACAGGGCCGAATCCCGAATCCCGACACTGACCGTCCACCCGATTGGCAACTACTCCTCTGCGGATTTCGGGGGGAGACCTGGAACTCTATGCAGATCCTCTCCCCAGCTGATGACCTCTGCTCTGAGGAATCTGTCCGTGCGCGCAAAAGGCACAGGATTCAACATCTCCTTCGAGACGACACACCACGGCCCGATTGTGAACGCTCCTGCTTTCTATATCGAGATTGGGAGCTACGAGGAACTGTGGGGTAGAGAGGACGCCGCGGAGGCAATCGCTGAAACGATTCTGAGCGTGAAGGACGAATCTCATCCCGTTGTCCTTGGGGTCGGCGGAGGACACTATGCCCCTCGATACACAGAGGTCGCCAATGCTAGGAAGGTGGCATTCGGACACATGGCTGCCAACTATGCTCTAGGTGCGCTCGACGAACCCATGATACGTCAGATGTCCTTCAAGAGCAGCGGTGCGACAAAGGTCTACTTCCACAAGAAGAGCATGCCGAAGCCAATTCACAGAGAACTGCGCGAGAGATTCGCATCTTGCGGTGTAAACGAAATCAGCAGCGATGATCTCGAGATGCTATGAACCACCAGCTGTACCTCGACGTCCCGGTACGTGCAATGGTTTGACAATCTCGATTAAATAGCGCAAGATGCTTCTGACCTCGGCGCGCGGTGAACTGCCTGGCGTACAGGGTGGAGAGAGTTGCGACGTTCATTGTGGCGATATCAGTACTGATGTCAATTAGTGCGCTCTATCTGCCCGACAAGGCCGCCGCACAATCCTCCAGCGCCGGACAGAACGTCCTTGTCGATCCCGCAAGGCCAATCATCTACTGGGCGGGAGCGGAAGGAAATGACCTCAAATTCATCAATTCATCAGACGGAGTAATCATAGACTCAATTGTCGTCGGTGAACAGCCGTCGTCTATCTGCCTCAGCTCGGACGGAACGGCGCTGTACGTGGCGCTCCCACTGTACAAATGCATTGTTGTTGTCGACGCGGACTCTCATTCGATCACCGGGAACATCAGCCTCCCCTTTGACCCACTCAGTATCAGGCTAGATGGAAATGGGTTCATGTATGTCAGCGGTACGGGCAGCGATTCGGGGCGGATATTCTCCGTCAACATGAACACTTGGAAGGTCAAGGGGGACGTGGCGCCGGGATCCGGCGATTTGGTCATCGAAATCAGCCCGGACGGTTCAATCCTGCTGGCCATGCAGATAGACTCCAACCCTGTCAAGATCTACAAGTACGGCATCGATGCTGGCAACTTCAATTATGTGGATGTCGACAATCACGACCTCGGCTCGTATCTTCAGCAGGAGGCTGTCGACTGGGCGCGTGGCAGAATATATCTTGCCTCGACCGGCCCCTACGGAATCCAGCTTGTGTCTGTGGACACCCTGGATGAACTTGGGCTGTATCCGATGGACGCGAACCCGTCATCTGTTGCGATGTCCAACGACGGCAGATTCGTCTATGGCGCGAACGAGAACAATTATCAGCCCGCGCTCTGGATGTTCAACGCGACGAGCGGAGACCTTGTTGGGAAGATGTCGCTTGGATCGTCGATTGATCTCCTCGCCATCGGACATGATTTCAGATCCGCCTACATCGGGCCGTCGATTCAGCGCATTCCGCTTACCCCCGTCATCGATCATTTGTATCCCGTGCACTTGAGCGTATTGGGATACACGCCCCGCTACTTCGCGATGGGGCTCTCAGGCGGAGTTCCACATTATGATGGACAGAACGCCACAATCTACGTGGACGGCGTCCCTCTCTCAATCTACCCTTTCGATGTCCTCGGAGATTGGACATATTTCAGGGCTGATTTCAGTCAAGTGCTGCCAGAAGGAAATCACAACTTCAGCGTTGCGCTGCGGTGGATGGATCAGATTCTTTGGGGAAACGCAACATTCGTTGTTGACAGGGACGCACCGGATGCGCTTCGGCCGATGCTGACACAGGTGACTCCCTCAAATGGCTCTATAGAGCTCGTCGAACCCCTGACGATTGGATGCCGCATCGTGTACACATCATCCGATTTCGTGACCGAAGGCGGATGGATCATGCTTGACGACTACAACATGTCGACTGCGTTCACACTCGAAAGCCTCACGGCCAGCAGCACCTCACCACTCAGTCTCGGGTGGCACAATGTCTCGGCATACGTCTACTGGGACGGAGGTCTTGGATGCGCGCGGACCAACTGGAGTTTCCTTGTCATGCATGGACCATTGCTCACACCGGTCTTTCCCGCGGAGGATCAGGTGCTCACACAAATGCCTGACCACATAGAGGTCGCGATAGACTTGATGGACACAGGAGGCAATGTCTCGGCACCGCTCCTGTTCCTTGACTACAACGCCCTCGAGACCGTGATCGGCTACAACGGAACGATGTGGGCCAACATCACACCATTGACCCGAGCAGGAAACCATGAAGCAAGAGCGACCCTGGATTGGCAAGGGGGCAGAGCTATGCTCTCGTGGCAATTCGAACTGGACATGTTCGTAGGGCCAACGGGCGAGGTTCTGACTCACTACAAGTACAAGGACGAGTTCAGCCTGCTCGTCCCCCAAGGCGAGAGCTGGAGCATCGAGACCGACGCCGAGGTCGCGGGGAGTGTGTTCCCACTGGTGATGTCTGGCCCAGTGATCGACGAATTCATGACGAATGTCATAGTCCAGAGCGGTCACGACTCGGCCGTCGAAGAGACGGAAGCCTACCTCCAGGACCAGCTCGACCGGGCTATCGACGACCTTGAGCAATCAGGAATAGATGTGACATTGGTGGTCGCTCCGGAGCTGAGATATGTCGACAACCACACCGCGTATGTAGCCACGATTCAGTGGTACGGCTACGCGATGTACCAGGAGGTAGCGATCATAGCGAGCGAGGCTCATGAGATGGTCTGGACGATCATCCTCTCAGTGAACATGAATGGGTTCGGTTCCTACAGCAGGATGTTCGACGATATGGTCGGCAGCTTCACGATCGAAATGGAGCCGATCTCTGCATTGAATGATTTGGCGCAGGAGGGCATCGGGCTCGGAATCGCTGCTCTGGCAGGCGGATTGGCGGGCGCAATCGTCTGGCTCACTAGAAAGAGGAGGCCGCCAATTTCCCCTCTGAGACCGTAGGAAGGATTGAGAACGTAGTTTTCAGCTCACGAGCGTGCCCTTGAACTTCCTTCCTTCGAGAGCTTCAACAAGATTCGACAGGCTCCTACCGTCCACTATGGCTAGCTCAATCTTCGACCGTTCGAGCACCCTCGCCCCCACCGAATCGAAGACGTTGTTCGGGCCGGCGCCAGTCGGGGAAGTGCCGACAAGTTCCACCAACTCCTTGTGGTTCATCTTCGGAATTCTAGTGGCAGATGAATCCTTCTTGGGATCCGCTGTATAGGCTCCGTCAACCGAAGTGGCGTTCACCAGCCGCTTCGCCTTGACTCGTTCCGCCAGAAGCGCCGATACGGCGTCTGTTGTGATGCCTGGGCTCACCCCACCCATCACGACAATCGAGCGGCTCCTTCCCGCGTGCAGCGCCTCATCGTAGTTCTTCGGAGGCACGTGGAAAGCTGTGTCTCCGAGTGCGATTATCATGAGCCTTGCGTTTAGTCTCGTCACCTCGATCCCCATCTCATCTAGGCAGGTCTCATCTGCCCCGAGACTTCTTCCCGATTTGATGTAGCTCCTCGCGATCTTCCCTCCGCCCGTGACAATGTACAGCTTGTGCCTCGATGAGACTTCAAGAAGGACCTTCGCGAGCGCGCGCATGTACGATGTATCGGGCTCGTTTTCCTTGATCAGGACCGAGCCACCCAGCGACAGAACGACAGATTCCATCGTCGTCAACCTTTATAATGGCGAAGACTCTAACCCGTACAAATAGCTTGGGACATGGTTCCAGATGACCGAGCTCACGGACTTGCAGAGGTACGAGTTCCGAAGAAGCCTCGAGGAGGTCAGGAAGCTCTCGGGAAGAGGTACGGAACTCATCTCACTCTATGTGCCCCCTTCGAGACAGATATCGGATGTCGCGAACTACCTCCGGAGTGAGTACTCTCAATCTTCGAACATAAAATCCGCAAGCACAAGAAAGAACGTCCAAGGGGCGATATCATCTATCCTCTCGAGACTGAAGAACTTCAAGGCACCGCCGGAGAACGGGCTGGTGTTCTTCGTCGGCCACAGATCGATAGGAGCGGATCAGACCGACATGGTGCAGTTCGTGCTCGAACCCCCGGAGCCGGTGCCGACATTCATCTACAGATGCGATTCTCAGTTCTTCACCCAGCCAATTGAGGGGATGCTCGAGACCAAGGAGAAGTACGGGCTGATAGTGATCGACAGGAGCGAGGCGACGGTAGGTGTGCTGAACGGAAAGCGCATAATGCCGATCAAGAACATGCAGTCGCTGGTTCCGAGCAAACATGGCCGGGGAGGACAGTCCGCGCGGAGGTTCGAGCGACTGATAGAGATAGCCGCGCACGAGTACTACAAGAAGGTCGCTGATGTGGCCAACGAGGCCTTCCTTGGCGAGAAGGAGATGAAGGGCATCCTCGTCGGAGGCCCGGGCCCCACAAAGGATTTCTTCGTCAAGAGCGAGTACCTTCACTACGAGCTCCAGAAGAAGATAATCGACACCTTCGACACTGGCTACACTGATGAGTACGGCCTCAAGGAGCTCGTTGAGAAGTCCAGAGAGCGAATGAAGGACCTCGACCTGATGAGGGAGAAGGATCTCATGCAGAGGCTGTTCGAGGAGATCAGGGAGCAGGACGGGGGCCTATCGGTATATGGAGAGGATCAGGTCAAGAACGCTCTGCTGATCGGAGCTGTTGACACGCTTATCATTTCCGAGGACCTGAGAAGAGTGAAGCTGAGCCTGACATGTCCGTCATGCGGAGCCAAGAAGGAGACGATGGCGAAGGACTCCACGGAGGACGTGAGATGTGATAAGTGTGGAGCGATCATGAAGGTTGATGAAGTCGACGACCTCGTTGGCGAACTTCACAAACTCGCCGACGCGAACAACACGAAAGTTGAATTCATATCAGGGGAATCGGAGGAGGGCGGCCTCTTGCTGAAGGCGTTCGGAGGAGTTGCCGGCATACTGAGATTCAGGGTGAACTGATTGCCATGAGTGAGGACGCGTACAGGCTATTCAAGGACGAGGCGAGGGAGGCGATCTCGAAGGTATTGAGAGAGCTGAGATCGGACTCTCCAATCGTTCTTGACAAAGCTCCCGCAGGCATGGGAGACATAGCGTTCCCTTGCTTCCCGCTGGCAAAGCAATTGAGGAAATCCCCGGACGCAATCGCAAAGGACATCGCAGCCAGGATTCCTCCTCAAGGGATGATCGAGAAGGTCGAACCAAAGGGAGGATATGTCAACTTCGGGGTTAGATTCGACAGGCTGGCTCAGGGAGCGATAGACGCTGCGCTTGAAAAGAAGGCCGAGTTCGGTGTCTCTGACCGCGACAAGAGGGTCAAGATACTGGTGGAGCACACAAGCGTCAATCCCACAGGGCCAATACACGTTGGCAGGGCGCGCAATCCCATAATCGGGGATACCCTTGCGAGGATCTTGCGCCAGGCAGGATACGATGTGTCCACTGAGTTCTACGTCAACGACGTCGGCCGTCAAGTCGTCATGATGACCTGGGGCGTGAAGCACATTAAGCTTGATGCGCAGCCCGAGCGCGACAAGGACGACTAC
>Ga0153916_10004561_pt1 | contig 10455 bp, 10 predicted proteins | sample Opewatmetagenome_FD_109642 | JGI IMG/M metagenome (GOLD analysis project Ga0153916, IMG submission 109642) | Freshwater wetland microbial communities from Ohio, USA - Open water 3 Core 3 Depth 4 metaG | ecosystem: Environmental > Aquatic > Freshwater > Wetlands | place: USA: Ohio, Lake Erie...
GAGCACCTGCGAGAACGCCGCCCTGCCGAGCTCCTCCGCCTGGTGGCGTCCGGGGTGCACCGCGCCGTCCGGCGCGAGCGGGAAGTCCACGAAGGTCCGGCGATCCGAGAGGATCGCCACCCGCACCGCCGTCGCCACCTCCGCGGAGCGCGCGGGAGACTCGGCGGGGTCGAGCCGCAGGTAGAGCGCCCCGAGATCGAACCCGTAGTGGAGCACGTGGAAGGCCTGGGCCCCGCCGTACATCGACCCGCGGTGCTGCCCCGGCCGGTAGAGCCCGGAGCCCTGCCACTCGAAGAACGTCGTCTCGCGCCCGTCGATGGTGGGGGTGAGGAGGAACGTCGGCTCCCGGAGCGGCTTCGCCTCGATGCCGGTGGGGGCCAGGTCGCCCGCCCGCTTGATGGGCTCGAGCACCTCGGCTGGAGGGGTCGCGCCGGCGAGGAGCGTTGCCTGGATCACGTGGCCGCGGAAGAGCCCGTCGAACTCGGCGGCGAGCTGGGTCGTGAAGTCCTCGCCGTACCACCAGTACCAGTCGGACGCCTCCGCGGCGTACAGGTGCCGCTTCGCCCGGGCGAGCACCACCGGATCGGCCACTCCCGAGCGCTCGGCCGTCTCGACCGCGTCGCGCGCGCGCCCGACGGCCGCCCACGCCTGCCGGTCCTCGCGGTGCCCGATCCAGATCCGGTAGGAGGCCTCGATCCAGGAGCCGGAGTGGATGCGCGGGATGGCCTGCCCCGGCGCGTGGTGCGTCGCCTCGGACATGGTGACGGTCGTGATGCGGCCGCTCGCCTCGAGGGCGCCGTAGAGCCGGTCGAGGAACTCGCGCCCCGACTCCGGGTAGTGCTCCCACGCGTTCTCGCCGTCGAGGAAGACCCCCACGGTGGCGGGACCCGGCTGGCGGGCCTGGGCCCACGCCTCGCCGACGGCGCCCACGTGCGCGAGGAAGTCGTCGACCGCCTGGCGCGCGGGGACGCCGGCGTAGGTGAAGCCGATCACGTCGGAGAGCGCGCGGTCGCGGAAGAGCATGGAGACGTCGCCCGCGGACCCGCCGGAGACGCGCCACGGCCGGTACAGCGAGGCGAGCCGCGGCGCATCCGGCGGAAGCGAGTGGAGGAGGACCCCCTCGTCGCTCGCGGCCCAGCGCACGCCCTCGGAGGCGAGCACCTCCATCGCCTCGGGCGAGACCGACCCCTCGGCCGGCCACATGCCGGCGGGCGGCGCGCCGAAGCGGCGCGCGTGCGAGGCCATCGCCTCGCGCACGTGCCAGCGGGCGTCCTCGGGGTGGGCGAAGCGCGGGGGCAGGACGACGTCCGGGAGCGCCCGGCGGGCGGCGTCCGTGTCGCAGAGGAGCGGCAGGATGGGGTGGTAGTAGGGCGTGCTGGAGAGCTCCACCTGCTCGCGCGCGGCGAGCGCCCGCCAGCGCGGCACGATCTGCGCGAGGATGCGGCGCTGCGCCGCCAGCAGGTACGCGACGTCCTCGCGCGAGTAGTCCCGCCCCTTCTCGTGCAGGGCGCGGATCCCCTCGTCGTCCGCGCGGGCGCCGAACCCCATCCAGGCGAGGTTGAAGTGGACCTGGAGGTCGGTGAGCTCGGCCTCGGTGAAGGACGCCGCGAGCCGGGCCACGTCCGCGTGGCGCACGTCGCGGCCCCGCTTCTGGAGGAGGTCCCAGTAGCGGGGAACGGGCTGGACGTGCCGCTCCCAGTTCACCATGAAGAAGCTGCGCAGGATGGCCTGGCGCTCCTCGGGCCCCAGGTCCGCCACGGGGCGATCGGTGAGGTCGAGGAACCGATCGTGCGCGGTCCCCTCGACGTACGCGTCGAGCTGCTCGAGGAGCACCGGCGTGAAGTTGACCGTGCAGCGGACCTGGGGGTGCCGCTCGAGGATCCACGCCATGTCGTAGTACGCCCGCGTCGCGTGCAGGCGCACCCACGGCATGAGCACCTCGCCCGTCTCCGCCTCCTGGTAGGGAGGCTGGTGCATGTGCCACAGGAAGGCGAGCCGGACGTCGCTCATCTTCGGCGGGGGCGGGGGAGGACGGCGAGTGCGCGGCGGCTAACGCCGTCCGCGCACGCGCGCCGGCGCAGCGGACCGGTCGGAGCGCAGGGTCGCCGGCGGCGCCCCGGAGGCCGTCAGGAGCGGCCCGCCCTCGTTCCGGATCTTCCACTCCTCCCACAGGTTCAGGACGAGGGACACGTCGCGCAGCGGGACCGACTTCTTGAGGTGCGGGAACTCGTCGGTGAACGCACCGTAGAACTTCTCGTAGCGCAGCGGCGTGAAGTAGCGGAGCAGCGTCTCGCGTCCGTGCGCGTCGACGTCGAGGAACTCGACGCCCATGCCCGTCTCGAGCTCGGGCTCGTCGAGCGCGACCGAGTGGGCGATGCGGGAGCGGATGGCGAGCGGCGCCTCGGGGAGGGCGAGCTCCACGAACAGCTCAAGCCCCTTCTTGAGGAGGAAGCTCGACGCCACGAAGATGCCGCCGAGCCCGAGGTTCTTCGACGTGCAGAACGCCTCGAACTTGAGCCCTTCCGGGCCCGGGACGTAGAGGCGGCAGGGCAGCTCGATCTCGATGCGTTCGTAGCGTCGGGTCTCGCTCATGGCCGCCGAAGATACCATGGCTATCTGAAGATCTTGCCGAGGCCCTTCGCCTTGAGCTCGCCCATTTCCTTGGCGAGCCGCCCCAGCCGGTCCGTCTTGTCGCCCACCTCGCGCTGGAGGCGCGAGATCTTCTGATCGCGCTCGGCGATCTGTGCGACGAGCGCCTCCTTTTCCTGCGTCGCCCTCCTCGTCGCCTCCACGGCGTCGGGCGACGCCTCGGCCGGGGCGCGTGTCGCCTGCGCCGCCGCCTGCGCCGCCGCCTGCGCCGCCGCCTGCGCCGCGGCCTCGGCGTCGGTCGCGCGGGCGAGCGCCTCGGCGAGCTTGGCCTCGAGCTCCTTCACCTTCTCGTCCTGCTCCGCGGCGGGCGGCGCTGGAGCGGCCGCCTGCGGGTGCGAGGTCAGCTCGGCGATGACCGCCTCCTTCTGCTCGAGCTCCTTGCGGAGGAGGGCGATCTCCCCGCTGCGCGTCGCCACCTCCTCGCGCAGCTGCGCGAGATCGCCCGCGCCCGCCCCGGACGCCGCCTGGAGGCGCTGCTCGATCTCGTCCTTCTCCCAGCGTGCGGCCTGGAGCTCGGCCTCGAGCTCGGCCGCCTGGGCCTGGGCCTCCTCGGCGGAGTTCCGGAGGCCGGCGAGCTCGCCCTCGAGCGCGGCGCGCGCCCGCGCCGCCTCCTCGACCTCGGCCGCGAGGCGCCCGAGCTCGTCCTCCCGCCCCGCCGGAGGCCCCGCCGCCGCTTCGGCCGCGCGCGCCCGGTCCTCGGCGGCCCGGAGCTCGGCCTCGAGGGAGGTCGCGCGCTCCTCCGCGGCCCGCTGCGCCTCCTCGGCCGCCCGGAGCCGGGCCTCCGCCTCGCCGGCGCGGGCGCCCTCCTGCGCGCCGGCCACGGCCGCCTCCTGGGCGCTCTCGAGCAGCGCGCGGGCCTCGGCGGCGCGGGCCTCCGACATCCGGAACCGCTCCTCCTCCGCCTCGATCCGCGTCGCCAGCTCCGCGACCTGCGCCTCGAGCGCCTCGCGGACCGACGCCGCCTCGCGCGCGGTCTCCTCCGCGCGCTCGACGTCGCCCCGCAGCCGCTCGGCCTCCGCCCCCGCCGCCTCCGCCGCCTCGGCGCGGGCGCGGGCCACCTCGAGCTCCCGGCGCGCCTCGTCCCGATCGGCCTCCGCCAGGGCGAGCGCCTCGCCGCGGCTCGCCTCGGCCTGGCGCGCGGCCTCGAGCTTCGCGGCCTGCGCGCGGGCGGCCTCGAGCTCGCCCGAGAGGCGCGCGAGCTCCTCGCGCGCTCCTTCCGCCTCGCGCCGGGCGATCTCCGCCTCGGCGCGGACCTCCGCGGTCTCCGCGCGGGCCCGGGTGGTGTCCTCCTCGAGCGCGGCGGCCCGTCCGCGGGCCTCCTCGGCGCCGGCGCGCTCCCTGTCCTGGTCGCGCGCGCGGCCGTCGAGCTCCTCCTCCAGCTCGGCGACCTTTCCCTCCGCGGTCACCGCGCGGGCGAGCACCGCCTCGACCGCCGCCTTGGCGGCCTGCGCCTCCGACCGCGCGGCGCGCAGCGCCGCCTCGACCTCCAGCGCAGCGTTCCGGCGCTCCGCCAGCTCGGCCTGGGCGCGAGAGGCCGCGTCCGACTGCGCCTGGACGGCCGCTCGCGCCGCCTCGACCTCGCGGCTCCGCTCCGCCTCCACGCTGCGGGCGCGATCCAGCGCCGCCCGCGCCTCGAAGCCCGCCTCGCGCTCCGCCTCGAGGAGGGCCTCGAGCTCCCGGACGCGGCCGGCGGCCGGCCCCCCTTCCGAGCGCACGCGCTCGAGGGCGGTCTCGGCGGCGGCGCGCCCGGCGCGGAGCTCCTCCGCCTCGTGCTCGAGGGCGCCGCGCGCCGCGCGTGCCTCGGCGAGCTCGGCCAGCGCCGCCTCGCGCGAGGAGATCGCCTGGTCGCGCTCCGCCCGCGCCGCCTCGCGGCCGCGCAGCGCCTCGTCGCGCTCCAGGACGGCCTGATCGAGCTCCTGCGCGCGCGCGGAGAGCGCCGCGATCGCCGACTGCCGCGCGGCCTCGGCCTCCTCCGAGGCGCCCCGCGCGGCGTGCGCCTCGCGGACGGCGTCGTGGAGCGGCTTCACGGGGAGCGCGATGATGGAGAGCCCCGACAGGCCGCACGGCTCGTCGCCGCAGATCGCCACCCAGGCCGCGGTCTCCGGCGTGCCGGCGAGCGTGCCGTCCATGGCGACGTCCGGCTCCTCCTCGCCCTCCACCGAGAGCGCGAGGACCCAGCCCACCGTGGCGGACTGCGTCGCGACCTCGACGAGGGCGAAGTGGTCGGAGAGCGCGCCCACGAAGGCCTCGTACGAGGGGGCCTCCTCCGCGGGGCCCTCCCCCGCCAGCTCCGCCAGCCCGGCGCCGCCCGCGGAGATCGCCGTGACGAGCCGTCCGCCGGGCGCGAGCAGCCGCCGAAGCGCCGCCAGGCGAACGGGCTCCCGCGCGAGCGGCGCGCCGTCCGCGACGAGCACGAGGTCGAACGCCCCGGCGCGGAGCGCCGCCGGATCGGCCACCCGGTACTGCACGAAGGGGTGGTGCCCCGCGTCCCGCGCGCGATCGAGGTCTTCCTCCGTCGGCTCGACGGAGAGCACCGCCGCCGCGCCCCGCTCGGCGAGGAACAGCGCGCTCCCCCCTTCGCTCACGCCGGCGGCGCCGATCTCGAGCACGCGCTTCCCCTCGAGCAGGGGCTCGATGAAGCTGTACCGGGCGAGGAGATCGCCCGCGCCGTTCGGCGCGTAGAAGGAAGGCATGTCGGGCGATGTTACACCGGGAGCCGCGGAGGGGCCCAAAGTCCGCCCGGGCTCGCCGGGCGAGCGCAGGGGTGGCCGGGGTGAGCCCGGGCGGGAGCGTCCCACCTACACCTGCCCGATCCGCTAGCGCGCGCTATCGGTGGGCTGGGCCGCCGCCGGCGGGGGTGCGGGCGGCTTCGCGATCCTGCCCGCCGCCCTGAGCGCGCCCGTCGCCGCCTCGAGGGCGGGCTCGACGTCGCGCAGGAGGACCCCGGCGTCCGTCGCGTGCGCGGACCGCGAGCTCGCCGCGCGCCGCAGCTTCTCCGCCGCGTCGCGCAGCTCGTCGGCGGCCCGCCCGAGGAGCCGGAGCCCCTCCTGGAAGCCCGACTCCGCCCGGAGCGCGGCGAGATCCTCGCGCTGCGCGGCCGACAGGCCCGGCAGCCTCTCGGCGCGGGAGAGGTAGCCGAGACCGCGCTCGAGGCGGGCCGGATCGCCGCTCGCAATCTCGTCCTTCGCCCACCCCGCCACGATCTCGTAGAGCGCCTGGTCGAGCAGGGCCCGCTCCTCGAAGCTCCGCTCGGGGGGCAAGGTCTTCCCGGGCGGCGCCACGAGCGGCGCGTACGCCTGCGCGAGCACCGGGTCGCTCGTCTCGAAGGCCTGGCGCCCGGCGGGCAGCGGCATGCCGCGCATCACCACCAGCCGCCCCTCGTCGGGCACGAGGTGCCAGCTGCGGGCGTTCCGCTCGGCGGCGAGCCACACCACCACCCCGAGGAGCGCGAGGATCGCGAGCCAGGCGAGCACGCTCTTCATGCCGGACCCGCGCCGGCCGGCCATCGTCGTCGATTCGTCCATGTCGTCTAGCTCCGCGGCACGCCCACGAAAGGCAGGTTCCTCATCTTGCCATCCCAGTCGAGGCCGTAGCCGACCACGAACTCGTCGCCGATGACGAACCCCCGGTAGTCGATCGGCACCTTCACGCGGGCGCGGCCGGGCTTCTCGAGGAGCGCGCAGACCTCGAGGCTCGCCGGGCGCCGGGTGGCGAGGTTGTCGAGCAGGTAGCGCATCGAGAGGCCGGTGTCGACGATGTCCTCGACGAGCAGCACGTCCTTGCCCTCGATGGGCCGCGTGAGGTCGCTCGTGATCTTCACGACGCCGGTGGTGCTCGCGCCCTCGTAGGACGTGATGCCGATGAAGTCGACGGAGAGGGGGAGGTCGATGGCGCGCACGAGGTCGGCGAGGAAGATGAAGCTGCCCTTCAAGACGCCCACCACCACGAGCGGCTTGCCGGCGTGATCGCGGGTGATCTCGCGGCCGAGCGCCTGGACGCGCGCGGCGAGCTGGGCCGCGGAGATGAGCACGTCCACGCGCGCGGCGCCCCCCTCAGACGTAGGCATTGTTCATGATCTCCCCGAAGCCGCCTCCGCCGGGGACGATGTACTGGTGCTCGTCGAGCCCGCGCTCCTCGTCCCAGCGCGTGCCGGGCACGGTCGCGAGCACGTCGGGGGCGGAGAGGCCGCGGTCGAGCCGGATCGCGTAGACCACGACGTCGGGGTGCCCCCGGGTCATGGCCCGGAGTTACTCGGGCGTCACGATGAGGTGGATGTTGACGATGCGTCGCGGCCGGCCGGGCACCTTCTGCTTGTAGGTGTCGATGGCGTTGGCGAGCGACGAGCCCGTCGCGCCCATGGGATCCGGGAAGAGCAGGAACGCGTCGTCGACGTCGCCGCCGATCTTCATGCCTCCGATGCCGGCCCCCACCACCTCCTCGTTCGCCCCGAGCATGCGGCTCATGATGATGTGGTCCTGCCTCACCAGGGCGGGCTCGAGAGTGTCGTTGAGGAGATCGTAGGCGACCTGCGAGGGGACCGTCCCGGCCCGGGCGATGTTCACGGTGACCGCGCGCACCTGACGGTCGATGACCTCGCCCTCGAAGATCGCCTGGGGCGAGCTGTCGATCATCCGGGTCGGCACGGCCACCCGGCGGCGCGGGAACTCCGCGTTGAGCACCGTCCGGACGAGGTCCTCGTAGAGCAGGCGCACGAGCTTGTTGATGGCGGGCTGGCGCGTCTCCTTCGCGCAGAGCGTCGCGAGCTGCCCGAGGAGGAAGGGGTTCGCCACGACGTGTACGTTCGGCCCGTAGCGGTGCTCTATCTCCGAGAGCCGGAAGGGGACCGCGTCGTAGCTCCTGTCTCGCACCGGCCGAGTCTAATCGCTCGCGCCGGCGTTGCCTCGCCCTAAGTGAGCGGCGATCCGGCCTGCCCCGTTCCGGCGAAGGCCCTACTGCGGCGCGAGGACGAGGCGCGGCGTCGGATCGATCCCGGCGAGGTCCGTCCAGGTGATCTCCGAGATCCGGCGCACCGGGATCACGCGGTAGGTGCGGCTCCGCTCGAGGGTCAGGTGGTCGCCGGCGATCTCCCGGAGGGTCCACGGCTCGGGCTGCGCGCCCGGCGCCGAGACGAGGATCTGGCGGCCGAGGTAGGCGTCGAGGGCGCGCGTGACGGGGGGCGCCGCCCGCGCCGCCTGCCCGGGAGCGTCGGCCCTGCCGGGCTCGGCCTCGGCGACGGCCCGCGCCGCCTCGGGGGCGGCGGGCGGCCTCGCGGGCGACGTGGCGCAGGCGGCGAGCGCGAGCGCGGCGAGGGGGGCGAGAGGGCGGCGCATGCCGGGAACGAAAGCACGGGGTGCACCCGGAGGACAAGGAGGAGCGCGCGCGGCGGGGTGTGGTAGACGGTGCGGCGTGCGCCTCGTCACGCTCGCGCCCGCCAAGGTGAACCTCGTCCTGCGCGTCGGGCCGCCGCGCGCAGACGGCTACCACGACATCCTCTCCCTCATGGTGCCGCTCGATCTCGCGGACACGGTCGACGTGACGGTCCACGCGCGCGCCGGCGGGGTGACCTGCCGGGTTCCGGGGCGGCCCGATCTCGACGGGCCGGCGAACCTCGCCGCGCGCGCGGCCGCCCTCGTGAAGGAGCGCTTCGGGAAGGAGAACGCGGTCGCCATCCGGATCGCGAAGCGCATCCCGGTGACCGCCGGGCTCGGGGGCGGCTCGTCGGACGCTGCCGCGGTGATCCGCGCGCTCGCCGGCGCCTTCCGCATCCGGGACCGCGCCTCCCTCGCCGAGATCGCGCTGCGGGTCGGCTCGGACGTGCCCTTCTTCCTCGGGCGCGGCGCCGCGTGGGCGCGAGGACGGGGCGAGCGGCTCTCCCCCGCGCGGGTCCCTCCGCTCGACCTCGTCCTCCTCTACCCGTCCGATCCGCGGCTCGCCATCCGCGCAGCCGACGCCTACCGCTGGCTGGACGCGGATCGCGGCCCGGACGCTCCGTCCTTGCCGCACCGCGCCGTAGCCTTTCGTCCGGCCCTGCTCGGGAACGACCTCGAGCCTCCGTGCCTCGCGCGCCGGCCGGAGCTCTCGACGCTCTTGGGGCGCCTGGTGGGGCGGGCCGCACGGGCCGCTATAATGTCGGGCAGTGGTCCGACCGTGTTCGGCGTCTTCCCGAGCCGGCCGGACGCGCGCGGGGCGGCGCGCAGCATCGCGAAGGAGGTCGCGGGCCCAGGGGTGAAGGTCTTGGCAGTGCGGACGGTGCGACGGCAGCCGAGGGTAGTGCCATGGAGATCACCGAGGTCCGCGTCTTCCCCGTCAACGAGGAGAAGCTGAAGGCCTACGTCACGATCACCCTCGACAACTGCTTCGTCATCCGCGACCTCAAGGTGATCCACGGCAACTCCGGCCTCTTCATCGCGATGCCCGCAAAGCGTCGTAAGGACGGCAGCTTCAAGGACATCGCCCATCCGCTCAACTCGGAGACGCGGGAGCGGATGGAGCAGGCGATCCTGGCGGAGTACGACCGCGAGCTGAAGAAGAGCGCCCCGCGCCCGACCGGAACCGACGCAGAGGACTGATTGATCGCGCCGGGGCGTCGATCAAGCCCCGCGCTCCCGCCGCGGCGCTTCGAGATCGCGGGGCATGACTCGCGTCGGACCCTTCCGGTATACGTGTCGCGTGCATGACGGCGGCGTGCCGATGCTGGGACGAGGCCGACGAACTCGCGGGGGGCCGACGGGAGGCGCGATGGTGACGAACGGACGCCGACACGACTACCGGGTCTTCGCCGGAAACTCGAACCGCAAGCTCGCCGAGGCGATCAGCCGCGACCTCGAGCGGCCGCTCTCCGCGGCGACGGTCGGGCGCTTCTCCGACGGCGAGATCCGCGTGGAGATCGGCGAGAACGTGCGCGGCCTGGACACGTTCATCATCCAGTCCACCTCGCCGGACGCCAACACCAACCTGATGGAGCTCCTCATCATGATCGACGCGCTGAAGCGCGCGTCGGCGGGCTCCATCAACGCCGTGATCCCGTACTACGGCTACGCGCGGCAGGATCGGAAGGACGCGTCGCGCGTCCCGATCACGGCGAAGCTCGTGGCCGACCTCATCGAGGCGGCCGGCGCGACCCGCGTCATCTCGATGGACATGCACGCCGGGCAGATCCAGGGGTTCTTCAACCTCCCCTTCGATCACCTCTACGCCGCGCCCGTGATGCTCGAGCACATGCGGCGGCGCTTCGAGGGCGACGCGCAGAACGTGGTCATCGTCTCGCCGGACGCGGGCGGCGTCGAGCGCGCGCGCGCCTACTCGAAGCGGCTCGGCGCGACCCTCGGCATCATCGACAAGCGGCGCACCAAGCCGAACGTCGCGGAGATCATGAACGTCATCGGCGAGGTGAACGGGAAGATCGCCGTGGTGCTCGACGACATGATCGACACCGCCGGGACGCTCACCCAGGCCGCGAACGCGCTCGTCGACAAGGGCGCGACCAAGGTCTACGCCTACGCCACCCACGCGATCCTCTCCGGTCCGGCGGTCGAGCGGATCACCAAGAGCCCGATCGCGGAGGTGGTGGTGACCGACACCATCCCGCTCGCCCCCGCCGCTGCGGCGAGCGGCAGGATCCACTCGCTGTCGGTGGCCTCCCTCTTCGCCGAGGCGATCCGCCGGATCCACTCGGCCGTCTCGCTGTCGTCGCTGTTCGTCTAGCCCCGCGCCGGCGGGGTGCCGACGAGTCGGAGATCTCGACCCGTCTGCCGCCCGCTCCCGCGGGCGCCCGGAGGTTCTCCATGGCCATCCCCGTCGAGCGCA
>Ga0153916_10004562_pt1 | contig 10455 bp, 8 predicted proteins | sample Opewatmetagenome_FD_109642 | JGI IMG/M metagenome (GOLD analysis project Ga0153916, IMG submission 109642) | Freshwater wetland microbial communities from Ohio, USA - Open water 3 Core 3 Depth 4 metaG | ecosystem: Environmental > Aquatic > Freshwater > Wetlands | place: USA: Ohio, Lake Erie, Old...
CTCTGGAGGAAATCCGCAGCCGCCTACGCGACGAGCTGACACAGTTGCGTGAGAACATGTCATTACTTATGACCGCCGCCATCGAGGCAAGCGACAAGGCGCTCATCGAATCCGCCGAAAATTACGCGGTTTCCGGCGAGATGAACCTGCTCGATTCGCAGGATCTCGCATCGAACATGTCACGGCTGCGCGAATTGCTCGAGCTGTTCGAGCGAAAAACGCTTCTGATCCAGATCATGGACAGTTCCACTCGGGCGCAGGGTGTGCAGATATTCATCGGCGAGGAGTCCGGCGTCGCCACGCTCGACGAATGCAGCGTGGTGACCGCCCCCTACGAGATCGACGGGCGGGTGGTGGGAACAGTGGGTGTGATCGGCCCCACTCGCATGGCCTACGATCGAGTAATTCCGATCGTCGACATTACGGCGAAGCTGCTCTCCAGCGCGCTCTCTCAACACTGAGAGGGGGAAAGGCGTGAGGCCCGGGGAGTCGATCCAGCTGATCACAGCGCCACGGACCTACTTACACCGCCCCACCCACTCGTTGCTCGCAGGCTAACCGCGCATGGCTGCGTTCCTGCCGGAGCCCGAACACAAGCACGCGAACATAGGCAAAGTCGCCGTCCTGCTTGTCAATCTCGGATCGCCCGAAGCTCCGACGCGCGCGGCGGTGCGGCGCTACCTCAAACAGTTTCTTTCCGACCCGCGCGTGGTCGACATACCGCGAGCCCTCTGGCTGCCGCTGCTGTACGGCATTATTCTCAATGTGCGGCCGAAAATCTCTGCGCGGAAGTACGCGCGCATCTGGAGCAGCGACGGCTCGCCGCTGCTCGCGCACACCCGTAGACAGGCGGCACTGCTTGGCGAGGCGCTTGGCAAACGCACCGGCTCGCCCGTGTGCGTCGAGCCGGCAATGCGTTATGGTGACCCCTCGATCCTTGACGCGCTGGTGCGCCTGAAAGCGACCGGGTGCGAGCGCATCCTGGTCCTGCCGCTTTATCCCCAATACGCGGCGAGCACTACCGCCAGCGCGATCGATGAGGTGGCGCGCTATCTCCGCTGCACCCGCAACATCCCCGAGGTGCGCATGGTCAAACACTTCTACGACCATCCGGCGTACATCGCGGCGCTTGCCGCCTCGGTACGGGAACACTGGCGGTCCGACGGACCGCCGGACAGGCTGCTGATCAGCTTCCATGGGCTGCCGCGAGCCATGATCGAGCGCGGCGATCCCTATTTCAGCGAATGCAGCACGACCGCGCGCCTCCTGACCGAAAACCTGCAACTTGCCGAAGGCCAATGGAGCCTCGCGTTTCAGTCGCGCTTTGGCCGTGGAGAGTGGCTCGCGCCATACACCGCGGCCACCCTTGCAGGCTGGGGCCGCCAGCGCCTGGGGCGCGTCGACGTGCTCTGCCCCGGTTTCGTCTCCGACTGTCTAGAGACGCTGGAGGAAATCGGTATCGAGGCCAAAGAGACTTTTCTCAGCGCCGGCGGCGGGCAGTTCCGCCTTATCGCCTGCATGAACGAGCGCGACGATTGGATTCAGGCGCTCGCGACAATTGCACTCGGGCATCTATCAGGCTGGGTGTCAACGAGCTGCAATACCGATCATGTCGGTCCCACAACCGTGCCGGGAAGGTAGCCAACCGCGGCGTACGACCTAGCGGAATAGCCCGCACTCTCTCCGCTTATTGACTCCCCTGTCGGCTTCAGGACGGTCGCGTCAGGGCAGCGGCCGCTAATCTGGCGCTTCGGACCGCGCATACCGCTCGTGGGAATGCACGCCGTTCCGCGGCGAAAGATCCACCTCGAACGTGTACCCGGCACTTGGCGACGCGCATGCCCCCACTTGAAAAGCGGCAAATCAGCCCAATTAACCCCAGCAATTCACGGGAGTCGATATGTCGGACCAAGAGCAACCTGTCACCCCCCTCGGCCCAGCCCAATCCGGGAACGGCCAAACCACGACGGAAGTGGCCCATGAGGAAACCCCTGCTCAAGAGAACATGCCGAGTCTGCAGGAATTGCTGCGACAGGCGGAACTGAGCGCCCAGGAGCACCACGACGCATGGTTGAGGGCCAAAGCCGAGGCGGACAATGTCCGCAAGCGCGCGCAAATCGACATCGCCAACGCACACAAGTACGCCATAGAAACCTTCACCGCGGAGCTTCTACCCGTCAAAGACGGCCTGGAGGCGACGTTACAGGCCGAAAACGCGTCGATCGAGGCGCTCAAGAGCGGCGTCGAGCTGACGCTGAAGCAGCTCGCGGCGGTATTTGATAAGGCAAACATAAAGGAGGTCAATCCTGAGGGCGAGAAGTTCGACCCGCATCGCCATCAGGCGATCAGCATGCTCCCCTCCGAGAAGGAACCCAATACGATCATCAATGTGCTGCAAAAGGGATATTTGCTCCATGACCGAGTGGTTCGGCCAGCGCTGGTGACGGTCGCAAAGGCAAGAGACGCTTGAGAAAAGGGGCGCCGGACCCCATATCGGAATCAGGATTTTTTAGCAGACAAATCAAAAGGAAACACCATGGGCAAGATCATCGGAATCGACCTCGGTACGACCAACTCCTGCGTCGCCATCATGGAGGGCGGCAAGCCCAAGGTGATCGAGAACTCGGAGGGCTCGCGCACTACGCCTTCGGTTGTCGCCTATATGGACGACGGCGAGGTACTCGTCGGCGCCCCTGCCAAGCGCCAAGCGGTCACCAACGCGAAGAACACGCTCTACGCGGTCAAGCGGCTGATCGGCCGTCGCTTCGAGGAGAAAGAGGTGCAGAAGGACATCGACCTCATGCCCTTCAAGATCGTCAAAGCCGACAACGGCGACGCCTGGGTTGAGGTGCGCGGCAAGAAGATCGCTTCGCAGGAGGTGTCGGCGCAGATTCTGCGCAAGATGAAAAAGACTGCGGAGGATTATTTAGGCGAAGATGTCACCGAAGCGGTGATCACCGTGCCCGCTTATTTCAACGACAGCCAGCGCCAAGCAACCAAGGACGCCGGCCGTATTGCCGGTCTCGAGGTAAAGCGCATCATCAATGAGCCGACCGCGGCGGCGCTCGCCTTCGGCATGGACAAGAAGGAAGGCGATCGCAAAATCGCGGTCTATGACCTGGGCGGCGGCACGTTCGACATCTCCATCATCGAGATCGCCGAGGTCGAAGGAGAGCACCAGTTTGAGGTGCTGTCGACTAACGGCGATACGTTCCTGGGCGGAGAGGACTTCGACCAGCGCCTGATCGACTACCTGTGTGACGAGTTCAAGAAGGAGCAGGGCCTCGATCTCAGGAATGACGTGCTGGCGCTGCAGCGGCTGAAGGAAGCCGCCGAAAAGGCCAAGATCGAGCTGTCCTCCTCGCAACAGACCGAGATCAACCTGCCGTACATCACGGCGGACCAATCCGGGCCGAAGCATTTGACCATGAAGGTCACTCGAGCCAAGTTCGAGAGCCTGGTCGAGGCGCTCATAGCCCGCACGGTCGAGCCGTGCAGGATCGCGCTCAAGGATGCCGGCGTGAAAATTTCCGATATCGACGACGTGATCCTGGTCGGCGGCATGACGCGCATGCCCAAAGTGCAGGAGACGGTCAAAGAAGTTTTCGGCAAGGAGCCGAGGAAGGACGTCAACCCCGACGAGGCAGTCGCGGTCGGTGCTGCGATCCAGGGTGGCGTTCTCAAGGGCGAAGTAAAGGATGTGCTGCTGCTCGACGTGACACCGCTGTCGCTTGGCATCGAGACGCTGGGCGGCGTCATGACCAAGCTGATCCAGAAGAACACCACCATCCCGACCAAGGCGACACAGGTGTTCTCCACTGCGGACGACAACCAGACCGCGGTGACCATCCACGTGCTGCAGGGCGAGCGCGAAATGGCTTCGGGCAACAAGAGCCTGGGCCAGTTCAACCTGACCGACATACCGACCGCTCCGCGCGGTATGCCGCAGATCGAGGTGATGTTCGACATCGATGCCAATGGCATCCTGCATGTGACGGCCAAGGACAAGGCGACCGGCAAAGAGAACAAGATCAAGATCCAGGCCTCGAGCGGTCTTAACGAAGCGGAAATCCAGCGCATGGTCAAGGACGCCGAGGCGCACGCAGAGGACGACCGCAAGCTCCACGAACTGGTGACGGCGCGCAATCAGTGCGATGCGCTGGTGCACTCGGTGCGCAAATCGCTGAAGGAATACGGCGACAAGCTCGGGGCGGACGAAAAGTCGAAGATCGAGGCCGCGATCAAGGAGGCCGAGGAAGCGCTGAAGTCGGACAACAAAGAGACGATCGACGCCAAGTCGCAGGCACTCGCGCAGGCGGCGCAAAAGCTCGGCGAAAAGATGTACGCCGACGCGCAAGCGCAAGCCGGCACCGGTGAAGGCGAAGCGAAGAAGGAGAAGAAGGAAGACGACGCGAACGTGGTCGATGCCGAATTCACCGAGGTCAAAGACAAGAAATAGGAAGTAAAGCGCAAGGAGTGAGGAGTAGAATCCTCGCTCCTTGCCCGTTGGTGCTTTTTTTCGTTAGGCCGCAATCCGTACTCCTCACCCTACATGGCGAAACGCGATTATTACGAAGTGCTTGGCGTCAACCGCGACGCTGATGAAGAAGCGATCAAGAAAGCCTATCGAAAACTCGCCATGAAGCACCATCCGGACCGGGCACCGGATGACAAATCTGCCGAAGAGAAATTCAAGGAGGCGAAAGAGGCGTACGAGGTGCTCTCCGACGAGAGCAAGCGCAGCGCTTACGACCGTTACGGTCACGCCGGCGTAGACCCGTCCGCGGCAGGTGCCGGCGGGGCGGGCTTTTCCAATTTCGCCGACGCATTCGGCGATATCTTCGGCGACATTTTCGGCCAAGCCCGCGGCGGCAGGTCGAGCGTTTATCGCGGCGCCGACCTGCGCTATAACCTCGAGATCACGTTGGAACAGGCCGCGCACGGCACTGAGACCAAGATCCGGATCCCGACCCACGAAGCGTGCGAAACCTGCGGCGGCTCGGGAGCCAAAGCCGGAACGCAGCCGACGACTTGCACCACCTGTGGCGGCCACGGCCAAGTGCGATTGCAGCAGGGATTCTTCTCCATCCAGCAGACCTGCCCCAAGTGCCACGGCACAGGTAGGGTCATTTCGGAACCGTGCCACGCCTGCAGCGGGGCGGGCCGGGTGAAAAAACAGAAGACCCTTTCCGTGAAAATTCCCGCCGGCGTCGACGACGGCGACCGCATCCGACTCAGCAACGAGGGCGAGCCAGGCGTCAACGGCGGGCCCTCCGGCGATCTTTACGTGCAGATACAGGTGAAACCGCACCCGGTATTCGAGCGCGACCACGATGATCTGCATTGCGAGATGCCGGTCAGCTTCGCCACCACGGCGCTTGGCGGCGAAATCGAAATTCCGACTCTGGACGGAGCGGCAAAGATCAGAATTCCGCCCGAGACCCAGTCCGGGAGGGTGTTTCGCCTGCGCGGCAAAGGCATCAAGGGCGTGCGCAGCCACACGACAGGAGACCTGCATTGCCACGTCGTGGTTGAAACGCCGGTCAATCTGACCGAGCGCCAGAAGGAACTTCTGCGCGAATTCGAGGCAATCAGCCTGAAGGACCGCGAGCGACACAATCCGCGCGCCAAGTCCTGGATGGACAAAGTGAAGGAATTCTTCGCGGCGTAGGAATTCTCCCGATAGCCGAAACCGAGAAGGCTGATTTTGCCTTCCTCAATCTCGTGTTTTCGTGCAGTTGCGAAGTTCCAACTGCACGAAAACACGAGACCTTTACAACACCAAAAATCCTTACCAGAACCTAGGATCACGCCCGGCGCCAGGTTGTGCCCTGGGGAGAATCCTCGAGGACGACACCGTTGGCGAGCAGTTCGGCTCGGAGTTCGTCGGCGCGCTTGAAATCGCGGTTCTTGCGCGCCGCCTGGCGCTGCGCGATCAGCGCATCGATCTCGGCTTCTGAAATCGCAGGCGCGGCGCCCGCTCCCGCTACACCTTCGGCTCCGACAACTTCGGGAGCCGGCGGCCGGCTTTGCAGAAATGCCGTGGCGTCGCGCTGCAGGAATCCCAGGACGCCGCCCAGCGCGCGCAACTGGCGCCGAAGCGCATCTGATCCCGTGCGGTTGACTTCGTTGGCGATGTCGAACAGGGCAGCAATGGCCTCCGGCGTATTGAAATCGTCGTTCATCGCCTCGCGCAGCCGCTGCGCGTGCGGTTCGCTCCAGTCGGGCGCGCCGGCATCCAAAGGCGCAGCTTTGAGCGCGGTGTATAGACGCGTCAGTGCCTGGCGCGCATCGTCCAGATGGTGGTCGGAGTAATTGAGCGGGCTGCGGTAGTGCGCGCGCGCCACGAAAAACCGCACCACTTCCGGATCGTAGCGTTCCAGCACTTCGCGGATGGTGAAGAAGTTGCCGAGCGACTTCGACATTTTCTCGTCATCCACGCGCACAAACCCATTGTGCATCCAGTAGTTGACGAAAGGCCGGCCGGTTGCGCCCTCGGACTGTGCGATCTCGTTCTCGTGATGTGGAAACTGCAGGTCCTGCCCGCCGCCGTGAATGTCGAAATGTTCGCCGAGAAGAGCACAGGACATTGCCGAACATTCGATATGCCAACCCGGCCGGCCGGGGCCCCATGGCGAATCCCACGCCGGCTCATTCGTCTTCGAATGTTTCCAGAGAACGAAGTCGAGCGGATCGCGCTTGGTCGAATTGATTTCGATGCGCTCGCCTGCCCGCAGGTCCTCGAGCGATTTTCCCGAGAGCCTGCCGTAGCCACTGAAGTCGCGTACCGAATAATTGACATCGCCGTCGGCGGCACGGTAAGCAAGCCCGCGCTGCTCCAGGCGGCCGATCAGCGACAGCATCTGCGGCACGTACTGCGTCGCGCGCGGCTCGAAATCGGGTTTCTGAACGCCGAGGGCGGCTGCATCCTCTTGCATGAATCCGATGAAGCGCTCGCTCAGCTCCCCGATCGATTCGCCGTTCTCGAGAGCGCGCTTGATGATCTTGTCGTCGATGTCGGTGATGTTGCGCACATAGGTAAGCTCATAGCCGAGCGAGCGCAGCCAGCGCTGCACCAGGTCGAAAACTATCATCACCCGCGCGTGGCCCAAATGGCAGTAGTCGTAGACCGTCATACCGCAGACGTACAGCTTGACGCGCGGCGGATCGATGGGAACGAAGTCTTCCTTGGTGCGCGTCAGACTGTTGTAGATTCTCAGCACGGGAAGCTCGGAAGGTGCGCAAAACGAACGGGGGCTGCGTCCCGCAAAAGGTTGATTATTGTAGATTTTGCGGGCATTCTTGATAGAATGCGGGGCTATTTCATGGCCAAGGAATTATAGCACGATGAAAAGCCTCCTCCAGCTTGCAGCGCTCGCACTAGGGCTGGCGGTGGCGGGCGCCGCACTGGCGCAGCCCGATGACTTGGCGGAGATAAACCGGCTCATGAAGCAGGGCCAGCACGCGCAGGCGCTCGATCGCGTCAATGCGCTGCTCGCGACCAAACCGCGCGATGCGCAGGGGCGCTTCCTGAAAGGTCTGATTCTTACCGAGCAGAACAAGATCACCGAGGCAATCGAGGTGTTCACGCGGCTGTCGCAGGACTATCCGGAATTGCCGGAGCCATACAACAACCTGGCCGTGCTTTATGCGGCGCAAGGGCAGTACGAGAAGGCGCGCCAGTCGCTGGAGGCGTCGATCCGCACCCATCCGAGCTACGCGACCGCGTACGAAAACCTTGGCGACGTGTATACCAAGCTAGCGAGCCAGGCCTATGACAAGGCGCTGCAGTTTGATACCAGCAACACCGCTGCACAGACCAAGCTCTCGCTGATTCGCGATTTGCTGAGCACGGCAGGGCGTGCGCCACGGCCGGGATCTCGCACCGAACCACCGAAAGTCGCGCTTGCCGGTGCCGATGGCTCGAAGAGCGGGGTATCCGCGCTGAAGCCGAGCACCCCGCCAGCCGCGCAATCAAGAGCCGCAGCCGTGCAAAGATCAGGCACACCGTCTGCGATGGAAACCAAGCCGGCAGCAGGCGAAGCCAAAGCGGCGCCCAAAGCGGCCGAGAAGCAAGCGGAGCGCGCTGGGAAAGTGGCCTCCGACGAAGTAGTAAGCGCGGTGCGCGATTGGGCAGCGGCCTGGGCGAAAAAAGACGCTGACGCGTACCTGGCCCATTACGCCAAGGATTTCAAGACGCCAAAGGGAGAACCGCGCGGCGATTGGGAAGCGATGCGGCGCCAACGCATCGCAGCCCCGAAAAAGATCGAGGTGTCGGTCCAGTCGCCCAAAGTCAGCATGAGCGACGACAATAACGCGAGCGTAACCTTCCGACAGAGCTACCGATCGGATTCGCTCAAGGCGGTGAGCACCAAGACGCTGGTGATGGTGCGTGCCAACGGAAAATGGCTGATCAGGCAGGAGCGGGTGGGAAGCTGATGCGTCAGAGCCTAGTCACCCTGCTTCTCCTTCTTACACTCGCCCTCCCCGGGACATCATCCACCGTCTTCGCCAAGAGCGCCAAGGCCGGCTCCGGATCATCGCCCGAAGTACTGCTCAACCAGGCATTCGAGGATATTGGCCGGCAGCGGTTCGACACTGCGCTCGGGCATATCGACGAACTGCTGCGCATGCGACCGAATTTTCGTCTGGCACAATTGGTAAAGGGCGATCTCCTGCTCGCCCGGGTACGGCCACTGCACACCTTAGGCGATGCGCCAAACGCGCCGGCTGATCGTATCGGCGATCTGCGTGAGGAAGCGCTTGCGCGCGTGCGCGCCTATCGCGAGCGGCCCGCAGCGAACCAGATCCCGCGCTACCTGCTGCAAATGCGCCCGGACCAGAAACATGCGCTCGTGGTCGACACCGGGCGCTCTCGGCTCTATCTGTTCGAAAACGACGGCGGCAGGCCGCGCTTCGTGAACGACTATTACATCAGCCAAGGCAAGCGCGGCTCGCAAAAACTGCGCGAAGGCGACCAGAAGACTCCGATTGGTGTCTATCACGTTACGGCCAGCATGCCAAAACGGAAGCTGTCCGACTTCTATGGCGCCGGTGCCTACCCTATCAGCTACCCAAACGAGTGGGACAAACGCCAGGGCCGCAATGGACACGGCATCTGGTTGCACGGAACCCCCAGCGACACCTTCAGCCGGCCGCCGAAGGCGAGCGATGGCTGCGTTGTTCTATCGAATCAGGATCTGGAAGCGTTGGCGAAAAGCCTGCAAATAGGCCTCACCCCGGTAATCATCAGCGAGGCAGTCGAGTGGCTGCCGGCCGCCGACTGGAGCACGGATCGCAACCGATTCCTGGAAATGCTCAATCAGTGGCGCGCTGATTGGGAAAGCAAGGACACCAACAGGTATCTTGCCCACTACTCGAAGCAATTCGACTCCAACGGGCAGGACCTCGCCGCCTGGAGCCGACACAAGCGCCAGGTGAACAGCGGGAAGACCTGGATCAAGGTAGGCCTCGAGAACGTGAGCATGTTCCGCAGTCCCGGCCCGCAAGAGATGATCGTCGTCGGATTTGACCAGAACTACCGCTCGAACAACCTGTCGAATGTGATGCGCAAGCGCCAGTACTGGATCCGCGAAGGCAGTAATTGGCGGATTGTCCACGAGGGCGGAGCCTAGAGCGCTTCTGAAAACCGGCGTCATTCCGAGCGCATCGCGCGCAAAACCTGTTTTTCTTTATCCCGAGGAGAATCATGCGATTCCTGCTGCTGTTGTTCGCGGCCCTGATTGCCGCCCCTGCCGTCGCCGACAATCCGCGCGTCGAAATGAAAACGAATCAAGGAACCATCGTGGTCGAAATCTTTGCCGACCGCGCGCCTAAGTCTGCCGCCAATTTCCTCCAGTACGTGAAGGACGGGTTTTACAACGGTACCATTTTTCACCGCGTCATCGACGGCTTCATGATCCAGGGCGGAGGATTCGATCGCGAGATGCGCCAGAAGGCAACCCGGGCGTCGATAGAAAACGAAGCGGCAAACGGGCTCAAGAACGAAACCGGCACTCTTGCAATGGCGCGTACGCCTAATCCGCATTCGGCTACGGCACAGTTCTTCATCAACGTGAAGGACAATGATTTCCTCAACTATCGCGAGGCGACGCCGCAGGGGTACGGCTACGCGGTGTTTGGCCGGGTCACGCAAGGCATGGACGTCGTGATGAAGATCGCCAAGGTTGCCACCGCCACGGCCGGTCAATTTCAGAATGTGCCGCGAGAGCCTGTCGTCATCCAGTCCGTCAATGCCATCGCGGCGAAATAAGGAGATCACCCCATGGTCAATCTGCACACCAATTTCGGCGTAATCTCCATCGACCTCGACGTCGAGCGAGCACCGCAGACCGTCGGCAATTTTCTCGCCTACGTCGAGAGCGGGCATTACGCCAACACGATTTTTCATCGCGTCATCGACGGCTTCATGATTCAGGGCGGCGGGTTCGAGCC
>Ga0153916_10004563_pt1 | contig 10454 bp, 11 predicted proteins | sample Opewatmetagenome_FD_109642 | JGI IMG/M metagenome (GOLD analysis project Ga0153916, IMG submission 109642) | Freshwater wetland microbial communities from Ohio, USA - Open water 3 Core 3 Depth 4 metaG | ecosystem: Environmental > Aquatic > Freshwater > Wetlands | place: USA: Ohio, Lake Erie...
ATCGCCGCGATTGACGTGGCCGACATTCTGGCGGACGGCCTGCCGGAGAAGATATCCCCGGTGGAGGTCAGCCACGGAGCCGGGGTCGACCTGGAGCAGTTCGTGCGGCTCAGAAACGGACAGGTCAACCCAATGGTCAAGATCCCGGTGCGGCGGGTCGCGCTTCACGTCCTCGGCGAGGCGGAACGTGCCAGGCACGCGGAAGCCGCGCTTCAGGCGGGAGAGTTGGACGCATTCGGCAAGCTGCTCGATGAATCGCACGATAGCCTGCGCCAGGAACTCCGATGCAGCACACCAGCACTCGACAGGCTCTGCGCGGCGATGCGGAAGGCGGGAGCCTACGGCGCGCGGCTGACGGGTGGAGGCTTCGGCGGGTTCGCACTCGCGGCGGTTGCCCCAGAGCGGCTGAAGGCCGTCATCGAAGCCGCAACCGCGACCACCGGCGGCCCGGCGTTCGAGGTCCAGGCCTCGGAAGGGCTGCGGCTGATCTGATGAGGAACCAATGAGCGATGCCCTGCCATGGAGCCTGGAGTTCAGCGCGGAGTGTGACGGCGTCGCGATCCTGTCCGACTACGACGGCGCGTCGGGCCGACTCCAGATCACGCTGACGGGCAATTCAGACAAGGCGGCCGCACCGCGAGAGGTGCGGCTTACGGCGACACTCGACCTGGCCGCCGACGACGGGTGGGCATGGATCCAGGGCCGCGAAACACAGAGCGAAGCCCTCGTGCGAGTGTTCGGCGACATACCCGAGGAAGAGTACGGCGGGAGCTATGTACGGAGCGGTGACGCCGGGCGCTCGTACATCAGCGAGGAAGTACTGGCATTGGTGCTGCCCTCGCAGGCTTCGCCGTCGCTCGTCGTAGGCTCGCTGCGGATGGACCGGTTCTCCCTCGACGTCGAGATAACCGTTGACGAGGATGAGGATGCAATCACCTGCCTGACGCTGGTCTTTGGGGTCGACGGGATTGCACTCGCGGCGGGCGAGTCGCTAGCGCTGCCGCCCGTGCTGATCGTCGATGGGCGCGATCCGCAGGCGATGATCGAGCGATACGCGGACGAAGTCGCCGTGGAGATGAGCGCGCGGGTTCCAGAGCGCGTGCCAACGGGCTGGCGGAGGCACCGTGGCGTGGCAGACGAGATCAGCGAGGCGGGCCTCCTCACGAAGTTGGAAGAATTGGTGCAGGCCGGGTTCCGGGGAGACTCGTTCGAAGTCCCCGACGGGTTCCAGAGCGGCACGGGCGACTGGCTAACGCCGAGCGCGAAGTTCCCGTCGGGGATGAAGGCACTCGCGGAGCGCATCCGCGAGGCGGGATACCGGCCGGGGCTTTGGCTGGCCCCGTTCCTCCTGCACGAGAACTCGGCGGCACTGCGTGACCACCCGGAGATGGCGCTCAGGATGCGTGGTGGCTCGATGCTCCTCGTCGAGACGGGGATAGGGCGTTGTGCGGTGCTCGACTGCACGCTTCCCGAATCGGAGGTGTGGCTGCGGCAGGTGGTCGAGACAGCCGTCCGCGAATGGGGCTACGCACAGTTGCGCCTGGAAGTGCTGGGGTCCACCGTCCAAGCCGCGAGCGAAGTGGCCTACCGCGGGAGCGGGACGACCGGTCTAGCGAATCTTCGTCGTGGGCTGCAGATCATCCGCGAGGCCGCAGGGCACGAAACCCTCATCATCGCTGACGGCGTTTTCGGACCGGCGATCGGGCTCGTGGACGCCATGCGGGTCGGTCCAGACACCACCGACGTCTGGACGGACGGCCTCAACCCATCGGTGAAGCGGGCGGCGGCACTGGTGCTCCAACGCAACTGGATGCACGGCCGCTGGTGGGCGAACGACCATGGCTGCCTCGTGCCTGTTGAGGCCGAATCTGGACTCAGCGAGGGAGAGGCTCGATTCCTGGCAACCTCGATCGCATTGAGCGGCGGGGCGGTGTTTGGCGCGACGCAGAATGATGTCGCGCGGACGCTCATGCCACCGGTCGGCGTGGCAGCGCGCGCGATCGACGCCGGCGACGGCCCGGTCCCGTCGGAATGGCGGCTGGAGCTCGGAGAGGGACGGTCAATCATCGGCATCCTCAACTGGGAAGAGGAATCGCGCTGGGTAGTCGTCGCCGAGTACCTACGTCCTGGAGAGGTAGCTTTCGACGCGTGGAACGGCCGGATCCTGGGCAAAGGCGATGTCCTGGTTCGGCCCCACGAGGGGGGCCTCTGGCAGGTCGCAGCACCGGGACAGTCGCCCCGGGTCATCGGGGATACGGGGCACATCAACTACGACCGGTTGTTCCAGCGCCAGGTCAGCGGCCGGGTGCAGGTGCGCAACGACAGTGACCGATCGCGGACGATTGGGGTTGAGGCGCGAGGGCGCCTCTTCGAGGCGAGCCTCGACCCGGGCGAGATGCGGTGGTTCGACTGAGGTGAAGACGTGCCCTCGGTGCGGCACGGAGTTCCCGATGGGGGAACTGTGCCCGCTCTGCTACTGCTGGCCGCCGAAACCCGATGCGCCAGCCCCATCCCAGCCATAGCGCCTGAGGTCGAGCCGGCCGTCAGAACTGAAGACGACCCCTTCAGCTTCGAGGCGCTCACGCTGCACCATGGCTCCGACACCGGGGCGATCGCTGATACCACCTGTGCGGTTAACCACCCGCCACCAGGGCACGTCCGCATCCCAGGCGAGGGCGTTCAGTGCGTAGCCGGTGGCTCGTGAGGCCAGCGGCGATCCGGCGCGCCTTGCTACCTCGGCGTAGGTAACCACGGTACCGGGTGGTACTTCACGCACGATCGCGTACACGCGCTCGTAGAAAGAGTCAGTGACCACCGCGACAGTATCGCAGGGGAAACGCGACTCCCGGGTTCAAGCAGCCATATACCAGACAATGAGTGAGAGGGAAAAAGGTACGGCCGCCGTTGGGGACCGGCGGCCGTACGCGATTCGCAGGGGCGAAGGGGTGCGCCCCTGACGTGTTAGCGAGTAATCAGGCAGCTACGCGATGCTCTTCGTTGGTGATGAAGTCACCGTCTGCGAGCCAGTTCTTGAACTCTTTGGTGGTTCCGCAAACCTTGCAGACACCGACGCTGACGGGGCCGTTCGGCTCGTCGATGCGCCAGCGGTGGAAGTGGTCGGCCTGGGCCTTTGATTCGTGGTTGAGGGTTGCCGTCGACATCTTGTTGAACTCCGTTCCTCGGTTGACTCCTGCCGGGCGCGTCGGCTACGCTAGCCTAGTAAGAGTACCGACACTATCGCTTCGATAGCGTTATGGGTAGATTCTAGCAGCGGGCACTATCAAGTCAATAGTCTCGGGACTATTTTTCTTGTGAAGATTGGATAAATCGAGGCAAGCCCCACGCGATGACTCACCGCGCCGAACTCGAAGCGTCCCGGAAGTCGTACAACCACCCCTGCCTTATTGCTCAAACGCTGGACGTTATCGGTGACCGCTGGACGCTCCTCGTCCTCCGGGATTTGATGTCGGGGCTGCATCGGTACGGCGATATCCTCGAAAGCTGCGCAGGAATGTCCCCGAACGTCCTTTCGGACCGGCTCAAAAAGCTCGAGGCCGATGGGCTCGTGAATCGCCTCTACCAGAAGGGCCTTCCGCCCAAGGTCGAGTACACGCTCACTGAGAAGGGCTGGGCCGTACGTCCGATCCTGCTCGAGATGCTCAACTGGGGCCGCACCTACACAACCGCATTTACCCCAGAATCGGTCGGAACCTCTGTTTCGACCGATTTTGCTGTCCGAACACTACCGACGTTCTCATTCCACCCTGAACGGGCGGTCGACCTCACAGCGACGATGGTTGTCGAGGTTTCGAATTGCGAAGGCTGTTCAGCGTGGACCTTTGAGATCCACGACGGCCATCTTCATCCGCACCGCTTCGCTATTGAGTCAGCCGACGTCTTCCTCAAGACGGATTCCATCGGGTTCTTCCGCTTCATCCGCGGCGAGGCGAGCCCAACGGCCTGCGGCGACCTCACCGGGCCAGAGTCCCTCGCCTCGGCAATCCAGGCCTGCTTCCAGTCCGCTTAGGGGCAGGGCAAGTCCCAACGGGATAGACTGCCCGGGATGATCATTCTTCTTCACGGTTCGGACGGGCTCGCGATTCGCCGGCGGATGCAAGCTATCCGCGATGACGCCGACGGCGATTCGGGCATGCTCTCGACGAACCAGAGCGTGCTCGACGGGCGAGACGCAAAGGTGCAAGAGATCCTGTCGCAGGTTATGTCGCCTCCGTTCCTGGCGCCTAAGCGCCTCGTCGTCGTGGAGAACCTGCTGGACCGCTTCGAACAGAGCGGAGAACAGCGGCAGCCCCGGAGCCTGGACCCGCTCAAGCCGCTCCTCGAGGCGCTGGAGGCTGGGATCCCGGAAAGCACGGTGTTGGTCTTCGCGGGGGGCACACTGCGCCGAAACTCGCTCCTGGACCGTCTGAAGCGGATCTCTGGGGTGGAGGACATCGATTGCCCTGCCCCGGACAAGGACGCGCTCTTTCGCTTCGTCCGTGACGAGGCTGCCGCGCGCGGGATACGCTTCCGCCCTGGACCATTCCGGGGGGCATCGATCCCAGAAGATGAGGAACTGGCGCGGATCAGCGACCCGGCAGTCCTGCTGGCTTCGCTAGTCCGCACGCAGAGCCCGTCGGGAGACTGGCAGGCGGACACGCTCGGGATCGTGAACGAACTGGATAAGCTCGCGCTCTTCACTATGGGCCGGGACGCGAACGTCGACGAAGTCTTTGCGGTCTGCGCGGGAGAGCGCGAGTCGAACCGCTTCACGTTCACCGATGCGGTCATGGACGGCGACCTCCGGAAGGCTTTGGAGTCGCTCGAAGCACTGCGTCGCGATGGGGAGAGCGCACAGGCACTGCTGGGCCTGTTGATCGCGGGTTACCGAACGAGCGCGACGGTCATCGACCTGCTAACGGAAGGCGCGACCCCAGAGGACATCGGGAAAGCCATCAGGCGGCCATGGCCCAACCTCCGCGACCGTGCAATCCGGCGAGCAAAGGCGCTGGGCCCTGACGGCCTGAAACGCGCCTACGAAGCACTGGTGGCGGCCGACCGAACGGACAAGGCGGGCGAGGTCGACGAAGACCTCGCGATGGAGATTCTTGTCGAGCAACTGGCGTCCCTCGCTCGCGCAGGTGCCGGCGCCGCGCGTCGCTAGCGTTCCCCCTGCCAGATGGGGTTGTAGCAGGCCACCGGGTGCGAGAGGCCATCACCCGCCTGAAGCTCCGGTGGGGGCTCGCGCCTGCAGACGTTCATCACCTTGTTGCAGCGCTGAATGAAGGGACAGTGGTCCGCCGGCTCCGAAACTTCCGGTGGGTTCCCGGGGATGGCCTGGAGATGTTCGCGATGAGCGTCGACGCGGGGGCGGGTAGCGAGGAGGGCATGAGTGTAGGGATGCAACGGCGCCCGCAACATTTCGGCGACCGCTCCCGTTTCGACGACACGCCCGGCGTACATGACCGCCACGTCGTCCGCCATCTGAGAGACCACACCGAAATCGTGGGTAATCAGCAGGATGGAGGTCCCTCGCTGCTGTCGGAGCACGTTGAGCTGATAGAGAATCTGCGCCTGGATCGTGACGTCGAGGGCGCTGGTGGGCTCGTCGGCGATGAGCACGTCCGGGTTGAGCGCGGTGGCAATGCCGATCATGACGCGCTGGCACATGCCGCCCGAAAGCTGGAAGGGATATGCCTTCGCGACGCGTGCAGGGTCGGCCAGGCCAACGCTGTGCAGCATCTCCACGGCACGGCGTTTCGCTTCTTTCTTGTCCAGGCGCTCGTGATTTGTGAGCATCTCCGCGACCTGATCGCCGATGGAGACAACGGGATTCAGGCCCGCAATCGGGTCCTGGAAAATCATTGAAATCCGGCGGCCGCGGATGGAGCGAAGCTCCCTCTCCGCCATCGAGAGGAGGTCCTGACCTTCGAAGTCGATGCGGCCCGAGACAATCTCAGCGGCCGAAGGCAGAAGACGGAGGATGGACATCCCGGCTGTCGACTTGCCAGAGCCAGACTCACCGACAAGAGCGAGGACCTTCCCGCGCTCGAGATCGAACGACGCTCCGTCAACCGCATAGAGGACTGAGTCCTTGCTGCGGTAGCGGATCGTGATGTCGCGAACGCTGATAACCGGCTGATTCATGGCAAGAAAAAGGGGCCGCCGGGCCCCTCCTGGTGCGGCTGGACGGAAGGGCTCAGTCGCTGGGACGGAAAGACGATATGAACCGGCCCTGGATCTCGACGTTACCGGGCGCGGTGTAGATGGGAAGCATTGTACTGTTCGCGGGCTGGAGGCGGACGCGATCACCTTCGAAGTAGAAGCGCTTGAGGGTGACCTCCCCGCGGTCCTTGAGCCAGACCGCGACACGATCACCCTGGCTGGCGGTTGAGGCAGGTTCAAGGAACACGATATCGCCATCGTCGATGAGGTCTTCGATCATGGAGGTGCCCTTTACGCGGAGTGCAAACACATTCTGCTTGCCGCGCACCATATCCTCGGTGACGGAGACCGTCTCCTCGGCGTCGTTGGCCCAGCGGTCGGACGTCGGCACGGGGATCGGCTGCCCGGCAGCGATCGTGCCGAGCACAGGGATTTCGACGATGCGGGGGCGGCGACCGCGGGGTCCGAGCACTTCGATGCCGCGCGAAACTTCGCGGTCGCGGCGGATGAAGTTCTTCTCCTCCAGCTTGCGCAGGTTGTAGTCGACGACGGAGGTGCTACTGATGCCGCAGCCATCCTGGATGTCACGGATGCTGGGCGGGTAGTCCTTTTCCTCGATGAATGCGCGCAGGAACTCGAGAATCTGGAGTTGCTTGCCGGAAAGTTCCTTCATCGGTGAGCCTTCTTCGAACGGATGTTCGTGAGTAGGTTAACAATGCCGAGGGGTTATCGTCAAACCTTGTTCGGAACGTTTGTTTGCCTTGTCAGCGCCCGATAGCGGCCGCCGGGTTGCCCCCCCTGCGCCAGCGGCGCACGATGAACCATCGATTCTGATCAAAAGGTGGCGTCGTCAGTGTCCCAGGTAGAACCCAATCGAGTTGCGCTCGTGATCGCGGCCCACCCGGATGACGGTGATTTCGGCGCTGCCGGGTACACCTCGCAACTCGCCGAGCGCGGCTGGGCAGTCCACTTCCTGGTCTGCACCAACGGCGCCAAAGGCACTGAAGACCGGACGATGACCCGGGAGCGACTGATCGCGCTCCGCCGGGAGGAGCAGCGCGAAGCCTGCCGCCGAATGGGCGCGCAGGACGTACATTTCCTGGACAACGAGGATGGGGAACTGGTTTACGACCGCCATTTCCTCAAGCAGTTGGTCCGCGAAATCCGGGCGGTCCGGCCCCATACAGTGCTCACCCACGACCCCACAGACATCATCATTCATGACAGCTTTATCAATCACCCGGATCACCGGGCGACCGGCACGGCGGCGCTCGACGCGGTGTACCCAACCGCGCGAGATCATTTGAACTTCCCCGAGCACCTGGCCGAAGGCCTTGAGCCGCACAAGGTACGCGAGGTGCTGCTCTGGGGGTCGAATCAGCCAAATTTCGACGTGGACATCAGTGCGCTTGTGGACCGGAAGATCCACGCGCTCAGTGCACATGCCACGCAGTTCACCAACCGCGACGACTTCGTGTCCTTCGTGCGGGAGAACTGGAAGGATGAAAAAGGACGCTATCTCGAGCGATTTCGTCGGATCGAACTGCAGTTCTGAACCAGGGGCAGTCTGGGGTCGATGAGCAGATGAACCTGGACGAAGCCCGCCTACGGATCCTCGAGCTGGCCCGACAGGAGGGCTTCCCGCTCGTCCGTTTCGCCAAAGCGGCTCCTCTCCTGGCGGCGCGAGAAGCCGCACTTGCGCGGCGCAGCGAGGGCCGCCTCGACGGGCTGGGATGGATGACGGACGAGTGGCTTCAACGGGCGACGGACCCGGACCGCTTCCTCCCCGGCGCACAGACGGTGGTTCTCCTGGCGCTGCCGTACAGGGGAACTGAGAAGCGCCCCTCGGATGGGGCTTCCCGCGGGTGCATCGCTCGTTATGCGCGCGGGCGCGACTACCATCGCGTCTTCGAGAAGAAGCTCCGGCGGGTCGCCAGGGCGATCCGGGAAGAGCTGGGCGCAAGCGCGCGCGCGACGGTCGACTATGGTCCACTCCTCGAACGCCCGCTGGCGGCAGTGGCGGGGATGGGCTGGCTCGGCAAATCGACCATGCTGCTCGCGCCGGACTTTGGCCCGTGGGTGCTGCTCGGGGCGATCGCGACCGACCTGGCACTCAAACCAGACGAGCCCCTGAAGAAGACCTGCGGGGCGTGCACACGCTGCATCGTCGCCTGCCCGACGGGAGCATTGTCGCCGGAAGGGAACGTGCTCGATTCCCGGCTCTGCATCAGCTACCACACGATCGAGAACCGGGGATCGATCCCGCGCGAACTCCGCGCGAAGTTCGGAGCATGGATCTTCGGTTGCGATGACTGCCTCGATGCGTGCCCGGTCGGCGCAAGCAACACGGCGACGTATCCAGACTTCAAGCCTGCGTCGGAAGAGGCCGCGCGACCGGCGCTCGGCCCGCTGCTCTCGCTCGACGAAGCCGGGTTCGAGGCGCGCTACCGGGGGCACGCAATCATGCGGGCGAAGCGCGATGGCTTCTTGAGAAACGTTTGTGTCGCACTGGGGAACGTCGGCAGGGTTGATGACCTGGGTGCGCTCGAACGGGCGCTTAACGATCGCTCGGCGCTCGTTCGGGGGCATGCCGTGTGGGCGATCGGGCACCTTGGCGCCCGCCTGAGCATTGCGGAAGCCGGACGAATGCTGGCGGCCCGGCTCGAGATTGAAGCCGACGAGGGCGTGCGGGAGGAGTTACAGTCTGCACTGAGTGAAGCCCTAACTGCGGGGTGACGAGATGCAGCGAGTCGCGATCGTCGGCTGTGGCGGTGCGGGCAAGTCGGTGCTCGCCCGAAAGCTCGGTGAGCTGACGGGCATCGAGGTGTTCCACCTGGATGCGCTGCTCTGGCGGCCTGGCTGGGTGATGACGCCGAAGGACGAGGAGTTGGCTCTTCAGCAGGCGCTGATCGTACGACCGACCTGGATCATCGACGGGAATTACGGCGGCACCCAGCCGGTACGGCTGGAAGCGGCTGACACGATCGTGTTTCTTGACCTCTCCCGCTGGATCTGCCTCTGGCGGGTCGTAAAACGCACGATTCGCTATCACCGGAAGACGCGGCCAGACATGGGACCTGATTGCCCGGAGCGGGTAGACCTGGGGTTCTGGAAATGGATCTGGGACTACCCGGCGCATTCGCGGCCACGCACGGTGGCGTGGATCGAGCAGTACCGAGAAGGGCGGCGGATCGAGGTCTTGAACTCGCCACGGGAGGTACAGGCGTTCCTGGACCGTGTGAGAGCCGAGCGAGTCGACCCGGTCTCGGTGGCGGACATGTAACGTCGCGGGTCGCCCGGCGGTCATCTCGGGTGGAGGAATCGCATGCCGATTCGCGCGGTGCTCTTCGACGTCGGCGGCCCAATCGACACGGAGGAGATCTATGAGCGACTGATCGACCGGGACATTGTCGACGCCCTTCGGGCGGAAGGCGTGGACACCTCACCGGCCGATTTCGCGGCAGCCAACGAATGGGCGATCGAGGTGTTCGCGCCGAACGCGTACCGGGCGATCATCTGGCGGCTGACTCAGGGTAACCAGGGGGTTGCCGAGCGCGCCTATGCGGCGGTCAGCGCTCGTGCCGGTGAACGGCACCAGGCCCGGGGCGGAATCGAACTGCGCGAGGGCATTGGAGCGCTGATTGGCCAGCTTCACGCGCGCGGGCTCGTCGTTGGACTGGTTTCCAACCAATCCGAACACGTCATCGCCGAATTGGAGCGCGCCGGGATCGGGAAGTACTTCGCCCACGAAGCGATCAGACGTCGCCGTTTTCACAAGCCGGACGTCCGGGCCTTCCTCCAGGTGTCCGAGGAACTCGGCATGCTCCCTGGCGAGTGCATCATGGTGGGTGACCGGGTCGACAACGACATCGTCCCCGCGAAGCTCCTCGGGATGCGTACAGTGCTTTTCCGGACCGGCCGTCATGTCAGGCAGCAGCCACGAGCGCTGGATGAAGTGCCTGATAGGGAGGTGCGGACGATGGACGAGCTCGCAACCGCGATCGAGGAACTCGTCGGCCGATAAGCGTCGATTCGATCCCCCGCCGCGGCTGCTCATGCGGGATCCTTCGCGTAGACTCCGTGACACACCAACCGGAGACAAACGCATGGCGAACTACGTGCGCTTCCAGCGAAAAGACGGCACCACAGGAGCAGGTCTGCTCGAAGGCGGCCAGATCGCCATCGTCAAGGAGCCCTTCTGGGAGCGAACTGAGCGGACGGGAGCCACGGTGGGGGCGGCAGAAGTGAAGCTCCTCCCGCCGTGCCAACCGCGATCGATCGTCTGTGTTGGG
>Ga0153916_10004564_pt1 | contig 10454 bp, 7 predicted proteins | sample Opewatmetagenome_FD_109642 | JGI IMG/M metagenome (GOLD analysis project Ga0153916, IMG submission 109642) | Freshwater wetland microbial communities from Ohio, USA - Open water 3 Core 3 Depth 4 metaG | ecosystem: Environmental > Aquatic > Freshwater > Wetlands | place: USA: Ohio, Lake Erie, Old...
AGGACGAGATCATCGGCCAGCCGTGGATCGAGCGGTTCGTGCCCGAGCCCGCCGGCGTGCTGGGACGCCCCCGCCCGCTCGACGCGAGCGACGCGATCGAGCCGCTGCTCCCACCCGAGATCGTCCCGGCCGAGGGCGGGCTCCGCGTGCGCTACGCGGTGGCCGTGTTCGCCCCCGGCCGCCTCGCGCTCGCGATGCCGGGGCTCGAACTGGTCTATCCCGACGGCGCGGTGGAGCTGGTGCTGGGCGACACCGTGGAGATCGCCGTCGCGTCGGTCATCCCGGATTCGCTGCGCCGGCCGGCGCCGCGGCCGGCGCTCGCGCCGGTCGCCCGCGTCGGCCGGAGCGCGGGGCCGCTGCTTGCGCTGCTCGCGGGGGTGAGCGCGCTGCTCGTCTTGTGGACGGCGCTGCGGCGGCGCGACCGCCGGCCCGCCGCGCGGCCGCCGGCGTCGGCTGCGCCGGTGCCGCCACCGCCCCTGATGCGCTGGCTCGACCTCGGCGAGCGCCGCGCCGTCGCGAGCCTCGTGGCCGACCGGCTGCGCCGCCGCCTCGAGACCCTGGTGCCCGCGGCGGCCCGCGGCCTCGCGGTCGACGACTGCCTCGCCGCGATTGCCGGGGAGCGGCCGGGGTGGCCGCTCCCGGAGATCGCTGCGGTGCTCGGGGCGCTCGAGCGGGCGCGCTTCGCCGCGCTCACGGCGGATGACGCCGCGGAGCTGGTGGACCGCACCGACCTACTGCTCGAGCAGCTCACCGCCGACGGCGCGGACGTCCCCGCATGAGCTTCGCGCGCCCGCTGCTCCTGCTGCTGCTCGCCGCGCTGCCGCTGTGGTGGTGGCGGCGCGCGCGCCAGCGCCGCCCCGCCGCCCGGTTCAGCGACCTCGCCGCCGTGAGTCCCGTGGCGCGCCAGCGCCGCTGGCTCGGCGAGTTGCCCGCGGCGTTCCGCTCGCTCACGCTCGGCGCGTGGATCATCGCCGCCGCCGGGCTGCGGCTCGGCGGCGACGCGGTGCAGGTGACGAGCGACGGGATCGCCATCGTGCTGGCGGTGGACGTCTCCAGCAGCATGCTGGCCGAGGACTTCACGCCGTCCAACCGGCTGGACGTGGCGCGCGAGCGGTCGGTCGCGTTCGTGCGGGGACGCCAGTACGACCGGATCGGCCTGGTGTCGTTCGCCGGGGAAGCGCTCACGCGCGTGCCGCTCACGACCGACTACGCCGTGCTGGAGCAGGCGATCCTCGATCTCCGTGTGGGCGAACTCGACGACGGCACGGCGATCGGCACCGCCATCGCGGTGGCGGCCAACCGGCTGCGGCGCGCGCAGGGCGCGAGCAAGGTCGTGGTGCTGCTCACCGACGGCGAGAACAACCGCGGCCGGGTGGACCCGCGCACCGCCGCCGTGGCCGCCAAGGAGTTCGGCATCCGGATCTACACGATCGGCGTCGGCACGCAGGGCGAGGCCCGCCTGCCGATCGGGCGCGGCCCCGAGGGCCAGCTGCGCTATCAGATGATGCCGGTGCGGATCGACGAGCCGCTGCTGCGCGACGTCGCGGAGACCACGGGCGGCCGCTACTTCCGCGCCACCGACGGCGCCGCGCTGAGCCGCATCTTCGAGCAGATCGACCAGCTCGAGAAGACGCCGGTGCAGGTGACGCGCTACCGCAGCGTCGAGGAGTCATACCGGGCGCCGGTGCTCGTCGGGCTGGGGGCGCTGGTGCTCGAGCTGATCGTCGCCGCGACGATCGTGGTGCGGGTGCCCTGATGCGGTTTGACGCCCCGCTCGTGCTCGCCGTCGCGCCGCTGGTGGCGCTCACCGTGGCGCTGCTCGCGTGGTGGGCCCGCCGCGCGCGCGTGCGGCGCGCCGGCCGCTGGTCCGAGGCGCTCGGCCGCGTGGCGCGGCAGATCAACCGGCTGGCCTGGATCGGCCTCGCGGCCGCCGCGCTGTGCGGCACGGCGGCGCTCGCGGGACCGCGCTGGGGCCGCCAGCGCGTCGCGACCGACACCCAGGCGCTCGACCTCGTGATTGCAGTCGACGTGTCGCGCTCGATGCTCGCGGAAGACATGAACCCGTCGCGGCTGGGCCGCGCCCAGCAACAGATCCGGCGGCTGGTGCACGATCTCCAGGGCGATCGCGTCGGCCTGATCGGCTTCGCCGGGCGGAGCTTCATCCTGGCGCCGCTCACCGGCGACGAGACCGCGGTGCAGTTGCTGGTGGACGCGCTCGATCCCGACATGGTGAGCGCCGGCGGCACCGACCTCGGGGGCGCGCTCAAGCAGGGCGGCGAGCTGCTGTTGGCGAGCGACCGCGTCGCCGACCGGGTGCTGGTGGTGTTCACCGACGGCGAGGCGCACGACTCGCTGGCCGCCGCCGCCACGCAGGCCCAGCGGCTCGAGAAGGCCGGGATCCGGCTGGTGCTCGTCGCCGAGGGGCAGGCCGTGCCGACCCGCATCCCGGAGCGCACGGCGGCGGGGGAGCGCACCGGCTATCACAAGGACCTGGCCGGGCAGGACGTCCTCACGGAGCGCCGTGACGACATCCTCACCGCGGTGGCGGACGCGGGGCAGGGTGTGCTGGTGGCGGCCGGCCTGGAGGACCAGGCGGGCGCGGTGCGCGACCTCGTCGCGGGCTACAAGCGCGCGCCGACCCGCGTGACGGCGACGCGCCACGACCTGCCGCGCGGCTGGATCCCGCTGCTGCTGGCGGTGGCGATCCTGCTGGCGCAGGCGTTCACCCGCCGCACCGCCGCCCTCGCCGTGCTGGCGCTGGCGCTGCTGCCGCGCGGCGCGGGCGCGCAGGGCCCGCGCAACCCGGGGGACGACGCCTGGCGCGCGGGCGCGATCGAGACGGCGACCACCTCGTACCTGCGGCAGGCGCAGGCCGGGGTCGGCGCGGACACCTCGTGGTACAACGCGGGCACGGCGCTGCTCGCGCTGCAGCGCTATCCGGCGGCGCGGGACGCGCTGCTCCGCGCGGCGAAATCGGTGGATCCGGGACTGCGGTTCCGGGCGCTGTATAATCTCGGGCTGATCGAGCTGCGCCTCGCGGCGACCGATTCCGCGAGCCGCGACGCGCACCTGGCGGAGGCGCGGGGGCGGTATCGCGAGGCGCTGCTGCTCCGGCCCGGCGACCCCGCCGCCAAGTGGAACCTCGAGCTGGCGATCACGGCACCGCCGCCCGGCGCGGGTGGCGGCGGGCCGACGCCCCCGCCGCCGCAGGGCGGTGGCGCGAGCGAGACCGCGCTGCCGCGCCCCAGCCTCACCCGCGAGCAGGCGGAGCAGATCCTCCAGTCGATCGCCGCGGAGGAGCGCGACACGCGCGCCGAGCTCACGCGGCGCCAGGCGCAGCTCAAGGAGCCGCGCCGGGAGAAGGATTGGTAGCCCTGCTGCTCGCCCTCGCAGCCCTGCAGCAGGGGCCCACCGTCAGCGCGACGGTCGACCGGACCGCCGTGCTCGCGGGCGACGTCGTCACGCTGACCGTGCGCGTCGAGGCGACCGGCAACGAGCCGGTGCGGATCGCCAATCCGGTGCTCACCGGGTTCGAGGCGCGCGGCAGCCGTGACGTCACCCAGGTCCGCGTGGTGGACGGGCAGCCGCGCCGCGTCGTGACGCGCGAGCTGCGGCTGCTGGCCGTGGCTCCCGGCCGCGCGACGATCGGCGCGGTGCGCGTGACGCAGGGAACGCTCACCGCCGCGACGGTGGCGATCGCCGTCACGATCAGCGCGCCGGGCGCCGGCGCCGCGACCGCGTTGGCGCCGCGGGTCCGCCGGCTGCTCGACACGCTGGCGCCGCCGGGCGGGAACGACGTGGTGGTCGAGGTGCTGGCGCTGCCCGACTCGGTGCAGCTCGGCGACCAGCTCGACCTGGTGACGCTCGCGTGGTTCCCCCGCGACCTGCGCCAGCAGCTCCGCGCCCCGCCCACCCTCCAGCCGCCCGACGTCGAAGCCGTGTGGTCGTACCAGCAGGTCACGGCGCCCGGCGTCGTGGCGAGCCGCGTGGCCGGCACGCGGTGGTACGATCTGTTCATGAGTCATCAGGTGATGTTCCCGCTCACCGCGGGCGACGTGCGCGTGGGCCGCGCGACGGTGACCTACGTGCAGCCGCTCAGCTACTCGTTCCTCAGTCGCGAGCTGCAGCACGAGGTGGAGAGCGAGAGCGTCTCGGTGGCGGTGCGCGACCAGCCGGCCGCCGGCCGTCCGGCAAACTTCTCCGGGGCGGCGGGCCGCGACCTCACGATCACGCTCGCTGCGCCGCAGACCACGCTGCCGCCCGGCGGCGCGGCGACCGTGACGGCCACCCTCACCGGCACGGGCAACGTCTCGCTCTGGCCGGAGCCGGTGATTGAATGGCCCCGCGGGCTGCGGGTCTACCCCGGCGAGGTGAGCGTCGAGGTGACGTCCCGCGACGGGCTGGTGGGCGGCACCAAGCGGTTTGCGTATCTCGTCGTCGCCGACTCGGCCGGCACGCATCCCGTGCCCGGCGTGGTGTACCGGTATTTCGACCCGGCGCGGCGCCGCTACCTCACGGCGAGCGCGGCGGGGCTCCAGCTCGTGGCCCCGCCTGGCACGCTGACCGCGGCGCCCCGCGCGCTCCCGCCTCCACTGATGGAGCGCGGGGCGCCCGACCTGAGCCGACGGCTGGCGCGGCTCGCGACCTGGGTCTGGTGGGTGGTGTTCGCCGTGCCGCCGCTGGTGGTGCTGGTGGTCGCGGGGCTGAAACCGCTGCGGGAGCGCCGGCGGCGGGCGCCGCCGCGCCACGTCGCCGCGGTGCGCCCGCTCGACGCGGTGGACCGCGAGCTGCGGGACGTGCTGGCACGCCTCGTCGGGCTGGCGTCCACCGCCGAGGGGCCGCCGCTCGCGGCGGCGCTCCGCGCGGCGGGCGTGGATCCCCAGCTCGCGGCGCACGTCGTGCGGGTCCGCGAGCGGCTGCGCCAGGCGGTGTTCGGGCCGGCGGGGGCGTCGGACCCCGAGGAGCTGACCGCCGAGGTGCGCGAGGTGCTGCGCGCCCTGGCGGGAGAGCCGGGCGGCACCGAGCGGCGCCAGCTGCTGACCCTGGTGAGCGGGCTCGCGCTGCTCGTGTGGAGCGGCGGGCTCGCGGCCCAGGGCCCGCGGCCCGAGCAGCTCTACGAGGCGGGCGCATTCCGGGCGGCGGCGGACAGCTTTGCCGCCCGCACCGCGCAGCAGCCCGCGATTGCGGCGCACTGGTACGATCTCGGCACGGCTTACTATCGACTCGGCGAGGACGGCCGCGCGCGGGCGGCGTGGATCCGCGCGGCGCGGCTCGCCCCGCGCGACGCCGCGATCCGGCGGGCGCTCGAACTGCTCCCTGCCGATGGCGCGTCGGACGCGATCGCGCCCGTGGCGCGGCTCACCCCCGGCGAGACGCTGGGCGCGGCGGCGCTGTGCTGGCTCGCGGCGTGGGCCCTGCTCCCCTGGCGGCGTACCCGACGGATCGGCATCGCCGTGGCCGCGGTCGCGCTGGCCGCGGCCGCCGCCGGGTGGCACATCGACCGGTCGTACCGCCGGCCGGCGGCAATCGTGCTGCGCGACGACATCCCGCTCCGGAGCGCGCCGTTCGGCTCCGCCAGCGCGGCCCGCTCGCTCGTGGCGGGGAGCGCCGTGCGGGTGGACCGCGCCGAGGGCGCCTGGCTGCTGGTCGAGCGGGCGGGCAGCACCGGCTGGGTCCTCGCCGGCGAGGTGGCGCGGCTCTGATGGGACGCGTCCACATTCTGCCCGACGCCGTCGCCGACCAGATCGCGGCAGGCGAGGTGGTCGAGCGGCCCGCCTCGGTCGTGAAGGAGCTGGTCGAGAACGCGCTCGATGCCGGTGCCACGCACATCGCGGTCGATCTCGAGGGCGGCGGACGCACCCGCATCCGCGTGGCGGACAACGGCTGCGGCATGGACCGGCAGGACGCCGTGCTCGCGCTGGATCGGCACGCCACCAGCAAGATCCGCGCGGCGGCGGACCTGGTGGGCGTACGGACCTATGGCTTCCGCGGCGAGGCCCTGCCTGCGATCGCCTCGGTGTCGCACTTCACGCTCGAGACCGCGCCCGCGGAGCAAGGCGGGGCGGGCACGCGCGTCGTGGTGCGCGGCGGCCGGGTGGACGAGGTGGCGCCGGCCGCGCGCCAGCCGGGGACCACCGTTACCGTCGAGCGGCTGTTCTTCAACACGCCGGCGCGGCGCAAGTTTCTCCGCGTGCCGCGAACCGAGACCCGCGCAGCTGTCGAGGCGCTCACGCTGCTCGCGCTTGGCCGGCTGGACGTCGCGTTCCGGCTGGAGAGCGAAGGGCGCGTGCTGCTCGATGCGCCGCGCGCGGAGCACGCGGGCGACCGGCTTCGCGCGCTGTTCGGCGCGGCGCTCGAGGAACAGCTCCTGCCGGTGGCGTGGAGCGCGGGGCCGCTGCGCGTGAGCGGGTTCGTGCAGCGTCCGGCGGACGCCCGGCCGACGGGGCGCAAGGCCTACCTGTCCGTCAACGGCCGCCCATTCCGCGATCCGTTTCTCGTGCGCGCCTCCGAAGCGGGCTACCGCGGCGCGCTCGATCCGGGCTCCCGGCCCACCGTGGTGCTCGCGCTGGAGCTACCGGGCGACGCGGTGGACGTAAACGTCCATCCGGCGAAGCTCGAGGTGCGGTTCCGCGACCGGTTCTTCGTCGAGCGCACGGTCGAGGAGGCGGTGCGCGAGGCGATCAGGCCGCTCGCCGCGGCGGCGGTGGTGCGCGGGCCCGGCGCCGCGAGCGACGAGCGCGGGGGCCGCTGGCTGCCGGGGGCGCTCGATCCGGCGGCGCGCGCCGCGGGACCGGCCGGCAGCGCAATCCCGCTGTCGTTCCTGGCGCCCGACGCCGGCGCGGCTTCGGAGCGGATGACGCCGCGGCGCCACCTGCTCCAGGTGTTCGATACTTTCATTCTGATGGAGACGCCCGAGGGTGTCGCGATCATCGACCAGCACTCGGCACACGAGCGCGTGCTGTACGAGCGGGCCATCGCGGAGCTGTCGGGCGGTGAGGCGGCGGCCCAGCGGCTGCTGCTGCCGTTCACCATCCGGCTCGAGCCCAAGGAGCTGGAGGCGGTGGACGCGTACGGCGAGCTGCTGGCGGGCATCGGCTACGAGGTGGCGCCGTTCGGTGGCGACGCGGTGATCGCGCACGCGGTGCCCAACCCGCACCCCCGGTTCGACGCGCCGCGCTGCCTCGAGGAGCTGGTGGCCGACCTGGCGCGCGGGCGGTTCGGCGGGCTCAACAACCGGCTGGAGCGTTTCGCCGCGACGTACGCGTGCCGCGCCGCCGTCAAGGCGGGCGAGCGGCTGGAGCCGGCCGAGCTGGAGCGGCTGGTGGACCGGCTGTTCGCGTGCACCCTCCCGCCGCACGACGTGCACGGCCGGCCGACCATCGTCCAGCTGCCGCGCGCGGAGATCGAGCGGAGGTTCGGGCGTGCCTGACACCAAGCGGCTGGTGCCGATCCTCGTGGGGCCGACCGCCGTGGGCAAGACCGCCGTGACCGAGGCGCTCGCCGCCCACTGGCCGCTCGCGATCATCTCGGCGGACTCGCGCCAGGTGTACCGCGGGCTCGACATCGGGACCGCCAAACCGGGGCCCGAGCTGCGCGCGCGCGTGCCGCACTTCGGGCTCGACCTGGTCGAGCCGGGTCAGCGCTACAGCGCCGGGCGCTTCGCGGCCGATGCCGTGGGATGGCTTGCCGGCATCGGCACGGAGCGGATGCCGCTGGTGGTGGGGGGCACGGGTTTCTACGTGCGCGCCCTGGTGGACGGGCTGTTCCACGAGCCGCCGATGGATCCCGCCCGGCGCGAGCGGCTGCGTGCCGCTCTGGCCGGCGTGCCGGCCGTGGCCGCGTGGGCCGTCCGGCTCGACCCGGGGTATACGGGAGGCGGCCGGCAGCGCGCGGCGCGCGCGATCGAGGTGGCGCTGCTCTCGGGACGCCCGCTCTCCTGGTGGCAGGCGCACGCCCGGGCCCACGGCGTGCTCACCCCATGGTACGTGCGGCTCACCGTGCCGCGCGCGGTGCTGCGCCAGCGGATCACCGCGCGGGCCGACGCGATGCTCGCCGCCGGACTGGTCGGCGAAGTGCAGGCCCTGCTGGGGCGCGGGATCGCCCCGGACGCCCCGGGCCTCGACGGCGTTGGCTACCGCGAAGTCGTGCAGGCGCTGCTGGGCCGCCACGACCGCGACCGGCTGCTCGCGGCGATCGTGTCGGCCACCACCCGCTACGCCAAGCGCCAGGAGACGTGGTTCCGCCACCAGCTGGAGGGAGACGTGCTGCTGCTCGATGCCACCCGCCCCGCGAGCGTGCTCGCGGCCGAGATCGTCGCCCGCTGGCCCGGGGAGCCGCGCTGATGCGCATCGGCATCACCTGCTACCCGACCTACGGCGGCTCCGGCGCGCTCGCCACGGAGCTGGCGCTGGCGCTGGGCCGGCGCGGGCACGAAGTGCACGTGATTTCCTCCGCGTCCCCGTTCCGGCTGCGCCGCTTCGCCGAGCACGTGTACTTCCACGAAGTGGACCTGAGCGGCGCCTATCCGCTGCTCGAGCACTTCCCGTACCTGCTGGCGCTCGCGGTGAAGCAGCACGAGGTGGCGCTGCGCGAAGGGCTCGAGATCCTGCACGTCCACTACGCCGTGCCGCACGCCACGGCCGCGTTCCTCGCCAAGCAGATGCTCGAGCCCGATCACGACATCAAGGTCGTCACGACGCTGCACGGCACCGACATCACCCTCGTGGGGCAGGAGAAGTCGTTCTTCACGGTCACGAAGTTCTCGATCGAGCGCTCCGATGCCGTCACCGCCGTCTCGACGTTCCTGCGGGACGAAACCTACAAGGCGTTCGGCTGCACGACGTGCGAGATCGAGGTGATTCCCAATTTCGTGAACCTCGCCGACTTTCATCCGGCCACGGACGCGGGGTGTCGCTCGGCGTTCGGCCCGCCGGATCGGCACGTCGTGATGCACATCTCGAATTTCCGGCCGGTGAAGCGCGTGCACGACGTCGTGCGGGCGTTCGCGAAGATCCGTCGGGAGGTCCCCACCGTGCTCGTCTTCGTGGGCGACGGCCCGGAGCGCCCGGGGGCCGAAGCGCTGGTCGAAGAGCTCGGCCTCGTGCAGGACGTCCGCTTCCTGGGGAAGGTGGACGCCGTGGCGGACCTGCTGCGCTGCGCCGACCTGTTCCTGCTGCCCAGCGCCTCCGAGTCGTTCGGGCTGGCGGCGCTCGAGGCGCTGGCGTGCGGTGTGCCGGTGCTCGCGACCAACGTCGGCGGCCTGCCGGACGTGGTCGAGGACGGCGTCACGGGCGCGCTCGTGCCGGTGGGCGACACGGAGGCGCTCGCCAGCCGCGGTGTCGCGCTGCTGCGCGATCCGGCGCGGCTCGCGGCGATGCGGGCCGCGTGCGTGCGGAGCGCCGCCAAGTACTCGGCGGACCTGATCGTGCCGCGCTACGAGGAGCTGTACGCCCGGGTACTCGCCCGATGAGCTGGTGGGACGGGCTCATCCTCGGCATCGTACAAGGGTTGACGGAGTTCCTGCCGGTGTCGAGCTCGGGCCACTTGGTGGTGGCCGAGGCGGCGCTCGGCGTCCGGGTGTCCGGCGTGTTCGTCGAGGTGGCGCTGCACGTCGCGACCCTCGTCGCGGTGCTGATCGTCTACTGGCGCAGGATCCTCGAGCTGGTGATGGGCGCGATCACCGGGAAGGGCGCGGCCTGGCGCTCGGTGGGGCTGCTGCTCCTGGCGTCCGTGCCGGCCGGCGTCGTCGGCGTCCTGTTCAACGATTTCTTCGAGCGCACGTTCCACACGCTCGGCATCGTCGGCGTGGACTTCCTCGTGACCGGCGTGATTCTCTGGTCCACCGGGCGCGCGCGGCCGGGCGATCGCCCGGAGCCGGGCGCCAGAGGCGCGTTCGCGATCGGTCTGGCACAGGCGTGCGCCATCCTCCCGGGCATCTCGCGCTCGGGCTCGACCGTGGCGGCGGGCATCTGGGTGGGCGTCGATCCGGTCCGCGCCGCCGAGTTCTCGTTTCTCATGGCGGTGCCGGCCATCGCCGGGGCGGCGCTGCTCCACCTGCCCGATCTCTCGCGCGCGAGCCTGGCCATAGGTGCGGGGCCGCTTGCGCTGAGCTTCGTCGCGGCTCTCGTGTCGGGCGTGCTTGCCATCCGGCTGCTGGTGCGCCTGCTCGCGCGGCGCGCGTTCCACCGGTTCGCGCCGTACTGCTGGGCGCTCGGCGCGGTCACCCTGGCGTGGGCCGCCCTGCACTAATGCCCTACAAGTCGGCTCTGCACAACGGACTACCCGTGCTGTGGGTGCGATACCGGCAGTTCTCTGCGACCTCAGAGGTCTCTGCGGTATGACCTACGACGGGCTGTCGCCGGACGACCTCGCGCGGCGGACGCGGACGCCGGGGCTCGTCGTGCTGGCCGAGGTGACCAGCGCGCTCGACGTGCTGCACGAGCTCGCGGCCCAGG
>Ga0153916_10004565_pt1 | contig 10453 bp, 7 predicted proteins | sample Opewatmetagenome_FD_109642 | JGI IMG/M metagenome (GOLD analysis project Ga0153916, IMG submission 109642) | Freshwater wetland microbial communities from Ohio, USA - Open water 3 Core 3 Depth 4 metaG | ecosystem: Environmental > Aquatic > Freshwater > Wetlands | place: USA: Ohio, Lake Erie, Old...
AACAGCCTCTGCCGCACTACCAGTCCTATGCCCGCCAAAGCCCCGAGCAGAGACGAATCACAACGCCCCGTATTACAAGAGGTTAAGCCCATCAGAGTTGACAATTCGTGATGGCGTTGGGTGCCACCCGTCGGAGGATTGCCCCGTTTGGGCTGGTTGCGCCGTGGACAACGATCGCGAGGAATCAACGCGGCGAGTACAAGAACGCCCGCGATTGCAGCCCTTCGGCGGCCTGGGCGGGGGCGAGGCTCGTATCCACGCGGATCGTCACCACGTTGCCCGTCCCGGGCCGGATCGCGCCGGTCACGTCGAGCTCCATCGCCGCCGGGCGGATGTACGCCTCGCGGTACGGCTGGTGCCCCACGTACTGGCCGTTCACCCAGCACCACGCCTCGGTGACCACCACCGGGACGTAGAGCAGGACCCTCTTGCCCCGCACCGACTCGGGGACCTCGGCCTTCAGGCGGTACCAGACGTGGCCCACGTAGGGATGCCCCTGCGGATCGTCGTATCCCTGGCGGTAGAAGGGCCGCGTGGCAAGGATCTTCTTCCAGCCCGACGGCTCCAGCGCAGGCTCGTACCACTGGGCGAAAAGCCCATCCTGGTGGGGATCGGTGCGGAAATCGGCCTCTCGCGGCAGCATCGCCACCAGCGTGCCGCTGGTGCCCGAAACCTTGTCGGCCAGGGACTGGTAGAACTTCCGCCGGTCGGTGATCGTCCAGTACCATACGCCGGTGTGATAGCCGTTCTCGTCCGGCCAGATGAAGAACGGGTCGATGGCGTGGAGCTCTTTGCGGATCGCCAGCATCCGGTCGGCATGGCGGACGGCGGCGGCAAAATCGCCCGAGGATTCGGCCGCGGTCAGGTCCATGTAGGCCGCCAGGTGGTCGCAGGTGAGCCGGTCGGCGCGGACGTGCAGCTTCGCCCGCGGCGTGTCGGCAAGCTGCTCCCCCTGGGCCACGTGCTTTCGCAGGGCCGCCAGCAGCTCCGGTGTATAGACCTCGGGCAGGATCCGGTCTTCGTGGCCGTGCATCGGCGTTTCGGTGACGGCCTTGTCCAGGGCGAGCCAGAAGGCCTTCATCGGCTCCGCGGCCGGGCCGTACCACTTGGCGAAGAAGTCGTCCAGGATCGCGTCCACGTCGGCCCCGGCGTCCCACTCCAACTGGGCGCGGAGGTAACGGCTGGCGATTCCCGCTTCGGCCCAGACGTTGCGGTTCTCGTCCCAGAAGCCCATCACGCCCCACTTCTTCATCAGGGGGAAGTCGCGGCGCAGCTTGGTCAGCTCCGGGAGCGGCGTCAGCCCCGAGACGAGCATGTTGTAGTTGTAGCCGTAGATCCAGACGTTCTTCGACAGCTCGCACCAGCGGCGGAGCATCTGCCCCTGGCGGACCTTCTGCCAGCAATGGTCGTCGTCGTAGCCGTGGAGCGTGCAGCTCCAGATGGCCGCGAACATGATCACGAGGTGGTCGTCGAGCGTGACGCCCTGCGGCGGCAGGTCCCGGTTGGCGTAGCCGTTGGTGGCGATGTAGGCGTCGGGAAACTCCTTGCGGACCTCGGCCGTGACGCGGTTGACGAAGGTGAGCCACTCCTCGCTGGTGCTCGCCTCGCCGGGAACGCCGGGGCGGCCGGCCAGCGTGACGAACCCCTGGTTGAGCCGGACCGTGCCCGGGTTGAAATCGCGGGGCAGGCCGTCGTCCGGCGCGAAGCCGTAGGAATTCGCTCTCGGGTTCGCCCGCAGGTGCTTCTTGATCGTGTCGGCCGCGATCTTCACCGCCTCCGGGTTGGAGAGGTTCGGCAGGTGGGGATTCCGCGTGCCGTCCTCGTTCAGGGCGAAAAGCTCCGGCTTCTCCTTGAGCATCGCCGCCGGCGCGACCACGCTCCGCACGCTGCTGTCGCCCGGCGTGGCGAACATCGCCTCCGCGTTCATCTTGTTGCGGAGCTTCCATCGCAGCTCCAGCGCGGCCAGCTCGGGCTTGGCGTGCAGCCACCAGTTGCGCATCACGAAGTCGGGCTTGCGGCGGACCTCCGTTTCCGGCACGCGGATCGTCTTCATCGCGGGGACGACCTCGCCGAACTCGCCCGGCATGAACCAGCGGACGCCCAGGCCCCGCAGGAAATCGTAGACGGCGTACTCGGTGCCGTGGTAGGGGCCGTCGCTGTTGCCCGCCAGCAGCAGCCGATCTCCCTTGGCGACGATCACAAAGCCTTCCTCCCGCCGGCTGTTGGTCAAGCCCGAGGGAATGTTCACGCCCATTGCGTCCGAGAGCCGGCTGGCGCCGACGAGCACAAGGGCGCCGGTCGCGGGCTCGTTGTCGCGGGCGATCGGCAGCTTGGCGCCGGAGATCTTCTCGACGTAGCCTTGCAGCTCGCCGGCCGCCGTCTTGATCTTTTCGCCGGCGTCCTTGGCGATCACGATCGTCGCCCGCGGCCGGCCGTCCTCGACCAGCACCACGTCCGCGGCTTGCCCGCCACGTGACGCGGATAGAGCGAGCACACAAAAGAACAAGAGAGAGGAAGAAGCCCGCCGGTTAACCCGTCGCGTTGACATAGGGATCCCCTTTCTTTTGGGCAAATCGCGATCCTCTCGGCAGAGGACTCACCCGGGTGCCTTTGCCTGACCGTGGGTCAAGATAGCTTCCCGTGCTCGACCCGTCAATTCGGCGGGACCTCAGCGGCGCTGAGAATCTCGGCCGCGACCGCCGTAGAGCGACTCGAGGACGGTCAGCGTGCTGACCGTGGTCGCGTGCTGCTGCCGCAGAGACTCCAAGGTCGTCCTCTCCTTCTGGACGACGGCCGATGGTGCCCGGCTGAGGAAGTTCTCGTTTGCGAGTTTTCTGTCTTGGGACGCAATACGCGATTCCAGCTTTTCGCGCTCTTCGCGCATGCGTCGAATCTCTCGCTCGATTTCCACTTCGCCCAGGGGCACGAGCACGTCGATGTTGGCCGCCGTGCTGATGCGGGTCGTGACCGGCGACGGTTGGAAGTCCGGGCCCAGGGCGCTGACCCGTGCCTTCGCCATCGATTCGAGATATGGCTTCATCGGCCGGATCAAAGCGGCCTCTTCCTCGTTGCAGGGGATCTCGACGAGGATTTCCTTTCCCGGGGGAATGTTGCTTCGCGTGCGGTAGTCGCGGACTGCACGAAGCAAAGCCTTAAACAAGGCGAACTGAGCCTCGATCTGCGGATCGCAGCGGGCCGCGTCGCTCTCGGGCCAGGGGGCGATCATGATGCTCTCGGCCGCCGCGGGCAGGTTCTCGATCCCGCGCCGCGGCGCCACCTCGCCGAGCCGCTGCCACACGTCCTCGGTCAAAAAGGGGATTATCGGGTGCAGGAGGCGGAGCAGCGTATCGAGCGTGTGGGCCAGCACCCGCTGGGCCACCGGCCGCGCGGCGGCGTCCTGCAACCGCCCCTTGACCATCTCCACGTAAAAGCTGCAAAACTCGTCCCAGGCGAACTCGTAGAGCACTCTCGCCGCCTCGGAATACTGGAAGGCCTCCAGGGCGTCGGTCGCCTGCCGGGTCACCGTGGCCAGCCGGCTGAGGATCCAGCGGTCCTCGACCAACAGTTGATCGTCGGGGACGCGCCCGGGCGCGTAGCCCTCGAGGTTCAACAGCGCGAACCGCGAGGCGTTCCAGAGCTTGTTGCAGAAGTTCCGCGCGATCTCGAACCGCTCGCTGACCACCGCGGCGCGGGGCAGGGCCTTGTCGGCCGGCTTCTCCGCCCACTGCGTGCCGAAATCCTTCCCGCAATGGCTGCACTTGATCCGCGCGCGGACGCGGTTCTCCTTCGTCTGCTCGACCAAGCCCGAGCAGTGCGGGCACTCGAAGCTGACCGGCATGCGGACGTCCTGGGTCTCGGTGGTCAGGTAGGCCAGGCCGAAGCGGAGCGAATCGGCCCCGAACTTCTCGATCACGTCGAGCGGATCGACCCCGTTCCCCTTGGATTTCGACATCCCTTCGCCGTAGGCGTCGAGGATCTTGGGATGAATGTAGACCTGGTGGAACGGCACCTTGCCCACGTTGTGGAGCCCGGCCAGCACCATCCGCGCGACCCAAAGGGTGATGATGTCGCGGCTGGTCACCAGCACGCTGGTGGGGTAGTAGTATTCGAGCTCGGGCGTCGGCTCCGGCCAGCCGAGCGTCGAGTGCGGCCAGAGGGCGGAGCTGAACCAGGTGTCGAGCACGTCTGGTTCTTGCTCGGCCATATCCCCGATCGTCTGCCATAGAGCGCGATCGGCTGCATAAAGCGGGCTCTCAGGCGGCAAATTCGGTGCGACAGCCGGATCTGGTTGACCTACACCAGAGAATCTCATGCGGTGATGACGCGAGCGGAACGTGTTCAACTCTTCCACCGCGGCCTCTGTCCGGGCACAAATGTAATAGTTGACCGGTTCAGTTCCGGGGACGGCAGCAATATCATCGTCCATCCCAAGAGCACGTACGAACTCGCGCAAAGCGCGCTCGAATGCCTCCCGCGCCTCCGCCTCGCTTTCATCGGCGGATTTGGTCCGATCGCCGGTCAGGGAGGTGTTCGGGAGCGTGACCCTCCACACCGGAATCTGGTGTCCCCACCAGAGTTGCCGGCTGATCGGCCAGTCGCGCTTCTCGCTCAGCCAGTCGAGATAGCCCTTGGCGTAGCGCTCTGGGATGATCTTCACGCGGCCGTCGCTGACGGCGTCCATGGCCGTCTGGGCCAATCGCTCCATCCGCACGAACCACTGGTCGGTCAGCAACGGCTCGATAGGGGTTTTCGAGCGGTCGGAGTGGGCCAGGTCGATCGCGCGGTCCTCCACCTTGACCACCAGCCCCCGTCGCTCCAGGTCGGCGACCACCCTCTGCCGCGCGTCCATCACCGAGAGCCCCCGGTAGGGGCCGGCATTCTCGTTGAGCGTGCCGTCGGGGTTGAGGATGTTCGGCATCGGCAGGCCCTGGCGGAGTCCCACCTCGTAGTCGTTGGGATCGTGGGCGGGGGTGATCTTGACGCAGCCCGTGCCCAACTCCGGCTTCGCCCAGACGTCGGCCACGAGCGGGATGGGGCGCTCCAAGAGCGGGAGCATGACGAAGCGGCCGTCGCGGGCCATGTCGCGGAGCTTGAGCAGCTCGGCCAACAGGTTCGTGCGGCGGAGCCGGACGTCGTCCCGCTCCGCCTCCAGCCCGGCCTTTTCCTTGGCCGGCGCCGCGGCCAACCGCGCCTCCAGCTCCGCCTCGGCCCGGTCCAGGGCGGCGGCCGGGTCGGGATGCACCGCCACCGCCGTGTCGCCGAGCATCGTTTCGGGGCGGGTCGTGGCGATCGTCACGTGGGCCGGCTCACCCGGCTTGGGATCGATCACCGGGTAGTGAAAATACCAAAAGTGGCCCGCCACCGCCTCGTGAAACACCTCGTCGTCGGCAACCACCGTCTGCAAGAGCGTGTCCCAGTTGACCAGCCGCTTGCCGCGGTAGATCAGCCGTTGGCGGAAGAGGCTGAAGAACGTGTGGCGGACGGCCCGGGCACAAACCGGGTCCAGGGTGAACCGGGTCCGCGCCCAGTCGCAGCTACAGCCCATCTGCTTCAGTTGGCTGAGGATCCGGGCCTCGTATTCGTCCTTCCAGCTCCAGATCCGCTCGACCAGGCCCTCGCGCCCCAGGTCGTGCCGCGTCTTCTGCTCCTCGGTCAAGAGCCGCCGCTCGACCACCGCCTGGGTGGCGATCCCCGCGTGGTCCGTCCCCGGCAACCAGAGCGTCTCGTAGCCCTGCATCCGCTTCTGGCGGACGAGGATGTCCTGGAGCGTATTGTTCAGCGCATGGCCCAGGTGGAGCGCCCCGGTGACGTTCGGCGGCGGAATGACGATCGTGAACGGCTTGCGGTCGGGGTTAGGCTCGCTGTGGAAGTACCCCCGCTCCTCCCAAAAGCGGTACCAGCGCTCCTGAGCCGCGGCGTGATCGTACTGTTTGGGAAGGTCCTTGAGCAAGGAAGTAGTGGCCATGGGCTGATCGTCGTTGGATTTGAGGTTGTGTATAGGGGGCGAGTTGGCCTAACGACCAAGCTGGGCCGGCGGGCGAGCCTCCGGGAGCGTTGAACTCCCAGAAACCGATGTGGCAGCCCCGGTCGGCTGAGGCGCCTGGCCAGGCGTGCCCTGCAACCGGGCCACCAGTTCCGCCCTGTGCCGGTACATGATCGCAATGTGTTCATCGTCCTCGATGTACCCGAGACCACGCCCGAGGTGGGCTTCACCCAGGAATCCGAGGTGGGCAAACAACTGGCCGAGCCGGACGTCTGGCGAAAGCGCCCACAGCTCCGCCAGCAGCGCCAACGCCTCTCGTTGCACGTCAGGGGTCATGAAAGGAAGTCTCCGATCTTGGGGTCCGAGGCCTATCGCATTGTGCGAGGGGCGTGCGGCGCGGCCTGCCATCGTAGCTATTCAGAGCAGTTCCACAATCTGCTTCATTTTCTTCTTCTGGATTTGGGGGTCTTCCTTTTGAATGTACTCAACCTCAGACAGGTCATCGCCCCGCTTTCGGTGCTGGCGGGGCTCCAATGCCTCGATCAACATCGCTTCAATGGCCGGGACGACCTTTGTCCCGACGTAGGATTCAGGCAGAGTTCCCAAGACACCCGTATCAGAAACGGGCAGCATCCCAAACCACGAAAACCGATCCCAACGCGATGAGAGCCTGTCGCGCGTATGCTCGTAAAGCCGCCGTCCTAGTGGACGGTCAGTGGCACGTCCTACGTAAATCACCTCTCTTCCATCATAGAGAAGGTAGATTCCAATCTGGTTGTGGAAGTCGACCGGTTGTGCCGCAATCCGCTGCATCCCGAGAATCTTCGGCGTAGGGCCCCAATCTATCGCTTCGCGTCGCCAGAACATCCCGAAGGACGAGATAATCTCATACTGAACTTCATCTTCCTCCTCCGGCTCGTCCAGTTCGGTGCGCTTCTGGATGATTCCAGCCTTCGCCTTCCACACAAAAAGTCCCTTTCCCACTTTCTGGAACGGGCACTTGTCCCCTTCCGTCTTGATCGCTACCTAGAGTTGGGCGCCTACAGTCGCTGCGGGTGTGGCGCCAAGACTCGAACGAAGCCCGTCTGCGATGATCTTGTCGGCAAGATCCCTGGTGTGCATCGCTCCAGGAGCATCGCTCAAGACCTTATCGATGGCCTGTCGCCATGTGAGCTCTTTGGGCATCGCCAGTGCGTCCTCGTTGAACAATGACTATGCAGGTTGGGGAGAATAGGGAACACGCACGGTCACCCTTGTTACAGGAAGTAGCCGTCCGATCCGCGGTTCCGGTTCATTGCTTGGTCATGCGCTCCGTGGCCTTCTGCGGCGGCATGACGGGGCGGCGTGGCGGCAAACGCACGACTCTGCGGTCGCCAGCAGCATCCCGCTGTTGAGCATCTTTCACGATCGCGCGAATGTCGAAGCGAAACTGCGCTGCGTGGCGTTCGCGTATCTCCCGGATTTCGGCAACAATAGGGTCAAATGACATCGTCAGTCTCCAGTAGCTCCTGGGGGGTGCAAATCACCGGAGCCTCGTAACCCGAATCGCGGCAGACACGCTCGATTCCCGGCCGAAACGAGGGATTTGCGATGTGCGTGCAGTTCCAGGTCAACAGGTATTGTATCCCGTTGACTGCGGCAATGGAAATGTGCAGCGCGTCGGTCGCCGCCTTCTCGGGCAGCGGCACTCCCGTCCGAAGCGACTCCGCCAGCGAGATCACATCGTCCGGCACCTGCAAGAGCGGAATGCCTTCAAGATAGGCCAAGCGTTCGTGGGCCGCGGCAGGATCGCCTTGGGAACATTCGTGGAAGACGAAACGCGAGATAAACAGATCGAATCGTCCGCGATGATTCTCCCACCAATCTCGCGTTGTCTCTTGATTTGCCGCCACGCGCAGGATATTGCTGATCCGCGCGGCAAGGTAGCCGATGACGGTTGTTTCCACGTATACGGTCGGTTTCATCTCTCGGCTCCAACGGTTGGGCCAAAGTTCACCAACCCGATGTCACTCCACTGCATGTTCCTCGTCCTTGCAGAGCTTGTATTCGTAGCTGTCGACCAGGGCGATCCAACTGGCTTCGATGATGTTCTCGCTGACGCCGACGGTTCCCCAGACGTCGTCCTGGTCGCGGCTCTCGATCACGACGCGGACGCCGGCCGCGGTGCCCGCCTCGGAGTTGATCACGCGGACCTTGTAGTCCACCAGTTGCATCTCCCGCAAGTTCGGGAAGGAGCCGTTGAGGGCTTTCCGCAGGGCCGCGTCCAGCGCGTTCACCGGGCCGTCTCCCTCGGCCACCTCGTGCCGGAGGGTGTCGCCGATGCGGATCTTGATCGTGGCCTCGGTGGTGAGCCGGCCGTCCAGCTCGCTCTCGACGTTGACCCGGTAGTGGACCCGGTCGAAATGGGGCTTGAACGTCCCGGCACATTCCTTCACCAGCAGGTCGAAGGAGCCCTCGGCGGCCTCGAACTGGTAGCCGGCGTGCTCCTTGGAAACGACCCTGGCGAGGATCTTGTCCATCAGCTTGCGGTCGTGCTGGATGTTGTGCTTGGTCGTCATGGCGACGATGTTGGAGCGTCCGGAGAGCTCGCTGACGAGGATCCGCCGCTCGTTGCCCACCCGCCCGGGATCGACGTGCTCGTAGCTCGCGGCGATCCGGGTGACGCCGCTGACGTGCATGCCCCCCTTGTGCGCGAACGCGCTTCGGCCCACGAACGGCTGCTGGGAGGGGAAATTCATGTTGACCATCTCATAGACGTAGCGGGAGAGCTCGGTGAGATAGCGGAGCCCGTCGCCGTTGAGCACGTGGTACCCCTGCTTCTTCAAGGCAAGGTTGGCGATCACGGCGATCAGGTCGGCGTTGCCGCACCGCTCGCCGAACCCGTTGATCGTTCCCTGGACCTGCACCGCGCCGGCATCCACGGCGGCCAGCGAATTGGCCACGGCCAGGCCGCAGTCGTTGTGGCAATGAATGCCCACGGGAACCTGAAGTTGGCCCACGACGGCGCGGGTGATTTCGGCCACCTCCTCCGGCATACTCCCGCCGTTGGTGTCGCAGAGCACGACCATCTTGGCCCCGGCCTCCACGGCCGCTCGAAGGACCCGGAGCCCGTATTTCGGCTCCTTTCTCCAGCCGTCGAAGAAGTGCTCGGCGTCAAAGATGACCTCTCTGCCGGCGCCGCGCAAGAGAACGATGCTCTCGGCGATCATGGCGAGGTTCTCTTCGAGGGTCGTCCGCAGGACGTCCCGTGCCTGGAACGCCGAGCTCTTGCCCACGATGGTCACGGTCCTCGTTCCGGCCTGCACCAGGGCGGCCAGCCCCTCGTCCTCGTCGGCCCGGGTCTGCTTCCGCCGGGTCATTCCGAAGGCGCAGACGGTGACGTGCCCCAAGGTCGACTGGGCAATCCGCCCAAAATACTGGGCGTCCTTGTCGTTGGAGGCGGGGTAGCCCCCCTCGACGTAATCGAACGAAAGGCTGTCGAGCCGGGTGGTCAGCAGGAGCTTGTCCTGGAGCGAAAAGCTGATCCCTTCGCCCTGGGAACCATCCCGAAGGGTGGTATCGTAGATCTCAATCCGACGCATCGCAATCAACCCGGTTTCTGGTCAAATCCCGTGGGCCTGCAACAAAAAAGCCCTCAGGCCCCCTTTTGGCCTCAGGGCTGGTTCTGATCGGTCTGGTGGCCGGTCGACGCCCCTGGAGGCCCCTAGCTCCGAATAATAACCGCGACGCCCACAACGGCGATCGTGCCGGCGGGCCTGCGGTCTATCGGGTTAGGGGTCCTGGCAAACATCTTCCGGCTTCCCACTCCTCCAGGGAACGCTCAACGTACTTAAGAATATGGTCCCGCGGTCAGGCTGTCAACCGCAGTCAAGAAACCCCCCTTAAAGGGGATTATTGAAGGCTACGAGAACAGATTAGAGACAGTCGCCCCTCCCCATGCCCCCTGGTCGGGGCATTCACGCGCTCTCGGCCTTCCTGGGCCTATCTCGATGGTCCTCCTTGCCCAACTCCCCTGTTGGCTCGTCATAGTCTTCGTCCTCTTCGCCTTCCGACTGTGTATATTCCGTCGAGCCTGCCGTTACGGCCCCTCTTTCCCCTTCTTCCTCATCCCACGCGTCGTCGTCAGATTCCTCCTGTTCGCAGCCGTCCTCCGGGTCCTTGTCATCCAGCCGATCGTCCTCATCTTCGCTCCCCGGGTAGTCGTCGCGCGGGTCTGCGAGCAGGTCATCGCGGTCCGAGGTCCCATCCGCTTGCGGCCGGATGCGGCTGGTTCCCGACCCCAAGAGAATTCTGTTGCCGGCGCGGGGTGGCGGAACGGAGGGCAGCGATGGGATCTTCCTCTGCCACCGTCCCCGCATCGCTTCCCATTGGTCCAGCGAGATGAGCACCTCGCGGGCCTGGGAGCCGTTGTAGGGGCCGACGATCCCGTCTTCGGCCATGAAGTCGATCAGGCGAGCGGCCCGGCCGTAG
>Ga0153916_10004566_pt1 | contig 10452 bp, 10 predicted proteins | sample Opewatmetagenome_FD_109642 | JGI IMG/M metagenome (GOLD analysis project Ga0153916, IMG submission 109642) | Freshwater wetland microbial communities from Ohio, USA - Open water 3 Core 3 Depth 4 metaG | ecosystem: Environmental > Aquatic > Freshwater > Wetlands | place: USA: Ohio, Lake Erie...
CACCGCCCGCTGCCAGTTCTCCAAAGCGCCGTTCTCGTCCCAGTCTATTTTGCGCATAACGCCCGAGCCGCGACCAAGGTTACTTTCCTCGAGCCGCCGCCACCGCGGCCTTCACCGCCGCGTCCATATCCGAGCCGGCCTCGATGCCGGCCTTCTTCAAAATCTCCTTCGCCTCCTCCTCGTTGGTCCCGGTGAGGCGGACGACGAGCGGGACGTCGAGGGGGCGCTTCGCCAGCGCCCGGACGAGGCCGGTGGCGACGTCGTCGCAGCGCGTGATGCCGCCGAAGATGTTCACGAGCACGGCCTTCACCCCCGGCGACGACATAATAATGTCCATGGCCGTGAGTATTTTCTCGGGGGAGCTCGAACCGCCGACGTCGAGGAAGTTGGCCGGCTCGCCGCCGTAGAGCTTGATGAGGTCCATGGTGGTCATCGCGAGGCCGGCGCCGTTGACGACGCAGGCAACGTTGCCCGTCATGGGGACGTAGCTTAAGTCCGCGGCCTTGGCGCGCAACTCGGTCGCGGCCAGGTCGTCGCGGCCCTCGGCCAACGCGGCGTGGCGGTAGAGGGCGTTATCGTCGATATTTATCGTGGCGTCGAGGGCGACGAAGTCGCCGTCCGCCGTCTCGACGAAGGGGTTGATCTCGGCCAGCGAGCAGTCGTAGGCGACGAAGGCTTTATAAATATTCGACAGCACGCCGGCGACGACGCGCGCTTTCTTCACGTCGCCGGTGAGCTTCTTGCCGACGGCGAAGGCCTGGAAGCCGTGTAGGCCCAGGCAGGGGTCCAACGTTACCTTGACGATGGCGTCCGGCTTAGTCCGGGCGACCTCCTCTATTTCTACGCCGCCCTCGCTCGAGGCCATGAGCGTCACGGCCTTGGCGGCGCGGTCGGCGACGAAGCCGAGGTAATACTCCTTCGCGATGCGCGACGCCTCCTCCACCAGGACCTTCTCCACCGTAAGGCCCTTGATGTCCATACCGAGGATTTGGGCGGCCGCCTCCCTCGCCTCCGCCGGGCTCTGCGCCACCTTGATGCCGCCGGCCTTGCCGCGGCCGCCGACGTGCACCTGGGCCTTGACGGCCACCGGGCCGCCGACCTCCGTCGCGACGGCCTCCGCTTCCGCGGGCGTCGTGGCCACCCGGCCGCGAGGGGTCTTTATGCCGAATTCCTTGAAAATCTCTTTGGCCTGATACTCGTGGATCTTCATAACGAAACTCCCGTCGGTTCGCGCCGAAAGCTTAACTATGCCTCTATTCGACCAGGCGTTCGCTACAACCCTTTAAACCCGCCGGCCGCCGCCGCCGCTATCATAATTAATACGTACGCCACGATGCACAGGGTCCAGAGGCCGAGGGCCACGATGCTGACGATGATGACTATTTTGCCGACGCCCTTGTTCTTCTCGAGCTGACACCTCTTGAGCGCCACGATCCCCAGGACTAAACCCACAATCGGCTGCAATACCGCCAGGACGTACAGGTACGCCACGGCCAGCGGCTCCAACAGGTCCACCAGGCGCCGCTCTTTCTCGTCCCATTCTACGTTCGGCAGCTCTTCCATCTCCGGTCCTCCTGACCGTAGAAAATCTTACCCTCAGCCGCCGCCCGCCGTCGACGGCGACGCGAAAAACGGCCACGCGCCGGCTGCGAAGATAATTATCAGAGCGGACGCGACTACCAGGCAACCTATCAGCACGACGTTAACGACGGCGAGCATAAGGCATATCTTACCGACGCGCTTGTTGGCCTCGAGCTTGCATTGCGTCGTCGCGACCAGGCCGAAGACGAGCCCCCGTATGAACGAGAGGACCGAATAGAAATACAATGCCGTCAACAGGACCGGCTCGCCGAGGTCGAGGAGCCGGCGCGCCCGCTCCTCCCAACTCGCAACCGCGGCGTCGTTATCGGCCAACGGCAACGGCGCTCGCCTCTTTCCCGCGCGTCTGTGCGACGTCGTAAACGACGTAACGTAAGATAACGACGTCCCCCTCGAACTGACGGCCGCCGCACATTAAAGCGCCGTCGGCGGCCCGCACGGGGTAATACAACGGCGAGCATTCGAACGGCAGCTCGTCGACGCGCCACCTCTCGTCGCGCGAGTGCAACACCTTCGCGACCCTTGCGCCGCCGCGCGTCAGCGAACGCGGCGCCGAACAAAACAGCCACCCCTCGTCGTCGCGCGGGAAGTAAACGTCGACGGCCGCTTTGGTACCGGGCAACAACTCGTACCGCCAAGTCGCGCCGTCGTACCGGCCGGCCGCGGCGTAAGAAGCGCGGTCGCCCGCGGCCCGGCAGGCGCCGCCGCCGAGCGGCTGTACGCCGTTGACGTCGATGGGCGGGTCTATTGAATCCCACGACGCGCCGTCCCAATGGTATAGGGTGCCAGTCGAGCCGATAGCCCAACCGTCCGACGGGCCGCTGAAAACCAGCTCGTAGGCCGTGGCGCCGGGCGGCAGCCGCTCCTCCGAAAAAACGCCGTCCTTATAGTGGACGACGAGGCCGTCCTCGCCCACGGCCCAACCTTCGTCCGCCGAAACCATACAGATGTCCCATAATTCGCCCGGGGCCTCGTATACCATCTCCCACGCCGCACCCCGCCAGACGAGTATTTCGCAGAACATGGTTACGACCCATATGTCATCGGGGCCCACGGCGAAGAAGTTATTAACGCTCATGGGCGCGGGGTCGGTCCCGGCCTCGACGCGCCACGCGCCCCCCGCGTAGCGGAGGATGCGCCATTCGGAGGAATCGACATTTTCCACCGCCAGGGCCCACGTGCCGCCGGCCAGGTCCCGCTTTAACGCCTGGACATCGACCGCCGTGAAAGGTAAATCCATTTCTTCCCAATAACCCCACGGTTCCGGGGGCGTGTCCGGGGGTTCGGTAGGCGCTTCCTCCGCACACGAAAATAGAACGCACGCGCCGCATACCGCCGCGGCCGAAACGATCATCTTTATACGGTAATCCCCGACCATGACGCCGACCTCCAGCCCCTTACGGGGGCAGCTCCCCTCCCGAAACGTCTGTTATGGCGCGGAACGCGAAATGGTGGAAGACGTTGAGGGCCGAAAAAACCAACAGCACCGTCAAGGCCGCGACGACAAAGGTCCGCGGCCGGCGCCCCCACCGCCCCGCGCGCTCCAGCGCCATCTCCCACACCACGAGCGCGAGGTTGAAGAAAATGCCTATCAACCCGCCGATGATCAAGATGGCCAACGGGTAGTAAAACCAACGCCACGGCGCGAACGCCGCCGCCCCCGCCGCCGCCAACGCCCCCAGCCATATCACATAATCGAAGGGCCGTCCGAAAGGCCGCACGGTTTTCTTTTTGCCGCCGTTTACGATCAACTCCGGCGATAAGAGCGGGAAAGCGAATACCGGCAGCGCCGCGCCGGCCGTCAACCCCGTCAGAAAGCGCACCGCGTTCGTCGTCGCGCGCAGGCCCGCGTACGACGATATGCCGTCGACGGCCATGGGCAAGAGCATCGCCGCCACGGCCAGCGACGCCCCCAACGACGGCAGCGCGTTCACCTTGAACCCGCGGCGACCGATCAGGAAAACGTAGGTCGCGGCTATGCCTAAATATATGCCGGTGCAGCGGGAGCACACCGGCAAATAACAACCGTCGACGGTAAGCGTGCGGGACGGCAGGCAGTGGCAGACCGCGTAACCGAAGAACTGCAGAACATGGTCGAGCCACGCCATCGCTCGAGCTACATCACCCGGCCGCGGTAGTCGGGGAAAAGGATGGGGGCCGCGAGCTCGCTCTCCAGGCCGGCGCGGGCGACCTCCTCGTCCCACGCCCGCACGTGCGCCAGCGAAAGGGCGCCCAATTCCACCGTCGGTATCTTGGCCGCGGCCGCGGCGCCGGCCCGCCGGCCGAAAACGCACACGTCGAGAAGCGAATTGCCCATCAAGCGGTTCTGGCCGTGAATGCCGCCCGCGACCTCGCCCGCGAAATAAAGGCCCGCGATGTCTTTGCTGGAGGCGTCGGCGTTGATCGTGACGCCGCCGTTCTGGTAATGCAGCGTCGGGTAAATCAACATCGGCTCGCGCGAGATGTCGATGCCGTGGTTGTCGTACATGCGATACTTGCCCGGGAAGTCGCACCGGACCGTGCCCGGGCCGCGCAAGATGTCGATCATCGGCGAATCGAGCCAGATGCCGACGCGGCCGGAGGGCGTGGGTATGCCCATGCCGCGGCCTCCTCTCTCGGGCGGGCCGCACTCGCGTATAATCGCCGACGACGCCACGTCCCGGGTCTCGAGGGGGTAGACGAACTGCCCGGCGTCGACGTTGAGGAATTGGGCGCCGGCCCCCCGTATCTTCTCGGTGATGAGGAGGCCGACGATCTGCTCGGGGTATATGGCGCCGGTGGGGTGGAACTGCGAGGACTCGAGGAATATCAGCTCGCAGCCGGCGTGGTAGGCCATCGCGAGGCCGTCGGCGGTGGCGCCGTAGTGGTTGGTGGTGGGGAAGCCCATGAGGTGGAGGCGGCCGAAGCCGCCCGTCGATATTACGGTGCACTTGGCGCGCACGACGATGTATTGGTCGCGGTCGAGGTCGTAGAGGACCGCGCCCGCGGCCTTGCCCGCCTCGTCCTTTATTATCTCCACCGCCGGCGCGAATTCCACGATTTTAATGGCGGGACGGCATTCGACCTCGTCGCGCAGCGTCCTCATAATCTCGGCGCCGGTGATGTCGCCGCAGGAGTGCATGCGCTTGCGGCTCGTGCCGCCGCCGTGGAGGGTGCGCATCGTCCCCTCCTCGGTCTTATCGAACATTACGCCCAGCTTCTCGAGCCAGGCGATGACGAGAGGCGCGTCGGAGACCAGCGCCGCCACGAGCTCGGGTTGATTCGCGAAGCGGCCGCCGCCCAACACGTCGAGGTAATGGATGATGGGGGAATCGTTTTCCTTGTCCGCGGCCTGGATGCCGCCTTCCGCCATCATGGTGTTAGCGTCGCCCAGGCGAAGCTTGGTCGCGATGAGGATGTCGGCTAAGCCGGCGTCGGACGCCGCGATGGCCGCGCTGCAGCCGGCGCCGCCGCCGCCCACGATCAACAGGTCGACGTCGTAGTCGACGCGCGCGAGGTCCACCTCGGTGGGGTCGAGGCGGCTGCGCGACTCCAAAACGTCGACGAGTTCGTTGGGGTAAACCGCGCCCTTGTTGGGGCCGACGCGCAATTCCCGCTTGGCGTCGGCGCGGAAGTCGGGGTGGAAAGCCTTGAGGAGCGCGTCGATCTCCTCCATCGTGAGGCGCGCATAATGCTCGCCCCGTTTGACCGCCTCGACGCGCGCCGGCCTGGAAGCCTCGACTTTCGCGATCAACTTTTTAAGACCCGGGTCGTAACCCATCGCACTTGCCTCCCGTCATCCGGCCGCCGCGGCTTTAGCGGAACAACGCCCGCACTCGCCCCAACGACGCCGGCGCGACGTCTATATCGTTATAGCTCGCCAGCCCGAAGAACTCCAGGTACTTCGCCATCAGATGTTTCTTCTCGTATTTGCCGTCCGTCAGGGCGCCGAAAATCAAGGAAGAAGTTATGGCCTTATAATCGGACGCGCCGGAGGCCGCGTACCGTACCACTCGCCCGTTGGACTGGTTGCCGGCGCGCCGCGAGCGCACGACCACGTCGCCCGCGGCCGCGTTATATTCGTCCACGTACGCGTCGGGTTTATCCTTACGGTACGAGTAATAGTCGAAACTTATGCCGCCCCACGGCCCAATCCCTTCGGCGACGTTGACGTTGCCGTCTTCCATCGGGCGGCCGTCGTCGGCAAAGGCCGCGCCCAGCTTCGCGAAAAACGTCGAGCTCCCGTAGCGCCGCCCTATCTCCGTCCCCTCGATATACAGGTTGGCGCGGTCCCGGGCAAGGTAGTTTTCTAAAATTTTGCGTTCGGCGTAGGATAACCGGCCGTCGTCGGGCCAAAAGCCGCACAGCACAAAGACGGCGTCGTAGGCGCCGAGGTCGGAGGGTAAAACGAACCTCCGCTCGACGTCGGCTACGCCGTTGGCCGTCAAAGCCTTTACGACGGCGTACTCCGTGCCCACGGCGCCGCCGCCCCCCGGCGCTTTGAAAGTCAGGTCGTTATCGCGGTCCCAGACTAAAACTTTACCCTGCGCCGCCCCCGCGCCGGCGAGCCACAGAGCGGATATGAAGACGAAACCTCTCACGACGTCGCCACCGGCACGTCGAAGAACAACGCCGGCGCCAGCGCCTCGCGCCACCAAGGCGCGAGGTAGGTCTGAGCCAAGTACGCCGCCACCAGCATCAGAAAGGCCACCATTACGCCGTCGCGTATCTCGCCCGCGCGCACCGGCCGCCGCAACACCAGCGCCAGCGTCGGCTCAGCCGCGGCCAATAATATATTAACGAAGGCGAGGGCGCGGAATACTTCCCACAGCGGCCACCCCAATACGACCACTTTCCACGGTTCGGCCGCCCGTAAGAACAACGTACCCACATAATACGCCTGGCAATTTAACAACGTCGCCGCGAACGCTAAGCCGGCCACGCCCGCCGTCACGAGGCTCAAGGCGCCGAGGGCCAGCGCCTCCTTCCATCGCCATGTCCCCCAAGCCCCCACGCCGGCCAAATCGGCGCCGGAGCCAACCCACAACGTCATCCCCTCGGCGTAGGCCGGGCCGTAGGCGACGGCCGCCCCGGCCTGGGCCGGAAAGAGTACCGTAAAGGAGGCGACCGCAACCCCCTTGCAGAAAGACCACCACAGGAACGCGAAAGCGGCCCCCTGCAAGCCGCGGTGAAGCCGCAACCATACGTATACCGGTAAGACCGCGGCGACGTCCAGCGCCGGCAACACGAACTTATTAGCCGTTAAAATCCCGCCGGCCGAAGTAACGAGCGCGGCCGCCGCCAGATACCACAGCGCCCCCGGGAGCCTCAAATTATGCCATAGATTCGCGGCCCCGGCCTCGAGCCGCCTTTCTACGCCGTACCGGGCCACGTCCGTTCGCCAACCATAGGGGCGCCGCCAAGCGGCCATAATATAGCAAAGGGCCCTGCCAAAAGCAAGAAGTATAAAGGCGGCGCCTACGTCGGCGGGGGCCCGCGCCGGCCTCCCTCGCCGACGGGCTAAGCGAGGACCGCGTCGCGCACGAGTTTCACGGGCAGCGAGCCGACGGCCAACAAACGGTCGTGGAAATCGCGCAAGGAGGCCTCGGGATTGTGCTCGAAGTATTCGTCCCGCAACGCCATTATCTCCCGCTTCCCGACGAGGTACGACATCGGCTGGGTGGGGGTATAAATATACCTCTTTACTTCCGCTTCGGCGTTTACCCGCTCCAGCGCCGCCTCGTCGACGAGGAACGCCACCGCCTGCTCGAAGGTCATGCCGCCGGTGTGGAGCGACGCGTCCAGGACAACGCGCGCCGCCCGCCACAGCGTATCCTTTTTCTGCCCAAGTACTATGCGCTCTTCCTCATAGAAACCCTGTTCGCGCATCATCTCTTCGCAATATAGGGCCCAACCCTCGATCAACGGGTTGGAATGGAATTCCCGGCGGATCCGGCGCGCGACGCGGTTGGCCCAACACAGTTGGAGGTGGTGCCCCGGGTAGCCCTCGTGGAGCGCGACGATGGGCACTTTGACGCGATTATGCCCCGCCAGCTTCTGCTCGCGCTCCTCGGGCGAGGCGTCGGCGTCCACCGGCGTTACGTAGAAGAATCCCTTCTGCCGCGGTTCGTACGCCGCCGGGGGCATATAGGCCGCGTACGGTATGACGGCCCGTTCGAACTCCGGCGTAGGGATTACCTCCAACTCCTCCCCCTCCGGCAAACCGCAGATATTCCTGTCGACTACGAATTGCCTCGAGCGAGACATCCATTCCCGGTAGAAGTCCAAAACCTCAGCCGCGGCGGGATGGTCCTGTTTAAATTCCGCGATGAGTTGGGCCGGCGTGGAACCGGGCCGGATCTTGTCGGCCAGCGCCGACATCTCCGCCTTCGCCTGGACGACCGACTCCCGGCCGAAGGCCAGCAGCGAATCGGCGTCGTAATCGAGCATGTGATATTCACGGAGGAGGCGGTCGAACGCCTCCCGGCCCGCGGCAAAATCTTCCCGAGCGGGTAGTTTTTTGACGTAGGCCATAAAATCGGCGATAGCCGCGGCGGCGCGCTCTCCCGCACCCTTTAGTTTCGCGGCGTACTTACTCCCCGCCTTCGCCGCGGCCGCCGGGACAACCCGCGCCAGGAACGGCCCTGCCTGGGCGGCTATCTCCTCCGCCACCGCGACGAACTTCGCCGTGGGATTCTCGAACGAGCGCTTTCCCGCGGCGCAGTAACGCGGCACTTTCTCGAGACGGGCTAACATCGCGGCGAACCGCTCCTCGGCGGGGGCGTAGTCGCGCACGAGCATAATGAAGATCGTCTGGACGACGTTGGCCGGGACGCCGATGGGGTCGCGCCGCATATCGTCTATCAACCGCAACGACACGTCGAAATAGGCCAGCCGCGCCCGCGCCAACGCCAGGTCGACGGCGTCCTCGCCCTCGGCGTCTTGCGAAGCCGCCTCGACCCGGGCGAGGTATTGGTCGACGAACGCCTCGTACGCGGCTATTCCTTCCGGGCCGGGGTCGTCCCACTCCTCGTCGTAATCGTGGATGCCCTTAAAGGTCGCGCCCGGCGGCGAAAGTTCGTTTGCGCGGTCGAGCATCTCGTTAATCAACTTGCCGACATCTTCGCTCATATCCACGGCACCTCGCAAAGGAATTTTGGCGCAAAACTAACATACCTCCCGCGAGCGGTCAAGGTGCTACGAGGAAAGGGTATCGCCGGCCGCGGCCGGGCGGGCCCCGAAACCAAAACGCGGCGCGTAATTCCGCCGAAAGAATAGCGTCGTTCGGGGCGCCGAACGCTATTTTACGGCGACCTGACGGCTAAAATATGGGTTGACGGGTCAACCTAAAAATGGTAACCTCGGATACGGGCATCAAGCAAAGAGGCTAAAACGATATGAAAATGAGCGAATTAACGGCGCTAGGCGTCGCGGCGGCTTTAGTATGGTGGGGCGCGGCCCCCGCGCTGGCCGAAGATAAAGAAGAAGAGCCCTCCGACCCGACGGGGGAAAATATACGTTACTATTACGGCCGCGGTCAAAACCCGTTCAGCGCCCCCGGGGCGGAAGAACAGGACGAGATCTTCTATTTCGGCGAGAACGAACAAGAGGATTTCGTCGAGCTGGAATGGTCGCGCTTCCAGGACACGAGCGGCAAGGCGTCGCGGGATATCAAAAGGATAATCGGCCTGAGCCTGGTAACGACGGCCATAACGATGACGAGTTGGGCCGTCTTTCTAAACACCGAGCAAAATAGGGTCGACAACTGGCAAAAAATATACGAGGGCACGGGCGTTGTGCTACAGAACCGAGAACATACGGTCAACGTACCGACGGTCGTAGCCGGCGTCTGCCTCGCCGGCGGCGGCGTATGGTTAATGCGACGCAACTGAGGGAGTATTAACGCATACAAAACCCCGTTAAATAATATCGTCGTTGAGTCCGGCGGCCGGAAACGCGATAATGGCACTGAGCCGCGGAAACGCCGAGAGGGCCCGCAGATATCCGGGCGACGAGCGCGACGCGTTCGCGGCTGAGCGGCCGACCAGGCCCGGCCGGAACGCGTTTTCAAATATAAGAAAAGGAGGAGCGAACGGAGCAAAAGGTATTTACACGTAACGCCAGCCATTCCGATGAGACGAAAGGGGAACGCCCTATGAAACGACATTTTAAAGGCATGGGCGCCGCGGTCGCCGTGCTGGCCTTGACGGCCGGGGTTTTTACCGCGTCGTGCGGCACGGAAGAGCCCGGGACCAACGGCCCCAGCGAGGAGTACTTCCCTATCGGCGAGGGCCAACGGTGGGCCTACGACACGTATAACGTTACGCGCGACCCCACCATGCAAAACCCGTTCTACACCCACGTATCGGTCGAGAACGTGCCGGCGGGCCCGGGCGGCGTCGTCGAGCCCGTCTTCGTGACCAAATACGCCAAGAACGCCGCCGGCGAATGGCTGCGGCTCAGCCAGGCCGGCTATTGGGTCAATAAGGATATCTTCTTCAAATACGAATACTTCAGCTACAGCGACGAAGGCCTTTTCACCCTGCGCGGATACCATTATACGAGCGAGTATCGCGACCCGGTAATAGGCACGTTCTTTTACGATACCGCCCGCCAGCGAAGGGCGTTCACGCTGTTTAAAACGCCTTTCGTCCCGAACGAAAGGTGGGACGTCCTGAATTATGGAGGGGACCCGAATAACCCCACCGTCTTCCGCAACGTCGACCAGAAAGACTACTTCGGCCTCGCCCAAGATATGGACCACGACGGCTACGTCGACACCATGGACATCTCCATAATCGGCGAAGTTACGGGTAGCGAGCATATCGGTACGGAGCTAGGAAGGCTCGATTGCCAAGTCGTCAAGCTTACCCA
>Ga0153916_10004567_pt1 | contig 10452 bp, 7 predicted proteins | sample Opewatmetagenome_FD_109642 | JGI IMG/M metagenome (GOLD analysis project Ga0153916, IMG submission 109642) | Freshwater wetland microbial communities from Ohio, USA - Open water 3 Core 3 Depth 4 metaG | ecosystem: Environmental > Aquatic > Freshwater > Wetlands | place: USA: Ohio, Lake Erie, Old...
AGTTCGATATTCTGCCTCCGCCTCGCGCGGATCATCTTTTCTAATCCGGCGAGATAGGGATTGTCCGGGTTGCTGCCCCCGGCCAGGATGAAGCTCCAGTCCTTGGCGATTTCCGGCCATTTCTCGCTCAAGCTCAGGAACGCCTCGACCATTTCTTTCTGCCTTTTTGAGCCTTCCACTTCGAACCTGGCCACGGAAAAGATGAGTTTCTTTTTAGGAAGCCCCGCCGCCGCAATTTCCATATCGACTGGAGGATAAATCTGCTTGGACGAGGTGAGCTTCCATTTCCTCTTGACCCATTCGGCGGTATAGAGGCTGTTGCAGACCACATGGGTATAGCGGTCGGCATAAAAATAGGTTTGGGGCCTTCTCTCGGGGAAATGACAGACCAGAACGGAGAGTCCGGATAACGGGTAGACCATCTCGTTCATGCTGTTGTTGACGAAGATATCGTAGCCGCCGCTTTCTCGGCTGACCAAATGGAAAGGGTTTTTCGTTTCAGGAGGGATGATGGCCGGGTCAAGATGCCGAAGCCCTCTCTCCTCAAAAAATGGGAGTTTGATCACTTTGATCCGGCAGGCAGACAGGTCGAGGCCGTACCAGTTCACGAAATCCTGGTGGCTGACCTCATGGTTGACGATGAGTGTAATGTCAAACCGGTCCTGAAGCGCCGAAGCCATGGTCAGCCCGTATCTTTGGGCTCCCCCGATAAAATGGAAGGAATGATCATAAATAGCCAGGGACGGCCTCCGGAGATGGAGCGCGACCTCGGCCCGCAGAACATGATTGTAGGCGGCCTGGATTCCCTGAGCAGCGGCGATCTCGTTAGTTTCTTTGGCCAGTTCCTGGATTATTCTCTCTTCATTTGACATGGGCGGTCGACTCCGGCGCAAACACCCGGCGGCGCTAATCCTTGACAGGCAGTTTCGGGCCTTCGTCCGGGTTCTTGCCCTGCTCCAGGTTTGTCCGCAGGTCCTCAAGCTTGGCCTTGAGAACAACCAGACTTTCTTCGCAGGCGCTGATCTGTTCCTGGATCTGTTCCATCCTTTCCTTATTGTGTTTGGTCCGGAGAAGCAGGGCTTGGTACAAATCGACGGACTGCCGATTGAACCGGATCTGTTTATCCAGAAAGAGGTCATTGTAATCGGCCAGACTCTGGAGCAGGAACCGCTTGAGAGTGACGATGGGCCGGCCGATGAACTTTCTGTGCGATGTGATGGGCTCTTTAGCCGGCCGGGTGTCGATCTCTGTCTTTATGGAAGCGATGGACTCGGCGATATAGCTCTCGAGCTCCCGTTCCGAAAACTCTTCCAGATTGGGGGGAAAAGACCGGTCTATTTCTTTGTTGGCCAGTTTCTTGATGTCCTCGATCTCCTTCCTTTTCCTGTCCAACTCTTCTTTGAGTCGCTGGATCTCTTGAGCCATGGTTTTTTCCATGTTCGCTGGCCGGGACACTCCTTATTAGTCGCTGCCCGGATTTTATAATCAATCCGTTTTTATTTCAAGATGACGCCTGTTCAGCAGTTTTGTTGCCAGCACGCTCTGGACCCGACTCACCGTGATCCCTTGAATGCAGCGCGCGACATCAAAATGGCAATTTTCCGAGCACGGATTGCAGGTCAGACCCGCACGAATGGTTTCATGATCTTTGCCCCACGGCCGGAAACGCTCGTACTCACCCGTGCCGAACAGGCCAACCGACGGAACGCCTGAAGCCGCTGCAATGTGCATCGGGCCGGAGTCGTTGCCGATGAACAGGTGGCAGCGCTTCAGGACCGCGGCCATTTCGCGCAGAGTCGTTTTGCCGGCGAGGTTTATCGTAAGGCGGCCCTGCAGCCCCCTTTCTATTTGATCGGCTAATCCCCGCTCTCCTTGGCCGGCGATAATCAGGACAGTGGTGTTGTAAGTTTCCTGCAGCCATCGTCCCACTTCGACGAAGCGGTCCGCCGGCCAGCGGCGGTAGGCCCAGGCCGCTCCGGGCGCCAGGGCGACCAGGAAATCCGCCGTAACGATACCGTGCCGGCTGAGGAGATCCTGGGCGAATTGCTCATCATCCGTTGAAGTCCAGACTTCGAGACGCGTGTCTTCAGGCTGTCCACCCAGGAAATGGAGGATGTCCAGCTGCCGTTCAATTTCGTGCTTGAGAGCGCCCCGGACAGGCCCTTCGGTCGTCAAGCGGTTCACGTCGCCCAGGCGATGGAACAGAAAATCGCCGGGGCCGTTGATGTAGGCAATGCGGCGGGGAGCGCCGCTCGCGTACATCAGGATGAGCGCCGCCGCCTGACAGGCATCGTTATTCCAGCGGAGTGAGATGGCCGTGTCGAAGTGCTTCTTCCAGAGGCGGCGGCAGGCCAACCGCGATGCCTCCAGCCACAAAAGGAGGTGGCCGCGAAAGGCGTCCCTCCAGTGCCTGATCGTTCTCCAGCGGAACGCGATCACCTCGTCGACATAGGGGCATTTTTCGGCCAGGTTGAACATATTGGGCTGGACAACAAGTGTGATCCTGGAGCGGGGAAGGAAGCCCCTGAGCTCGCGAAGAAACGGGCTCGTCAGAATGATATCGCCGATGTCGGCCAGCTGAACGACCAAGACGTTCCGGGGTTGAGAGGCTTCGGCTGAGGCGGCTTTGCGGCGGCGCCCGCTTAAAAGGAAGAATCCCTCATAGAGGACTGGGAAAATAAGCAGGGCGATAAAGGAGGAGGTTTCCCGAAACACGGCCCTCATCTTCTGGGCGAGAAAAGGCGGTTTCAGGAAGGCCCGGCCGAGGACGATAAAATCGCCCCATTTCAGCCATCGTTTGGCTCGACGGATGAGTCGGTCCATGGATTCAGCAGGCGCATCCTCCGCTGCGGACCGAATTTCCTTTGCTTCCCTTCCTCGAAGAGCGATGTCTGCTTGCCCTCCGGCCCCCTTCAATATTTTTTCTATGTTCTCGACGGATCGGTCGAGCCGGAACTGCTCTTCAATGGTGCCCCTGGCCTTGGCGCGCAGGGACTTGAAGAGCTCCGGCTCCTTGAGAAGCCGCAGGACTTGTCTGGCGCACTGCTCCGGGTTCTCCTTAGGGATGACCAGAGCGTTGGTCCCGTCTTTGAGGATTTCTGAATTTCCGCCTGAGGACGTGCTGACGACCGCCATTCCACAGGACATGGCCTCCAACAAGGAAATAGTCAGAGGTTCCTCTTTCGCTGAGGGAAAGACGAAGATGTCATGAGACTGATAAAGGCCGGGCATTTTTTCGCTCGGAGTAAAGCCTGATAAAATCAGATTGTTGAGAATTCCGTGACGGGCCGCCAGATCGCGCAGATAGGTCACAAAGGAAGGACAATCCTGATCGTCACCCGAGATTGTGAGGGTGAGATCGGTGCAGCCCTCCTCCTTTTTCAATATCCCCAAAGCTTCGATGGCAACATCCACACCCTTTTCAGGCCCGACTTTCCCGACGTAAAGCAGCCGGCTCGGGACCTGTCTGCTGGCTTCTTGATAGGAAAAACGGCTGAGGTCAATCCCCCAGGGAACCACCGGTGCTTGAGCCACGGGCCGGCCGACCTCGATGGCCATGTTCTTGAGAAAAGCGCTGGCAAAGATCGCGCCGCTGAGGTTTAAAGGCTGCGAAGGGGGGACGAGCCCGAAATGACGGCTCAAAAAGCGAAGGACCCTTGAGCCTCCTCTGTCCTTTGGCCAGAGCTGATACCAGGGGTCCTTTTCCCAAGTGGCAAACCAGTCCGAAGAGACATAGAAAAAGGTAGGCAGCCCCATGCCCTGGCCCAGCAGAGCAAGAGAGGCAGAAATCTGGGAAAGGTCGAACAGAAGGAGGACATCCGGCCTGAAGTCCTGAAAAAGTTTCCTGGCAAGAGTCTGATTGGCCAGCTCTTTAAGAAAAACAGCATGCCAGTGCTGGGTTTTCTTGGAATCTCTTCTTAGCCAGCGGTGAACATCGCCTTCGCTGTGCTGCTTTTTTGGCTCGAGAGCGCTAGTGAGGAGCTGAGCATCGTGTCCCCGAGCTCTCAGGAATTCAACGATATTCCTGCAACCAAGCGTGGAGCCGGTCTTGCGCTCGGGGGGATAAAAGTTAGATATGACCAGTACTCGCACCACCTACTCGCTTCTATGGAGCAGTATCCCATCAAGGAGCCGATGGCTTGTTATCTTCTTTCTTCTTCTTGGTCAAGGCGGATTTGAGTTTCTCGGCAAAGATCCCAAAAGATGTCTCTTTCGGTGCGACCTGTTTGAATTCTTCTTTTTTATCTTTGCCAGCGGCCTCTTCTCTTTCGGCCTCGGCTTCTTTTTCTTTAACGGCCGAGAGCGCTTCGAGCTCGGATTCAGCCAGCTCTATTTTCTCTTCGATGACCCGCCTTTCGCTTTTGCGGGGCTTGAGGATCCTTTCGCCCTCAGCTTTGACTTTCCTTTTCTTGACCGGCCTTTCCCTGGCTGCCGCGGGAGGTTCAATCCTGGCTTTCTCGACGGCTTCCGCCCGGACAGGAACAGGCTTAAACTCTTCCTCCGCTTCCTCTTCCCCTGCAGGGATGCCCTCTTCCTGGAGAGCTTCAGGAATTGCTTCTAGACTCGGTATCTCCATGGCTTCAGCTGGCATTTCGGGCTTGACCTCTTCGACAACGAACGTGGGTTCCCGGTAGAAAAAGATCCCCTTCTTCTTCTCCGAAGAGCTGAATTCCGGTGAATTGAGGAGGGTGGTTTCAACATCCTCCTGAGTCGTTTGCTTCAGGACATCCACAAGATGATAGGCCCTCAGGAAGTGGAGGGAATGATCATCGGATTCAAGCCCGAATTTCCTAAAGACCAGGATCAGGAGCTCGTGAAGGTTCCTGGCGTCATTCTCAACTTGGAGGGAGAGGAGCTGTGCCAGGGTCTCTTTTTCCAAAAAGATGATCTTGTTCGGCAGGGAGAAGGTGAAGGCTTCCTCTCCGGCGTCGTTGAATTTATCCTCTTTCGGGTCATAGGAGAGCTGAGGCACGGAGATTTTTTTCTTCGATTTTTTGAGCCAAAAGCTAAACTGCTGGGGATTTTTTCTTTCCAGAGTGAGGCTTGTTCCCTGAGGAATGTGTGCCGCACGAAAAAAATCCTTCAGGCCTAAAAAAAAGCAATCCGACGGATAATAATGGACTGTGTAGCTTTTCCCCTCCTCGGCGTCGAGAAAGGTGTATTCCCGGGCACGAGAGAGCTCTTTGTTCAGGCTCTTGGGAACCCTGACTCCGCCTGACAGCACTTCCCGCCAGGTGAGGTAGATTTTTAGCGGAAATTCATGGAATGTGCTGAGCTGAGGCTTTTCCGTCCCTTCCATATCCGGAAGTTTGGCCGGCTGAGCCGCCAGGGGCAGGCCCTCGAGAAACGAGTTCAGGATGCTCTTGAGGTTCCATTTGCCCCAGCGGACCGGAGAGACGAAGACGAATTCCTTTTTGCATTTCTTTTCTAAAAGATGATTTAGGGACAGGCAGGTGATGTCATAAAGATCGTGGGAGGCTTCCAATCCGAAAAATCCGTTCACCAATTCTTCTGTCGAGGCCGACTGCCGGGTCTCCTGGATATGCTTTTCGATGTCTTTGACTTTTTCTTCGGGGACGGCGACTTGATTTTTGGCCAGCTGCCAGAAATCATTCCAGCTGAAGAATCGGTCTGACTTGGAGAGGAGGTTGCGGAGATTTTTTTCCAGGGTTTTCATGTCCCTGTCCGTCATCGGGAGCTCGTTGAGGCGAGGGTCCTCGGCGCTTTCCATTTTCTGGGGTGCCAGCCCTTTCTCCTCGCAATTCGAGGGAAGGAGGACCTGGGTTTTGGTTTTTTTCATGTAATCGATGTATTTTCGGAAGAGACCTCCGCCCGTGTAATCGACCTCCAGCATCTCGCACTGGAAATCTTTATAATAATGCTTGTTGAGGACTTTCAGGACCACGGCTCCCTTGAAGTGCTCGACGGTCTTGCTGCTGACGGTCAAGGCTTCGTCGTATTCTCTGTAGATCTGATCGCCGATTTCGTATTTCCAGTTGGCGTCGTACTTCAGGACTTCCTGGACCCTCTGGCTGGCCGTCTTTTGGAAGGCCAGTTTTTGGGCGATTTCTGATAAAGTCAATGGCCTGGACGTCTGCTCGAACTCCTTCTCGACATAGGCGAGGTTGTCTTCTGTAACCTGGGTGAGGTTGTTATCGTTATCCATTTCTCTATTTTTTTCCCATTAATAATACCATAATCACCTTCTGGATATGAAGTCTGTTCTCTGCCTGATCAAAGACGATCGAGTTCGGGGAGTCGATCACCTCATCTGTAACTTCATCGCCCCTGTGAGCAGGAAGGCAGTGCATGAAAAACGCCCCCTTTTTGGCCGAAGCCATCAGGTCGGCGCTGACCTGGAACGGGGCGAAAATCCGGGCTCTGGCCTCCTTCTCGGCTTCCTGCCCCATGGAAGCCCAAACGTCTGTATAGACGGCGTCAGCCTGCGAGACCGCCTTGTGGGCATCGGTGGTCAAGCTCACAGAGAACCCGGTTTCTCGGCCATCCTCCTTGGCCAGGTTGACGATCTCGGGCTTGGGCTCGTAGCCGGGCGGCGTGGCCACGGCCACCTGGCATCCCGCTTTGGCCGCCGCAAAAAGAAGGCTGTGACAGACATTATTGCCGTCCCCGACGTAAGCCAGCTTGATCCGGGCGAGGTCGACTTTTTTCTCCTTCAGACTGAAGAAGTCGGCCATGGCCTGGCAGGGATGGAGAAGGTCGGAAAGCCCGTTGATGACCGGAATCCTGATGTTCGAGGCCAAGTCGATAATGTTTTGGTGGGCAAAGGTCCGGATCATGATGCCGTCGACCCAGCGCTCCAGATTTTTCCCCACGTCAAAATAGGTTTCCCGCGTGCCGACCTGGCTGTCGGCCGGGCTCATATAGATGGCCGACCCGCCCAACTGCAGCATCCCGACTTCAAAGGTCATCCGGGTTCGCAAGGAAGGCTTTTGGAAAATCATGGCTAGGATCTTGTCTTTGAGCTTGCTGCGGAAGCGCTGGGGATGATCCTTGATTTCTGCGGCCATGTCCATGATTTCGTTGAATTCGTAGATGGAGAGGTCATGGACGGAAATAAAATCCTTCTTCATAGTTTCTCCTTGGGGGCCACGATCCTTGTCCCTGAACGTTTGATCAGGGCCGCTTTGAGGTGGCTCGACGAAGTGATCAAGACCTCCTTGCCGCCGGCCTGGACAAACTCGATAGCCGCCTCGATTTTTGGGCCCATTGAACCGGCGGGGAACTGTCCCTGAGAGAGATATTCCCCGGCCTCAGCCGAAGTCATGACTTCGATGGGCCGCTCTCGCGGGGTCCCGTAATCGAGGTAAACCCGTTCGATGTTGGTCAGGATGATAAAGAGATCGACCTTGACTTCGCGGGCGATCAGGCTGGCCACATAGTCCTTATCGATAACGGCTTCCATTCCCTTGAATAGCCCCCGGCCGTTGATGATGACGGGAATCCCTCCTCCTCCGGCCGCGACGACGACCCGGCCGGCATGAACCAGGTCCCGAATGACCCATTTGGATACGACGTCTATCGGCTTGGGCGAGGGGACGACTTTCCTGTAACCCCGGCCGGCATCTTCGATCATCGTCCACTTCTTCTCCCGGGACAGCATCTGGGCCCTGTATTTGGAGTAAAAAGGGCCGATGGGTTTGGTCGGAATCTGGAAAGCGGGGTCGTTTTTGTCGACGATGACTTGGGTGATGAGCGTCGCCACTTCCTTGTCCAACGAACGGGTTCGGAGTTCGTTGATGATCGCCCTCTCCAGCATGTATCCCATGCTCCCCTCAGTCATAGCGTCGCAGACTTCCAGAGTGAACGGGGGGACCTTGGTGACCGCTTCCTCCATCTGGATAAGGATATTCCCGACCTGGGGGCCATTCCCGTGGACGATGATCAACTCGAACCCTTTTTTGACGATGTGAACCATCAGGCGGGCCGCTTTCTGGGCGTTGCGCACCTGCTCTTCCTGGAGGCCGCGCTGGTCTTCTGGAAGCAGGGCGTTCCCGCCGAAGGCGATGAGTGCGATTTTCCTTTTCATCAGAAGCCTTTGAGCACGTCCTTGATGGTCGGAGAGCCGATTTCGTCCAGTTCGTAGCGAACGCGAAGCAGTCGCTTGTTCGTCGTGATCACCCGGTTAAGGTCGATCGGCGTGCCGCTTACGACAACATCGCAATCGATTGAGTTGATGGTCGCAGCCAGCTCTTTGGTCTGCTTTTCGCCGTAGCCCATGGCGGGAAGGACTTTTTCGAGATGGCTGTACTTCTCGAAGGTCTTTTTGATGCTTCCCACGGCAAACGGTCGCGGGTCAACGATCTCGGCGGCCCTGTATTTCTGGGCGGCCACGAATCCGGCGCCGAACTTCATGCCGCCATGCGTTACGGTGGGCCCGTCCTCGATCACGAGAACGCGCTTCCCGGCGATGGCTTCGCCGTTCTCGACGGTGATCTTTGAGTTGGCGCGTATGACGAGGGCCTTGGGATTAAAGGCCTTGATGTTCGCCATCACGATATCGACCTGATCCTTCGGGGCCGTGTCCATTTTATTGATGACGATGACCTGGGCCCGGCGGAAGTTCGTCTCGCCGGGGTAATAACGGAGTTCATGGCCGGCCCGGTGGGGGTCAGCGACCACGATCTCCAGGTCAGGCTTGTAAAAGGAGAAGTCGTTATTGCCGCCGTCCCAGAGAATGACATCAGCCTCTTTCTCGGCCTGTTTCAGGATGGCTCCGTAGTCCACCCCCGCGTAGACGATGATGCCCATGTCGATATGAGGTTCGTACTCCTCTCTTTCCTCGATCGTGCATTCGTTTTTCTCAAGGTCGTTATATGTGGCAAACCTCTGGACTTTCTGCTTGACCAGGTCGCCGTAAGGCATAGGATGCCGGATGACGGCAACCCTCCGGCCTTTGGCCTTGAGAGTCAGGGCGACTTTGCGGCTGGTCTGGCTTTTCCCGGAGCCCGTGCGCACCGCACAGACGGAAACGACAGGTTTCCTGCTCTTGATCATGGTGTCATTGGGGCCGAGGAGGCAAAAGTTGGCGCCTGCGGCCATGACTTCGGATCCCCTGTTCATCACGTACTCGTGAGAAACGTCGCTGTAGGCGAAATAGACATTCTTTGCTTTGTGCTTCTGAATCAGGGACGGGAGCTCTTTTTCGGCGAAGATCGGGATCCCTTTGGGATAGAGCTTGCCGGCGAGGGCGGCCGGGTATTTGCGGCCCTCGATGTCCGGGATCTGAGTTGCAGTGAAAGCCACAACCCTGTAGTCGGCGTTGTCCCGGAAACAGACGTTAAAATTGTGGAAATCCCTCCCGGCGGCGCCCATAATTATGACATTCTTCATCAAAATAACTCCTTCAAGAGAGAGCCGTTGTCTCTCACGGCATAACTTTTCCTTAAAAGGAAAGACCGCATAGTATAATACAGGCCTCCCGGGCAAATCAACGTATAGCTCGGGGTGTGGACGCAGAAGGCACGCGAATTTGCGGCTAGTCAGGATGGCCTTTCAGTCTGGACCTTCCTTTTTCCAGGCCGTGTCTTTCCTGTCGTAACCCTTTTTCCCTTTTTTTGAGGAATGAGGCTTGGATGGAGGAGGGAGCGGCCGGCGCACCCGCTGCCAGACCGGTTTCTGTCGCCTATCTATTTTGTGCGGCATTCTACCTCCCCTGGATCCTCGGCGCTTTTGTCCCTGAGGACCGCTACCTTTCTTTATAGAGGAAAGATTTCAGCCTTTAGGGCGGCGGGGTCAAGAAGGGCCGCGGTGCATTTTCCCCAGAGCCAGCCTCCGGTTTCGCCCGGGTTAAGGAGGATCGTTTTCCCCTGTTTCCTGATTTCCGGCTTATGAGTGTGGCCGAAAATGATGACGTCATACTTGCCCAGGGCAAGATAGGACGCCACGGAGAACTGGAAATGGCAAATGAGATAGTCCCTCCCGCCATGGCCAAAGACCAGGGGGGCTTCCGCTATTTCCCCGATAGATTCGAAAGCCTTTTCCAGGCCGATCTTTTCTCCGTCGCAGTTGCCGAAAACGGCTTTGACAGGGCATTCAAGGGCCCCAAGCTCGCGCGCAGCAAAGGGGGCAACCATATCTCCGGCATGGATGACCAGCTCGCATTTCGAGTCCTTGAACAGGGCGACGGCTTTCTTGATGGCCGTTAGATTGTCATGGGAATCCGCCATTACGCCGATCATTTTGCTTTCCTATCCAGATTATACGGCACTTTTTAGTAACTTCAAGACATTTTCGGAATGCAAGTTTGCTTCCGTTTGTGATCAGGCGAGGGGTGTGGGCGTAGAAGGCCGTATGCGGAAAGAGAATCGAGGCACGGGAGGCGCGGCCAGATCTTCCCTGGGGATGAGGCGAGGGATGATGTGGTGAGAAGTCCGTATGAGCGACGAGCGGGCACGGTTCCTCGGAGAGGAGAGCGAGGAGCGAATCGAGCAA
>Ga0153916_10004568_pt1 | contig 10451 bp, 7 predicted proteins | sample Opewatmetagenome_FD_109642 | JGI IMG/M metagenome (GOLD analysis project Ga0153916, IMG submission 109642) | Freshwater wetland microbial communities from Ohio, USA - Open water 3 Core 3 Depth 4 metaG | ecosystem: Environmental > Aquatic > Freshwater > Wetlands | place: USA: Ohio, Lake Erie, Old...
ATTGAATAAATAATGATTATCCCAATAAGCAGAGGGCCTGAGGTTTATCAGCTCACCCTTAAGGATTTCCGGATCAAATTCCAGGATATTGATCGGAAATCCCGGATTCGAACTGACCATTGCTGCAAATTGTGCAATCCTGATTGTAGGAAAGTTGGCAGGTCTCATCCGTAGAAATCTCCAGAGATGTCTTTCAATAGGCATCAGATTGTATTTTTTCCTGAGATAATCGTATTCCCCTTTTAATTCCAGGTAATATTCATCCCCATCGGATCCTTCAAGGAATCCTGCCTGGCCAAATAATAAAGCCTCCGTCTGGATTTGGTTCCGGTAATGCCTTTCAAGGTATTTGTATGGCAATGACTTCGAAAGCAGGTTAAATGGCATTCCATTTACCTTAAAACCAAAATTCCTCGCCAGCTGACGGTAAATAGTCTCCTTCCAGTCCCCCTTTGTCTCCTGGAAATTCTTAATGATATCCTCTGCCTTCACCTGCATTCTTTCTGCCAGCAGACGATCTAACCAGAGATTCATTATCAGCGGGTCAATATTGCTGACAGATTTACCACATGGAATCCATTCTGTATTCTGAAGAATTGCAGAATAATTCTCATATATATTCACCGGGAACTGTATCTCTGCTGTTGGAATGTTACATCGTTCAAAATCAGGCACTTCTACATCATGCTTGTACACAATATGTAGAATAATATTCTGGTAATTTTTATCATGATGATGACCGTGCATGAACCAATCTGATGTTTTAAAGTGGACTTCGATATTTCCTGCCCAAACTGTTTTGTTGATCCTGATCTTTGCATTAAAAAAATCAGGCCCGGAATCGTGATTATGTTGTCCCACATCCAGAACCTCCACGTCTTCACCGGTTATCAGAGAAAGAGGTAACCTGAATAATCGATTTTTCCAGATATATTGAAGAAAGTCTTCTGAGATATTCATTTGTATTTAATTTGGATTATTAGGTTTCATTATTAGTTACCTATATACTTAATGACAGAATAATGAGAAAATCGGTAGGTATTAGCGCACTTTTTTAGATAAGTCTGTGTTTTTTAAGTATATCTTCCATCTCTTTTTGAAGCTCAGAAGCTTTCAGATATAAAGTCTGTGCAAAATTTTCTGAATTATCGGCGAATATTATTGACCTGCTGGCATTAACAAGTATTCCGCATTTTGCATTTAATCCGTGTTTAGATACCTCATCCAGGCTTCCACCCTGGGTACCGATACCGGGAATCAGAAGAAAATGATTGGGGGCATGTTTTCTTATTTGACTGATCATTTCCGGCCGTGTCGCTCCTGCCACATACATCATATTATCCGGTGTTCCCCAGTCAGAGCTCGTTTTAATAACTGTTTCAAACAAAAGTTCATCCCTATCTTGCAATTTCCTGAACTGAAAGTCATCAGCACCTTTATTTGAAGTTACTGCAAGAAGAATCACCCATTTCCCCTGTCTCTGCAGGAATGAATGTACAGAATCGAAACCCATATAGGGTGAAACGGTAACGGCATCGAAACCTAAGTTGTCCAGGAAAGCCCTGGCATACATTTCGGCAGAATTACCAATGTCACATCTTTTTGCATCGGCGATTATGAAAATATCATTATTAACAGACCGGATAAATTTTACAGTATCTTCCATTTCTTTCCAACCTGCCGCCCCCCGGGCCTCATAGAAAGCAGTATTTAATTTATATGCAATGGCAAGCTGATGTGTGGCAAGGATAATTGCCTGGTTGAAATCGAATTGCGGGTAGTCATTACGGTGAAAGAAGGCAGGAAGTTTTTCAAATTCGGAATCCAGTCCGATGCATAAAAAGCTTTTTTTTAATCTGATCTGGTTAAAAAGCTGGTCTGAATTCATCTGTCAATTTATTAAACCAATTCACTTGCTTTCAATCTTTCAGCATTTTCAGCCATCTGAAGCTGATTATAGAGCTCCTGCAGGTTCCCGTTCAATACTGAAGCCAGGTTATATAATGTAAGGTTAATCCTGTGATCAGTCACCCTGCCCTGGGGATAATTATATGTTCTGATTTTTGCCGACCGGTCGCCTGTGGATACCATAGTTCTGCGCTTACGGGTAATATCTTCCAGATATTTTTGATATTCAAGATTATAGAGCCTGGTCCGCAACTCAGACATCGCTTTTTCATAATTCTTTAACTGCGATTTTTCATCCTGGCATACTACCACGACCCCTGTGGGAATGTGGGTCAACCTGATGGCCGAATAGGTAGTATTAACCGATTGCCCTCCGGGACCGGATGAGCAAAAGGTATCTTTTCTGATGTCCTCCATTTTAAGCTGAATATCAAACTCATCAGCTTCGGGTAGTATAGCTACTGTTGCAGCTGATGTATGAACCCTGCCCTGGGTTTCTGTTACAGGGACCCGCTGAACGCGGTGAACACCGGATTCATATTTAAGTATCCCATAAACTCCTTCTCCTTTGACATTAAGAATAATTTCTTTATATCCTCCTACTGTCCCTTCAGTATAACTGGTGACCTCAGTCTTCCATCCCATTGATTCAGCGTATTTCTGATACATCCTGTAGAGATCGCCTGCGAAGATGCTGGCCTCATCACCGCCTGTTCCTGCCCTTATCTCAAGTATGGCATTTTTATCATCCTGAGGATCTGCAGGAAGCAATAAATATTTAATTTCTTCCTCCATTGGACCAAGTTTTGAATTTAAATCCTCCAACTCGGCCTTTGCCATCTCCTTCAGCTCTGCATCTTTTTCAGTATTCAGCATTTCTCTTGCCGAATCAATATTGCTCAACAGGTTTTTATATCTTTTATAAGTTTCAATGATTGGTTCAAGGTCTTTATATTCCTTATTCAGGCGGATATAGCGCTGCATATCCCTGGTGATGTCAGGTTCACTGATCAGACGGCCAACTTCTTCAAACCGCATTTTTATGCCCTCCAGCTTGCCAAGTATAAGATTCTCGCTCATATTCCCTCATTTTTAGCAGTTTGCAAATGTACAAAAAAGAAATAAACCGGGGCTGTACTAAAAGTACAGCCCCGGTTCCTGGAAGAGAAAAATAATTTATACTATGTTATGTATTTATTTCTTCTTATCAGGCCATTTTAATTCTGCGCCCAGTTGCTTATACATATCCCATTGATTCCAGTAATTGCCTTCGACAACAATTTTACCATCCTGGATTTTTTCTGCTGAGTGGTACATAATAATGATTTTCTTTTGAGCTTTGACTTCATACCATGACACATCTGACCATTGAAAAACCCAATCACCGGCCAGATCTCCTTCTTCGACAGTTTCAGCCATAATAGCAAAAATTTTAACTTTAATTGAATCTGATGTCTCAAACATACTAACCATGTCCTTAACCATTTGTTCCTTTCCAATCCACTCATTGAAATTGGGTCCAACTATACTGACAGAATCGGAATAAAATCCTTTTACTGCCTCAAGATTTTCATCTTCCATTGCTTTAAACATACTCTTGACCAGAGCAATATTTACGCTGTCTTTTTCTTTTTTGGCTGTGTCAGGGGGTGGTGTTACCTGTTTACAGCTAGCAAAGAACAGAATGACACAAAAGAAAAGAAATAAGTTTTTCATAGGTTTTATTGGTTTAAGTGGGTACTAATCAAATGTATAAAATAAAAGCATAGGAACCAAGATTTTGCTTAATATTATGTCTGCGAACGAAGTGAGCAAATGACAACTGAATTATCTATTGAATTACTATTGAAGCACTATTAATCCCGGCTATAATTTAAGTCTCCGAATTCAGATTTGATTGTAAGTTCGTTGCGTTCCGAGTTTTCAACCCTTCCGACGATTCTGGCATCGACGCCAAAATCCTGGGATATACTAATAATTTTCCCAGCCACTGCAGGTTCCACGTATAATTCAAACCGGTGTCCCATATTAAAGACCTGGTACATCTCCTTCCAGGAAGTTCCTGACTGATTGTGAATCAATTCAAAAACAGGCGGAACAGGAAATAAGTTATCTTTAATTATATGAGCTTTTTTGATGAAATTAAGCACCTTTGTTTGTCCCCCACCGCTACAATGGATCATTCCATGGATCCATCCCCGGTTTTTATCAAGAATACGTTTTATCACAGGGGCATATGTACGTGTTGGTGAAAGGACCAATTTGCCTGCTGTAGTGCCAGTAGCGGGAATATTTTCGGTGAGATTGACATTACCACAATAAATTAAATCCGGATCTATGTTATTATCATAGCTTTCAGGATATCTCACAGAAAGAATTTTTGAAAACACATCATGGCGTGCAGAGGTAAGGCCATTGCTTCCAATACCGCTGTTATACTCATTTTCGTATTTTGCTTTACCAAAGGATGCAAGACCGATGATAATATCACCTGCCATGATTTTATTTTCGATCACATCGGCTTTTTTCATCCTGCAGGTTACAGTTGAATCGACTATAATTGTTCTCACAAGGTCACCGACATCGGCAGTTTCCCCTCCTGCAAATACTGCATTGATTCCGTGTTCTTTAAGCATTCCAAGGAATTCAACAGTACCGGCAATAATTTCAGAAATGACTTCACCTGGAATTTTCAGCTTATTTCTGCCAATAGTTGAAGATACAAGGAAGTTATCAGTTGCTCCAGCACATATAAGGTCATCAGTATTCATTACCAGCGCATCCCGGGCAATTCCACGCCAGACAGAAAGATCACCGGTTTCCTTCCAGTAGACATAAGCAAGGGAAGATTTTGTTCCTGCTCCGTCGGCATGCATGATCAAACAATGATCATCACTACCTGTGAAAATATCAGGGATGATTTTACAGAAGGCATTAGGATATAAGCCTTTATCAAGCTGTACAATCGCTTTATGTACATCTTCCTTTGAGGCTGAAACGCCCCGCTGGTTATATCTGTTTTCTGGCTTCACTCCTGTGGTGGCGTGTAGTCGGTACGCAGAACACGGAATTCAGTCCGGCGGTTAAACTGATGAGCAATTTCCTGTTGTTCCACATTCGGCAAGGAATTAATATATGCTTCAGTAAGTATGGTCCCCACTCTGAGGAATGGGTATTGTTCATTCATGCGTTTTGTAACCTCTTTTGGCTGTGATTCGCCGTAGCCTTTTGCTGATAACCTTATCGGATCTATACCTTTCTGTATCAGATAATCTACAACTGATTGAGCACGTTTCTGAGAGAGTTCGATATTATCCTGATCAGATCCCCTGGAATCTGTGTGAGACATCAGTTCAATTGTAACTGAAGGATTATCATTAAGGGTTTCTATCAGCTGATCGAGCGAAACCATTGCTTCCGGGCGGAGTTCCCATCTGGCAAAGTCATAAAAAACACTACTGTTTGAAAGTTCAATGGTTCCGGCAATATCGGAAAGATAGATGACCATATTGATATCTGTGCTTTTATCAAGGCCTTTTGTGGTCTCTCTCTCTTTTCCGTTCAGATAACCTGTTTTGGTAGCAACAAAGACATAATCGGTGTTTGGTTTTAAAGTAAACCTGAATATTCCTTCTTCATCGCTGGTTGCTTCAAGGGTAATGCCATCACTTCCTATTGATTTGATTGATGCATTGGGCAGGATCAAATCTGTTTTATCATCTCTTACTTCACCTATAATATTGAATTTCAGGGGTGGCAGCACGAAAGAATATATATCATCATTACCCCGTCCTTTGCGGGAAGAACTGAAAAATCCACGTTCCATTTCCTTCTCAAAGACTATACCGAAATCATCTGCGGATGAATTAATGGGATATTTCATATTTTCCACTTTCCAGGTACCATCATCATCCTGTTTAGCCATGTAAATATCGAGACCGCCAAGACCAATCCTTCCATTTGAAGAAAAGTAAAAGGTGCCATCAGGATGAAGGTAAGGAAACATTTCATCATCTACTGTATTAATTTCCGGGCCCATATTTTCAGGTTTGCTCCATTCATCGCCCTCATTTGATCTGGTAACTTTCCATATATCCTTACCCCCAATGCCACCTGCCATATCTGATACAAAATAAAGAGTAAGTTCATCGGAGGTAAGAGCCGGATGTGCAACTACAATGCTATCTTCTGTAATTTTCAATGGTTCGGCTTTAGACCAGGTTTCTCCCTGGGAAGTCGCGGAATAGATCTGGCAACCAAAATTCTTGTTTTTGTTTATGATGCAACGTGTAAAATACATCCTTGAGAAATCTTCATTTAAGAAAGGTGTTCCATCTTCAAATTCACTATTGATATTTTCATCAAGAGGAACAGGAACACTCCATTTCCCTTTCCTGTCCATCCTTGATTGAAAAATATCTGAGAAATTCTCAGAAGTAGCTCCGTGAATATCATTACCCATGGCTTCTTCCCGGGAAGAGGTAAAATAAAGAAGCAGATAATCACTGGAACCAAAAAAAGGACTGTAATCTTTTTCCTTGGTATCGAAAAATTTTACACTCTCAACATTGTATGGAGTGGGATTGTTCATCCATTCAATTGCCAGTTCACAGCTTTGAATGCCATCCTGTCCACGGGGATCATCAGGGACAAGTTCTTTATATTTTCTGTATTGTTCAAGGGCATCATCATAATCTTCATTCATCCGCAATGCATCAGCATATCTCAGGTAAATAATCGGATTCGGATATTCCTTCTGTATGGCCTGCTTGTACCTTATTTCAGCCTTATCGGGTGCATCAGTTATTCTGTAACATTCAGCAAGAAGGAAAATAATTTCATTCTTAACTTTCTTATCGGAGACTTTATTATAGGCATCCTTGAACAGATCAGCCGCTACGGCATATTCTCCGGCCTCATATGCAGCCCTGGCTTTCAGTGTCTTGTCCTTTTTCTGGCCCAATACTCCTGCCGGATTCAGGAGAATAATAAGTATGATCAGTATATATGCCTGATATTTCATGGTTTTTAAATTTTCAGATGTAAAAATAATGATTTTACCGTTTACGAGGTAATTAATTATTACTAACGTGTAAACAGCAGTTCACGGTATTTTGGTAGTGGCCAAATTTCATCATCCACTATCAGCTCGAGTTTGTCTATATGATAACGGATATCCTCAAGATATGGAAAAACATTCTTGCTGTACATTTTTGCTTTTTTTCTGATATCTTCAATCTTGTTGGCTTTTTTTCTTTCCTCAACCATATTGTAGACCTTGGCATCAATACTTGCAATATGATTTGAGATCTCCTTAACTATTTCAATCCTGCTTGAAGCCATCTTATTGAATTCTTCTTCATTGAGGATTTCTTTCAGGTTTTTAATATTTGCTGATAGATCGCTCTGGTAACGTATTGCGGTCGGTATTATATGGTTTAATGCTATATCTCCAAGTACCCTTGCTTCTATCTGGACTTTTTTAGTATATGTTTCCAATCTAACCTCAGTCCTGGCTTCAAGTTCCCTTCTATCCAGGATTTTTGTGGTAGAAAACAATTTCTCTGATTGTTCCGTCAGGTAATAGGAAAGGGCTTCCGGAACATTCGTGACATTTTTCAGGCCCCTGCGTTCAGCTTCCTGTAACCACTCCTCACTGTAATTATTTCCCTCGAAACGTATGGGTTTTGATTCGATAATATATTTTCTCAGAACCTGAAAAATAGCTTCATCTTTTTTAATTTTTTTCCTGATAAGATCGGTCACATCCTTTTTGAATTGCATAAGCTGGTTGGTAACTGCAGCATTAAGTGCAATAAGGGGACCAGCCACATTTGCTGATGCACCGACGGCTCTGAATTCAAACCGGTTTCCTGTGAAAGCAAACGGTGAAGTCCGGTTACGATCAGTATTATCCATTAAAATTCTTGGAATCTTGCCAATATTAAACTTAAATTCCGTTTTCTGGGCTGGTGTCATTTTCCTGTCTGTTATATTATTCTCTATCATTTCCAACATTTCTGAAACTGCTTCACCAAGGAAAACAGATATTATTGCAGGTGGTGCTTCATTTGCTCCCAGCCGGTATGCATTTCCGGTTGTGGAAATACTTGCCCGCAGCAGGCTTGCATAATCATGAACGGCTTTTACTGTATTGACCAGGAATGTCAGGAACATAAGGTTTGTCTTTGGTGTTTTACCGGGAGCCAGAAGGTTGATTCCTGTATCGGTGGCCAGAGACCAGTTACTGTGTTTTCCTGAGCCATTGATACCTTTGAATGGTTTTTCATGGAAAATTACTCTGAAATTATGTCTGTGTGCTATTCTCTTCATCACATCCATTACAAGGAGATTATGATCAACCGCAAGATTTGCCTCCTCAAATATCGGGGCACATTCGAACTGGTTTGGAGCTACTTCATTATGACGGGTTTTAACCGGAATACCAAGTTTATAGGCTTCAATCTCAAAATCTTTCATAAAATTTAAAATTCTCTCGGGAATAGAACCGAAATAATGATCCTCCAGCTGTTGATCACGTGCTGCTGCATGTCCCATGAGAGTGCGGTTAGTCAGGGTAAGGTCTGGTCTGGCATTATAAAGAGCCGTATCCACGAGAAAATATTCCTGTTCCCAGCCAAGAGTAGAGATTACATGTGATACCCTGCGGTCGAAAAACATACAAACATCAGTTGCCGCTTTGTCCAGGGCCTGTAAAGACCTTAATAATGGAGTTTTATGATCAAGAGCTTCCCCGGTATAAGAGACAAATAAGGTGGGAATGCTTAATGTATTACCGACAATAAAAGCAGGTGAGGTCGGATCCCAGGCAGTATAGCCCCGTGCTTCAAAAGTGTTCCTTAATCCACCGCTCGGAAAACTAGATGCATCAGGTTCCTGCTGGACAAGTTTACTGCCGGAAAAACTTTCAATAACAGCACTACTTCCCGACATATCGATAAATGCATCATGTTTCTCTGCTGTTGAATCTGTTAACGGGTGAAACCAGTGTGTATAATGGGTAACCCCACGCTCTGTTGCCCATGCTTTCATTCCCGCTGCAACCTCATCCGCCATTTTCCTGTCAATTCTTGTACCTTTCTGGATAGCAAGCTCAACACTTTTGAAAGCCTCATTGGTTAAATATTTCTGCATCTTGGCAAGATCAAAAACATTGATTCCGAAATAATCCGAAACTTTATTCGATGGATAAACTACCGGAACCGGTTGCCTTCTTAATGCTTCCTGTAACGCCTGAAATCTTAATATGGACATCTTTTAATTAATTAAATGAATAAAAATGTAAAAGTATATTTTTTTTGTAATGAATGCCTGATTTTTAATTATATTTTTATTAAATATATATTTTTTTTGATATATTTATCAAAAAATACAGGATACTCTATAAATTAATACATATAATTATGAAATTAAAAGAAAATCAAAAAGGGAAATCAACAGAAATAGAAAAAAAAGAATTATGAAGGGAAATTATCGATATTCCATGCTCCATGCCCCATGCTCCATGCTGTTTTATGGCATTTGAGACACTTCTTTATCAATTATTGCCAGTTTCTCTGTAAACTCCTTGCCGTATTTTCTGTTCAAAGCTTCTTCAACAAATTTGTATATCGGCATATTGAGTTCAGAACCATATTTTCTTGCACACTCACACAGATACCAGCGATTATAATTTAGCGCTTCAAAATTGTCATATTTTTTTATTCTTATTGGATATAAATGACAGGAAATAGGTTTGCGAAATTCAACGGCTCCTGCTTCAAATGCTTTCTCAATTCCACACCTGGCCATATCATTCTCAAAGACCGCATAGGCGCATTCCATATTGCCGATAAGTGGGGTGACTTTATCTCCATCCTCATCAGTTACAAAGGTACCCTGTTCGAGAATAGCCTTTATTCCCTCCTCTCTTAAATAATCTTTTAAATCAGGGAATATCCTGTCAAGCATCAGGATTTCATCATCATCAAGAGGTGCCCCGGATTCGCCCTGTACACAGCAATTACCTTTGCATGCCCGAATATCACAGCTAAATTTTTCTTTAATAATATCCAGGCTTACGACTTTATTATCAATTTCAAACATTGTATTTATATTTCCCATTCAGATAATGACTCTGATAATTTTAATCGAACCGGTAATCCTTAATGACGGCATGAATTTAATATTTCGTCCTCAATTAATATATATTCGAATCCAAAAACGAACACTAATTAACTCAACTTGTAACTTGCAACCTGGAATATTTATTTACAAAAAATGAAATTTCTTTGTATCTTTTAGAAGAATATTTAAAACCTGTCATATGAAACCTAAAGAAGTTATATCTATTTTTATATTCATTGCCCTTTTAATGATGCCGGATTGTAAAAGCAAAAATAAAATTTCTGAAACCAGAAATCCGATGAGGGAAAGTGCCACTATAAAAGATATTTCTGAAGCAAATAACGAATTTGCTCTCTCTCTTTATAAAAAGCTTGGAGATGATGAGAAAAATTTAGTTTTTTCACCTTACAGCATTA
>Ga0153916_10004569_pt1 | contig 10451 bp, 10 predicted proteins | sample Opewatmetagenome_FD_109642 | JGI IMG/M metagenome (GOLD analysis project Ga0153916, IMG submission 109642) | Freshwater wetland microbial communities from Ohio, USA - Open water 3 Core 3 Depth 4 metaG | ecosystem: Environmental > Aquatic > Freshwater > Wetlands | place: USA: Ohio, Lake Erie...
AACGCGCAACTACGTGAAGAATGTCTTCGCGTTCACCGAGGTATATGCCTATCGGCTCGAAACCGCGGTGCGCCGCCTGCGCGAGCGCATGACACCGGTGTTGCCGGGCAGCCTGTCCGAGGACGCGCCCGCGGTTGCCGGCGCGCCGGCGGCGCCGAACACGCCTTGACGCGCACTTCCGGCATTCGCCAGAATCCTCCGTATCTTTAGGGGCTTTTCAGGCTGAGCCTTGATGTGCACACTACGCATTGCAGTGCTGGGCGGCACCGGCTTTGTCGGGCGCAGCCTGTGCGCGCGCCTGGTCGAGGCCGGGCACGAGGTGACCGTGCTCACCCGGCGGCGCGAGCGGCACCGGGATTTTCTGGTGCTGCCGACGGCGCAGCTGGTCGAGACCGACGTCTATCAGCCGGCCGCCCTGAAGGGCGCGTTCCAGGGTCAGGACGCGGTCGTGAATCTGGTCGGCATCCTCAACGAAAACGGGCGCAGCGGCAAAGGTTTCGAGCGCGTGCACGCCGAATTGCCGGCCCAGGTGGTGCAGGCCTGCCGGCAGGCGGGCGTGCCGCGGCTGCTGCACATGGGCGCCCTGCATGCCACGGCCGACGCCCCGAGTTACTACCTGCGCAGCAAGGCGCGCGGCGCGCAGACCGTACACGATGCGGACGGTGCCGAACTGCATGTCACGAGTTTTCACCCGTCGGTGATCTTCGGTCCGCACGACAGTTTCACCAACCGCTTCGCGGCGCTCCTGCGGCGCCTGCCGCTCGTGTTTCCGCTCGCCTGTCCGCAGGCGCGCATGCAGCCGGTGTACGTCGAGGACGTGGTGCAGGCATTCGTGCGCGTGCTCGACCGCTACGAGACTTTCGGCCAGCGTTACAACCTCTGCGGTCCGGAGGTGTTCACGCTGCAGGAGATCGTCGCCTACCTGGCGTCGGTCTTGGGCCTCAGGCGCCGCATCCTGCCGCTCGGCGACGGCCTGTCGCGGTTGCAGGCGGCGGTCATGCAGTTCGTGCCGGGCAAGCCGTTCACGCCCGATAACTATCGCTCCCTGCAGGTCGCCAGCGTCTGCGACGCGCCGTTCCCGGCGGTCTTCGGCCTCACCCCGGCGCGTTTTGCAGCGATCGTGCCGTCCTATCTCACCCGCGCCTGAGCCAGGCTTTTCAGGACCATCAGGAATTGTCCGTTAAAATATTAAATTTAATGGTAGTAAACACTTGCATATAAATCCGCACCGGTTCATCAGGGCGATATATGGGTGGATTAGTCAGACCAATGGCCGGGAGAAAGCTAGGTTTCGCCCACGGTTCTGGCCAATACTTTCATGGCTAGGAAGGCCGCGGCAGACCTCTGCCGACGTGACCAGGGCACATATAACAGGGATTCTGCCAGTTTAAGGAGGCCACCGAATGAACCTGTATGTCGGCAATCTTTCTCCAGCGGTACAGCAGGCCGATCTGCACAGCATTTTTGACGGCATGGGCCACGTGCTTTATGCCCGGCTCGCGGCGAATGAAATGGGCGACCGCGGTTACGCGTTCGTGAATGTTCCGAACGACGAACGCGCCCGCAGCGTCGTCGCCACTCTGAACGGCACGCTGCTCAAGGGCGAAAAACTGACAGTGAGCCTGATGGCCGAGCGCCAGGGCGTCGTCGGCGCCGCCGTAAAATAACGAACTACTCCTCCCGGTATGGCCGCGCACGTTCTGGCGGCCTTTCTTTTTGCCCGGATTTCCCGGACGCGACACTGACATTGCCGAGCTCGACCAGGCGCTGCCTGCGTTCACTCGCCGGCAGGCGGCTGAGTCGCCTTGCCGCCTGGTAAAACGCCGGCAGCTCGCCGTGTTCCCGCTTAAGCAGTTCCGCGAACGCCGGCACGTACTGGTGATACAACCCGATTGAGGCCAGGCAGGCATTGTTCAGGTCTTGTGCAAACCAGGCGTCGTAGCCGCTGTATCCGCCCCAGCGTTGACGCTGTTCGGCGTAGGCATGGCGCAGGTCGGCGAACACCCCGGCCTTGGCGGCACGCATGTCCGGCGGACTCAGGGGCTCGGCATAGAGCGCTTCGAGACGCACGCGATAGCGGAGCGCGAGCTGCACGAACTCTTCCTGCCGGGATTTCTCGCGAAGATACGTCTGCAGTGCCGCCGGGTTTTGTTGGCGTGCAAACCAGCGCCGCAGGCCTTCGAGCTCGATTGTGGTCGCGAAGGATTCATTGAACGCGGTATCGCCCGGGACATAGAGCTGCTGGTGGCCGAGCTCATGAAAAATCACCCCGGCCAGTTCCGCGTCGCTGCGCTGCAACTGGGATTTAAGCACCGGGTCGGGAAACCAGCCGAGCGTCGAGTAGGCGCTGACGGCGGTGACGCGCACATCCAGGCCGTCGCGTTGCAGCGTTGCGGCAAAGCGCTGCGCGCGTGCCTGCGAGAAATAGCCGCGGTACGAGACACAGCCGGCGACCGGGAAACACCATTCCTTCGGCGTAAGCGAGAACTCCGGCGTCGCGACCACGTTCCAGGCCACGACCGGGCGCCCCAAGTCGGCGTACATCCGGTAGCTGTCGTTGTCCGGGAGCCCGAGGTCCCGCGAGGCGAAATCGCGGATTGCCTCGACACGCGCGAGGCGCGCTTTCACCTCCGGCGGCAGCTCAGCCGGAGGCGGGTGGAAGTCCGGGCCGATGTTCGCGCCGTCGTCGAGCAGCGCCGCGATCGGTTGCGAGCGCGCCAGGATCGCGTAGCCACCGCCCGCGGCCTGGCCGTAGTAGCCGAGAGTGGTGCAGCCGGAAGCCGACAACCCGGCGACAAGCAGCAGAACGAGGCGGTCGAAACGCATGGTTGGTGCCCGAATGGCGGAACAGTAGTATTACAGCATGAATTCAATACCATGATTTGTTACTTAGAAATATTACTAGATTTAGTACATTGCAAGTCCATGGGGTGATGAGTAACGTCTCTGAATACAGAGAAGAGCAGCGGGATTTTTTGGACCTACTGGCGGAGCTAGTGAAACAAGAACGAGAGAGAGCCACAAGAGAGGAATTACGGAAGTATTGTGCACACGACAACATGGAAGTTGGTGCATGAGGCTCCTCTTTGCGACAGGGGAGCTCGTCGTCGGTGGGCGCAAGTACCCGGGGTTCCCATTACTGATAGACGACGATGGCAGTGCCATGGAGCCGGCACAGTCGTTCCTGTGGGATCACCTATCGCATGGTCGGCGCCAGAAGAAAGGTACATGGGCCAATATTGGCCGCGCACTGTTCGATTTCTTCGCCTACGTTGAGACTAATAATCTCGATTGGAGGACTCCTCCCTGCCAAGGCTTTCCAAGCGTGATCGATTCATACCGAGACTGGAGCAAGGGGGAAATTGGGCTCGACCCGGCTGTCATCAACCAGCGCCTTGATGTAATCGACAAGTTTTACGACTGGGCGATTCGGAATAGTCTGATTGCCCAGAAGCCATTTCGGTTGGAGCGCGTTCGGGTTTCGCATCCGCCTGGATTTCTTGCCCATGTTGACGCGAGCGACGGGAAGCATGAATCCAAGTCGTCGCGGTTCCGGGAAATTCGCCGGGAGCTTAAATTCTTGGTCCTTGATCAGGTCCGGGTCTGCAACGACAGCCTCCCAAACGAGACACACTGGCTGATGTTTCAGCTGATGGTGCGCTCAGGATTGCGGCAGTCCGAATGCCGCACTTTCCCCGAAAAGTATGTGTTCGATCCCGCAAAACGGCGTGACCTGCTGGCAACGAAGCACATCCGCGTCGACATCGATCCCCGCGACATGACTATCAAGTATGACCTGCCACGCAGCATCGACGTTCCCTGCGACCTGATGGAAGAACTGTGGTGGTACAGTGTCCGCACGCGCGCCAAACGCGAACGCATTGAGCGTGGCGGCACCAAGTTTCCGACGCTCTTCCTGACTGAAGAAGGCCGTCCCTATGGGGATCGCGCGCTCCAGAAGATTTTTGATCTCCTGTCGACGCGTGTTGGCTTTCACGTGCACCCACACATGTTGCGGCACACCTATGCAACCTACCTGCTGAGAAGTCTGCGCATGAGTAAGGATTTCCAGGGCGACCCGCTTCTCTACACGCGTGACCGCTTGGGCCATGCCGACATTCATACGACAGCACGTTACCTGCATCTCGTGAACCGGTTCGAGTCTCAGCTGATCGAGTGGCACGAAGACGAGCTCGACAGGCTCTTTAAAAGCCGGGGGGAAGCCGATGGCGGGTAAGCGGAAATCCTTTGAGGCGCGACCACCCGTGGTGGTGGCGACGACCCCGGCGCCAGGGGGAGAAGAGGAACTCGTGATTGTACTACGCGATAGCACCGGAGCTCAGAGAAACCTCGACTTCAGGAGTTGGCTCGATCGCGGAATTGACGAGTGGGTCTGGCTGTTGGCCTCGCAGATACGTGCATTCCTGAATGGCGGCGGCGTGGAAAACAGAACGATCGTTAGTTACTCGGAATTTATAAAAACGGGCCTTCTCCCGTTTTTGTCAGAATTATTGCCTCCCCCAAAGCCATCCGAATTTAACGGGCGTTGGATGGAATCCTACCTTGCATGGTTGAAAACACAGACAAAATGGAAAAGGACAACAAAAAGGAAGTATTACTCTGCAACAAAGGCAATATTGCTTGCGCTTGTTGAGCGTGGCGCGATACCAGCAAGCCATGATTTGTTTACCGCCAATCCCTTTCCTGGAACCAATAAGGACTATCAAGGCGCGGAAGCACTCTCGCAGAACGAACGCGTGTGCCTCGCCGAGGCTGTGCGTGCAGACCTGATCGCGATCTATCATGATCGATTCGATGGCCCAGAGAGTGAGGCGCTTTCGGTGCATGTTCTGGCGATCGCCATGCGCACCGGCGCCAATCCGACGCCGCTCATTGAGCTTGGGCGTGACAAGCTCAAGCCTCATCCGTTCATGCCGAGCTGGATGTTGCTAGAGCTCTACAAGCGCCGTGGCAATGGCACGACCTTGAAAGGCCTTCGCTATTCGAGGACGGAAACCGAGCCGGTATCCATCCCCCTCGATGGAGTCGGTCTACTCAAGAAGGTGCTCGAGCGAACACAGAGCCTTGCTGAACGTGCGCCGGTGCAATTGCGAAATAGGATTTGGCTGTATGCGTCCGAGTCGAACAATACGAAAGGGAAAATTACTTGCCTGAGCACAGCGATGCTTACGCAAAGAATTCGCGATTTTGTTAAACGCCACGACCTGCGTGATGGAAAGGGCGCGCGACTGTGGCTCAATCTTTCACGTCTGCGAAAGACCATGGAGAACCGCCTCTGGGCATTGAGCAACGGGGACCTCTTCACTGTTTCGTTGCTCATGGGGCACACCCCGCAGGTCGCCGACCTCCACTATCTGGCCTGCACCGATGAGATGCGCCGCAACGCGACTTTCGTCGGCGAGGCGCTTCCGGACATCTACCGGAGCGGGGGAGAGGGTCGCGATCAAAAGATCGTGCCGATCACGAAATACGAAAACACCCCCGTTGGAGGCTGCAAGGACAGCCTCTACGGTGAAAAGTCACCGAAGGACGGCAGCCACTGTGACGACTTTCTGAGCTGTTTCACGTGCCGTTCTTATACGATCGTCGGCGCTCGAAGTGACTTGCATCGGCTGTTCAGCTTTTACTGGTTCCTGAAGGCGGAGTCCGAGCGCATCCCCTCGCGGAAATGGGTGGAACGCTTCCGCTGGACGATGACTCTGATCGATGCCTTCACGCGCGATAAGTTCGACGCAACCCTCGTCGCTGAGGTCAAGGATGCCGCGCGAATCGCACCGATCAAGTTCTGGAAGAACTACCAGTTGCAAATCCACGAGCGGCAATAAAATGCCTGCTAAAGACTATGCCTTGCTGGCGAAACAACCCGCAAGTGTATCGGCCCTGAACGGGGCGGCACGTAACGGAGTTGTCATTAGTGCTGTGATTGGCCCGGACGGAAAGTCGCTCGTAATCAGCCGCTACGGGGATGTGAAGTGGCGCCTTTGGCCATTCTTCGAGCAGTCGAATGTGAAAAGAAGTGATATGACCATCAACTGGGAGAAGGTACCGAAGCCGTTTCGCGAGGCCTGCAAGGCGGCCCTCTACCGCTACTGGATCGTGGGTCGGCCCGGGGTTGGGCGACCCACGGCGAAGACATTATCTCATGCGCATATGTATGTCAGATCGTTCACCAGATATCTCGAGAATCTTGGGATCCGCTCGTTCGCCAAGGTCGAGCGCCTGCACATCAGCAACTATGTTCACGAGCTGAAAAACGTGCAGCAGAGTTCCAGTATCACCCTCACGGCAAAATTCAGAACTATCGAGATCCTGCACCTATTTGCCGATGAGCATCCTGAGGGCCTTGCCATTCATCCTTGGCCCGGGTCATCGGCATTGGAGATGGCAGGCCATGCTGGAAATGCGGTTCAAAGGGGAAAAGGCAAGACGCCGCTCATTCCAATGCAAATCGCAAAGACGCTGTTCGTATATGCCGAAAGCATCCTAGGACGGGCAGATACCCTGCTCGATCGGCGCGACGCGGGCGAGATTTCTTGGACGCAAAATCGCGCGTTGATGACGGTGCGCGATGCATGTTTCTACCTCCTCGGAGCGCTCACCGGGATGCGTTGCGAGGAAATTGTGGGGATAGAAATTGGCGCTGGGCGCACGGAGGTAAAAGATGACGCTACCTATCACTGGGTAAAGTCGATCGAACACAAGACCGGAAAGGGGCCGGTCGAGTACCTCATGCCACTACTGGGACACGAGATCCTCCGCATAACGGAGCGCTGGTCGTCGCCATATCGGGAGTTAGTTCGCCGGGAGTTGGCGGCCCTCGAAGCGCTACCCGCGTCAGTTCACAGTGACGAGATACTGGAGAAGATCCGCGATGCGCGCGCGAACCAAAACCGGCTGTTTTTGGGATATCTTCATGGCGATGTTCGGGCCTTGGGTGGTTCTTACTGTGGTCACAGAATGCGATCATTCGCCAAAGACGCGGGGGTCGATTGGGCACTTGCGCCGCACCAGCTACGGCGCCTATACGCCAAGACCTTTGTGAGCCATCGCCTCGGCACGCTGCTTTTCCTGAAGGAGCAGTTCAAGCACTCCTCACTCAGCATGACGCAACTCTATGCCGCCAACCCCAGCCAGGATACCGAGCTCTACGACATGATCCTCGATGAACTGCACCGCCAGAAGGTTGAGATCATGCAGGGATGGATCGAGAAGGACGAGCCTCTTGCGGGGGGCGCCGGCAGGAAGATCATGAGGATGCGTGCCCATGATTTCCCGAACCGGGCGGCGCTGATCGATGAGACTGCGGACAAAATCAGCGTGCGAGCCACGGGCCATGCCTGGTGTCTTGCCCAGGATGATGGCTGCGGCGGCCAGGGTCTCTATGAGCGATCGCGCTGCGGCGGCTGCGGCAACGGCGTGATCGATCAGACGTTCGTGCCAGTCTGGAGGGAAATTTACTCTCAGCAGCGCGAGCTGCTCGATGAAGTGAAGGATCTCGGGCCGGGTGCCGCCGAACGCGTGAAGCGCGATCTGCACCGTGCGGAGCAGGTATTGAAGGATCTTGGAATCGAACCGGAAACAGGGGACAGCAATGATGAGTCAGACATCGGTTGAAGCAAACGAGCGATCACGCAACCGCGAGACGACCCAATCCGATCTCGAATCGGCCCTGCAGTGCATCAAGAAGCGTGGAGAAAAAATCACAATTGCCTCGGTGGCGAGAGAAGCCGGCGTGTCGGCGCCCCTCATACATAACCGCTACCCTGACTTTGCCGAAAAGATTCGCGGGATCGCAGGAAAGGGAGCGCGCGCACAGCGCGACGCCAATCGTAATCTCTTGGAGGCGGAACGAGCTAAGAATCGACAGCTGAGAGATGATAATGCGCGCCTGCTCAAGGAGCTAAGGAGCCTTGCATCGCAGAACGAAACCTTGCGAGCGCGACTTCGGTTGCAGGAGGGTATCGCGTCGGGGAAGGTTACAGTCCTGTATCCGGAAGACGACACGTAGCGTGTCTACTTTCTTCTTCCGCGCAGGACCGACGATGCAGCGCGCCGTCAATGTCGCAATAGATGAGCATTTGCATACAGAATCGACCTCGGGAAACGAAATTGCACGCGTAGGCGCGAAAATGACCTACCGTCGACCCCGCGCCAGCCGCTGCAATCTAGACGATGCGGTTTTGGGTTTTTTGCTTCGCGCCTTTTCCCGGACCTTCGTGAGCGCGGCAGGCTTCTTGGTTCTGTCTCGTCGAATGCTAACGAGGATTTCGTCCAGCTGCCGGTTGGCGCGGTCGATCTGTTGGGTCGTGGTTTTCAATTGCGGGCCTCCGTCGCGGACCAGGTAATCGACGAGTTCGCGCGTCTTGCGACTCAACATCGGCCGGCGGGGTCGTGCGGATTGAGATTTTCCGGACCGGCGCAGCCGGCGCGCAAGTTCATGCGCTTTTTCCAGCATGGCGATGCGGTCCATCGATAGTCGGATGTCATTGTTGGCCTCATCCAGGGCGCGCATAGCTCGGTCCGTCGAATGCTGGAGCAATCCGGCGAAGATCTCAATGATCTCGTCGTCGAACCTGAAGGCGGGCGCGGTTCCCGCATTTTGACGCGTGGTCTTGGATTTTGGGGTTTTCATGGCTGTCGCCGTGATTGGAGCGGAATTAACCTGGCCAGACTTGTGTCTGGGCATCAATGGCGATGTCGGCCAGCACCAGGCACAAACCGCATTGTCTTCGAATTTCCGTCAGGTTCCTTCCACAGATCAAAACGGAATTCGCTTGAGCACCGAAACGCCTGCGAGCGTTTTGACAAGATCGATGTTGATCCTAACTGACCCATTTATAAAGCAGCTCCAAGTTTTTCAGCTCGTCCGGGTGGTCACACAGTGAAGTCCCAAGGTAGCGGGCACCGCTTGCGGTGACATAAACATACGCTTCCTGGCCTGCAGCTTCTGGCTCTTCACCCACCCATATTTCGGCCAAGGGTTCCATCGTCCATCGACCCTTTCCGGTCATATGTCCGGGCAACATAACGTTCACCTCAATGACTTCGAGTTGCTCGGACCGTGTCGCCTCGAGTAGATCGCGGATCTGGGTCAGGCACAGCATCTCGGACAACTTGAAGTCTTCCTCGGCCTCATAGCGGTAGGTCATATAGAACCACGGCATGAATAGGTGCTGACGGACAAAAGACCAGTGTCGGCTTCGGTCGTCAGCCAACAACGGGAGGTCGATTTCAGTTCCGTCGATCGTCTCGAACATGCATTCCCCCGAGTCTGCGAATGGCGTATAGCGTTGTAATTGAAAAGTGTTGGTTAAAAATTATTGAGAACCGTCGTACAGACAACGGCTTCCGTAACAAATGAACACTATAGTTTGTAGTGCTATAGTGCTCAATAGCATTTATTGGGTGCCCCAGATCACGTGGCACTCACATGAAGACCAACAAGGCATTCGGCAAAAGCCTCAGGCAGTTGCGTAACGCAAAAGGGGTAACACAAGAAAACTTCTCGGCTGTCTCAAGCCGCACATATATCAGCCAACTCGAGAGGGGCCAAAAAAGCCCGACGATCGAGAAAATTGAGGCTTTGGCAAAGGTGCTCAAGGTTCATCCATTAACGTTGCTCTGCCTGACGTATTTACGGGCGGGCAATTACCGCAATCTGGATGCTTTGTTTCGGCGTATCCGGGCCGATCTGGGGAAATGAAACCAATGAGACGCCCACAGAGCCTCTGACGCCACCCTAGTGGTCTTCGTGAAGCTATGTTGAGAACCGTCGGTATCTGAAATACCCTGTAAAATAAATGACTTTCAAAGGCGGTTACGGACAGCCGCCAATAAGCAAGGGGGGCGCGTGGCTGTATCCGAGGCAGACACCTGCCGCAAGTTTGTTGTCCCGGCGCTCCAAGGGGCGGGCTGGGACAACGAGCCTCATTCCATCGCCGAGCAGCGAACCATTACCGACGGGCGCATCGTCCCGGTCGGTAAGGGCTTTATTCGGAAGCCGCCCAGGCGGGTCGATTACCTGCTGCGCTACACCCGTGATTTCCCGCTTGCCATCGTCGAGGCGAAGGCTACCTACAAAACCGCCGCAGATGGCATGCAGCAGGCGAAGGAATACGCGGAGATGCTGGGCCTCAAATTCGCCTATGCGACCAACGGGCGCGACATTCTTGAGTTCGACTATTTTACGGGTCGCGAAACGCCCCTCACTGCCTATCCAGCCCCCAGCGAGCTCTGGTGGCGCTATCGTACTGGCAGCAAACTGAAAGACGACAAGACAGCTGAGCAGCTACTCACCGCCTATAACCACGATGTCGGCAAGGGCGAGCGCTATTACCAGCAGATTGCGATCAATCGTATTGTGGAGGCTGTTCTCGTGGGACAGCACCGGGTCCTCGTGACGATGGCCACCGGCACCGGCAAGACCGCCG
>Ga0153916_10004570_pt1 | contig 10451 bp, 12 predicted proteins | sample Opewatmetagenome_FD_109642 | JGI IMG/M metagenome (GOLD analysis project Ga0153916, IMG submission 109642) | Freshwater wetland microbial communities from Ohio, USA - Open water 3 Core 3 Depth 4 metaG | ecosystem: Environmental > Aquatic > Freshwater > Wetlands | place: USA: Ohio, Lake Erie...
CGCACGCGTTACGGTCGCGGGTCAGGCCTCGGGGGCGGCCGCGGGCTGGGCTGCGGCGGTCCGGGCGGGACGGCGCTTCCGCACGGCGTCGATGAACGCGGCCGAGCGCACGTCGCGCTCCAGCACCCAGCGCACGTACTCCAGCATCGCCCGCTCCAGCTCGGCGGCGAGCGACGCGTCGACGCTGACTCGGGCGACGTCGCTGAAGCGGCCGTGCAGGAGGAGGCGCAGCAGCTTGACGGTGTTGGCGCTTACGGGCCGGACGGCCGCCTCCTCGCTACGGCACGTCGCGCAGACGACGCCACCGGCCGCTGCCGACCAGTAGTTGGTCACCGGCTGGAGGCGGCTGCGGCACGTCACGCACTCCTCCAGCTCCGGCCGGTAGCCCAGGACGTCGAGCAAAGCCATCTCGTAGAAGCGCAGCGGCGTGTCGAGGTCGTCGCGCGTCTGCAGGCGGCGCAGCGTGTCGAGCAACAGGCGGTAGAGATCAAAGTGATCCTCACGCGGCTCGGTGAACTTGTCGAGCAGCTCGCAGGCGTAGAGCGCGCGGCTGAGACGGTCGAGGTCGTCGCGCAGCGGCTGGAACGACTCGATCGTCTCGACCTGCGTGACGACATCGAGCGAGCGCCCCCTCGCGAGCTGGAACGTCGCCTGCGTCAGCGGCTCGACGTGGCCGGCGAGCTTGCTGCGCGTCTTGCGCACACCCTTCGCGACGGCCTCCAGCTTGCCGAAGCGGGCGGTGAAGAGCGTGAGGATCTTGTCTGCGTCCCCCAGCCTGCGCTGGCGGAGCACGATCGCCGGTGTCGAATACACGCGCGGCTGCGGCATGCGATGATCGTAGCATGCCGCCCCGGTCACGTTCCCCCACCGCCCCGGGGTGAGGTGCGGCTGGACACACGCCGCCCCAGGCCGCATGATCCAGGCGCATCCTCCGACCGTTGAACCTGGAAAGCCACTCCGCATGACCGTGCTCATCGACTCCCCGCTGCCGAACCGCACGTACCGGGGCAAAGTGCGCGACACCTACGACCTCGGCGACCGGCTGCTGATCGTCGCGACGGACCGCATCTCGGCCTTCGACGTCATTCTGCCGACGGGCATCCCCGACAAGGGCAAGGTGCTGAGCCAGATGTCGGCGTGGTGGTTCGAGCACACGAGCCAGGTCGTCCCCAACCACTTCATCCGCCTCGCCGACGGCACGGCGGCGGACGAGCTGCCGTTCACGCTGCCGCCCGAGCTGATCGGCCGCGCGACGATCGCCCGCAAGGCGAAGCGCGTCGACGTGGAGTGCATCGTGCGCGGCTATTTGGCCGGCTCGGCGTGGGAGGAGTACCGGCAGCACGGCATGGTCAACGGGATCCGCATGCCGAAGGGGATGCAGGAGAGCGAGCAGCTCCCGGAGCCGATGTTCACGCCGACGACGAAGGCGGAAGAGGGCCACGATCTGCCGATGACCTTCTCGGACCTGATGCAAGAGGTGGGGCCGGAGGCGGCGCAGGTGCTGCGGCTGCGCAGCGTCGCTCTCTACAACTTCGCCGCCGACTATGCCCGCGGGCGCGGCATCATCATCGCCGACACGAAGTTCGAGTTCGGCTGGCTGAACGACGAGTTGATCGTCATCGACGAGATCCTGACGCCGGACTCCAGCCGCTTCTGGGCCGTCGCGGACTACAAGGTCGGCCGGCCGCAGCCCAGCTTCGATAAGCAGTACGTGCGCGACTGGCTCAACCGGTCGGGCTGGAACAAGGAGCCGCCGGCGCCCGAGCTGCCGCCGGACGTCGTGCGCGGGACTGCGGAACGCTACAAGGACGCGTACCGCCTGCTCACGGGCCAGGAAATCCGTTAACGCAGCGCATCGCGGCACGCAACTGGCTGCGCGCGGCGCCGAGCGCCGCTCCGTTGTGCTCGCCGCTCGACGCGGCCGCTACTTCTTCTCGAGCTTGTCGAGCCGGTCGTAGAACTCCCACTCGACCCGGACGTGGTTGAGCACCGACGACGCGAAGATCCCGACAGCGAGCACGACCCCGCCGATGATCGCCACGACGCCGCTGGTCGCCGCACCGATGCCGAGCGCAACCGCGCCGGCGGCCGCGATGAGCAGTCCCGGTACCGCGCCGGCGTGCCCCTCCTCGCCTCTCACGATCGTCTCCCTCCCGATGCGTGCCATGGCCCCTCCTTCATGCAGTGCATCTACGATGTGAAGCGAATCCTAACACAAGTTACGCCGCGCGTACGCACATCGATCCACCGCGTCCCGCTATGTCAACTGGCCCACTCCTTGACGCATGCGGCCATCTCCGGGATGCTGCCGGCGATGTTCCTCGCGCGCGTCTACGTCACGCTCAAGCCGACCGTCAACGACCCGCCGGGCCTCACGATCAGGGGCGGCCTGCACTCGCTCGGCTTCACCAGCGTGTCCTCGGTGCGCTCCGGCAAGTACATGGAGATCCGGCTCGACGCGACGACTCGCGCCGACGCCGAGGCGCAGGTGGCCGAGATGTGCCGCAAGCTGCTGGCCAACCCGGTGATCGAGGACTTCCGCTTCGAGCTGGAGGATGCCGCTACGCGGTAAGCCTGCCACACATGCCACGCGAAGACCGCGTCCTCTTCGATGCCGTCGCTGAGCTGTACGACCGGGCGCGGCCCACGTATCCGCCCGAGGTGTTCGACGACCTCGTCGCGCTCTCTGGCGTGCCGGGCGACGGGCACGTGCTGGAGATTGGCTGCGGCACTGGCCAGGCGACGCGCCCGATGGCCGAACGCGGGTATCGCATTACCGCGGTGGAACTCGGCGCCCATCTGGCCGCTGTGGCGCAACGCAATCTCGCGGCATATCCGAACGTAGACGTGCAGACGGCCGCGTTCGAGGACTGGCCACTACCCGCAGAGTCCTTCGACCTCGCGATGGCCGTCAGCTCGTTCCACTGGCTCGACCCCGCCGTCGCGCTGGCGAAGATCGCGGCCGCGCTGCGCCCTGGCGGCGCCGTGGCCATCATCAGCGGCAGCCACGTCGAGGGCGGCACGAGCCAGTTCTTCATCGACGTGCAGGACTGTTACGAGCGCCACATGCCCGGCACGCCGCCCGGGCTCCGCCTGACGAAGCCGGAGGACCTGCCGCTCGGAGCGCCGGAGCTGGACGGATCGGGATTGTTCGAGCCCGCGCAGTCACGCCGCTACGTCTGGCTGCGGGACTTCACGACCAAGACCTACATCGACGAGCTGAACACGTACTCCGGCCACATCGCGCTCTCCGAGGCGAATCGGCGCGACCTGCTCGCCTGCATCCGCGAGCTGATCGATGGGCGCTACGGCGGCCGCATCACGAAGGCATACGTCACCGACCTCGACGTCGCCCGCAAGCGCCCATCGCAGTAAGAAAGAACCCCAGCCAACCGACCGGGGTTCCTGGTTCGCGGTCCTTGTACCGGCGTCCGGCACCTACGCCTTCGGCGGGTCGAGGATCGCCTGGATCTGCAGGGGCAGGCGGTAGCGCCGCTCGCCCATGCCGGCGACTTCGAGGCGGTGCATGTACTCGTTGAGCTGGCGCCGGAACGCTGCCATCGCCAGCCTGCCGCCCTCCTCCGGGCTGCCGAGCGTGTGGCCGAAGAGGATGCCCAGCGACGCGCCGAAGACCGGCGAGCCGCCCGCCACCGGCGCGTCGCCAGCGCTGGCGCCGATGATCGGCTCCGCCTTCTCCAGGTAGCTGTGAATCTCCTCGCGTCGCTCCGGCTCTGTCTCCAGGATGTACTTCAGGTGCATCACGCCGAACGCGACATGGCGCGACTCGTCCTGCGCCGAGAGGCGGAAGATGCGCTTCTCCGCCTCGTTCGTGGCGATGTACTCGCCCATGCGGAAGATCGACTGCACGAGGCCCTCGCCCTGCACGTGCATGATCGCCGACATCTCGGTGAAGTCCTTGGCCTCAATGATGACGCGCAGGCCGGCGTTGCCGCTGGAGCTCATCAGCCCGCCGCCGTTAGCGAGCGCGCGCTTGCGGAACACGTCGAGGTGGCGCGCCTCGTCCATGATCTGCGAGGCGAGGAACATCTTCACCTCGTAGTGCTCGTTGCTGATCTGCGGCAGCCATTGGCTCGGCGTGTCGCCGGCGATGAACTCGACCTCGGTGAGGAAGGTGCAGAACTGGCTGTATGCGCGCTCGACGTCGTCCGGCAGCGGCTTCAACTCGTCCCACGGGATGTCGGTGGCGGACGACCACTGGCGCTGCACCGCCTCCTCGTAGAGCATCGCCGCGTTGTCGGACCAGATGTCGGACTTCTTCTGGACGTGGTAGCCGATGCGCGGCACGCCGGCTCGGTGGGCGGCGCCACGCGGCGCCATCGTCATGTCGTTGGCATCTTCGGGCGCGAGGCCGTACGACCCCTTGTTGATCTCCTCGAGCGTCAACCCGCGGCGCCCCGGCTTCGCCCAGAAGCCGCGCTCGCCCGCGCTCTCCATCCAGCTCAGGTCGACGGCCGACGGGTCGTCGGACGGCGTCGCCAGCATCTCCATGGTCTTCTGGTCAACGGCCATTGCGCTCGTCCTTTCGGGCCAGAGGTAATTTAGCGTGTGCTAAATACTAGATTCGGCGGGCGGCGCGTGTCAATCACTTTTGTTGTGCTTCTCGAAACGTTATCAGGGCCGAAACGACCTTCACTCCACGTCCGCCGGAACCGACGAACAATAGAGACGGACCGACGGAGGTGGACGCCTTGTACTTCGAACTGCTCAACCAGGCCACGCAGCAAGAGCGCGAACGCGCGTTCGAGAGCGCTCAGCTCCTGGCGCAGGCTCTCGCGCCCGGTCTCCGCACGACGCCCCCGGCCCCGCAAGCCGCACCGCGCCGGAACGCCCTCGCCAGGCTGGCCCAGACGGTCGCCCGCGCCGGCGGCCTCTAGCCGATGCGCCCCTTCGTGCTCGGGGCCTGACCGCGCAGGCGCGGCTCGATGCGCGTCGCCGCGCAGAGGGCACGGCCGAGCGCCTTGCACATCGCCTCCGCGCGGTGGTGGTCGTTCTCGCCCTTCAGGACGCGGGCGTGCAGCGTCAGCTTCGCCTCCGTCGCGATCGAGCACAGCAAGTGCTCGACGAGCGACGCCGGCAGCTCGCCGATGCGCTCCAGCGTCCACGTGACGTCCACTTCGCAGTACGGTCGCCCGCTGACGTCGACCGCCACCGAAGCCAGCGCCTCGTCCAGCGGCACCAGCGCGTCGGCCATCCGCACGATGCCCCGCCGCTCGCCCAGCGCCCGGTCGATCGCCTGGCCGATAGCGATGCCGACATCCTCGACTGTGTGGTGCTCGTCAACGTGCAGGTCGCCGCTCGCGGTCACGCGCAGGTCGAACAGGCCGTGCTTGCCGATCTGTTCGACCAGGTGGTCGAGCATCCCGATGCCCGTCTTCGCCGACGACTGGCCGCTGCCGTCGAGGTCCAGCGTCACCTCGACGCGCGTCTCCTTCGTCTCGCGCACGACCGCCGCCGTGCGGCCTCCTGTCGTCTCAGCGCCCAAGCTCGGCTCCGATCTCGCGCAGTGCGCGCACCAGTGGCTCGTTGTGCCGCTCCAGCCCGACGCTGATCCGCAGGTGGTTGCGCAGCGCCGGCGTGTCGAAATATCGCACGAAGATGCCGCGCCTGGCGAGCCGCTCCTTGACTTCGACCGCGTCCACGCCGTCCAGCCGGCAGAGGATGAAGTTCGCCTCCGACGGGTACGGCACGATCCACGGCACGTCGGCCAACAGCACCGCCAGCTTCTCGCGCGTGCCGGCGATCGTGCAGGCGCGCTCGTCGAGCAGCGCCCGATCCTCCAGCGACGCCAGCATCGCCACCCCGGCCGCGACGTTGAGGTTGTACGGCTGCTTGATGGTCATCAGCACCGACGCGAGCACCGGCGACATGACGCCGTAGCCGGCGCGCAGGCCGGCCAGCCCGGCCCACTTGCTGAACGTCCGCAGCACGACCAGGTTCTCGTGCTGCTCCACGAGCTTCACGGCCGAGTGGTGCGCGCCCGCAAACTCGATGTACGCCTCGTCGATCACGACGACCAGGTCGAGCACCAGCAGCCGCCCCAGCTCCTCCTCGGACAGCCGATTCCCCGTCGGGTTGTTCGGCGAGGCGACAAACAGCAGCTTCGCCTCGCTCGAAGAGTCGCCGTGGCGACGCGCCACCCGCTCGATGCCCGCGACGTCGAGCGCGAAACTCTCCTGCCGCGGCACGTCGATGACGCGGCCACCGCACACCTCCGTCGAGAACGGGTACATGCCGAAGGTCGGCGGGCAGTTGATCACTCCGTCGCCCGGCGACAGCGTCGCACGCATCACCAGGTCGATCAGATCGTCGCTGCCCAGCCCGCAGACGATGCGGCTCGCATCGACCTCCAGGTGCGCCGCGAGCGCGTCGCGCACCTTCCGCTGGTCGGGGTCGGGGTAGATGTGGTAGTCGCGCTCGCGCGCGATCGCCGCCAGCGCCTTCGGCGACGGCCCGAACGGGTTCTCGTTGCCGTCCAGCTTCAGCACGTCCTCCGGTGCGATACCGAGCCGCTCGGCGAGCACGTCCGTCGGCTCGATGGGCACGTAGCCGGGCAGTGCCAGCAGGTCCGGCCGGATCTTCGCGCGCATGTCGAACGGCTTGCGGTTCATTTCGGCGCGCCGTCCGCTTCGCCGCCCCGCAGCCGCAGCTCGATCGACCGCGCGTGCGCGGTGAAGCCCTCGGCCCGGGCGATGCGCGCCGCCGCCGGCCCCGCCTCGCGCAGGCGCGCCGCGTCAACGGCGACCACGCTCGTCACCTTCAGGAAGTCTTGTACGCCCAGAGGCGAGGCGTAGCGCGCGGCGCCGGCCGTCGGCATGACGTGGCTGGGGCCGGCCGTGTAGTCGCCGAGCGACTCGGGCGCGTCGTCGCCGACGAAGATGCCGCCGGCGTTGCGTACCGTCTTCGCGACCGCCGCCGCGTCCCGCACGAGCAGGCACATGTGCTCGGGCGCGTACTCGCTGCCGAGCGCCACCGCCTCCTCGACGCTGCTCACGACCACCGCGCCGCCGCGCGCCTCGAAGGACGTGCGCGCGATCTGCTCGCGGTCCAGCAGCTTGAGCTGCCGCTCCACCTCCCGCCCGACCGCCTCCGCCAGCTCGAAGGACGTCGTCAGCAGGATCGGCGTCGCCAACTCGTCGTGCTCCGCCTGCGCCAGCAGGTCGGCGGCGGCGAACATCGGGTCGGCCGTCTCGTCGGCGATGACGATCGTCTCGCTCGGACCGTACAGCGCGTCGATGCCGACGCTGCCGAACACGTCGCGCTTGGCAACCGTGACGAAGATATTGCCCGGCCCGACGATCTTGTCGACGCGCGGCACCGTCTGCGTGCCGTACGCCATCGCCGCGATGCCCTCCGCGCCGCCCGCCGCGAACACGCGGTCGACCCCGGCGATGTCGGCGGCGACCAGCTTCAGCGGCGACACGACGCCGTCGTGGCCCGCCGGGCTCATCATGATCAGCTCGTCGACCCCGGCCACCTTCGCCGGGATTCCCGTCATCAGCACCGACGACGGGTACACCGCACCCGGGCTCGTCGGCACGTACATGCCGACGCGCTCGATCGCGCGCACCTGCATGCCGACGCCACGCTCGCTGAACGAGCGCGACGAGTGCTCGCGCTGCAGCTTGTGGTACGCGCGGACGTGCTCCGCAGCCTCGCGCAGCGCGCCGACCAGCGACGCGTCGACGGACTGGTACGCTGCCGCGATCTCCGCGCGCGGCACCTCGAACGTCGTGCGCTCGACGCCGGTGAACGCCTTCGTGTAGCGGGCGAGCGCGGCGTCGCCGTCACGTCGCACGTCGTCGATGATCCGGCGCACCTGCTGCTCGACCGGCAGGTCCGCGCCGAACAGCTCGGCGTTCTTGCGGCGCACGCTCTCCGGCAGCTCGGTCTCGCCGAGCGGCCGGCGCCGCAGCAGCGTGCGGTGGCCCTCGTCGGCGCCGACGACGATCCTCACGACAAATACTCCCTGAGCGCCCGCCGCGCTTCGGTCTTCGCGCTCTCCAGGTACTCCCGGATCCGCTCCGGCCCGACGCGCTCCATCGTCCGGCTGAGCAGCGTCGGCACTTGCTGCATGAACGCGTCGAACTGCTCCTCGCCCTCGACGCCGATCGCGCTGAGATGTCGGCTGGCGATGCGCGCGAAGCGGTCCCACGTCGGCGGCTGTGCGAGCACCTCGATCGAGATGTGCCGCCACCGCTCCAGCGTGTCGCTCGCGAGGAAAGCGACACTCACCTCGACGGCCGATTCGGCCAGCGCCTGCTGGATCTCGGCGATCTTCTCCGCGTCCTCGCGATCGCGCCGGTCCAGCTCGAACTGCAGCAGCCGGTCCATCACGTTCGCCATGAGGTCTTCGGCGAGGTCCGACTGCGCGCCGAACATGGGCCGGTAGATCTGGCAGATGTACGCCTCGTCCATCACCAGGTGCGAGATGTAGCCCGCCATGAACGCCGCGGTCGCCGCGTCCAGCGACGACGCGTCCCGCAACGCCGGCTCCTCCGCGAACAGGCGGTGCACGCAGTCCTGCCGCGCGAACTCGTCGAGGCGGAAGAAGTGCGTGCGCTCGCGGTCCCAGCGGGTGAGCACACGGATGTCCGGCGTCGTGGCGCCGAGGTAGTAGGCGCCGCGGTCAGCCTCGATGCGCGGCGACGCGATCTCGATGGCGAGGTCGCGCGCGATGGTCATGTGCAGCCCCAGCGGCGGCATAGCTCACGCCCCCCCGCCCGCGGCGACGGGCTCGGCCGCGCCGGCAGCCAGCCGCTCGACGAGCGCGTCGAAGACGGCGCGCAGCGCGCCCTCCGGCCGCCGCTTGTTGGCGATGACGCAGTTCGTCGATTCGAAGAAGCGCTCCAGCACGGTCAGCCGGTTCGCCCGCACGCTCGACCCCGTCTCGATGCCCTCGATCAGGATCTCGGCGTCGTCCGGCACGAATCCCTCCGACGCACCGGCGATCGGGATCACGCTGTAGCGGCCCAGGTGGCGCTCGCGCGCGAAGTGGTCGGCGATGTTCGGGTACTCGCTGGCGACGCGGACCGGCGCGTCCGACTTCGCGCGCCACTCCTTGAGGGCGCCGGCCACCGTATCGGCCCGCACGTCCTTGACGATGGCGGCGAGGCCGTACTTCGAGCGGCGCAGGTCGACGACCTCATCCACCGGGCTCGACGGGAACTGCACCAGGTGGTCGAACAGCCAGTCGCGGCCCGTAATGGCCAGGTCGAACTGGCCGATCGCCACCTGCTGGGGCATGTCTTGCGGCCGGATCACCTTCACGTCGACGCCCTCCACGTCGATGGACGGGCGCCGTGCGGTGCCGCCATCGTCGTAACCCGGCACGCGAATGCCCGCCGCCTGCAGCGCGGCGACCGTGTGCGACTGGGCGTGCCCGTCCGGCAACGCCAGCCGGAGCCGCGCCCGCGGCGGGCGCTCCGACGCGGCGCGCAGAGCGAGCGATCGCGGCACGGCGAGCGTCGCCGCGCGCGACGGTGCGCCGTCTCCGGCGAGCAACCGTGCGAGCAGCGGCGACAGGTCTTTCGACGCCAGGCTGTCGCGATTCACGATCAGCCACGCCGACGCATCAAGCAGCCGCGCCAGCGGCCGCAGGCCGTGCGCCTCGACGGCGGCCGCGTCCTTCGCGGCGATGATCACCGCGTCGGCGTCCTCCGGCGGGTACGCCTCCGCGGCGCCCCACACCGGGAGCACGCGGTAGCGCGGCAACCGCATCCGGCGCGCCACGGACTCGGCGATGTTCGGGTACTCGCTGACGAGCCGCACCGGCGTCTGCGTGTCCTCGCCCGCCGCGGCGAGCCACAGGCTCTGCGCGCCGAACCCGAGGTCGCGGACGCGCATGACGTGGTGGCCCGGGAAGCGCTGCGCCAGCTCCTCGATCCAGGTCAGGCCGCAGATGCCGGCGTCGTAGTTGCCGAGCGCCACCTGCACCGGGATGTCCTTCTCGCGGAAGACGCGCGCGACGCCGGCGCCGCCCAGCATCTCGAAGCGCAGGGCGCGCGATCCCGCGGCGTACTCCTCGATGCCGATGCCGGCGGTCTCGAGCAGTGCGGCGGTCTCCTTGCGCAGGTCGCCCGTGGGGAGCGCGAGGCGGATCAACGCGCGCGCTCCAGCGCATGGACGACGTCGTCGATGCGCTCGAAGTCGGCGCTGCCGTCGGGCCGGGCGAGCGTGAAGCGCGGCGAGCCGGCGCGGCACGTCAGCCGGTGCGTCGGCGCCGTGTGCATGCCGTCGATCGTCTCGACGTGCAGGCCCGCGGCGCGCAGCCGCTCCGCCGCGTCGTACAGCGAGGCGAGCAGCGCCGGATCGCTGCCCTCGGCCTGCAACACGACGCTGTACGCGCCGTCGCCGGGCTGGGGCGGCGGCATCAGTTCGAGCAGCGGCGTCAGGTAGAGCGCGAAGCCGGACGCCGGCACGCGCCGGCCGCC
>Ga0153916_10004571_pt1 | contig 10450 bp, 10 predicted proteins | sample Opewatmetagenome_FD_109642 | JGI IMG/M metagenome (GOLD analysis project Ga0153916, IMG submission 109642) | Freshwater wetland microbial communities from Ohio, USA - Open water 3 Core 3 Depth 4 metaG | ecosystem: Environmental > Aquatic > Freshwater > Wetlands | place: USA: Ohio, Lake Erie...
GCGTCGGTGCGCGCGTCCGTGAACTGCTGCATGGCGCGAAAGGACTCGGGGTAATCGACTCGCCCGAGCGTGCGCACGGTGAGTTCGTCCACGGGCGGTTGTGGCAGCGGCTGGGACATCAGTCCACTTTTCCCTGAGCGAATGCCTGTTTGTATTCCTTGTACAGCGCAAACATCCGCGCGTGCATCGGCCCCGGCTTGCCGTTGGCCACGGGTCTGCCGTCGATGCGGGTGATGGGGAGGATTTCCTTGGTCGAGCTGGTCATCCACACCTCATCCGCGCCAGTCACCTCTTCAAAGCGGATGGATCTTTCGTCACAGGGGACGCCATGGGCGCGGGCGATTTCCACGATCAGGTCGCGCGTGACGCCGGGCAGAATAAAAGGCCCCTTGGGCGGTGTAATGAGGCGGCCCTGGCGGACGATAAAGATGTTGCTGGCCGCACCCTCGGTCATGAATCCATCGCGCACGAGAATGGCCTCGACCGCGCCTTGGTCGATGGCCTGCTGGCGCAACAGCGCGTTCGCCAGCAGGGCGATGGCCTTGATGTCGCAGCGCTGCCAGCGGATGTCCGCGGTGGTGATGGCGGCGATGCCGGTGGCCAGTTGTTCCGCCGGCGGATACTTGAGCGGCTGGGCGTAGGCGAATACGGTCGGCACGACATTGGGGGGAAAGGCGTGGTCGCGTGGCGCCACGCCGCGGGTGACCTGAAGATAGATCGACTGATCGCCCCCGCCGCCTTCCGTAATCAGCCGGGTGAAGATCGCTTTCCATTCCTCGGCGGTGTGCGGGTGGCGCAGGCGGATGGCATCCATGCTGTTCCCGAGGCGCATCAGGTGGTGCGGCAGGCGGAACATGCGCCCGCCGAACACCGGGATCACTTCGTAGACGCCGTCACCGAAAACAAAGCCGCGGTCAAAGACCGAAACCTTGGCCTGATCGGGGGGGAGAAACTCGCCGTTGAGGTAAACGTATTTCATGGTTGTAAAAACAGGGATGAGGGGTAAGGAATGGGGCAGCCCATTCCTTACGCTTCACGCCGGGCCTATTGTAACCAAAGTTGGATGTTATCGAGCGACCGCTGAAACAGGTTGCCCGGCCCGACCTCCTTGAGCGCCACCAGCGGATATTCGGCGATGTGTTGCTGGTCCAGATCCAGCGCGAGCGAGCCGACCTTCTGCCCCAGACTGACCGGCGCCACCACCCGCTCCGGCAGCGTCAGCCGGGCCCGCAGTTTTTCATGGGTGCCGCGCGGGAGCGTCAGATACAGGTTTTGCGGAACCCCGATGGGAAGCGCGCGGGTATCGCCCAGCCACACCCGCACGCGGGTGGCCGGGCTGCTGGTGGCATACAAGAGGCGCGTCTCAAAATGGCGGAAGCCGTAATCGATCAGCTTCTGTCCCGCCTCGACCCGGGCGTTCTCGGTTTTGGCGCCCAGCACGATGGTGATGAGACGCATGTGTTCCCGCAGGCCCGACGCAATCAGGCCATAGCCGGCGGCGCGCGTCTGGCCGGTCTTGAGGCCATCAATGGACGTGTCGCGCCAGAGCAAGGCGTTGTGGTTGTATTGTTTTATCTGACGGTAGGTGAATTCCTTGAGCGCAAACCACCTGTAGTAATCGGGAAAATCCCGGATAAGGGCCGAGGCCAGCCGGCCCAGATCGCGTGCCGTGGCGTGTTGTCCCTCGGCATCGTGACCGGTGGCATTGGCAAAATGGGTATGCTTCATGCCGAGCGCCTGGGCCTTGGCGTTCATCTCGGCGACGAAATTTTTCTCGCTGCCGGAGACATGTTCCGCGAGCAGCACGGCCGCGTCATTGGCGGAAAGCGCGATCATGCCCTTGAGCAGGTCCTCCACGGTCGCCGGTTCGCCCGGACGCAGGAACAGGCGCGCGCCTTTCGCCTTCAAGGCCGCCTCGCTGGCCGCGATGCTCTCTTCCAGACGCAGTTTCCCGCTGCTCAGTTTTTCGAAAAGCAGATAAGCGGTCATGAGTTTGGAAAGGCTCGCGGGCGCGAGCGGCTTGTCGGCGTTGTGTTCGGCCAATACCCGGTCGCTGTCGTGATCCACCAGCAGCCAGGCCTCGGCGCTTATCACAGGCGCAGGCGGTGTTTCTGCGGCGAATGCGAATGGAATCCGCAACAGGAAGAGACAGAAAAAAAGAAAAAAGGAGACGGGTTTCCCCGCCGCGAATCGATTCACTATTCCACCACGATCAGCGCGTCCGGTACGCCGGCCTGTGTCAGCTGTTGTGACAGCCGGTCGCCTTCCTCGACGCTGGCGAGCGGGCCGATGCGGACACGGTAGATGCGCGCCGGTTCCTGCGTGGTGGAATTAGAAACCAGTGCGGACTGGACGAAAACCGGCTGCGCCGACCCACGTTCCAGGCGATTGCGCAGGTTGACGGCATTATCCATCTGGCTAAAGGCGCCTGCCTGAAGATACAGTTTTGGTGCGGCCACAGTGGCGGACGGCTTGGGCGGTTCCTCGCCCGCGGCGACATAGGGGAAAATCTCAACGGCCGGTGTCCCGGCTTTGGCCACCTGGATCTCGGATTCTCCGGGGTTGATGGCCTCCACTTCGACCAGGCCGGTGCCGGTGCCGAGGATGCCGAGCCGGGCGGCGCCGGCGTAAGAGAGATCGATCAGGCGGTTGTGCAGGAAGGGTCCACGATCATTGACGCGCGCGACGATGACGCGGCCGTTCTCCAGATTGCGAATGCGCACATAGCAGGGTAGCGGCAGGGTTTTGTGCGCCGCGGTCATGGCGTACATGTCATAGGGCTCGCCACTCGAGGTGCGCCTGCCGTGGAATTTCTTGCCGTACCACGAGGCCACGCCGCGTTCGCGGTAGCCGGCAATATCAGTCAGCGGATAGTAGGTTTTGCCTTCGACGGCATAGGGGTTGTTGCCCTTGGCCGATTTGGGCTCGGATTTCGGCACCGCGTCGGGGATGGCCATGACATCCGCCGGGGGGCGCGCCTCGGGGCCGTCGTCCTGGTAATAACCGCCGCTGCGAGAGAGGGTGCCGCAGGCGGAAAGCGCCACCAGCACGGGCACGAGCAGGAACCATGGTCTCATTGTGTTTCGGCCTCGCGGCGTATGCGCATCCGTTCGCCCAGTTCGTAGACGGCCATCGCGTAAAGTGTGCTGTGATTATAACGCGTGATGGCGTAAAAATTATTGTACCCGAGGCGGAAGAAGGGACCGGACTCGCCGTTCAGTTCGATCAGGGCGGCGCGCCGCTCGTGTTCCGTGCGGGCAGGGGGGTAAATTCCGTATTGCACCAGATGGCGGACACTGAGCGCCGGTTTGATGCCCAGGCGCTCGACCCAGAAGTACAGCGTCCCTTCGACGCGCACCTCGTCCACCACCGGGGCATTGGTTTCCCAGCCGCTGCGCTTGAGGTAGTTGGCGACACTGCCGATGGCGTCCCCGGGGCTGTCCAGGATATCGCGCTTGCTATCGCCATCGAAGTCGACGGCGTAGCGCCGGTAGCTGCTGGGTATGAACTGCGGCATGCCCATGGCTCCGGCGTATGAGCCCTTGAGGTGGCAGGGGTTGACCTTAAGCTCGCGCGCCAGCAGCAGAAATTCCTCTGTTTGGCCGCGAAAAAAGGCGGCGCGGGGCGGATAGTCCAGCATCAGGGTGGCGAGCGCATCGAGCACCGGATAATTGCCCTTGTTTTTGCCATATTGGGTTTCCACGCCGAGGATGGCGGCGATAATTTCCGGGGCCACGCCGTATTGCTCGCGTGCCCGCTCGAAGGCCGCCGCATTTTTTTTCCAGAACCGGAGCCCGCGCTGCACATTTTCCTCGGTCAGAAATATTTTCCGGTATTCGTACCAGGGCAAGGCTTCGGCGGGGCGCTCCATGGCTTCGATGATTTCGGGGCGCAGCCGGGCACAGCGGAAGGCACGCTGGATTTCCTGGGCAGTGAATCCATGGTTTTCCACCATGCCGGCCGCGAAGACCTCGAGTTCCGGATAATCGGAGAATGTCACGGCCTGGCCGGGCGACAGGAACATCAGCGTCAGCAGGAAAACCGGCAGCCGCGCCAGCGCAAGGCGTCGCATATTATTGTTCGACAATCTTGCGGTGTGTCTGGATGCTCATCAGGACGCCGAAGGCGGCCATGATCGTGACGATCGAGCTCCCGCCATAGCTCATTACCGGCAGCGGGATACCGACGATAGGCAGGATGCCCGTGACCATGCCCATGTTGACGAAGATAGAGATGAAGAAGGTGAGGCTCAGGCTGCCCGCGATCAGGCGCGCATAGGTGTCCTGCGCGAGATAGGCGATCAGCATCCCGCGGCCGACGATGAAGGCATAGAGCGCTACCAGCAGCAGACTGCCGATCAACCCGAACTCCTCGGCAAACACGGCGAAAATAAAGTCGGTGGAAGACTCGGGCAGGTATTCGAGGTGCGCCTGGCTGCTGTTGAGCCAGCCTTTGCCGTAAACGCCGCCCGAACCCACGGCGATCATGGACTGGATGGTGTGATAGCCGGTGCCGAGCGGGTCCGCGTCGGGATTGAACAGCGTCAGCACGCGGTTGCGCTGGTAGTCGTGCAGATGGTTCCAGGCAAAGGGCGCCGCGACCGCGATGATGGTGAAGAGAATGGCGATCACGCGCCAGCGCATGCCTCCCAGAAACAACACAAACACCCCGGCGCTCAGGACCAGCAGCGCGGTGCCGAGGTCCGGCTGCTTGATGATGATCAGCGCCGGCACCAGGGCCATGAGGAAGGCGAGGCCGAGGCGCAGGAGTCCGGGCGGCAGGTTGTCGCGCGCCAGATACCACGACAGCATCATGGGCACGCCCAGCTTCATGATCTCGGCGGGCTGGAACTGGATGAAGCCGAGATGCAGCCAGCGTTGTGCGCCCTTGCCGATGACGCCCACGGCAAACACGGCGATCAGCAGGGTCATGCCGATGCCAAACACGACGGGCGACCAGCGTTCCAGGATTTCCGGGCGGATTTGCGCGACCGCGAGCAACACGCCAAAGCCAAGCACCATGTGCAGCAGATGGCTGAAGGTGGCGCCCATGTCCTTGGCGCTGGCGCTGTACACCACAAACAGGCTGATGCCCGCGAGGGTGAGCAGCGCGTAGAACAGGGTCTTGTCGAGATGCAGGCGTTGCAGGTCCATGTCAGTGTCTATTTAAGTACATTGGTCGGGAAACGTCTCGGTTTCATTCGTCTTCATCCGACGCCGCCTTCTGGGGAGCGGGGGCGGCGGTGTCCTTGCCCAGGATCACGTGGTCCATGATCTTGCGCGCGATGGGGGCTGAGGTGGAGCCGCCATGTCCCCCGTTTTCTACGATCACGGCCACGGCCACCTTGGGGTCGCCGACCGGGGCAAAGGAGATAAACAGCGCATGGTCGCGGAAGCGCTCGGGCGTGGCCTTTTCGCTGTAGCTTTGCCCCTGGGCCACCCCCTTCACCTGTGCCGTCCCGGTTTTGCCTGCGATTTTATAGGGCGAGTTGTAGCCGATCCCGTAGGCCGTGCCGCGGTTGGAGTGCACGACATCCGTCAGGTTCTGGATCTGGATATCCAGGTGTCGCTTGTCCTTGAGGGGAATTTCCGCGTAGGCCTCGGGCACGGTTTCGCGCGCCGCCTTGGTTTTGGCGTCAACGACGGCGCGCACCAATTGCGGTTTCATGCGCACCCCGTGGTTGGCGAGTGCCGCCGTGGCCGCCGCCAGTTGCAGCGGGGTCGCCAGAATCGAACCCTGACCGATGCCCGTGATGATGGTTTCGCCGGGATACCAGATTTGCTTGCGCGCCGCCTTCCATTCCGGGGACGGCAGGATGCCTTCCGATTCATTGAACAGGTCCACCCCGGTTTTCCGGCCGAAGCCGAACGGCGCAAGAAAATTCTTGATGGCATCGATATTCATGGCGGCCGCGAGTTTGTAGAAGAAAACATCGCAGGACTGCACCACGGCGTCATGCAGATTCACGGCGCCGTGTCCGCCCTTCTTCCAGTCACGGAACTGGTGCGCGCTGCCCGGCAGCGAGTACCAGCCGGGACAGGCCACCGGCCGGTTGGGGTCGAAACCGTCCATCTCCAGCGCCGCCAGCCCGAGGAACGCCTTGATGGTGGAGCCGGGGGAGTACTGGCCGTTGAGCGCGCGGTTGATGAGCGGCTTGTCCGGGTCGTTGAGCAGGGCATCGTAGGAATCGGTGTCGATGCCGTTGACGAAAGGATTGGGGTCATAGGTGGGGGTACTGACGAAAGCGAGGATGGCGCCGGTGGCGGGTTCGATGGCGATGACCGCACCGCGCCGTTTGCCGAGCGTTTGTTCCACCAACGATTGCAGTTTCGCATCCATGCTGAGGTAGAGATTCTTTCCCGCCACCGGCGCCTCGCGCTCGATGACGCGCAGCGAGCGTCCGCGGGCATTGGTTTCCACCTTTTCAAAACCGACCTGGCCAAGGAGAATTTTTTCGTACGTGGCCTCGACGCCCAGCTTGCCGATGTGCTGCATCCCGCGGTACGCCGACTTGTCGATCCGCTCCAGCTCCTGCTCGTTGATGCGACCCACATAACCGATCGCGTGCACGCCGAGCCCGGTCAGCGGATAATGCCGTTGCAGCCGGGCCTGCAATTCGACACCGTTCAGGTAGGGCCGTTTGACGGCGACGCGCGCCGCTTCCTCTTCGGTGAGGTTCGAACGCAGCACCAGGCTTTCGAAGCGGGGACGGTCGCGCAACTGCTTCTTGAAGTTTTTGAGGTCTGCCTCGTCGAGATGGACGACATCCTTTATCTCATCCAGCATCGAGTTCATGTCGTCCACCTGCTCGGGAATCACTTCGAGCGTGTAGACCGGATAATTCTGCGCGAGGATGACTCCATTGCGGTCAAGGATCAGGCCGCGCGGCGCCGGAATCGGGATCGGTTTGATGCGGTTGGCCTGCGACAGCGTTTCGTAGTGACGATGGGCGAAGACCTGCAAATAGGCCAGGCGCAACAGCAGCGCGCCGATGAGTACAACCACCACGATGCCGATGACCGAAATCCGCGCGTTGAACAACCGGGTTTCGCGGAAGTGGTCTTTTAACGGAATATTAAGCATGAGGCTCTAAGAGTCTAAACATAAAATCAGACAGGATTCACAGGATTGAAAACAGGATTAACACGATGCATCAGTGCAGGCAGGATTTCTTATCGCTAAAATCCTTAATCCTGTAAATCCTGTAAATCCTGAAAAATCCTGTTAATCCTGTCCATTTCATTTTGTGAGAAGCTCTAAGCGATGCCGCCCCGACGCCGCAGATCGCGCAGGATCACGAACAGCCACGGCCACAGCAGCCCGCCGACGACACTGGGCGTCCAGTAGCTGAAGGTCTCCGGCGCCTGACCGATGGCGCCGCGTATCCACAGCACCAATAGCTGGTTGGCGACCAGCAATCCAAAAACGGAAACCGCCTGTTGCCAGCGTGGAAACATGCGTATCTGCAAGTGCATGCGGACGGTGATGAAGGCGACCAGGGATTTGGCCAGCGCGTTGCTGCCGAGCAGCGAGCCATAGAGCACGTCTTGGATGAAGCCCAGCAGCCAGCCCGTACCCACCGAGACCCGTTCGGGCACGGCCAGGCACCAATAGATCAGTATCAGGCCCACCCAGTCCGGGCGGAACGGCTCGGCCCATTGCGGAAACGGCATGGAGGCAAGGATGAGCGCCGCCGCGAAGGTGCCGACAAAGGTCAGCAGCGCCCGGGTGTTGTTGGTCATTCTCACTTGGCGCCCCCTGCTTTGGCGGCGCCCGTCTTCGGGGCGCCAGCCGGCCAGATCAGCAGCACCTGCTTGCCGTGGTTCAGCTGGGCCGCGGGTTTGACGGTGATGTCGAGGAAGGACTCGTTGGGGTCATTGACGATCTTGACTACCTGCGCCACCGGATAACCGGCCGGGAAGGTGCCGCCCATGCCGGAACTCACCAGCAGGTCGCCTTCCTTGATATCCGTCGAGGCGGTCAGGTAGGGAACTTTCAGGGCGTCGGGATCGCCCGTGCCGAAGACCAGCGCCCGCAGGCCGCTGCGGTTGTCGAGTACCGGGATGGCATGGCCGGAGTCGGTGATGAGCGTGACGCGGCAGACGCGGGCGGCAACCTGTGTCACCTGCCCCATGATGCCATGCGCGTCGATGACCGGCTGCCCGGGATAGACACCGTCCTGACTGCCCTTGGTGACCACGACCTTGCGCGTGAAGGGTTCGGCGCTGACTTCCGCGAGATCCGCGGCCAGCGCCTTGTCGGTGACGCGCGCGGCGCTGCCGAGCAGGTTGCGCAGCCGGTTGTTTTCCGCATCCAGGGCATCGAACTGCTGCAACTTGGAGAGCAGCATCTGCCGTTCCGTCAGGAGTTTTTCGTTGTCTTCGCGCAGCGTGCCGCGGGTAGTGAAGAAATCGGCAATACCGCCGCCCACGCGTGACGGCAGGGAGGCGATGAACTGGATGGGGTAGGCCACCACCATGAGGCCGGCGCGGATTTTTTCCAGATGATGTCCGCGGTGGTCAAAAATCATCAGCGCCACGGACAGGATGGTCAGCAATACCAGCCGTGTCAGAATCGAGGGTGCCCGGATCGACTGGCCGAAAATATTAATCATAAATCGTACGCGCTGGGACGACGCACAGGCCTGTGCAAGTGTCGCGTGAAGCAGGATGTTGAGAGCGACTTATTCGTACACAAATACATCGCCCAGGGTTTCGGCCTCCATCAGGGCGCGGCCACAGCCGCGCACGACGCATGTCAGGGGATCTTCGGTGATGATGATGGGCAGCCCGGTCTGTTCGGCGAGCATGCGGTCGATATCGCGCAGCAGCGCGCCGCCACCGGAAACTACCAGACCCTTTTCCGCGATGTCCGCGCCGAGTTCCGGCGGTGTCTGTTCCAGCGCGATCTTGATCGCGCCGATGATGCCGGCAAGGCTTTCGGAGAGGGCGGCGTGCACTTCCTGGCTGGTGAGGACCTGGGAGCGCGGCACACCGTCGGCGATATGCCGGCCTTTGACGTCCATCTGCCGTACTTCGCTGCCTTCCCACGCGGTGCCGATTTCCTTTTTCACCAGTTCCGCCGTGGCCTCACCGATCAGCAGGCCATACTTGCGGCGCACGTAGTTGACGATCGCCTCGTCCATCTTGTCGCCGGCGATGCGCAGCGAATGGGAATACACGATGCCGCCGAGGGAGATGACGCCCACTTCGCTCGTGCCGCCGCCGATGTCGAGCACCATGGAGCCGGTCGGGTCCAGGATGGGCAGGTCCGCGCCGATGGCGGCGGCCATCGGTTCTTCGATCAGGTACACCTCGCGCGCGCCGGTGCCCATGGCGGATTCGCGGATGGCGCGACGTTCCACTTGCGTCGAGCCGCAGGGCACGCAGATGACAATGCGCGGGCTCGGCTGGAACATGCGGTTCTCGTGCACCTTGCGGATGAAATACTTGAGCATCTCGCCGGTGACGGTGAAGTCGGCGATCACGCCGTCTTTCATCGGGCGGATGGCCTGGATCGATCCCGGCGTACGCCCGAGCATCTTCTTGGCTTCGACGCCGACGGCGAGGATGGAGCGGTTGTTACGGCTGGTGAAATCCTGGCGTATGGCGACGACCGAGGGCTCGTTCAGCACGATGCCCTTGTCGCGTACGAAAATCAGGGTGTTGGCGGTGCCAAGGTCAATGGCGATATCGCTGGAAAAAAAACCACGGAAGTTTTTGAACATGAGGAGAATTCTACCTTAGAAGGCGCGTAAAAACGCTAATGTATCAACCGCGGTCCGGCGGTTCAACCGGCGGGATGAATATGATAACGTGCGCGCTTCATTCTCATCCCGTGAACGAAACGGCAATGTCTCTCGACCGCGAACAGGTCCGTAAAATCGCGCATCTCGCGCGCCTGCACATCACCGAGGCGGAGGCGGCGGCCTACGCCGAGTCGCTGTCCCGGATCCTCGGTCTCATCGAGCAGATGAACGCCGTCGATACCACCGGCGTGGCGCCCATGGCCCACCCGAACGATGCCGGACTGCGCTTGCGTGAGGACGTCGTGACGGAAACCGACCAGCGCGAGAAGTTCCAGAAAATCGCTCCCGCCGTCGAGGCCGGACTGTATCTCGTGCCTAAGGTAATAGAGTAGTTTTTACCGCCGGGACGTCAAGAAAAGGCCCATGATCCACAAAACCGTTGCCGAACTGTCCGCCGCGCTGCGCCAGAAGGCGCTATCCAGCGTCGAGCTGGCCCAGGCATTCCTGGACCGTATTAATAGGTATAAGGACCTCAACGCCTTTATTACCGTGGATGCGGAAAAGACGCTGGCCCAGGCCAAGGCGGCCGACGCCCGTCTCGCCGCCGGCAAGGCCGGGCCGCTGACCGGTATTCCCATTGCCCAGAAGGACATTTTCTGCGCCGACGGCTGGCTGACCACCTGCGGGTCGAAGATGCTGTCC
>Ga0153916_10004572_pt1 | contig 10446 bp, 7 predicted proteins | sample Opewatmetagenome_FD_109642 | JGI IMG/M metagenome (GOLD analysis project Ga0153916, IMG submission 109642) | Freshwater wetland microbial communities from Ohio, USA - Open water 3 Core 3 Depth 4 metaG | ecosystem: Environmental > Aquatic > Freshwater > Wetlands | place: USA: Ohio, Lake Erie, Old...
CTCGATCTCGGTGATGGATTCGACCATGACGACCGGCGAGCTGGCGTAGAAGTGATACCGGATTCCGACGTTGATCCCCTTGGGGAAGGGGAGTGTCCCTTTGAGGTTGAGGGAGTAGAAAACGGGCCCGGCGACTTCGGCGGCTTGAGGATTCGACCAGTCGGAGCTGTGATACCAGGCATGGGGAGGCGAAAAGACGTCGGGGTTCCAGTGAATGGCGCCGTTGGTTTCGAGCTTGTGTTCGAGCCGTATTCCGGTTTTCTTCTCAACGATCTCGTAGATGACGCCGCTTTTCTCCTGGAGAACGATCTTATAGGAACTGTTTTCAATCGTCCGGCCGAGCAGCTTCCCCTTCTTGACGGTCAGGTCGGACTTGTACACGGGCTTCCCGGCTCCGGGATTGTTGAAGAAGACGAGGTACGTCGCCTTGTCGCGGGGCTTGAGATCGGCCAGGAAAGCGACACTCAGTGTGGTCGTCGGATGATAGCGGACGACGGGCTTGCCGGTCTGGGCGTCCTTCTCCTCGATCGCCAGGATCTTCGGGTCGTTCCAGGTGACGACGTCGTAGACCTGGCTCGGGACCTCGCGATAGACAACGTCGCCGTCCTTCCTCTCGGCCCGGACCACCCGGATCTCGTCGGGCGACCGGAGATAGCTGCTTATCAGCCCGACCGTGGCGTGAACGGGGTACCCCGTCCGCTCGATGCCGTTTTCCTCCGACAGGATCAGAGAGAGATAGTTCTTCCAGGCGGGATCCCAATAGCCCTTTCCCGAGGGCGAGGCGCCGGTCCAGCTGAGAGGGACCCTGTTTCCCGACTTGATGTCCTCCAGGATGAGGTCAAGAGTATAACTCCTTTTCGGCAGCCATCCGAAACGGGCCTTGATCTCGAAGGGTCGGTCCATCCTGATCTCGTTGGCGTTCAACTCCTTTCCTTCCTGGAAGAGGACAAAATCCCGGCAGCGGGCCTTATTGACCTCCGCCCGGACGAGCCTGGCGACGGTTCCCGCCCCGTTCGGGGGCGGCGCGAACGTCGCCCTGATCGAATACCAGGCCTCCCCGTCGACCGGGTAGCCGAATCGGACGCCGGGCTCGGCCGCGCCAAGGTTGCCCGCCGCGCCGGCGAGAAGACCGACGAGGAAAATTGATAAAACCGGGACCGCAGCGTTATTCCAGTTTTCCTTTTTCATTGTCCCTCCCAATCGATCTTGTTGATGGCTTTCGAAAGCAGGACAGCCGCAGCCGCGCCCGCAGCGAGATAGGCCGCGCCTGTGGCCCAGCTCATGAAGATGAGCTTTCCCACGCCCAGGAGAAAGCACAGGATCATCACGAGGGCCAGGCCCCAGCCCACGAAAGGATACACGCTCGCTTTGTAGGGCCGGCCGTTGAGCCGGGCAATGGGCCCCCAGAATCCTCCCGGCCTGACTTTTTGATAAAAGGCCAGCAGTTTCTTCTTGTCATCCGGTTTTGTCACGAAGGTCACGGCGAGCCAGACGACCGTCGTGAAGGCCACGATGAGGATGATGTTGACCCCCCAGGAATCAACCTTGAAGCCGATTCTTGCGAGGATCGCGGAAAGCGACTTGACAAGAGGGGAGCCCGGGAATTTCTGGAGGTAAACGGCCATGGCCGCCGACGAGCTCAGGGCCGCGATCTCCGACCAGGCGTTCACCCGCCACCAGTACCAGCGGAGGAGGAGCACGAGTCCGATGCCGCCCGAAAGCTCCATGATGAGCTGCCACCCCATCTTGACGCTGCCGAGGACGTACGAGAAACCGGCCCCGAGGAGAGAGACGAGGATGACAAGGACCCTGGAGACGAGGACGTAGTGCTTTTCGCTCGCCTCCTTCCTGATGAAAGGCCGGTATAAATCGTTGAGCAGGAAGGAGCCGGAGAGGTTGACGACGGATTCGATCGTGGACATGAAGGCCGCAAACAGCGAGGCGATAACGATGCCCATGATCCCCTTTGGCAGGAAGCCGATCATCCTGGGATAGGCGGCTTCCATGGTCCCGGCAGGTGCGCCGGCCAGCTCGGGAAACAGGACGAGGGCCGAGAGGGCGGTCAGGATCCAGGGCCAAGGACGGATGACGTAATGGGCGATGTTGAACCAGAGCGTGCCCTTGACGGCGTGCTTGGAGTCGCGGGCGGCCAGCATCCGCTGGGCGATCCAGCCGCCTCCTCCAGGCTCGGCGCCCGGGTAGTAGACGGCCCACCATTGGACGAAAAGGGCGACGAAGAAGGCGAGCGGAAGGGCCTGGCCGAGTGACGGGAAGACGGCGAGATAATCCTTGCCCGTCTGGGCCGAGAGGGATCTTGCGGCAGCCACGATCGAGCCGATGCCTCCCGCCTTTTCTACGGAAACGACCGAGAGAATGATCGACCCGAGCATGGCCACGCCGAAAAGGAGCATGTCCGTGGCCACGACTCCCCAGAGGCCGGAGAGAGTCGTGTAGAAGATCGTCAGGCCCAGACAGACGGCCATGGCCGTGACGCCGCTAGTCTTGAACGTGACCTGGATGATCTTGACCATGGCCAGGGTCACCCAGCCGAAGGTGATGCAGGACACCGGGACACCCAGGTAAAGGGCCTTGAAGCCGCGCAGGAAGCGGGCGGGCTTGCCCGAGTAGCGGATGTCGATGAACTCGACTTCAGTCATCACCCCGGCCCGGCGCCAAAGATGGGCAAAGAAGAGGATGGTCAGCGCCCCGCCCAGCATGAAATTCCACCAGAACCAGTTCCCGGAGATGCCGTCCTTGATGACGATCCCGGTGACGGCGAGAGGCGTGTCGGACGAGAAGGTCGTCGCCACCATCGATGTCCCGAGGAGCCACCACGGCAGGCTCCGGCCGCTCAAGAAATACTCGGAAATGCTTTTCCCGGCCTTTTTCGAGTAGTAGAGGCCGATGCCGATGGACAAGATGAAATACCAGACGATGAACAGCCAGTCGGCGATTCCGAGGGTCATTGCTTCGCCCGATAGATGAAATAGCCGACGAGAAGGAAGACGGCCGCCGAGAGGAAGACGGCCACGCGTTCTGCCGTTGTCCGGCAGAAAATAACCCCGAAGACGATGAGCGGGACGGCCACACCCCAAAAGCCGAAGGCCATGGGGGAATATTCCTTTTTCATGGACCTCCCAGTGAGGTCAGCAAATCCCGGGCGGTCCGGGCGAGGAGGGACGCGATCTCCGGCTTGAAAGGGAAAACGGTGTAGAACATGGGAGCGAAAACGCCGGCGTAGTCGTGGGGGTCGTCGAAAGCGCTCGCGGACGGCAGATAGCCGATGTTTCCGTTGGCGTAGCCGGCCGTGAAAAGCGAGGGGAATTCTTTTTTGAGCATCAAGCCGTAGGCCGCGAAGACCTCTCCCGGGAGCGCGACGAGCTTCATCCCGCCGATCGACATCGCCTGGAGGGGGACGTTGTCGAGGTAGGGCCTTGCCGCGAGTTCGCCGTGCCGTTCGCGCGCCGTTTTGGCCCATTCGCCGGCGAACCGGTCGGCTAGCGGAAAGCCGGCATTCTTTTCGAGAAAGAAAGCCGCCCGGCCTTCGATGTCCCTCGCCGGGGGAATAGCGAGAGGAACCCGGATCCTTTTCTCAACCGAATGAAGAGTGGCAGATGGCGTTTGGGCCGCCAAGCGGTCGATCTTTATCGCTCTCCCGGCCAGAATCTCCCCGTAGAGCTCGAGGTCTTCCGAGGTGCCCTCGCCCCACCGGTTGAGGTTTGTCACCGGGTCAATGTCCCCGCAGAAGCCCTGAAAAAGGACCGCTCTGTGGCCGCGGGCTTCGAGGGCTCGGACGACGGCCCCGGGCCAATCGGCCGAGACCAGGGGCTTTCGGCCGACGACGACGGCATGACAGGCGTAGTTTAGAAGAAAAATCTTGCCCTCGGCCCTGGCGAACGCCGCGACCTTTAAATAGGGATCAATGCCGTCGAAATTGCCCGACCTCCTGTTGTACCCGATCGGCTCCACCGCCTCTGTCCCGGACGAGAACTCCGCCTCGCGGGCATCGGCCAGGGCGTCGGCGGCCGCTCCCGAAAAGGCCCCGGAGAGCGTTCCCATGTAGGCGGCGTCAACTTCGCCGATACCCGGCAGAGGCTGTGTGGCGGGCCCCGTATGGGTGTGGGTACACGCCAAGAGGACATTCTCGAAGGGAATTTTAGCGATGCGGCTGATCGTGCGCCGCAGCTCGTCCGAAAAAACGACCGTCAATCCGATCAGGTCAACGGCGATGAGGACGAGAGTCTCTTCGGGAGACCTGAGAGCCGCGGCCCGGATCTTGAGGTCATCCCGCAACGACTCGGCCCGGCGGTTGAGGTAAAAGCCATAGCCGGAGAGCTCGACCCCCAGCGGAGGCGTGATCGTGCGTTCTCCGTAACCGGCGAGCAGTGCGGCGATCGTCCCCTCCTTCGGTCAGCCTGGCCGCTTCCCGGCCTCGCTTATTTCAACTGTTTTTTATCAGAACCCGGCGGAGGAGTAAAGAGCCGAGCACGAGGAAAGCCGCCCCGCCGACGCCCGCGGTGGGCCATGAGCCCGCGAAGACCCCGTTCGTCGCCAGGACGAGGCCCAGGCAGGCAGCGATGCCGATGACCGAATCGGCGACCAGGTGGCCGGTGGACGGTTCGCCCTCCGGTGCCGGGGCCGCCTCCTCCCTAATCCTCTTCCAAAGGCCGGGGGGGCGGCACTTTTCGTAAAAGCGGAGAAGCGTCTCTTTCGATTCCGCGGGTGTGAGGAGCGTCACGGTGAACAGCGTCACGAAACTTAGGGCGAAGAGAAAACCCGTCCCGACCCAGAAAGGCTTCTTCTCGTAGCCGAGGACGAACCAGACGAGAATCGACAGGGGGAGGCCGAGGACGAAGGCCGCAAGCTCGCCCCAGACGTTGAACCGCCACCAGAAAAAGCGAAGCCAGGACAAGGGAAGGAGAAAGATGACCATGACCGAGTTGATGAACAGGAACCAGCTGACCATGCCTTTGACCCAGAAAACGGAGACCAGGGCGGCGAAGATGAAGAGGCAGAGGGTCGTCACGCGGCTGACCGTAACCTGGAGGCGGGGAGGGTCGTTCGGCCTCAGGGACCGGTAGAAGTCGTTGACGACGAGGCTTGAGCCCCAGTTGATGAGCGAACTCAGGGAGGCCATGAAAGCTGCGAGTTCGGAGGCGACGAGAACGCCGATGAATCCCGGCGGAAGCCGCGTGGCTTTGATGAGCTCGCCCCAGGCGTAGGCCGGGTCGGCCAGGACCTTGAAACCCGGCGGAGCCGCCCCCACCTGGGTCGCGAGGTCCGCCGTCCAGAAAAGGGAGAAGGCGATGACGCCCAGGCCAATGAGAGGGATCGTCCGGAGGGAAAGAGCCAGGAAAGAATTGAAGAGCTGGCCCGCCATCGCATGGCGTTCGTTCTTCGCGGCCATGAAGCGTTGAGCGGTCATTCCCTCGCCGGCCGTCGGGGAGCCGGCGAAGAAGAGACCCTGGATAACGAGCATGGCCACGGTCAGGACGGGGATGAGCGGCGTCGGCGGGACCTGCTCGAGGACATCGGGACGCGCGGCCTGGGCTCGAGCGATGATCGCGCTCCAGCCCCCGTGCCGGGGTACGGCGACCAAGAAGAAGACAAGGTTGCCGGTGAGAAAGATCGAGAATTGAGCAATGTCGGTGAACACGACCCCGACCAGTCCGCCGAAAATCGTGTAGAGTGCGACCACTCCGCCGAAGATGAGGAGGATCTGGGCTTCGGAAAGGGGGAGGAGAGGCTTGATTGTTTTGGCAAAAAAGCCCGTGATGTAGCCGATGACGAGGATGGCGATGGAAAAAAGAAGGAAGGCGTAGACTTTGCGGGCGAGGAGGGCGGGCCGGCCGCCGTAGCGGAGGGTGATGAGCTCGGCCGTCGTCACGATCTGCATCCGGCGCCACATTCGCGCCCAGATGATGGCCACAAGCGGCATCCAGACGATCCAGGCCCCCCACCAGAACCAGTTGCCGACAAGGCCGAAAACGAGCACGAGCATGACGAAGGCCCCGCCGCCCGAGGAGTAGGTCGCCGTGTTGGATAGTCCGATGGCCCACCAGGCGAGGCTCCGGTTGCCCGTGAAATAGCCGCTGGCGCCTCCGCGGCCCGCCCGGCGGGTGAAGTGGAGCCCGACGGCGAGCGAGAGGCCGCAGAGCGCGACAACGACCACCCAATCAATGAACGTCATGTCTCAATCAAATCGCACCTGACCCAGACTCATTTCTCCCTGAATTCCAGGCACAGGAAACTCCGCGCCGGGATGATTCGAGCCAGTCCTGCTCTGTTTTCCAAGGCTGCCAATGACTTTTGTGCTATCAGGTCGAGCCAGATGCCTCCCGTCTTGAGTTTCCGGAGAGGACGGAAGGTGACCTTGCGAGGCACTGGATTATGATTGATGACCGCCACCCTGAATCCTCCCGGGAAACCCGCAACGGCCAGGTCTACGTTCTCATTCAATCCCAGGACGTCCACCGGCCGCCCCCCACCGCTTTTTTGAAAAGCGTCATCCAGGACGTCGCGGACGAGGTCGGGGATTTGCTCAGCCGCAGTCGCCGCGTCGACGGCGAAGGCTGCCACGGAACCCTTCCCGTAGGGATTCATCCAGACGGCGGCCGACCCGTCCTCGAAGGCTGCGACCGTCTTGGCCTTCGCCGGCTTCCAAGAAGGATAGTCTCGGCCGTCGAGAGGATAGCGTGAATCGTTTTTTGTCCTGGGTCCGGGCGTGTCCCGGATGACGACCACGTTGTGGGGGGCCGGCGGGATCTGGATTCCGCCGAAGAGCTCGTCCCGGTTATACGTGTTGCCGCCCGGGATTTGGGGGCCGAAGGCGACGAGGCACCCGCCCCTGGCGACGAAGCTCTTGATGAAGTCGCTGTCCGTGGCGTGAAAACCTGAGACATCGGGCAGAACGAGGACCGTTCCGGCCGCGGCCAGCCGGGCGAGGACTTCTTCGTTTTGGTGGTAAGGATAAAACGGGTAGAGAGACTCGTTCGCCGCGGGCTCGAAGGGGAGAAAATCGATGGGGACTCCGAGCTTCCGGAAGGCGTCGAGAGCAGGCAGATACGAGGAGGTCCAGCGCTCGATGACCCAGTCTGAGTAGGGATAATAAACGGCGAGGCGGTTGGGCGTCCGGGAAATCTTGTCCCAGATAAGGTTGAATGCGCGGAGACCGTCCCGGACGGCCGCGCGGCTGCGAGAGATCTCCGGGAACTTGCCGGCGAATTGATGGATATTGAAATGATAGGTGAAGAAGCTGATGCCGTCGGACCCGGCTGCGGCCGCGGCGCTCAGGATCTGCTGGTAGATATTGGCTGCCGACGTCGTATTGTGCTTGTCCGATATTCTGTTTTCACCGTAGCCGAAGAGCTCCATGTGGGTGATGGCGATCTTATCTTGGAGCCATTTTCCTCCGATTCCGACGCCGCAAAAGTCCTTGACCCTGCGTAGGGGATATTTTTTGACGTTGTCCGGCCTGTAGCTGGCCATCACCATGCCTTGGTAGACGATGATGTCCAGATCGTCGAGAGCGCCCAGGTACCCGGAAAGGAGCGGGTCGTCGACATAGGGCGCGCAGCCCGTGAGGAGGCCGGAGTTGAGGGATTTGACGCGGGCGCAGAATTCCCGAAGGTAGGGAACAAGATAAGTGCCGCTGCCCTCCTGGTAGGAGTAGAACCCGGCGACTGAAGGGTGATGTCCGTAGAGGGCGAAAAGCTCGGCGGCGATGGCCTTGATCTGTGCCGGATAGTCCGCGTAGCTTGAAGGATGGGTCATGTCCCACGAGACCGAGAGGAGGGAAGGAAATCCCATCTCGTCCGAAAGGGCAAGGAAGGTTTCAACCAGATCGTTCGACGTCCCGGGCTTCGCATCGGTTCTCGCGATCGCGGAAGGATAGAACGCCTTCGTAGAATCGATGAGGACGTGGAGAATGAGAAAATTCCCGCCGATCGCCCTGAATTCCTCGAGGTAGGCCCGGATGTCACCGGTCGGGTTACTGCTCTCGACGGCGCTGAGGATGGGATAATCGGCGATGATCTTGCCGAAGAGAAAGCTCCCTTTCCCGAGCGCTGAGGGATTTTCCTCGTCGCCGGTCCAGGCCTGGACGGCATAAAGGCCTTCGGGGCCGTTTGGAGTGGCTTTCCATTCGGCCCGGTAGCTCCCGGGCTGGCCGGAGACGGCCCTGAGATTGAGCGGCAAGCGTCCCTGGCTGGGGACGAGGAGGACGGCCTTTAGCTCGGCGCCGGCCCGGCCCCCTGCCGGGAGCCGAATCTCAACCCGGACGGAATCACCGGCGGCCGGTCTCCGGGGAGCGATACGAATCTCCAAGCCTTTCGGAGCAGAAAAGGCCGGAACGGCGGCGTCTCCAAGGAGTAATAGGGACAGTACGTGAGGAAGAAGCTTCGGGAAAGACTCCTTGAGCCTCATCAGAAAGCCATAGTCAGGCGAGGAATTCTAATACAAATTTCGGGGCGGGGCATCAATCCTTGCCCGGCGGAATGGCGAACACGGGCACGGAGCTGCGGGAAACCACTTTTTCCGTCGTGCTCCCCAGGAAGAACCGGGCGACCTTCCCGACATGGGTGGACATGACGATCATGTCGTATTGATGCGTGGTCGCGTAATCGACGATCCCCTCGGCCGCATGGACCGCCCTATAAACGTCTTCGACGATCTCGACGTCCTCGTGTTCCTTGGCCCGGCGGGCCTTGAGCTTTTCGAGGACCGCCTTGAACAGCTCGTCGGTCAGGCGGAAATCGTGCCCGAAGAGCTCCATGACATACAGGAACCCGAGCGACGCCTTGAACCCCTTGGCCAGTTTCCAGGCGAAATCGCGCTCGATCTCCTCCCGGGCCGAAAAATCCGTCGGCACAAGGATCTTCTTGACGGCCGGCCCTGTCTTTCGTTTCTTCGTCACAAGGACGGGAACGAGGGAGCTCCGCAGGACCTGGTTGGCGATGCTGCCGATCGCGGACTGGCTGCCTCCCGAACTGCCCGTCCGGCCAATGACGACGAGGTCGGCCTTTTTCTTGTTCGCGGCCTGGCAGATGGCCTTGGCCGCCGACCCCCTCCTGACATCGACGTGGTCGAAGGCGATTCCCTTGGCGGTGCTGATCTCATGGATCCTGGCTTTGGCGGCCTCCTCAGCTTCCTCGATCCTTCCCGTGAGTTCGGCCTCGATGGCGGGCAGGGCTTCATAGAGGACGGGGGAGAAGTCCGGGATGACATGGAGCGCCGACAGCCGGGCACCGAACGTCTTCGCGAACAGACCGGCATAGAGAAGCGCTTCCTGCGATTCCTCGGAATAATCCGTGGCCCAGAGAATATGTTTCAAGAAGTCCGCCATCGAAACCTCCGTTTTCACGTGATGAAGGATGCCGTCCCCAGTCGAAGAGGCCGGAACATCAGTGTACACGGGCCGGCGGATAAAGAAAAGCCAAAAAAACGCTTGACAAATTGAAAAGATGTATTATAATATTAGTACAGTGATACGGAGGTCAGGCCGTGATAAGGGTTGACACGACAAGCTTCATTCCGATCTACGAACAAATCAAGAAGGAGACTGTCCGGCTCGTCGCCACGGGCGTCTTGAAGCCCCACGACACTCTGCCCTCCATCCGGGACCTTGCGGCGGAGCTCATCGTCAATCCCAACACAGTGGCTCGGGCCTACCGTGAACTCGAGCAGGACGGCCTGATCATGACCCAGAAGGGCCGCGGCTCCTTTGTCGCCGGCCGCGCCCAGCCCGACATCGAAAAAGACGTCGAGGCCTATTTGGTCCCGGTCCTGGATGAGGCCATCGCTGAGGCTCGGAAGTTCAACCTGGGGACGGAGAGGATCATGACGCTTTTTGAAAGCAGGCTCCGGAAGGCCCCGGACAAAAGCCAGAGAGGAGGCCGGCATGAGTGAGCTGCTGCGGATCGAGCGCCTTTCCAAGAGCTTCGGCCATCACCGCGTACTCAGCGATTTCGAGCTCGCGGTCGAAGCCGGCCGGGTATACGGCCTTCTCGGCCTGAACGGGGAGGGCAAGACGACCCTCGCCCGGATCCTCATGGGTGTCATCCCGGCCGACGGCGGAACGATCACTTTCAAAGGGCGCAGGATCACCTTCGCCGACAGCGCGTTCAAACGGGATTTCGGCTATGTTCCCGAGGACCCCTTTTTCTACGAGGAGATGACCGTCCAGGGACTCTTGGATTTCAACGCCCACTTCTATCCCCGCTGGGACAGGAAGCGGGCTTCTTCCGATCTCGAGCGCTTCGCCCTGGACCCGAAATCCCGCGTCGGAACGCTCTCGCGGGGCATGAAGCTCAAGCTCGAGCTGGCCGTCGCCCTGGCCGCCGCGCCGGAATTCCTCATTCTGGACGACCCGACCTCGGGTCTCGACGTTCCGACGCGGCAGGACTTTCTCAGGGATATCATCCGCGAGCTTTCGGCCTCGGGCACGAC
>Ga0153916_10004573_pt1 | contig 10446 bp, 8 predicted proteins | sample Opewatmetagenome_FD_109642 | JGI IMG/M metagenome (GOLD analysis project Ga0153916, IMG submission 109642) | Freshwater wetland microbial communities from Ohio, USA - Open water 3 Core 3 Depth 4 metaG | ecosystem: Environmental > Aquatic > Freshwater > Wetlands | place: USA: Ohio, Lake Erie, Old...
CGGGCTCATCCCGGTAAGGAAGCCCAGCCGGCCCATGTTCACCCCGAGGATCGGGACCGGGTACGGGACCAGGATCCGCGCCGCCCGCAGCACAGTGCCGTCGCCGCCAACCGACACAACCAGGTCGGCCGCCGCGATCGCCTCCGTGGGCGCGGGTTCCCAGACATCGGCGACCAGCGTCTCGACCCCGGAGCGCTTGAATTCGATGGCCAGCTGGCCCGCGAAGACGGCTGCCCCCTCGCTCTGTGGCGCGTGGAAAACGATGACGCGTTTCAACACGGCGCAGCGCCAGTCTCGGGGCTCAGCAGGTGCACGAGGAATTCCAGGTTGCCGTCGCCCCCGCGAAGTGGCGACTCGATGAGACCGAGCACATCCCAGCCCGACTCCCGGGCCCAGGCGACGAACTCGTCGCGAACCCGGGCGTGGACGGCGCCGTCGCGGATCACGCCCCCTCGCGGCACTGCTGCTGGCCCGGCTTCAAACTGCGGCTTCAGGAGGACCACACCCGGCGTCCGGGGAGAAACACGCCTCGCCACGGACGGCAGCACCTTCCGCAGCGAGATGAACGACAGGTCCGCAACGAACAGATCGATGACCGGAAGCTCGGGGAGATCGCGCGCATTGACGCCATCGAGCAGCGTGACACGCGGATCCTCGCGTAGCTTCTGGTGGAGCTGTGCCCGCCCGACGTCGACTGCGAGCACGTGCACTGCCCCGTGCTGAAGGAGACAGTCCGTGAACCCGCCCGTGGAGGCGCCCAGGTCGAGGCAACGGAGATCGGTTGGGTCGATTTCGAAGGCGGCAAGGGCGCCATCCAGCTTCAATCCGCCCCGGCTGACGTACTTTTCTGGCGCCAGGAGTTCGATGGCAGCAGAGGCTTCAAGAAGGGTCGACGGCTTTACGAGCGTCGAAGTGCCGACCCGCGCGCGGCCCGCCATGATCAGCCGGCGGGCGCCCTCGCGAGTATCGACGAGGCCACGTTCAACCAGAAGGATGTCTGCTCGGACGCGAGTCATGACCAAGCCTAGGCATGGTCAGTGTGGGGACGCAAGCCGCACCAGTGCGACTAGGTCGATCGGACGGTACGCTGACTTGGTGAGGCACCAGCACCAATGGGGGTAGCCACGAAACCGACCGGGCCGGCGAAGGCAGAGCGGCGGAGCCGCATCCCCATGCCGCTCCACGCACTCCGGTTCTACCAGTGGCCCAAGAACCTGATCGTCTTCGCGGCGCTCGCCTTCAGCGCGGGGGAGGCGTGGCACCTCCGCCAGCCAGATACGTGGTGGCCGCTCCTCTGGCGGTCTGGGGTGCTCTTCGGTGTGTGGTGCCTGGTCGCCAGCGGAATCTACCTTGTGAACGACATCGTCGACCGGGAAGTCGACCGCCTCCATCCTCGGAAGCGCCTGCGACCAATCGCCAGCGGGGCCCTGCCCGTACCGGTCGCCTGGACGGCATCCGCAGTCCTCATCCTGGGATTCCTGCCTGTCGCCTTCATGCTGAATCTCAGCGCAGGCGGCGTCCTGGCCGGCTACGTCCTGGTCAACCTCTCGTACTCCTTCGGACTAAAGCGCGTCGCGATCCTTGACATCATCATCCTGTGTTCCGGGGTCGTGGCCCGGGCCGTGGCCGGAGCAGCCGTGATCGATGTCACGATTAGCCCGTGGCTCTATGTGTGCACGAGCTTCGGGGCGTTCTTCTTCGCGACCAGCAAGCGATGGGCCGAGTTCCGCCAGCTCGGAGAAGAGGCCGCAAGCCACCGGCCATCCCTGGAACATTACACCGGCGAAGTGCTGAACCAGTTGCTCACGATTAGCGCCGCGGCCGCACTGCTCGCCTACGCGCTCTACACGATTGAGTCTGAGCGGGTTCCTCGGAATGGGGCGATGGCCATCACCCTCCCGTTCGTCGCCTTCGCGCTCTTCCGGTATCTGCTTTTACTGAACGGCCGCCGGGCCACCGACGCGCCCGACCAGATCGTCTTCACCGATCCCCAAATCGTTGGAGCGATCGTCGGCTTCCTCGCGACGGCAATGACTGTGCTACTGGTGTATCAGCCGAAATAGGCGGCGTTCGAGATCAGGCGATCTCGCCGCGGGGCATGTCTTTCGACGGCGCCGAGCTGATATCGATCGGCTGTCCACCGCGGGTGAGCAGAAGGGGCCGCTGGTGCTTCGTGATCGAGTCGGCGTGAACGACGCACTTGCGCACATCGCCGCGGCCGGGAATCTCGTACATCACTTCCATCAGGCACTCTTCCATGACGGTGCGGAGGCCGCGAGCACCGGTCTTGTGCTTGATCGCGGTCTCGGCGATGGCCCGTAGCGCGTCGTCCGTGAAGACCAGCTCGACACCATCCATCGCGAAGTAGCGCTGGAACTGCTTGACGAGCGCGTTCTTCGGCTCAGTAAGGATCCTCACGAGAGCATCCGCGTCGAGTGACGTCAGACCGACGACCATCGGCAAACGGCCAACAAATTCCGGGATGAGGCCGAATTCGAGCAGGTCGTCGTGGGTGACGTGGGTGAGGAGCTCGTCCGTCCGCTGCGCCCCGCGGAAGCCCTTTTCGGCGCGGAAGCCGATACGCACGTGGTCGCTGGTCAGGCGCTTCTCGATGTGGTTCTCGAGTCCTTCGAAGGCGCCACCACAGATGAAGAGAATGTTGGCGGTATTGATCTGCAGGAAGTCCTGGTGCGGATGCTTCCGTCCGCCCTGGGGAGGAACGTTCGCCACACAGCCTTCGATGATCTTGAGGAGCGCCTGCTGCACACCCTCGCCGGAGACATCGCGAGTGATGCTCGGGTTGTCGCTCTTGCGTGAGATCTTGTCGATCTCGTCGATGTAGATGATGCCGCGCTCGGCCTTCTGGATATCGAAGTCAGCGGCCTGGATCAGGTGGAGAAGGATGTTCTCGACGTCCTCGCCCACGTAGCCAGCCTCGGTGAGAGCGGTGGCATCCGCGACGGAGAAGGGCACGTCCAGCATCCGGGCCAGGGTCTTGGCCAGGAGCGTCTTGCCGGTGCCCGTCGGGCCCACCATCAGGATGTTCGACTTCTCCATTTCGACGTCGCCATCCTGTGCGGCGCCGATCCGCTTGTAGTGGTTGTAGACAGCGACCGAAAGGACCTTCTTCGCCTGCTCCTGGCCGATGACATATTCGTTGAGGTGGTCGTAGATGAACTTCGGGGGGGTGACCCGTTCCGAAGTCGACGCGACGCCCTTGGCTGCCCCGAGAGTCTCCCGGGTTCCGGTCTCTTCATCGATGATCTCGCGACAGAGATCAACACACTCGTCGCAGATGTAGACGGCACCCGGACCCGCGATTAGGCGGCGGACCTGATCCTGGTTCTTCCCGCAGAAAGAGCAGTGGTATTGCACACGGTTGGTTCGGTTACCGGCCACGCGGTTCCCCCTAGCTCTTCTTTACGGCATCTTCGGGACGCGCCAATAGCTCGTCGACGAAGCCATATTCTTTGGCGCCCTGGGCATCCAGATAGAAATCGCGATCGAAGTCGCGGGTCACGCGATCAACCGACTGGCCGGTATGAGACGCGATGATGTTCCGGATAATCTCGTTGTTGCGAAGGATCTCCTTCGCGGCGATCTCGATGTCCGAAGCCTGGCCCCGGGCGCCCCCGAGAGCCTGGTGCATGTGGACAGTCGCATTGGGCAGCGCGTACCGCTTCCCGTTGGCGCCGGCGCAGAGAAGCACCGTCGCCATCGAGGCGGTCTGCCCGACCGCGATCGTGGAAACGGCCGGCTCGATGAGCTGCATCGTGTCGTAGATCGCCAGGCCAGACGAGATGACCCCACCCGGCGAATGGATGTACATGCTGATGTCCTTCTCCGGGTCCTCGCGCTGGAGGAAGAGCAACTGGGCGACGATCAAATTCGCAACGTGATCATCGATCGGTGTCCCAAGAAAGACGATACGTTCCTTGAGTAGCAGCGAAAAAATATCAAATGCACGCTCGGAACGCGGACCGCTCTCAATGACCGTCGGGATCACCGCCTGAACTAGCGGGGGGATGGGCTGAGACTGGTTCACGCGGGTGTCTCCTTCTTCTTGGCGCTCTTCGCAGCCCTGGTGGTCGCCGCTTTCTGCCTGGGAGCCTCGGCCGCACCGGCCGTCACGAGCTGAGCCAGGCGATCGAGCGTCTTTCTGCTCAGGAGGTTACGGCGGATCGTGGCGAGTCCTTCATCGCTGGCGAACATCTCACGGAAGCGAGCCGCGTCGTCGCCCATCGGAGCCGTCAGTGAATCAAGCTCCCCTTCGACGTCGGCGTCGGTCACCTCCACCTTCTCATCTTCGGCCAGCTGGCTCAGGACGAGAGAGCGGCGGACGCGGCCCTCAGCGGTCTCGCGGAGGGTCTCCCGGTACTCGGCTTCGCTGCGGCCGATGCGGGTCAGGTAACTCGCATAGGCAGCGCGGTCGTTGCCCATGCTGTCCTGGATGATGTGGTCAATTTCGCGTTCGACGAGGATCCGTGGGTATTCGATGGTCGCGCCCTCGACAAGCTTGTCGACGGCCTCGTTGCGCAGCTTTCCATCGGCTTCTTCCTGGAGAGCCTTCTGGAGATCGTTCTGGAGGCGCTCCTTAACTGCGGCGAGCGTCGGGAACTCTTCCGCATTCACCTGGGCGGCAAATTCGTCGTCTTCCGCCGGGAGCTGTTCCTCTTTGACTTCCTTCACGGCCAGTCGGATGGTCGCCTGCTTTCCCTGGAAACGTTCGCTCCGGAAATCGTCGGGCACCGGGAGGTCGACCGACTTCGCGTCGCCCTTGGCCATTCCCACGAATGCCTCGGCGAGACCCGGGAGCAGGAGGACCTGGCCCTCGCGCAGCGGGAACTCGGCATCATCGTCTTTGACGAAGAGCTCGCCTTCAACTTCGCCTTCGATGTCGGCGGTCATGACATCGTCCCACTTCGCACCGCGCGTGACCGGGGCGAGAGTGGCAAAGCGACGGCGGAGGATCAGCATTTGGTCGACGAGTTGTTGATCGGTGACCTGAGGCTGTTCGGCAGCCACCCGGATCGACGTGTAGTCGCCCAGGCTCACGCTGGGGCGTACCGCAACGGTGGCCGTGAAACGAACCGGCTCCAGGTCCAGGATCTCGAGCTCGGGCTGGGCGATCGCGTCCACATCTTCCGACTCGATGGCCTCGTTGTAGACATCGGGCACAAGCTTATCGAGGGCTTCGCGGATGAGGCCTTCGCGTCCGAAATGGCGCTCGACTATCTGCCGGGGCGCCTTCCCGGGACGGAACCCGGGGATGCGCGAACGAGCGGCCAAACGTTTATAGGCCGCGTCGAGAGACTTCTCAACGCGGTCCTGGTCTACTTCAATCGCAAGCTGAACGCGGCTCTCCGGGAGCCGTTCGAGGGTAACTTTCACGCGGCGGTGGGTCCTCCTAAGCGAGTATATCAAACGGGGGCGTTCTGGCCGTACCGCCTGTCCGGGTGGGACGGCGTATCCCTATCGGCGGTTGGTGCGCGGTTCGAAGACGTCGACGAGCGCATCGCCGAGCAGATTCCAGGCAAAGAAGAAGAGCACGACCGGCAGCGCAGAGGCGATCAGCAGGTGGGGATGGTCCTGGAACGTCCGCACCCCTCCGGCGCCGCCGATTAAGGTGCCGAAACTCGCCGCCGGCGGGTCGATGCCCAGACCAAGGTAGCTCAACGCCACTTCAGCGCCGGCGATGCCGGCCATGCTCGACGACAGACCCACGATGAAGATCGGCAAAATGCCCGGGAGCAAGTGGTACCAGAGGATGCGCCACGTCGACGCCCCCATCGCCTCCGCCGCAAGGACATAGGTCGACTCGCGAATGGAGAGCACCTGCCCGCGAATGATGCGGGAGGTTCCCACCCAGGAAAACGGCACCGTCACACCGATCACGATGGTGAACTTCACCCAGAGCTTCGCGTCCTGCCCCAGCCACGTGTGGTCCTGGAGCCAGAACGAGACATCGTTGATGCGCTGACGGAAGGAGGCCGCGATTGCGAGCATGAGGATGAGCGTCGGTATCCCGGCCAGGACCTCGCCGGTCCGCATGATCGCCGTATCCGTCCTCCCTCCGCGGTAACCGGCCAGCAAGCCGAGACCCAGGCCAACCAGGAACTCGCCGGTCAGTATGACGATGGCGGTGAAGATGATCGTCGTGCGCGCCGACGACAGGACGCGCGAGAACAGGTCACGGCCGAGCGCATCCGTCCCGAACAGATGGTCCTGGGATGGCCCCTGCAGGCGCGCCTGTACTGTAAGTTCCTGTTTGTTGGGATCGTGAGGCGCGACGAACGGCCCGACGATCCCGGCGCCATAGAAGATCAGCAGGTACATGAGCGCGACCGTCGCTATCTTCTTGCCGAAGAGGCGGCGCAGGAAGACCCAGCGCTGCGGCGGCGCCAGCTCCCCACCCGGATAGTATTCGGCGACCGTCGCGGCGTTCATCCGCGCGCCTCGCCGAGACGAATCCGCGGGTCGATCACGCCGTAGAGCAGGTCAAACAGGACGTTCGCCAGGACGAACAGCGTGGACGAGAACAGGACGAGGAAGAGGACGACGTCAAAATCTGGGGCGAGCACGGCCTGGAGCGATTCCTGCCCGATCCCGGGGATGCCGAAGAGTTCTTCCAGGAATAGCTCACCCCCGACGAGACCGGGCAGTGAAAGCCCAATGATGCTCACCATCGGCAGCAGTGCGTTCCGGGCGACATGCGTGATGATGACCGTCTCGTCTTTGAGGCCCTTGGCCCGGGCCGTCCGAACGTAGTCCTCCCCCACGACGGTGATCACCGAAGCGCGCATCAGGCGGGCAACGCCCGCCACGCCAGGGAGGCCCAGGAGCAGAATGGGCAGGATCATGTGGCTGCTGTAGACGCCGTCGTACCCGAGGCCGACGATGCCCAGCTTGAGCGCGAAAAACCACTGCGCGACCGGGATCAGCACGAAAATCGGGATGGCATCGAGCATCAGCCATGAACCGATGATGAGCGGGTCGAGGAATGTGCCCCGAGCGAGGGCGGCGTAGACCCCCACCGGTATCCCGAGCATGAACGTGATGATCATGGCGTAAAAGCCGATCTGGGTGGACACCCACATCTTCGGCAACACGACCTGCTTCACGGTGAAATCCTGGTGCCGCGTAGATACGCCCAGGTCGCCGTGGAACAGGTTGTTCATGTAAGTGAAATACTGCTGGTAGATCGGCTGGTCGTAGCCGTACTTATGCCGCAGCCGATCCGCGACCGCAGGGTCGTAGCGCTGGCCGAGAAGGGTATCGACGGGGTCGCCCGGCGCCAGCCGCACGATCCAGAAAACGATGACTGAGACGGTCAGCAGGACAGGGATGCACCACAGCAGCCTGCGAACGGTGTATCCGAACAGTCCCGCTCCCACTCCGAGTTACTTCTCTTTCGACGCGTCGATCGAGATGTAACGGTACTTCGGGACCGGCATCGCCACCGACGGCCAGTTCTGCACGCAGGATTTCACAAGCGTGTGGTCAATCGGCCAGAAGGTCGGAATGATCGCCGCGTCGTCGAGAATCTTCTGCTCCGCCTGGGAGTAGAGGGAAAAACGCTTCGTCCGGTCCGTCTCGGTGCGCGCCTGCTTGAGGAGGGCATCGACCGCCGGGTTGTTGTAGCCCTGCTCGTTCTGCTGGCTGTCGCTTGCAAAGAGCTTGTCGAGGAAGTCTTCCGGGTCGGGATAGTCAGCCGCCCAGCCCGCGTCGAACATCTGGTAGGTGCCTTTGCGCAGATCACGGAGGTAAGCGGAGTACTCGCTCGCCTGGAGATCGACTGTGATTCCGAGGGCGTCCTGCCAGCCGGACTGGATCGCCTGGAGGATCTCCGGGGCATCCCCGCCCGCGCCGGCGTAGGTCAAGGTGATGTGGGGCATCTTCCCGGCGTACTTCGACTGGGCGAGGAGTTGCTTCGCCTTCGCCGGGTCATAGCCGTATCCCGCCACCTGGTCGTTGTGGCCCGGCATCTCGGGCGGGAGGATGCTCGTCGCGACCCGCTGGGTGCCATAGAGCAGGACCGTGTTGATCCGGTCGCGGTCAATGGACATCGCGAATGCCTCGCGGACCAGCGGATCGTCGAACGGCGCCTGCCTTGTGTTGAAGGCGATGTACGAGGTGTCCATCAGTGGCTGCGGTTTGTAGTCGGCGCTGAGCGAGCTTGTGCCGGCCTTGACCGCCTCAAGATCGATGGGCGGAACTGCGCCGATATGCAGTTCGTTGTTCTGGTACCGCGTCAGGAGGGAGCCTCCGCCGAGTTCGAAGACGACCGAGTCGAGCTTCGCCGCGCCCAGGTGGTAGCGGTCGTTCCGCGTCAGCACCACCTTATCGGCGGGAGTGAACTGCGAGAGTTTGAACGGGCCGGTCCCGTTGGGGTGCTGCGTCCAGTTCCGGGGGTCTTTGTCGATCTGCTCATGATCGACGACGAATGCGACCGGCTGGGTGAGTTCCGCAAGGAAGTAATCGGACGGCTGGAGCAGGTCAATCTCGACGGTTTTGTCATCGATTACCTTGACTCCACTGACATCCTTCGCCTTGCCGTTGTAGCGATCGAGGACGCCAACGATGTTCCCGAGATAAAGCGTGACCGTCGGTGAGTTGTTCGCCGGGTCGGCAGCACGTTCGAGGCTGTATTTCACATCCTGAGCCGTGACTTTCCGGTTGTTCTGGAAGACAACGTTGTCACGGAGAGTGAAGGTATAGGCCTTTCCGTCAGGTGAAACCTTCCAGCTCGCCGCGATGTCAGGCTGAACCTTGAGATTCAGATCGAGCGTCACCAGGCCACCGAAGATCTCGATGACGTATTCGGCTGTGCCAACGTCCCGCACCTGGATCGGGTCGAGAACTGACGCCGGGTCCTCGCCGAAGGTGACGAGTGTATTGCCCTGGCAGATGTCGCCCGTCACCCCGCTCGAAGACGTTTTGGGCGAGGTGCTTGCGGCCGTGCTGCTGCTGCCACCTCCGCCTCCAACGACGGCGATCACGAACACGATCCCCACGATCAGAATCAGGAAGGCAACAAAGCCCATCAGGAGCGTTAGGGTTCGGTTCGACATCAGATACCCCGTGGCCGGAATGCAAGTAACCGTACGCCTTCAGGCTCCCGCGTGATCCGTTTACGTCTGAGGGGGTGAAGGCGAAGGAAAGGGTACTCGGGAAGCCGTGGTCTGCCCACTGCCACCCACCCAGGACGGGCCGCTAGGGCGAAATCGAAGCGAGCAACTGCAGGCCGAGTTCCTTGAGCTGAGCCCCGTCGACAGGCGACGGCGCATCCAGCAACGGGTCGGCCCCGGACGAGGCCTTGGGGAAGGCAATGACGTCGCGAATGTTGTCCGTGCCGGCCAGCGACATGATCAGCCGATCGATTCCCATCCCAACACCACCCTCCGGCGGAGCGCCGTACTCCAACGCATCGAGGATGACCCCGAAGCGGTCCTGCATCTCTTCAGGCGTGTAACCCATCAGCGACAGGACTTGTTCCTGTTCGGCCCGGGTGTTGATTCGGATCGAGCCGCCGCCGACTTCGACGCCGTTGAGCGTGAGGTCATACTGCCGGGCGACCACTTTCCCCGGATCTGTTTCCAGCAACGGCGCGTCCTCCTCGTGGAACCCGGAGAAGGGATTGTGGGTTGCGTCCCAGCGCTCCTCGGCTGGCTTCCATTCCAGCAGCGGAAAGCCGGTGACCCACGCGAACGAAAGGACTGACGGATCCTTCAATCCGAGGCTATCGCCGAGGGCGTCGCGGACGGCATGCAGAGAGCTGGCAACGACGGCTGGCTGGTCGGCGACGATGAGGAGCAGGTCTCCGGGCTCTGCCCCGGTGGCGCCGCGTATCCCCTCGACCTCACCCGGCGAGAGGAACTTCGCGATCGACGATCGCAGCTCGCCACTCGCCAAAAAGCCGACCGTGGCAAGGCCTTTCGCCCCCCCGGAACGGGCGAGCGCGGTGAGTTCATCGATTTCGCGCCGGGTCATATCCGCCTGGCCGGGAACGCGAATCGCCTTGACCTGGCCGCCGGCCGCCAGCGCCCCGGCAAACACCTGGAACTGCGAATCGCGGAGCTGACCGGAGATGTCCACGAATACCAGGCCGTAGCGGAGGTCCGGCCGGTCGATGCCGTACCGGGCCATGCAGTCCTCGTAGTCGAGGACCGGGAAAGGCGACGCGGCCAGCTCACCGCGGCCGAACTTGCGCGCGATCCCGGTGTAGAGCTCTTCGATCAGGCCCATCACGTCCGCCTCGTCGACGAAGCTCATTTCCAGGTCGAGCTGGGTGTGCTCGGCAACGCGATTCGCCCGGAAGTCCTCATCCCGGTAGCAGCGGGCGATCTGGAAGTAGCGCTCGACGCCCGCCACCATGAGCAGCTGCTTCATGATCTGCGGTGACTGCGGTAGCGCGAAGAAGTTACCCGGTTGCAGCCGTGAGGGGAC
>Ga0153916_10004574_pt1 | contig 10444 bp, 9 predicted proteins | sample Opewatmetagenome_FD_109642 | JGI IMG/M metagenome (GOLD analysis project Ga0153916, IMG submission 109642) | Freshwater wetland microbial communities from Ohio, USA - Open water 3 Core 3 Depth 4 metaG | ecosystem: Environmental > Aquatic > Freshwater > Wetlands | place: USA: Ohio, Lake Erie, Old...
AGCTCGACCGCACCGACGACCTCGTCGAGACGCGCCGCAGCCGGTCCGGCGACGACGTCGCCGGGGCGAAGAGCGGTGCCGGCGGCGGCCAGGGCGCGCGCAGCCTCCCAGTCGAACGCCGGCACGATGACGCGGATGCGCTCCTCGCCCTCGACGGAGACACGGAGCTCGACGGCAGCGGGGTCGAGCTCGTCGGGCGTAACGACGACGGGGCCGAGGCCGAGCGCGAAGTCGCGGTCCTTCGGCGCGTGGAGGCCTGCGCGACGCCAGTCGGCGAACAGCGTGTACCCGCCGATCCGCTCCTCCGCTCCGATCACCGCGGCGACGCGTGGCGACACCGACAGGCTGGAGGCAGACGATGCGACGACCGCACCGGGTCCGATCACCGCCGTGGCGTTCGCGAAGCAGAACAGTTCGCCCGTGTCGAAGACGCGCACGTTCGGCGGCTGCAGCACGGGCGCGAGCAGCGTCACGTCGGCGAGCCGGTACTCGGCGTGCTCGCGGGCGCCGCCGCCGCCGAGGAAGAACGCCTGCAGCGTCTGTGCCGCGAGATGGAGCACGCGCTCTCCGTCGACGCGGCCGACCCAGCCGCGCTCCATCGGATTGTCGTTCGGGTGGAACATGCAGAGCTTCATCGCACGCCATTCAAGCCGAAACGCGCCGCTCTCCCGATCGCTCGAACCGCTACGGCTCGGTGTGGACGATCACCTCGTCGATGCCGGGCAACGCGGCACGAACGCTCTCCTCGACCCTCGACGCCGTGGCGTGGGCCGCCGAGAGGCTCTCGGACGAGTCGACCACGAGCGTGAGGAAGACGACGAGCCCCTCCGCCGTGTTCAGGAACCGGATCGACCGGGGCGGCGCACCCGTAAGCTCGCGGACGACGCGCTCGATCTCGACGGGGTCCTTCTCCACCTCGCGACCGGCGGCAGGCTCTGCGAGCGGCTCGAGATGCGACTGCACGTCGACGACCTCCCGCACCCCGTCGACGATCGCGCGCTCGACCTCCTCGGCGAGGGCGTGCGCCTCTCCGAGCGGCAGGTCGCCCGGGACCTTGAGGTGGAGGGCGACGTGAGCGCCGTCCGGAAGCTCGATCACGGAGAGGTTGTGAAGCTCGCGCACCCCCGGGACCGTCATGGCAGCGGCACGCACCCGCTCCCGGAGCGCCTCGTCGCCTCCGGCGGGCTCGACGTGGACGACGATGTCGCTTCCCGGCAGGACCCGGTCGAGGGCCGCCTCGACCCGATCGGCGACCGCGTGACCCTGACCGACGGCAGCGCCGGGCGAGACGCCGATGACGACGTCCGCGAACGCGCGGCCCGCCGCCTGCCGCAGGCGCAGGCGGCGCAGCTCGACGGGCGGCTCGATCGCGGCGATCGCCGCCCGGGCTGCCCGGTCGGCAGCCGCCGGAGACCGATCCATCAGCACATCCACGTTGCGCCGGATCAGCCGGGCTGCCGCCGTGATCACGAGCAGCGCGACGAAGAGCGCGGCGATGGAGTCGCCGGCAGGCCACCCTGCCCGCACCGCGACGAGGCCGGCGAGCACGGCGAGCGTCCCGACGAGATCGCTGCCGAAGTGGAGAGCGTTCGAGAGCAGCGCCGGGCTCGAGAACAGGCGCGCAGCCCGCAGGCTGACGAGCGTCCTGGAGACGTCGATCGCCATCACGAACCCGACCGCGGCGAACACCCACCACGCGGCGTCCGTCTCGATCTCGACCCAGCCGCCGAGCCGGGCGATCGCGAGTGCGGCGACACCGACGCTGACGACGGAGAGAAAGCCGGCCTCCGCGAGAGCCGCAAGATGCTCCGCCTTTCCGTGACCGTACGGATGGCTGCGATCGGCGGGCTTCACCGCGTAGCCGACGGCGAAGAACGTCAAGAGGGCGGCGACGAGGTCGGTGCCCGAATGCAACGCCTCGGAGACGAGACCGAGGCTGCCGCTCGCGACACCCGTGCCGAGCTTGATCAGCATCAGCGCGACGGCAGCACCCACGGACACGAGCGCGGTGCGCCGTTGCGGAGACACGTCAGGAAGGCTAGTCGACCGCTAGTCGACCGGCAGCGAGGGCCGCTCGCCGCGATGACGCGCGGCGAGGATGCCGAGCCCGATCAGGACGCCGCCCGCGATCTGCACCGCGTCGATCCGCTCGCCGAGCAGGATGACGGCGAAGAGGGCGGCCACGAACGGCTGCAGGTTCGTCGCCAGCGTTGCGCGCGAGGGGCCGATGCGGTCGAGCGAGTGGAACCAGAGCACGTTGGTGACGACGAGCGGCCCGAGCGTCGCGAACACGAGCAGCACCCACACTCCCCAGCCGAGTTGCCAGTCCTGGCCCCCCGTCTGCGGGGCCCCGCACAGCGCAATCGGCACCCAGGCGAGGCCGAGCACGATCGCGCTGAGTCGCGAGGGCGAGTAGCGGCGCATCAGCGGGGCGATCAGCATCGAGTAGACGGCCCACGTCGCGGCGGTGAGGATCCCGAGTGCGATGCCGCCGAGGTCGCCGCGGAGCTCCCCGCCCGCACCGAGGGCGACGAGCGCGACGCCGACGAACGAGAGCCCGGCCCCGACCCAGAACCTCCGGGGCAGCAACTCCGTCCCGAGCGCGAGCCCGGACAGGGCCGCGAAGATCGGCGTGGCAGCGAGGATGAGAGCGATCACCGAGGCGGACGTCGTCTTCAGCGCGTAGACGAACCCGAGCTGGTTCACCCACACCACGACCCCCGCGGCGACGACCAGCACCAGGTCGCGGCGCGCGATCCGCAAGGACCGCTCCGCGACGATCGTGATCGCGACGAACACGGCGACAGCGAGCCCGTAGCGGACGGTCGCGTAGGCGAGCGGCTGGAATCCGTGCGTGAGGACGTAGCGGGTGACCGTGAGGTTGAGCGCCCACAGGCCGATCGCCGAGAGCAGCATCACCTCGACGGACGTGGGGCGACGCATGCGGAGCACGCTAGACGATGGGCGAGAGGGCCAGACGGCGGAAAGGGCAGAGAGGGCGAGGCATGGCCTCGCCCCTACGGTTAGTCTTTCGCCCGATGGCCGAGCCGACCTTCGACGACATCGAGGCCCTCCTCGGGCCCGCGACGCCGCACTTCGCCTTCCAGATCCGGGCGCGGGTACGCGAGGTGATCGCCGACCTGCCCGAGACCCACCCCGTTCGGGTGTTCGGCGAGCAGAAGATGGCGCTCCTCGACGACCTCGGCCATGCGTCCTCCAAGGCGGAGGACGACGAGCCCGAGCAGCCGCGCCGCCGCATCGGCTGGGACGAGATCCCGTCATCCGCCCCGGCCTCGAGCCCGCTGCCTCGCAGCACGTGACCGCGTTCCAGGGCACGTCGGTCTTCGTCACAGGCGGCTCTCGCGGGATCGGCAAGGCGATCGCGCTGCGGTTCGCGCGGGACGGCGCCGCCCGGGTGGCGATCGGCTATCTGCGCTCGGACGCGGCCGCCGAAGCGACGGCGGAGGAGCTCCGGGCGCTCGGCGCCGAGCCCGTGCTCGTGCGCGGCAACGTCACGACCGACCGTGTCCTCGATCAGGTGGCGGCGCTCGGCCCGCTCGACGTGCTCGTACACAACGCAGCGACCGGCGTCATCCGCCCTGCCCTCGAGACGGAGGACAAGCACTGGGACTGGACGGTGAACGCGAACGCACGGGCATTCCTCTCTCTCGCCCGCGTCGCCGCGCCGTCGATGCCCGCCGGATCGTCCATCGTCGCGATCTCGAGCCTCGGCTCGATCCGCGTGCTCGAGAACTACGTGCTCGTCGGCACGTCGAAGGCGGCGCTTGAGTCGCTCGTCCGCTACCTCGCGGTCGAGCTCGGGCCACGCGGCATCCGTGTCAACGCGGTCTCCGGTGGGGTCGTCGAGACAGGTGCGCTCGAGCATTTCCCGAACAAGGCCGAGATGCTGGAGATGGGGTCGCGCAACGCCGCGGGCCGCATCGTCGTCCCGGAGGACATCGCGGGGGCAGTCGCGTTCCTGTGCTCGCCCGACGCGGAGATGGTGCGTGGGCAGACCCTGATCGTGGACGGCGGCTTCAGCCTGGTCGCCTGACCCGGAGCCCGCGGCGGGCCGGAGCAAGCCGGTCGCCTGTCTAGCATTTTGACGTGGGCGTGAGAACGGGCAGAATGCATTCGGTGGGTTCCTGGGGGGAGAGCCGTCGCTTGCGCATGGCCGTGGCTGGATTCGCGGTTACGGTGATAGGCGCCCTCGGCCTGGCAAGCGGCGCGACCGGCGTCGGGCCGGCTGAGGCGCTGCCCGATCTCGTCTCGGACGCACCGACGGGGCCCGTGCTGCAAACGTACGTCGACGCGGTCCCCACGCAGCCGCACCGCCTGCTGCTCCGGTTCAACGGCTACGTCCACAACCAGGGCACGGGCCCGCTCGAGATCGTCGGCCGCACCCCCGTGAACGGGAGGATGGACGCAACGGTTCAGCGGATCTACGACACGAGCGGCGTATTCGTCCGGGAGGACACATCGCACCACCCGCTGACGATCTACGAGACCGCGGACGGCCACGACCACTGGCACCTACGCGCCGCGACGCGCTACGCGTTGTACGACGCCACGAAGAGCGTGGAGGTGGCGCCCTCGCAAAAAGTCGGCTTCTGCCTGGCAGACTCGGCGCACGTGGACGCGATCGGGCCGAGCACCGGCGTGTACAGCCAGTCGGTGAACAGCCCGCTGGAGTTCTGCATGAGAGGCAAGCCGGAGGCGCCCCAGGTGCTGATGGGCGTCTCTCCCGGCTGGCGAGATACGTACGGCTCCAACGTTGCCTTCCAGTGGGTGGACGTCTCAGACGTCCGGCCGGGAACCTACTGGCTCGCCGCCTCGTCCGACCCGAACGACGCCATCGTCGAGTCGAGCGAGACGAACAACGGCGTGGCGTTCGCCGCATCTTCGACGGTGATCCCCGGTTTCATCGCCCAGCCGGTGAACGTGACCGGCGTTGCCGTCGGCCAGCCCACGCAGGTCACGCTCACGTCGGAGTCGGTTGGCGTCGGCACCGCTCCGAAGTTCAAGATCGTGAGCGGCCCGGCCCGCGGAACTCTCAGTCAGGAGGTCGGTCAACCGTTCGACGGCCCGCAGGTCACCTATACGCCCTCCAGCGGCTTCTCGGGATCGGACACGTTCACCTACGTGGCGTATGACGCAAACAGCGAGTTCCCGCGCACGCCCCCGGTCGCCGCCGTCACGCTCACCGGCTCGGTGGCAGTCCCGACGGTCTCCATCTCGGGCGTGCCTGCGAGCATGCTCGCGGGCACGAGCGTCCAGTTGACCGCGACCGTCACGCCGCAGCCGTCGACGGTGCAGTGGCGCGTGAACGGGGTTCTGGGCGGCACGACGGCGACGGGCACGATCACGACCGGCGGCCTGTACACGGCACCCGCGACGCCGCCTCCGGGCGAGAGCGTCACGATCCGGGCGACGAGCGTCAATGCCTCGAGCGAGGTCACGATCCGCATCGAGCCGCTGTCGGCGCCCGCACCGGCCCCCGCTCCCGTTCCCGCACCGGCGCCCGCTCCAGCCCCGAGCCCCGCGGCGACCCCGGCACCGACGCCCACCCCGGAGAAGCTGTCGACGGCGGCCCCGCTGCTGCCGCCGACCGTCGCCCCTCGCAAGCTCCTGCCGATTCTCGGCGCCCCTGCCCTCGCCCGGCGGGGCAACGTGCTCGTGATCGGCGCGCTCAGCCGCAAGGCGGGCACGGTCGAGGTCAGCGCGTGGAAGGGGGCGAGCCGCCTCGGGCGCTGCGTCGCCCGGACGCCCGCCTCCCGCTCGCTGACCTGCCAGATCCGGTTCCGCCCGAGCCTCAGGATCGCCGGCGTCCGCGTCACGGTGCGCCTGCTCGTCGGCGGCAAGGCGGTCGCCCTGCGGCGCGCGACGTTCTCCCGCCAGATCGCGGGGCATCGGAACCTCGCGCTCTACCGCGGCACCGGCCTTCAGTGCTGGCTCTCCGACCCGCCGCGCTGACGTTCCGGAACCGCGCGTCAGCCGCGCCCGGCGAGCCGGCCGAGCGTCGCCTTCGTGATCGTCCCCGCCATGCTCGGGTTCTCCTGTAGCCGCCGCAACGAGTACTCGTACCAGCGCTGCCCGTACGGGACGTAGACGCGGAGGGCGTGGCCGGCGGCGACGAGCTCCGTCGCACGCCCCTCGCGCACGCCGAGCAGCATCTGGAACTCGTACGCCGTCCTGTCGAGACCGGCGACCCGGGCGAGCGTCTCGCCGATCAGGAGCTCGTCGTGGGTGGCCACGCCGACCCGCGAGCCGCCGGCGAGCAGCGCTTCGAGGCAGGCCACGAACGAGCGCCGCACGACCTCGTAGTCCTGGAACGCGATCCCGACCGGCTCCACGTAGATCCCCTTGCAGAGGCGAACGCTCGGCCGCAGCTCGGCGAGATCGCCGATGTCCGCCAGCGTGCGCTTGAGATAGGCCTGCAGAACGATGCCGACGTTGTCGAGGCCGGCCGCGCGGAGCTCCCGATAGAGGGTGAGCGTGTCGTCGACGCAGGTCGAGTCCTCCATGTCGATCCGCACGAACGCGCCGCGCGCCGCGGCGTCACGCACGATCGACTGGAGCAGGTCGCGGCAGAGGCCGACGTCGAGCTTGAGGCCGAGCCCCGTCAGCTTCACCGACACGTTCGCGTCAAGCCGGTCGCCCTCGATGGCGGCGAGCACCGAGCGGTAGGCATCCGCGATCGCGTGCGCCTCCTCCGGCCGCGTAATCTCCTCCCCGAGCACGTCGACGGTCGCGGTCTTGCCCTCGGCATTGAGCGCGGCGACGGTACGGCGGGCGTCGTCCAGCGTCGGCCCGGCGATGTACGGCGCGGACACGCGCCGCACCACCGACCGCGGTACGGCCGGCAGGACGCGGACGACGGCGCGGTCGAAGAGGCCCACGGGACGCGATCGTAGCGTTCCCCGCTCCCTCCGTAGCTCACCGCAGCGCGAATCGGAGGGCACGCCGATGCCGGTGTCTCGCCGTCGCGGTGGAATGAGGACGAGGCCCTACCGGGCCGGCAGTCCACATGGGAGGAGAGCACATGCGCACCGTCGTGATCATGGGCGCCGGCGGCCGGGACTTCCACGACTTCAACACCGTGTTCCGGGACGACGCGGGCGCACGGGTGGTCGCGTTCACCGCCGCGCAGATCCCCGGCATCGACGCCCGGGTCTACCCGGCGTCGCTCGCCGGGCCGCAGTACCCGAACGGCATCCCCATCCGCCCGGAGTCCGAGCTCGCCGAGATCGTCCGGTCGGAGGGCGTGACCGAGGTCGTCTTGGCGTACTCCGACCTGTCGCACGAGGAGGTGATGCACAAGGCGTCGCTGGTCCTCGCGACGGGCGCCGACTTCCGCCTGCTCGGGCCGCGGGCGACGATGTTGAAGGCGGAGCGGCCGGTGATCGCCGTCACCGCCGTTCGCACCGGGTGCGGCAAGAGCCAGACGAGCCGGAAGATCGGCAAGATCCTCGTCGACTCGGGCCTCCGTGTCGCGCTCGTGCGGCATCCGATGCCGTACGGCGACCTGGAGGCGATGCGGGTGCAGCGCTTCGCGTCGCTCGAGGCGATCGACGCCTCGCACCCGACGGTGGAGGAGCGCGAGGAGTACGAGGCCCCGGTCGAGCTCGGCATCGTCGTGTACGCGGGCGTCGACTACGCCGACGTCCTCGCGCAGGCCCAGCAGGAGGCCGACGTGATCGTCTGGGACGGGGGCAACAACGACTTCCCGTTCTACGAGCCGGACCTCCTGATCACGGTCACCGATCCGCTGCGCGCCGGTCACGAGCTCGGGTATCACCCCGGCGAGACGAACCTCCGCATGGCGGACGTCGTCGTGGTGAACAAGATCGACAGCGCGGATCCGAAGGACGTCGAGCGGGTGCTGTCCGACATCGCCGCGGTGAACCCGCGGGCGAAGGTGATCAGGGCAGAGTCGCCCGTGAGCCTCGACGCCGGCGAGCCCCTGACGGGCCGTCGGGTGCTCGTCGTGGAGGACGGGCCGACGCTGACGCACGGCGGCATGACGTTCGGCGCCGGCACGGTGGCGGCGCTGCAGGCGGGCGCGGCGGAGATCGTCGACCCGCGGCCGTTCGCCGTCGGCTCCATCAGGGACACGTTCACGAAGTTCCCGCTGATCGGATCCGTGCTGCCGGCCATGGGGTACGGGGACGAGCAGCTGCGCGACCTCGAGGCCACGATCGACGCGGTCGAGTGCGACGTCGTCGTCACCGGCACGCCGTTCGATCTCGGCCGCCTGATCCGCACGCGGCATCCGCTCCGGCACGCCCGGTACGAGATCCGCGAGATCGGGCATCCGACGCTGCACGAGGCGATCGCGGCACTCGAGCACCTTGCCCATCAGGAGACGACCGTTGCGACCGGCTGAACGCTACGTCGCCGCCTGCGCGCCCCTCGCGGGCGCTCCGGCGCGGAAAGGAGCCCGATGAGCACCGTTCACGCACCGGCGATCCCGAGCCACTTCCTTCGCGTCGTCGACCTCGACCGTGACGGCGTCGCCGCCATGCTCACCCTGGCGGCGTCGATGAAAGCGCGGCCGCACGGGTTCGTCGACGCCCTGCGCGGCGACACCGTCGTGTGCTTCTTCGAGAAGCCGTCGACCCGCACGCGCGTCTCGTTTGCGGCCGCCGCGGAGAGGCTCGGCATGCTGCCGCTCGTGCTCCGGCCGGACGAGCTCCAGCTCGGGCGAGGCGAGACGATCGCGGACACCGCCCGTACGCTTTCCGGCTATGCCGTGGCGATCGTCGTGCGCACGTTCGCGCACGCGACGGTCGAGGAGATCGCACGCCATGCGACCGCACCGGTGATCAACGCGCTGACGGACGAGCACCATCCGTGCCAGGCGCTCGCCGACCTGCTGACGCTGTTCGAGCGGTTCGGACGCCTCGACGGCCTCAAGGTGGCGTTCGTCGGCGTCGGCAACAACGTCGCGGCGTCGCTCGCCGAGGCGGGGCAGCTGACCGGCATGGAGGTCGTGATCGCGGCACCGGAGGGCTACGCAGCGCGGATCCACGGCGCGCGGGTCGTGACCGATCCGGTGGAGGCGGTGGAGGGCGCCCACGCCGTCTACACCGACGTCTGGGTGTCGATGGGCGAGGAGGTCGAACGAGAGGCGCGGCTGCGCGAGCTCAGGGCGTACCAGGTCGACGAGCGGCTGATGCGGCACGCGCGACCGGACGCGGTGTTCATGCACTGCCTGCCGGCCCACCGTGGCGAGGAGGTCGCGGCCGAGGTGATCGACGGGCCGCAGTCGGTCGTGTGGCAGCAGGCCGAGAACCGCATGCCGACCGAGGAGGCGCTGCTGCTGACGCTCGTGGCACGTCGCTGGGAGGTCTGAGCGATGCGTGTCGTGGCGGCGCTCGGCGGCAACGCCCTGCTCCGGCGGGGCGAGCCGCTCGAGGCCGACGTGCAGCGTGAGAACGTCGGCCGCGCGGTGCGCGCACTCACCGCGATCGCCGACCGGCACGAGCTCGTGGTGACGCACGGCAACGGGCCACAGGTGGGGCTGCTGGCGCTGCAGTCGGCGGCGTACACGGCAGTCGCCCCGTATCCGCTCGACGTGCTCGGCGCGGAGAGCGAGGGGATGATCGGGTACATGCTCGAGCAGGGTCTCCGGAACGCGCTGCCCGGGCGGGCCGTGGCGACGCTCCTGACGCAGGTCGTCGTGAGCCCGTTCGACCCGGCGTTCGCGCACCCGACGAAGCCGATCGGCCCGATGTACACGGAGCACGAGGCCCGCCGGCTGCAAGCGGAGCGAGGGTGGGCGATCGCGCGCGACGGCGTGGGCTTCCGCCGCGTGGTCGCCTCGCCGGAGCCGCTCGAGATCGTGGAGATCGAGACGATTCGCCTGCTCGCCGCGGCCGGCGTGCTGGTCGTCTGCGCGGGCGGGGGAGGCATTCCCGTGATGGTCGCGGGGCCGGGGCTCCAGGGCGTCGAGGCGGTGATCGACAAGGACCTGGCGGCCGCGCTGCTCGCCGAGCAGCTGTCCGCCGACGTGCTGCTCCTCCTCACGGACGTGCCGGCGGTCGAGTTCGGGTTCGGCACGGGCCGCGCCACCCGGATCGAGCGGGCGACGCCGGAGGAGCTGCGGGCGATCACGTTCGCCTCGGGCTCGATGGCGCCGAAGATCAATGCGTGCTGCCGCTTCGTCGAGCACACCGGTGGGCGTGCGGCGATCGGCGCCCTCGAGGACGCCGCCGCCCTGCTCGCAGGCGAGGCGGGGACGCAGGTGAGAGGAGCGGGCGACACGTTGCGCCCGAGCGTCTGACCGGCCGGACGGCGGAGGGGCCGGCCACGCCCGGCCCGGTGCCGGCGCAGCCGGCACCGGAGGCCGGCTCCGCCGGCCGGGAGGGGCCGCGGTCGGTGGCGTCAGAGCCTGACGTTTCCGACGCGTCGCTGCGTGTGCGCGGCCGGAGGGGATAGTGCG